>Ga0114931_10008334_pt1 | contig 12568 bp, 11 predicted proteins | sample 2SBtaG_FD_89579 | JGI IMG/M metagenome (GOLD analysis project Ga0114931, IMG submission 89579) | Deep subsurface microbial communities from Kolumbo volcano to uncover new lineages of life (NeLLi) - 2SBTROV14_V59a metaG | ecosystem: Environmental > Aquatic > Marine > Volcanic | place: Kolumbo...
ACCTCGACCAGGCCCTCGACCAGGTCTGACCGGGGACGCGGGGACGCGGGGACGCGGGGACGGAGCTAAGAAACCAAGAAACCAACTTACTCGCTCCGCGAGTAAGTTGGTTTCTTGGTTTCTTAGCTCCGTCCCCGCGTCCCCGCGTCCCCGCTCGCGTCTCCGGCTAGAGGAGGGCGCCCTGGGCGGGGCGGCGGTGTTCCATGGCCAGCAGCTTCTCCTTCATCGGGAGGCCGCCGCCGTAGCCGCCGAGCTTGCCGCCCGCTGCGACGACGCGGTGGCACGGGATCACCAGCGAGAGCGGGTTTGCGCCGTTGGCGGTGCCGACCACGCGCACCGCCTTCGGCTGGCCGATCTCGCGCGCGATGTCGGTGTACGTCCGCGTCTCGCCGTACGGGATCGCATCGAGCGCCTGATAGACCGCCCGCTGGAAGTCGGTCGCGCGCAGGTCGAGCGCGAGATCGAACGCCTCCCGCTTGCCGTCGAGGAACTCCGTGATCTGCGCGATCGCGGCGCGGTTCGGCTCGTAGCCCTGCCGCACCTCGGCGTCCGGGGCGAAGCGGCGCAACCAACCCGTCAGCCCGCGACCCTGTGCGCGGGGGAGCTGCACGAAGGCGAGTCCCTGCCCGGTCGATGCGAGCTGCATCGTCCCGTAGGAGGTCTCGAAGCTGGCGAGAAAGACCGTCCCCATCGGAACCGGATCGTATCACCTCGCGTCCGCTCTTCAGCGCCGAACTGCGGGCAGCGGGCGAAATCCCGTTCGAGCCGGTGCGAGCCTCAATCCGCGGCTTCGAGACGCTTGATCATCTTCTGGAGCGACTGACGCGGGATGCCGAGGCGGGCAGCCGCCTTCGTCTTGGAACCGGTCTCCTCGAGGGCCGCGTGGATCATCGCGCGCTTCAGCTGATCGACGGCCCGGTTCAGGTCCGTCTCCTCGGGAAGTCCGCCCGCACCGACGCGGGGCACCGCGGTCGAGGTCGCTCCGCGGACCTCCTCGGAGAACATTTCGGGGTGGAGCCGCACCTCGTCGCCGGCGAGGGCCACGGCACGCTGGATCTCGTTCTCCAGTTCGCGCACGTTTCCGCTCCAGGTGTGGGCGGCCAGCCGGTCCATCGCGGCGTTGCTGAACCCCTCGATCCTGCGCCCCATCTGTTCGCACGCGACATCGAGGAAGTGGTGCGCGAGGGCCGGGATGTCCTCGATCCGTTCGCGCAGCGGCGGGAGCTCGAGTTCGACCACGCGCAGGCGGTAGTAGAGATCCTCGCGGAAGCGCCCTTCTTCGACGGCCTTGCGGAGATCGCGATTCGTCGCGGCGATGATCCGGACATCGACCCGTCGCGTGTCCGACGAGCCGAGCGGCCGAATCTCGCCGTCCTGGAGGACGCGCAGCAACCGCACCTGCATTCCCGGCTCGGTCTCGCCGATCTCGTCCAGGAAGATCGTCCCGCCATGGGCCACCTCGAAGAGCCCCTTCTTGTCGGCGTGCGCACCGGTGAACGCCCCGCGCTTGTGCCCGAACAACTCGCTCTCGAGCAGCGTGTCGGGGAGCGCCCCGCAGTTCTGGGCGACGAAGCGATGTTCGCGCCGGGAACCGGCATAGTGGACGGCTCGTGCCACCAGGTCCTTGCCCGTGCCGGTCTCGCCCGTGATCAGCAGCGTGGCGTCGGTCTGGGCGACCTTCTCCATCACGTCGAAGACCCGCTGCATGGCCGGGCTGTGGCCGATGATGCTCTCGAACGAGTACTGGCCCTGCACCTCGCGGCGCAGGTAGAGGTTCTCGGCGCGGAGCCGCTCGTTCGCGGCCGCCAACGCCGATGCCAGTTGCGCGTTCTCCGACGCCAGGCTGTAGGCCTCGAGGGCGCGCTTCACGTCGAGGCGGAGCTCGTCCGGCTCCCACGGCTTCGAGATGTAGCGGTAGATCCGCCCGTCGTTGATCGCGCGGACGACCTCGTCGATGTTCGCCTGGCCGGTCAACATCATGCGAACGGCCTCGGGCCGGACCTCGACGGCGCGCTTCAGGAACTCGACGCCGCTCATCTCGGGCATGATGTTGTCGACGATCACGAGCGCGAACTCGTGCCGTTCGAGCAAGCCGAGCGCCGCATTGGGGTCGGTCGACGTGACGACGTGGTAGTCGTCCTCCAACGCGAAGGCGAGCGACTCGACCACCCCCTCTTCGTCGTCGACGACGAGGATCGAGTAGGGCTTCGCGCCGGCTTCGCGGCGCGCGCCCTCGATCACGTACGAGGCGTCGGAACTCAAGCGCGATGGCGGAGCCAGGGCCCCGCGTGACCTCCCGCCTGGGACGGTACCGGGCGCCCGCGATGGGGTCGAGCAGGCCGGCGCCCGCACGCCGCCGCGCGGCTGGCGGAGACGCGCCTGGGGCCAGACCGCGTGGCACGCGTGCGTCCCACGCCGCCTGGCACCCAGGGCCGATCGGCGTCCCGGCAGCACGGGCCGCCGGAACCCGCTGCCGTCAGCGTCGGCGGGCCGCCTTCTTGCGCGCGGAGCGACCCGCGGTCTTGCGGCGGGCCGTGGTCTTCCGCGCCGCCTTCTTCTTCGCCGGCTTCTTGGCGGCCTTGCGCCGCGGCGTCGCCTTGCGCGTCGTCCTGCGAGCCGAGGCCTTCTTCCTGGCCGGCTTCCGGCCGCGGCGGACCATCTTCGCCTTGGCGACGTCGCCGTCCTTGTCGATGAAGTAGAGGTAGCCCTCCTCCTTCTCGACACCGACCTTGGCCACCGTCTGGCGCGTGCCCTTCCGGGCCTTCCCGCCACCGCCGGCCCGGCGCACCCGGGCGACGTTGCCCCGGCGATCCAGGAAGTAAAGCCAGTCTTTTTCCCGCTTGACTCCAACCCTCGCGACCTTCGTGGCCATGGGTCCCCTCCTTGCGTGGTTGACTTCGGAACACCCCCCGGCCGGATGGCTGGCGGATGGGGCGGAGGATGGGGTTCCCAGGCCAAGGGGACGGCGCCGGGGTACACCAAAACATGATCGGTACCCGACCCGACGGTGTCAATAGCAATATCGAGGGCTTGTCGACGGAGTTGCGAGTCGGGGGCGGGCCGGATCGGGCGGCCGGCGGCCCCTCCCGGATCAAGCCGCCGGGCCCGGCGCCCGATGAGCCGGGAAGGCGGGTCGGAAGGCCCTCGTGCTAGCGTCCGGAGTCCCGCTGATGAATCGGTCCTTTCGCCAACTCCTCGCGATCGCGTGTGTCGCCCTGGCCGTGTCGCTGTCCGCCGGTTGCTCCGATGGCGCCCGGACGGCACAGCCGCCGGCGGCGTCCCCGTCCGGCGAAGACATGCGCGCGCTGCGCACGGTGTTGATCACGATCGACACGCTGCGAAACGACCGGGTGGGATCGACCTACGAAGACCGGATCGCTGTGACGCCCCGGCTCGACGCGCTCGCGACGCGCGGCGTGCGCTTCCTGACCGCGATCTCGCCGGTGCCGATCACGCTGCCTTCGCACACGACGATCCTCTCCGGCCTCCAACCCCCGCGGCACGGCGTGCGCGCGAACTCGACGTTCTCGCTCGATCCGCACATTCCGACGCTCGCGAGCCGGGCCCATGCCGCCGGGATCGCGACCGGGGCCTTCGTCGGCGCGGTCGTCCTCGGTCGCCACTACGGCCTGGCGCGCGGCTTCGACGTCTACGACGACCGCATGGGCGAACGCCGCGCCCTCGGCAAGAGCGGCTACCCGGAGCGTCAGGCGGACGCCGTGGTGGACGCCGCGCTCGCCTGGCTGCGGCCGACGCAGCCCGAGCGCTTCTTCGTGTGGCTCCACATGTACGACCCGCACTTCGACCATCACCCGCCACAGAACTACGCGGACCAGATGTCGGACGACCTCTACGCGGCGGAGATCCACTTCGCCGATCACGAAGTCGGCCGTTTCGTCGAAGAGGTCGAGGCGATGTACCCGGACGGGCGCACGCTATTCGTCGTCACGAGCGACCACGGCGAGAGCCTGGGCGAACACGGCGACCCGACCCACAGCTACACGCTCTACGACGCGACCCAGCACGTGCCCCTGATCATCGCGGGCCCCGGGATCCCGCAGGGAAGGGAGGTCCCGGACGTCGTCCGGCTGGCCGACATCGCTCCGACGGTGCTCGCGCGCATGGCGCTTCCGCCGCTCGAGGAAGCCGACGGACTCGACCTGCTTCCGCTGCTGGACGACGAGCCGGACGAGCCGCGGGTGGCCTGGGTCGAAACCGTCGCGACCCGGCTCGAGCACGGTTGGAGCCCGGTGTATGGCGTGCGGACCGATCGGTTCAAGTACCTGCGCGCCCCGCGCCCGGAACTCTACGCGGTGCAGGAGGATCCGGGAGAGCTCGACGATCTCGCCTCGACGCTTCCCGGTGTCGCGTCCGATCTCGACGCCCGGGTCGCCGCGGTCCTCGAGACCGCTCGCCCGCTCCACATGACACTCGACCCGGACCCGGAGGAACGCGCGCAGCTCGAAGCGCTCGGGTACGTGATCCCGGACACCACGATCGATCTGGACGCCGCAGTGAGGGTCGGCGGCATCGACCCGAAGGACACGATCGAAGTCCTGACCGGGATGTCCGAATCGCTTCGCCTCGCGCAAGCGGGAAAGCGGCAGGAAGCGATCGACCTGCTGCTCTCGCTCGAAACCGAAGGCGGCCAGACCGACGCGCGGCTCGGCCGCCTGTTCCGCGAGGTGGGCAAGCTCGACGAATCCCTGGTACACGCGCGCCGGGCGGTAGCGACCACGCCGGGTTGGGCCGACACGCATTTCGAGCTGGGTCTGACGCTCCGCGCGCTCGGGCAGCTCGACGAGGCGCGGCGCGAACTGGTGCGCGCGACCGAACTCGACCCGGCCAACCCGTCGCCCCACATCGCGCTGGGCGCGCTCGCGATGGCCCAGGACGACCTGGACGGCGCGGCCGTGCACCTCGAGCGCGCGGTCGCCGGCAACGCGTTCGCCCGCGAGGCCTACTGGCGGCTGGCCGCGATCCGCCTGGCACAGGACCGCCGGGACGAAGCGCGGGAACTGCTGGACGCCCTGCCGGCGAGCTGGCGCTGGCGCCCCGAGATCGCCCAGAACCTGGCGGTCGGGCAGGTGCGGGCCGGCGACTACAAGGGTGCCCTCAAGCGGGTCCGGCTCGCACTGCGGCGACACCCGGACGCGACCGCGCTGCGCGCCTTCAAGACCGAGCTCGAAGCCGCTCTCGCGAGCCGCGAGGACGCCGCGTCCGAAGGACCGCCGAAGAACGGCTGAGCCCGGCGCGGGCTTGATCCGGTTCGGGCCACCGACTACGGTCGAACCGCCGACGCGGGGCCCGGACCCGCGTGCCGGTGGCTCGGATCGCGAAGCGCTCACGAGACGATTCCCGACAATCGGGACGGTCTTCCGGGAGGACCGCCCCCGCGGCGCGAGCCGGGCTCGCGCGGAAAGACCGCATGGCCAAGAAGTTGTACGTGGGCAACCTGCCCTTCCAGACCGACGACAACGAACTGCGCGAAACCTTCGCACGTTATGGATCCGTTGCCTCAGCGCGCGTCATCACCGACCGGGAGACCGGCCGATCGCGGGGCTTCGGCTTCGTCGAGTTCGATGATGCCGCGGCCGCGGACGAGGCCATCCGCGGGCTCGACGGCAGCGAGCTGGGTGGCCGTCCGCTCCGGGTGAACGAAGCGCGCGACAGACGCTAGAGCCAGCGCGCCCCTTCTTCGACGTTGCGGGCGACGATCTCGAGGCACTCCTCTGCGGTGCCCCATGCGAGCGCGCGGTCGCGGCCGCGGATCGTGAAGAAGTAGAGGTCGTTCTCCTCGATGTATCCCTGGCCGCCATGGAGTTGGTGGCCCGTCATCACGACCTCGGAGACCGCGCGCGACAGCGAGGCCTTCACGGTGGCGACCTGCTCGTCGGTGGCATCGCCGCGTTCGATCGCGTCGAGCACCTCGTAGGTGAGGAAGCGGCTCGATTCGTTGTGCATGGCCATGTTCGCGGCGTGGTGCTGCACGGCCTGGAAGGCCGCGAGCGGGCGGCCGAACTGCTCCCGCACGTTGGTGTACGCCACTGTCTGCTCGAGCGAGACCTCCATGCACGCGAGGATCTGTGCACAGGTGAGGGCGCGCCCGAATCGCACGAGTGCGGCCACGGCGTCGGCATCGCCCACCCGCTGGCCGGCGGCGCCGTCGTACCGCACCAGGCTCTGCGGCGTGCGGCCCAGCGTCGCGAGCGGCTCGCACTTCACGGCCGGGTCCGCGGCGTCGACCAGGTAGAGCCCGGGACCATCGGGCCCCCGAGCCGTGACCAGGTGGTGTGTCGCCATCTCCGCGTAGTCGACGAAGCGCTTGTCGCCGCGCAGATTGCCGTCCGCATCGACGGCGAGTTCGAACGCGTCGAAGGAGTCGCCGGCTTCGAGGACCGCGGGCACGATGATCGCGCTTCCGTCCAGGACGCGGCCCACGAGCTCGCTCGAACCCTCGCAGTGCCGGTGCAGCGTGATCGCGGACGTGAGGACCTCGACCACGGGCACGACCGCCGCGCGCCGCGCGACCTCGTCCACGAGGATCCCGGCTTCGATCATGCCGCCGTCGCCGCCGCCGATCGCGGCGGGAAAGGGCAGGCCCAGGTAGCCGTGCTGGACGAGCTGGTTCCAGAGCGCGGTGTCCGGGCGCTTCTCGATCTCGCAGGCGCGAACCTGCGAGAACGGCACCTCAGCCTCGAGGAAGCCGCGCAGGGTGTCGCGAAGGAGGGACTGCGTTTCGGTCCATGCGAGATCCATCGTGCTCTTCCTTCCGGTCGCCTAGCGCGACATTCCGAGGTGACGCGTCGCGATGATGCTGCGCTGGACCTCGTTGGTTCCGCCGCCAAAGCGGAGGATCGGCGACGAACGCCACGTGCTCTGCTGCCGGCCCTCGCTCGCGGCGAGGTCTCCCGACTCTTCGGTGAGCGCGCCGGTGCGTCCGAGCAGATCCATCGCCGTGTTCGTCAGGCGATAGCGGAGCTCGCTGCCCGAGATCTTGGCCATCGAGGCCAGCCCCGGCGCGACATCGTCCTGCGCGATCGTGGTCGCGTTGCGGATCGCGAGCGCGCGGTGACGCTGCAACTCCATCTTCATCTCCGCCAGCCGGTTGCGCACGACCGGGTCGCGCAACTTCTCCGGCGCCCTGCTCTCCAGGTGCTCGACCAGCAGGTCGTAGTTGCGGGCCAGGTTCCCGGTCGTCGAGAGGCCGACGCGCTCGTGGTTGAGCGCGTGCATGATGATGTTCCAGCCGCCGTTCAGAGGGCCGATCAGGTTCTCGTCCGGAATGAAGACGTTGTCGTAGAAGGTCTCGTAGGTGACGAAGCCCGAGAGCGTCGGGAGCGGCCGGATCGTGATGCCCTCGGTCTTCGTCTCGACGATCATCAGCGAGATGCCCGCGTGCTTGGGCCCATCCGGATCGGTGCGCACCGCCAGCCAGATGTGCGTCGACTGCGCCGCCAGCGAGGTCCAGATCTTCTGACCCTGCACGATCCAGCCACCGTCCACCTTCTCGGCCCGGGTGCGCAGCGCGGCCAGGTCGGTGCCCGCGTTCGGCTCGCTGTACCCGATCGCGAACGTGTAGTCGCCGCTCCAGATCCCGGGAAGGAAGCGCTTCTTCTGCTCCTCGGTCCCGTGCGCTGCGAGCGCGGGCGCGATCGAGGTGTAGGTGAGGTTGCCGTACGGCATCTGCCAGTACTCCATGGTCTCGACCATGATGAACTGGTAGATCGGGTTGCGGCCCTCGCCGCCCAGCTCGGGCGGCCAGCACATGCGCATCCAGCCCTTCTCCTGGAGGGCTTCGTAGTAGCGGCTCAAGACGGGACCGCCGCCGGCACCCTCCCGCTCGCGTTGCTCCTTCAACAGCTCGGGCGTGCGCCACTCGTGGATGAAGGCCTCCACCTCGTCGCGAAACGCCAGGTGTTCGGGCTGCCAGCGGAACTCCATGTCTTCCTCCGGGCGTGGGCGGACGGTGACCGGAGCCGGGCTGGCTCCCGTCCGCCGCGCCAGCGGGCATCATAGCTCGCTGACGACCGTCGGCGACGCCCGGGATCGCCTACGATCCGCCCGCGATGACCGCCGAGGAACCCCGCCCGAACCTGCCGCCGGGCGGATGGTCCCAGGCGTTGGCGACACTGCGGGTCCCGTACTTCGCCCCGCTCTTCGGTTCCAACTTCGTCCAGGCCTTCTGCGGCCAGATCATGATGATGGCGATGCAGTGGCTGACGATCACGCAGCTGACCGACAGCCGGACGCTCTACTTCGTGGTTCCGTTCCTGCAGGGCGGTGTCGCCGCGTTCCTCTCGCCCTATGCCGGCGCGGTGGCGGACCGCGTGTCGAAGCGCCTCCTGCTCGTGACCGGGCGCCTGTTGCTGGTGGCGGTCGTGCTGGTGATGGCGACGCTGGTGTGGACGGGGCGCGCGGAACTCGCACACGTGTACGTCGCGACGCTGATCGGGGGCGTGGTGTCGGCGATGATGCTGCCGGCCGGGCAGACCTACGTCTTCGACGTGGTGGGGCGCGCGCGGATCGAGAACGCCACCTCGCTGAACGCCACCGTCAACGGCATCGCGCAGATCGCGGGACCGGCGGCCGCCGCGGTCCTGCTCGCGTCGGTGGGCGTGGCGGGCGCGTTCCTGGTCGGAGCGACCGGCCTCGCGGTCTCGGCCGGGTTGTTGCTCGCGATCCCGATCGCGGGCCGCGTGGCGCAGCGGGCGGACCGCGGCTCGGTCGCGCGGGACCTGCGCGAAGGCTTCGGCTGGGCGCGCCGCGACCTGCCCGTCCGCCTGGTGTTGATCGCGTGCACGATGGCGATCTTCAACGGCGCACTCGGACCGATGCGGCCGATCTTCGCGGAATCCGTGCTGGGCGTGGGCGAATCGGGTTTCGGTGCGATGGGCGCGGCGGCCGGTGCCGGCACCATCGTCGCCGCGGTCTGGCTCGCGTCCCTCGCGAGCTTCCGCAAGCCCGGGCTCTGGATCATCGTCAGCCTGTGGGCGTACGCGCTGTGCGTGCTGCTCTACGCATTCGCGTTCTCGTTCGCATGGATCCTGGCGATCGAGTTCCTGGCCGGCTTCTCGGGCCAGGTCTGGAACGTGACCGTGATCGCCGGGATCCAGCTCGCGGTCCCGGAGCGGATGCGCGGGCGCCTGATCGGGCTCGTCTTCATGGTCGCGCAGCTGGGTTTCATCGGCGCGCCGGTGGTGGGCCTGCTGGCGGACCAGCTGGGCGACCAGGTCGCGCTCGGCATCTTCGGCCTGATCCCCAGCTTCGTGCTGGCCGGCGTCCTCGCGTTCGGCCACCGCACCCTGGCGCGCATGGGCTGATGCTAGACTCCCCGGGCATTCGGAGGACGTCATGGGCGATCCCCATCGCATCTCGACCGAAGCGCAGCTCCGCGAGGTGTTGGACACGCCGTCGCCCCTCGTCGAGGGAAAGGTGTTCGCGGCGCTCGACCCGGTCTCGACCGCGTTCATCGAGCGCGCACCCCTCGTCTTCGTGGCCACCTGCGATGCGCACGGACGCATGGACGTCTCGCCGAAGGGCGATGCTCCCGGGTTCGTCTCGGTCGAGGGCGACGCCGTGCTGCTCGTTCCCGACCGGCCGGGCAACGATCTCGCCTTCGGTCACCTGAACCTGCTCGAGAACCCGCGCATCAGCCTCATCTTCGTGATCCCGAACGTGCGCGAGACCCTGCGCGTGAACGGGCGCGCCGAACTGACGCGGGATCCCGCGGTGCTTGCCGCGCTGCCCGCGCGCGGAAGGCCGGCACGGCTCGCGACGCGGGTCTTCGTCGAGGAGGTCTTCTTCCACTGCGGAAAGGCCATGATCCGATCCGGCGTCTGGAAGCCCGCATCGTGGCCCGAACGCTTCAAGCCCGGGATCGGCCGGCAGCTCGCGGCGAAGGCCGGCGCGGACGACACCGCAGCCGCGGCCATCGACGAAGCCCTGGAACGCGACTACCGCGAGAACCTCTAGGCAGCGGTCCGTTCATGCCGCGGTGAGTTCGAGACGGACGCGGCCGCGGAGCAACGCGCTGTCGAGGAACTCGAGTTCCGGGGTCGCGCGGACCAGCCCCGGCAGCTCCGGAACCAACGCCGCCAGCGCGGCCCGGGCCTCGAGCCGTGCCAGCGAAGCGCCCAGGCAGAAGTGGGCGCCGAAGCCGAAAGCGACGTGGCCCTTGGTCTTGCGGCCGACGTCGAAGCGGTCCGGATCCTGCCAGAAGCGCTCGTCCCGGTTCGCCGAGCCCAGCATCACCGCCACGATCGCGTCCTTCGGGATCGTGGTCCCGGCGATGACGGAATCTTCGCGCGCGACGCGGGTCACGAACTGGACGGGCGAGTCGTAGCGCAACGCCTCCTCGACCAGGTCCGGGACCCGCGCGGGCTCGGCGACGACCCGGTCCAGCTGGTCGGGGTTCCGGAGCAGGGCTTCGACGCAGTTGCCGAGCAGGTTCGTGGTCGTTTCGTTTCCCGCGATCAGCAGCAACAGCACGAAGTAGAAGATCTCGAAGTCGCTGAGCCGGGCCTCCTCGTCGTCCTCGACCAGGATGCTGATCAGATCCGCAGTCGGGCGGGCGCGGCGCTCCTTGACGATCGGGCGCAGGTAGTCGCGCAGCTCGGCCATCGCCTCGAAGGTCGCGCTGCCGGGCCCGGCAGTCCCCTGCTCGACCCCGGTCCCGCCCTGGACGATCGCGTCGCTCCAGCGCTTGAAGATCTCGCGTCTCTCCGCTTCGACCCCGAGCCATTCGGCGATCACCGTGACCGGCAGCGGAATCGCGAGTTCCTGCACCAGGTCGAAGCGCTCCCGTCCGCGGATCCGGGCCATGCAGCCCTCGACGAGTTCCTCGATCCTGCGCTCCCAGGCCTGCACGCGGCGCGGCGTGAAGCCCTTGTTGACGAGGTTCCGCATCACGCGGTGCACCTCGCCGTCCTCCATGATGAGCATCCGCGATTTCACGAGCGTGTGCGGGAGCACGTGGAGATCCGTGACCAGGGCGATCAGCGAGCGCACCTTCTGGAACGTCGAGAGCTGTGCGATGTCCCTCCGGCGCTGCCGGAACTGCGTCTTCGAGCCGAAGCGCGCTGGCGAGGTGAGGATCTCCTGCACGTCGGCGTGCCGCGAGACGACCCACATGTCCGACTCGGGCGAGTAGTGGACCGGCGCGTGGTCGCGCAACTCCCGGTACTTGGGGTACGGGTCGTCGCGCCACTCGCAGGAGCGCGGGTCGTAGCGGACGTCGGCCACTTCGATCTCCTCCCGGGACGGGGGTCACGGGCTACCGGCGCTCGGCGCCGGACCTCGGGTGGGAACCGACACCGTAGCGCGGGGTCCGACCGCGGTCCCGCGCGGTTCGGCTCCCGGCGGCGCTCACGGCCCCTCCATCAGCTGCGAACGGAGCAGCAGACGGTTCCGGCCGCGTACCATCTGTTCGTGCCATGCGCGCGGCCCGCGGTCCCGGAGACCGGGCAGCGCCGCGCGAGCGGACCCCGCCCGGGTGCGCACGGCTTCCCAGTCGACGGGACGGCGCGCGAGGGCGTCCGAGATCGCGAGGAGGTCGCCTAACGTCCCGACCGGGAGGATCGGCTCGAATACCGGCCGGACCCGGGCCCAGGCATCCTCGAAGAGGATCGCCATCTCCACCGACGGGTCCCGTCCTGGGGGATAGAGCGCGCGCTGCACCTCCTCGGAAGCGGCCAGGACGTCGACCGCCTGGCGGAGAAGCACGACGTTTCCGATCTCGTCGATGTTTGGCGGACGGCCCGGGAACGTCATCGGGGGGCCTGCGAGACGCGCGTGCGCGCCGCGGCGTCGATGTCCCGATACCGGAAGGCCTTCTCGATCGGTCCCGTGTAGGGCCGTCCCCCGACCTCGAGATACGGGTAGATGAAGTAGTTGAGCGCGGGGCCCTCGTGGCCGGGACCCAGTCGGAGATCGCGCCCGGTCGTGAAGTGGATGCGGTCGGCCGGATAACGGCCGTAGAAGAGTTCTCGCCTCTCCGGGTGCTGGAACGCCTCCGAGGCGTCGATCGGGAACCACCCGGTCTGCGGCAGGTGGAACGCCACCCAGCAGTGGTAGCCGTCGATCGTTCCCTCGCTGCGGTCCTCGGGGATCGGGAAACCGATCTCGAAGCGCGCGGGAATCCCCTCGGTCCGGGCGAGTGAGGTGAACAACGCGTGGAAGTCGGTGCAGTTCCCATAACGTTCACTGCAGGCCCAGAAGGTGTCGCCGTTGCCCCAACCCCGGCCGATCTTCTTGTATTCCATGTGGTCGACGACCCAGTCGTAGATCGCCCGCGCCTTTTCCGGCGTCGCCCCGGGGCCCGCGGTCGCACGGATCTCCTCCAGAATCGGCCGCAGGACGGGATGATCGATCACCACCCGGGAGCTGCCGCGAAGGAAGCGCGCCAGGTCCGCGTCGCCCACACCGGCCACCGCCCGCGTCGGCTCGCGGTCGACCGTGGCGCGGAGCACGACCTCGATCGCGCGCCCGTCGGACGGCGCCGTGACGTGGTAGAAGCGGTTGCCGTAGACGGTCTCGGTCCCGATCTCGCCCGGCGTGGACGCGGTGA
>Ga0114931_10008335_pt1 | contig 12567 bp, 11 predicted proteins | sample 2SBtaG_FD_89579 | JGI IMG/M metagenome (GOLD analysis project Ga0114931, IMG submission 89579) | Deep subsurface microbial communities from Kolumbo volcano to uncover new lineages of life (NeLLi) - 2SBTROV14_V59a metaG | ecosystem: Environmental > Aquatic > Marine > Volcanic | place: Kolumbo...
GGGCACGCTGCCAAGCACATAGAACCCGGCAACTCCGGCCGGATCGGGTGTCCGAGAAATTCCCGGATCGGTCAACAGCGCCTTGACCGAAGAGGCAAAAACGAAGTTTCCTGCTTTCTGGCTGTAATAGAATGGCTTGATGCCGTAGGGATCTCTGGCAACGACAAGATGTCCTTGCGTTTCATCCCACAATGCAAACGCGAACATGCCGCGCAACTCGGAAACGAAGTCTGGACCCTTGTTGCGGTAAAGCTCGATCAGGACCTCGGTATCGCTGTCGCTTTTGAACAGATGGCCTTTGACCTCAAGCGCCTGACGCAATGCCTTGTAGTTATAGATCTCTCCGTTGAAGGTAACGGCAATGTTTCCCTCAGCACTCAACATAGGCTGTGCACCGCGTTCCGATAAATCTATGATTGCCAGCCGCCTGTGACCGAGCCAGACACGGCGATTATCGGCCATCCACTCGCCGGATCCATCAGGACCGCGATGCGCCATTGCATCACGCATCTCCCGCAGAACCGCAAGGCTAGAAGTCTGCGTATTCTGATAGGAGAAGGAGCCACAGATGGCACACATCTTAGTAATCAGGCCGACAAGGAAAATTCGTAATCATTGACCGTACAATTCTCATCTGACATCTCGTAATCGCTCTTTTAAACGGATTATCCAGACTCAATCCAATCCTTTTCACGTTCTGTTAAAGATGTTCTAGTGTTCTGGATCAAACGCTTGATTCCGGGCGTAGGTCGTCAAGCGTTTGTGAATCCAGAACACAAACAAAGACTTGCCTAGTGGGCCGGGCTGACGCTGAGGGTACGAAGCGTCAGAGTCGGAACACTAGCTAACGCCACGTGTCCGACCGCGCAACAACTCGTCAAAATAGACTACCGTTTTTTTTAACCCGTCGTGTAGCACCACTTCCGGGTCCCAACCGAGATGTTTTCGAGCCAGTGTGATGTCTGGATCCCTTTGCAACGGATCATCCTGAGGAAGCGGTTTAAAAGATAGCGTTGATTTTGAGCCCACGATCTGGATAATTATTTCGGCGAGTTCCTTGATCGAGAACTCGCCTGGATTGCCAAGGTTTAATGGACCTGTAAAATCTTTCGAGCTGTTCATAAGCCGCACACAGCCCGCAATCAGGTCATCAACGTAACAGAACGAACGCGTCTGCATGCCATCGCCATAGATCGTGATGTCTTCGCCCTCCAGGGCTTGCACGATAAAATTGGAAACCACACGGCCGTCGTCAGGGTGCATGCGCGGACCATAAGTATTGAAAATACGCGCGACCTTTATGGGAAGATTATGCTGCCGGTAATAATCAAAAAACAGCGTTTCCGCGCAGCGCTTGCCCTCATCATAACAGGAGCGCGGACCGATGGGGTTGACATTGCCCCAGTAGTCCTCCGTCTGGGGGTGGATCGACGGGTCACCATAGACCTCCGATGTGGAGGCCTGAAAGATCTTGCAGCGCAGTCGCTTGGCGAGGCCGAGCATGTTAATGGCGCCGTGTACGCTTGTTTTGGTGGTTTGTACGGGATCGTGCTGGTAGTGGATCGGGGAGGCGGGGCAGGCGAGGTTGTAGATTTCATCGACTTCCACATAGAGCGGGAACGTGACGTCGTGGCGCATCAACTCGAAGCGCTTGTGGCCGATCAAGTGCTCGATGTTCTGCTTGCCGCCGGTAAAGAAGTTGTCGACGCAGAGCACTTCGCAGCCGTCAGCGACCAGCCGGTCGCACAGGTGCGAACCCAAAAAACCCGCGCCGCCGGTGACCAGCACGCGTTTGCGCATGCCGGTTGGTTTTCGTTCCATATTAGCCTTTATAACCCGGTCACAAGCCATCGGTTGGCATAAGCTACCGCACCTCGGGTGATTCGCCTTCCCCCAAAGGGCGTTTCGAAAAGCTGGCAATGCACCAGAATTTGTTTCATCCAGTCAAACGAGACCGCAAAAAAATTTCAGATGCTTATCCTTAGCGGAACTTCAAGACGTGAATTGTGGTTTCCAATTAAAGGCATCATTTTTCTATGTGCTAGATTCTATGTGCTAGCTTTCATTCCCAATGTGAGCCATCTCACCGCGTAGAATACCGGCCTCACGCAATTCAAACCATGCCCGCTTGATAAGAGCCTCGGCGGTTCGTTCGCCAAACACGACGATCGGCACCGTGCGCGCAAGAATCAATAGGTCCAACCACAGGCTGGCATTCTTGACGTACCACACATCAAGCGCAGCTTTATCTTCCGCTGAGATGATGCGCCCGCCGACAACCTGCGCCCAACCGGTAAGTCCGGGCCGCACGAGCAGACGTGCAAAGCAAGCCTTGGATTGATCACGCCCAAGTAACGGACGCGGACCGACAAAGGACATATCGCCGTTAAGGATATTGAAAAGCTGCGGAAGTTCGTCGAGCCGTGTTCGACGCAGAAAATTGCCAACAAGCGAAATGCGCGCTTTATCCGAAAGTCGTTGACCCGCTGACGTGTATGCAGAGGCCATGGAGCGGAATTTAAGGAGCCGGAATGGCCGCCCTCCAAGCCCGGGACGCTGCTGCCAGAAGGTGACGGGAAAACCGATCGTCATGGCGACCAGCGTGCCAACCAAAAGCATCACCGGCAACAACACCAAGAGCAGGATCGCCGCACCGATGAAATCACCGAATCGCTTGACCTTCCAGTAGTTACGCCGGCCCATGGCCGTGATGTCATCAGGCGCAATTTCAAAACCCGGGTGCTCCTGGGAAGGGTCAGTGAAACGTGCCGCTTTATCAGATGAAATATGTGGTTCACTTTCCAGGCCAAGACGTTCGCAGAGAAATTGCAGCTCGATGGACCCCGACTGTTTGATCCGCCGCAGAGCCGAACGTGTTTCCAGAGATAGTGCTGAATACGCCGTCGTGACAATGATCCGGTTGACGAATTGGCCATGGACCTCCAGATCCTGAACCACCCCCTCAATATCCTCGGACAAACCGAGAACCTTATTGCTGCCAACCAGTCGTCCGACATGACGGTTGCTGCGCCCAAGAATGCCGATAACTTCAAAGCGACCAGAAGCAAGCTCAGCTATCGATTGCAAGTAAATCTCGGTAAGGCGGCTGATGCCGACAACCAATACTGATAAAACAGGCGTGTCTGCTACAATCTTCATCGGCGCGATCGCAGTCTTGCGGGTTTGCCGCGCAAGGTAGCGCAGACGCATTAATACGCGTGCACCAATCAACAAACATGTTGCGAGGATACCATGCAGGATGGGTAGAGAACGCACCACGCCTGTCATTCGATTGTAGGCGAATGTGAGTGCGACTGCAGCAATAATAACAACAGTGATTGCCTGAAAGATGCGAACGTAATTTGACATCGAACTCATGCGCCAAATCGAGCGATTTATTCCTGAAACCGGGAGCACCAGAACGGCGGCTATGGCCGTTGCCGTGAAATATGGAATGGTGTGGATTAGGCGTGCAACGGAAAGCTCGAAATTCTCACGCAGAAGAAATGCGCCGACAATCGCCAACAACAAAAGGCTGAGGTCAATCAGGAAACCAACCAGAGAGCGCATTGGACCCTCGAACATCAGACATAAAAAAATTGAAATCCCTTTATACTTTATACGTTGTATCTTCAGAAATGCAATGACTCAATCACCGGACAAACTCACAAACTTGCGCTGGCGCTGATGACCATGGTCAATGCGTGACCTACGCGTCTTCATCGTCTTGTGCGTTGTTGTTCTTTTCTTGCCATGCCTCCGGCCATTCAACATCGGCACCCCACCGCCTCCTCAAAACTTGTTGGACAGGCTCATTCTGGTGAAGAGATACCTGACTAAATGTTTGACTTTGTTCGTCAGTCTCAAGGGGTCTATCTATCCGTCCTTGCTCCACGGAAAAATCTAATGGTGGCACCAAAGTCGCGCATGAAAACGCGAACAACGCCGCCAACGCGGTGGTTCGCAACGGATAATCGACAAACGAATGCGCCAGCAGGAGTATAATAACGATCGTGGAGGCTTGTTGAAGCAGGAGATGATTGAGCTGAGCAGAGCAGAAGCTATCCCGCTTTGCGCGAAACCAAATTGCGTACCCCCGGGAAACAAACCACCAAAGGAATACGAGCAAGATGATTGCACTGAATATCCCGGCCTCTAACAGGAACTCCGCATAGTCGTTGTGTGCTCTGTTGGCATAACTGCGAAACACATCATTCGCCTTCTCAACACTTGCATAGACCGGTACGAAAGAGCCCAGACCCGTCCCGAACGGGATGGCTTTGATTGCTGTCTCAAGCGTCGTGTGAAATAATCGAAGCCGTAAATCCTCAAGAGAATCAATTGCAAAACGCGTGAGAATGCGGTGTAAACCGAACTGCAATGCAAATACGGTTGCAAAACCCACAACAGCAAGTGAAACCCGGCTGACACTTAAACGCGTGTTCGTGACCGTATTGCCCGCGGGAAAGGCGCGCCGGTTTGTCATAGCCATGGCGGCGATCCCGACAACGGCGGCCATCGCCAGAAATATGCCCGCTCGTGAGCGAGCCATGGCCAGCCCAGCCATAATTGCGATTACAAATGCTGCGGCGCACGCAAACCAAAAGACTGCACGTGTATATTGTGCTCCTGGTTGCAAGGAATCCTGAACTGTCGGGATGAACAAGACGGCGGCAAGCATGAGTGTAACGTAAAGCTGCGCCGCAAAGTGATTTCTGTTGGCGAAGAAACCAACGGCCTCGGTTGGATTTGTGATCTCGAAGAAACGCAGCTCGCTTAAGGGACCCTGCGCTATCTGTAAAAGACCCAGAATCAACGCCATTGCCCCCAGCGCCAAGACCAGCCAGCATAACTTGAGACGAGATGGAGCATCGAGCCTGGCCGTACCAAAGAAAACAGCGATCGGAACCAGAAGAGACGCAGCGGAAGCCCAGGTTGCGTGAGGCGTAAGAGAGATCGGTCTCCAAGCACCTGCCACACCAACGAGATCAAGACCCGACCCCACAAAGCTATCCCCGGTTAGCTTTGACCACAATTCGGGTGGTAGGGGGAGCAACTGCAACACAATCAGCAAACAAGAGAAGCCGACGATCACGATTGGAAGGAGACGGTTCGCATCACTCCGGGATAAGACCCAGGACCCATCGCGTTCTCCTTTTAGGCTGTTTGTTGCGACAACAACCAAAAGCACGACCGCCAGAAACTGGGTGATAACGTCACCTGAAAAACCCGTTCGTGTGCCTCCACCAAGTATCGTGGCGGCCACCAGCACGAGCCCCGTCATCCACATTGTCATGTTTCAAGAGAACAAAAACCAAAATGTCTACACTCTTATGATCAAACTATCTTTGGGAGCTGCTGGCAAGTTGTCATCGTTTTTAGACGATACAATCGCAAAGGCTTCGTCCGTTTGCCCAGGTTAAGGTGTGCGCCGCAATGTTCTGCGCCAGTCCACTTAATCTTGTCAGCAATTCACTTGTCAGTATGGTTCCACTTGAAGCTGTCACCCTTTAGGGGCAATCGTTATAAATGAAGTTTAGACTACAAGGCTTGCCGGTGGCTTACGCGCCCCTCAACCCGTTTCATGTCGATCTGGACGGCGTCCAGATTTTTGTACGACCCAGAACGCTTCACCAGGCTGTGGTCAACATATAACCGCATAGAAACGCCATGATTATCATCAAAAACAGCGCGGTGCGACAGCATCCGACGGCATCCAATGCGACACCAAAATTCTCAATTTTTTGTTGTGTTCTCTGGCCTTCTTCAAGAACTATCTCTGATTTGTTTTTCCGAGATTTATGATGATCGATCTTCACTGTCATATCCTGGCTGGCATTGATGATGGCGCCCAGGATCTTGCCGTATCACTCGACATGGCGCGCTCTCTTGCCGAGCAGGGCGTCAAGGTTGTTCATGCACGCCACATATATTGCCCGGCCTCTACCATAACAGTGGGCCGCAGATCCGGTTGGCTGTTGCAGAACTTCAGGTCAAAATTGATGAAGCCGGCATTCCCGTTCGATTGGTGAGCGGCGCCGACAATCACATTGTGCCGGACTTTGTGGAGGGTCTGAGAAACGGTCATTTGCTCACACTTGCAGACACGCGCTACGTTTTGGTCGAGCCACCGCATCATGTGGCGCCGGCACGTTTGGAAGACCTGTTTTTCAGCATTCTGGCCGCCGGATACGTCCCAATCCTGACCCATCCTGAGCGCCTCACCTGGATCGAGAAAAGGTTTCATGTCATACAGCGCCTTGCCGCGCGAGGGGTGTGGATGCAAATCACATCTGGATCATTGAGCGGTAGATTTGGGCGCAGGGCTTTGTACTGGGCAAAACGCATGCTAACAGAGGGTCTTGTCCACATCCTGGCTACCGATGCGCATGATCTGAAGCGACGCCCCCCCGATCTGCTTAAGGGATATAAGTCGGCAGAAATGCTGGTGGGCTCGCAGGAAGCACATCATCTTGTCGTAACACGTCCTTATGGTATTCTAACAAACAGCCTGCCCAAGGATTTACCAGCAACGCGGCCGGCCACCCTAGATTGTGAGTTACGGGGGCATGATGAGTATTCTGAGAGTTCTGGTACTGGCAGCGGTCGTGGGCTTGCTCGGCGGTTGCGGCGCTTCTTCGGTAACTGATGTTACACTTGAGACGCCTCGGCTTGGAAAAGATCCCTCCAAAATTGAGACATCATTGCTAGCCGTGCCCGCTAAGAATGGGATCAAAAAAACCAAAACAAATAAAAATGAATTAGTCCGCAAAGCGGCTGAAAAGCTGAGTTCTGTTGGCAATCCACGTACCGTCGCCTACAAAATCGGACCGCTTGATGTGCTTGAAATATCAGTTTTCAAGGTCTCGGACCTCTCAAAGGTCGTTCAGGTTTCTGACGCAGGCACGGTGAATGTACCTCTTATCGGCGAGATCACAGCCGGAGGACGAACAGCGCGTGAGGTAGAAAAGGAACTCACCAAGAAGTGGGGTGCAAAATATTTGCAGAACCCGCAGGTAACGGTCTTTGTCAAAGAATTTAATAGCCAGAGGGTTACGGTTGAGGGAGCGGTGAAGAAGCCCGGCGTTTTTCCCATCCAAGGCAGAATGACCTTGTTGCAGGCGATTGCAACGGCGCAGGGACTAAACGACAATTCAGATTCAACGGTGATTGTTTTTCGCGAGCAGCAAGGCAAGCGTGCCGCTGCTCGTTTTGACGTGGCTCAAATAAGAAATGGCAAAGCGGACGACCCGAAACTGCAAGCTGGCGATGTTATCGTAGCTGGCAAGTCTGCCATGAAGGAAACCTTCAATAATTTCATCAAGGCCCTGCCGATAGCAAGTGTGTTTGCTTTATTATAGTGCGAATTGTGAGGCCAGTTGGAGGATCGTGTATCTGTAATGCAAGACACAAATCACGATGCTTCGCAACCTGGTCCTGTCGATGGTCAACGGCTTGTCCCGGTTAGTAACAACGCACCTGCAGTAGGTGGTTTATACGGGGTTCCCGGTTATCCCGGCAGCGTTTACAGCGATGGTGAAAGCGATCTGGCTGCAACACTGCAGCAATATATTCGTCTGGTCCTCAAGCGCAAGTGGCTCATCATCAGTGTCGTTCTGACTTTCTTCATTTTGGGTGGTGTCATTACGCTGATGAAGACGCCACGCTATTCGTCTACGGTGCGCATTCAAATTGAACTTCAATCGGCCAAGGTTTTCGAAGGCGGTGATATTGCACCTAGGGAATCGGGCCGTGGTGATTTCTTGCGAACCCAATTCGAACTCTTGAAAAGCAGGACAATGGCTGAGCGTGTGGTCTCTGCCCTGCAGTTGCACACCGACGAAGATTTCTTGAAACCCAAAGATATTTCACTGTTTAGCTTATTTCGAGGCCTTCTGAGTGAGCCTGAAAGAGTTGAAACTAAAAAATCTTCAGAATTGCAAGCATTGGCTGCGAGTATCGTAGGCTCTCAGATTTCAATTCGTCCCGTCCGTGGCTCTCGTCTCGTAGATTTAACCTATAAAGATACAAGCCCGCAGCGTGCCCAGCAGATTGCCAATGCCTATGCCGATGCTTTTGTGGCATCCAACCTCGACAAGCGTTTCGAGGCCAACCAGTACGCCAAGACTTTTCTCGAAGACCAGATAAAGCAACTCAAATTAAGGCTTGAGGAGTCGGAAAAGGCATTGCTCGCTTTCGCAGAACGCGAACAAATCATCCAGGTCAGCGAAAAAACGTCCATTGCAGAAAACAATCTCTCGGCGGCGAACGTCGCCCTGGGCAAGCTCATCTCCCAGCGGATCAAGAATGAGCAGCTTTGGCGTCAGGTTGAAAACGCCACCGCCATCAACCTTCCGCAACTTCTGTCCAACAGTGTGATCGACGGCTTGCGGGCGCGCCTCAACACGCTAACAACCGAGTTCCAAGAAAAACTGGAGACTTTTAAACCAAGCTATCCGGCGATGGTCCAGATCTCTAACAAGATCAAGGAAATAAAGCGCCAGCTAAGCGTCGAGGTTGATACCATCCGGGGGTCACTCAAGGCAGCTTACGAATCCTCAAAAAATCAAGAAACTCAGATGAAAAAACAGATTAAGGAGCTGCGCGCAGAAGTCCTTAGTCTGCAAAAACGCGGCGTTCAGCATAATATCCTGAAGCGCGAAGTCGATATCAACCGCAAACTCTACCACGACCTGCTGCAGCGCTATAAGGAAGTCGATATCGCCGGTGGCGTCGGCACCAATAACGTTTTCATTGTGGATCGCGCTCAAATTCCCAAGGTGCCTTCGGAACCGCGCCTGGCTCGCGCTTTGCTGCTTTCGCTTGCTCTTGGACTTGGCGCCGGTCTTGGCCTGGCCTACGTTCTCGAAATACTGGATGATCGCATCCGTGCTCCTGAAGACATCGAGCAATTATCAGGGCTTGCGACTCTTGGAATCATCCCAAACACCGATTCCACAAAGAGTTTTAAAGAGGCACTCAATGATCCCCGATCGGCCATTGCGGAAGCCTATAGATCGCTGGGGACCGCACTTCAGTTTGCCACCGAATCCGGGCTGCCAAAATCCATTACGGTCACCAGTGCTGGATCCGGTGAAGGTAAGTCGAGCACGGCTCTAGCACTGGCTCGTCACTTCGCAACGATGGGTCTCAAGGTGTTGCTTGTCGACGCGGACTTACGCAACCCCTCGCTCCATGAAAAGTTGGGTCAGGACAACGCGGTGGGCCTTAGCAACTATTTGACAGGATCGGCCTCGCCCCCCGAAGTGATCCAGGAAACCGATCAACCTAATCTCGCGCTAATGGCTTCTGGTCCCCTTCCAGCCAATGCCGCTGACCTGTTGGGCGGAACGCGTATTTACTCGCTTGTTTCTGTGGGACTGCAAGTGTTTGATCTTATCGTCATTGATTCACCACCCCTGCTCGGACTTGCAGACGCGCAGTTGCTCTCAAGCGCAGTCTCCGCCACGGTTTTTGTGGTCGGAGCCGGACAGCACCGTAAGGGAATGATTCAATCGGGTTTGAGGCGTCTCGAACTTGCGCGTTCCACACCTATTGGCGTCGTTCTTACCAAGTTTGATTCCAAAGCCGTCGGATATGGATATGGGTATGGATATGGTGGGGAAACGTATTCATACGGCAACCCGGGGGAGCAGATCGATACCAGAACGGGTCAGAAGTGGTTAGCAAAATCCGATGCGAGTTGACCATGCGCGAGCCTTCCGCTGTGATTTCAGCTCTGACCATATTGCAATCTCCCAACCTTGTGCGTACGGCGCGCAGAACCGAGTTGCCAAGAGGCATGACATTTTTGCTTGAAGTCGCAGCAAATGATGCCGAGGCGCTAAAGAAAGCAAGTCAAACAACCGGGAGAACAGAGCAGACTCTGCGCGAAGCGGCCGGGTTCTACATCGAACAGGTGTTGTTGACGAGCAAGACTGACAGCTACCGTGTCCTTGGAGCGCACATGAATGCCCCCACCGACAAGCTGCGTCGCCACATGGCGCTGCTGCTCAGATGGTTGCACCCAGATGTTGCGGCAAGAAACGAGACAAGCGCGGGCATCGACCGTAGCGTTTTTGCCAGTCAAATCACGCTTGCATGGGAGAACCTCAAGACCAGGGAGCGCCGCGCCGCTTATGACCAATTACGGCCAACAGGAAGCTTTTTGCGCCATCCCAACATTTCCAGCAAGCGGCATATGAAAACCTTGCAACGAACATCGGCTCAACGGCGCATTCGTATCAATAAATCCAAACCGCGACAACGCAAACTAAGGCGCACTATTGCTTCAGGTATTTCAGGACTTGAACGCGGGGGTCTGATAAACTGGTTTTTCCGGTTTCTGAGAGGTTATCGATGATCACGCGTCACGCACAACGGTGGTGGTCGGTCTTCAAACACTGGGGAAATAACTCTTCTACTTTTACGATCGATCCGGCGCGCACAGGCTTGCTTGGGCTTATGAGCCTCTTTTTGATCTGGCTCGTCTTGACCAAAAGCCTTCCCTATGTTTTAGCGCCTACAGCTCCTGAATTGGCTCTTTGGCTCGCGCCCGATCATCCCGTGGCGCTTGAAGTCCAAGCCAATAAAGCGAGGGCGCGGCTGCTGGAACTCATAACGGCAGAAACCGTAAAAGAGAGTACAACAAAATCTGACGAGAGCCGGGGGGCCGAGCCTGCAATCGGCTTTGCTGCTCCCAATCTGGTTACAGATAAACAATCACGGGCCATTGAGCGCAAAGAACTTCGCGAAAAAATCCGTGTGCTTGCGACCAAAATCCTCGTTAACGATCCGCTCAACGCCCATGCGTTCCGGCTGCTGGCTGAAGTGGAGGAGGACCCAGATCGCATCCGTTCCTTGATGCGCGAGGCGGTTAAGCGCTCACGCCGTGAATCGGTCGCCGTCTTTTGGCTGTTGAACGATAATTTTCACCGCAAAGAGTACAAGAAAACGCTCGATCTCGCTGATATCCTGTTGCGCACACGCCCGGCTCTTCACAAATACGTTATGAGCTATCTCGGGCAGATTGCGGAGGATACGCAAGGGCGCGCGTTGCTCGTCAAACGGCTTGCCGCTCAACCGAGCTGGCGTTCCTTGTTCTTCAGCGCTTTGCCGCGCCATGTACGCCTTGCCAACACCCCACTTGAACTCATGATTGCCTTGAAGGCTGCAGGACATCCCCCCTCACCTGCGGAACAAAAGCCTTATCTGACGTTCCTTCTATCTAAGAAGCTTGTTGATCCTGCCTACAATGCCTGGCTACAGCTTCTTCCTGAAGAGGAGCTCACCACACTTGGCCCGATTTATAATCCAAGTTTCGAATCCACGCCTTCGGGCCTTCCATTTGATTGGGCGATTGGGCGTCTTGTAAATGCGTCGGTAGAGTTTGCACCTCGGGAGGATGTGCAAAACGGGCATGCCCTGCACATCAGTTTTGGATCAGGCCGGGTTACTTTTCCCGCACTGCGTCAAGTCTTGATGCTATCGCCCGGTCGTTATCGTCTTACCGTTGACTATCGCGGTAGAATTATCGCCAAGCGGGGCTTGCGGTGGCGCCTGTCATGCCTGCAAAATCAGCATAATACGATTGCTGAGACGGACATGCTCATGGGTATGCAGGCACACTGGCGCACAATCACATTCGACTTTGAGATTCCGTATATCCCCCAATGCCGCGCTCAATTCCTGCAACTTTTGCACGATGCCCGCTCTGCCTCCGAGCAGTTCATATCGGGAGAGGTATGGTTCGATGAATTAAATTTGAACCGTCTCGGGGACTGAACAAGTCGGAGACTCTTCATGTTGGACTTAAGCAACATTGCCTTGCGTAGGGTTCGCACCATGCTAAAGTTGCCTATGGGAGATCAAAACTTTGAACTTATTTGAACTTATAAGCACACTAAAGCGGTGTTTTTTACCAGCGGGCTACACTCCAAAACGTTCTGTTTGCTCGGTTTCTATGAATGCTGGAGGAAAATAAAATTATGGGCAGGGTGCTGGCCGCGTTCTTAGCCATTATGTTTGCAGTTAATTCAGCAGAAGTTGGAGCAACGTCCATTTCTCCTCAAGGCGGCAAGGTTTATGTCAATACAGGCAAGGGCTTTCATCCTATCTCTGATGCGGTTGAAGTTGGCCCTGGCGCTCTGGTGTTGGTTCGAAAAGGCGGTGCCGCTCGCATCTCCTACGGTAACGCTTGCTCCGTAAAGGTCGACGGGAGTCGCGTGTGGCACATAGCCAAGCAGCCTCCCTGTCGATCTGGCGAGAGGACCATCAATCTTACGAATATGAAAAGCTATGTCGGAGGCCATAATGACCCCGGGGATGCGAACAGTTGGGACACGCAAGTAACGACCAGTTGGGAAACGAAAGTAACGCCCGCCAATCCAGCACCAGCCGCAGCCGCGCCTGTAGCGGGTGCAATCTCGTCATCAGCACTGGTGATTGGCGGCTTGGCCGTAGCCGGGGGCGTGGGCTTGGCGGTGGCGGCTGGTGGTGGTGGTGGCAGTGGTTCAAGTAACGATAATCCAGCTCCTGCAAGCCCGTGAACCTTTGAAATATCTACAA
>Ga0114931_10008336_pt1 | contig 12567 bp, 10 predicted proteins | sample 2SBtaG_FD_89579 | JGI IMG/M metagenome (GOLD analysis project Ga0114931, IMG submission 89579) | Deep subsurface microbial communities from Kolumbo volcano to uncover new lineages of life (NeLLi) - 2SBTROV14_V59a metaG | ecosystem: Environmental > Aquatic > Marine > Volcanic | place: Kolumbo...
CGGGTACCCGGCACCCACCAGGTGCTTGATCAGCATACCACCGATAAATCCGGTGGCGCCGGTTACGGCAATAATCCGTGACATGAAGAACCAGTGGTGTCTGCGGGCCGTCAGCCTGCCTGCTTCTGCAGCAGGACAGCCGCCGCTTCCCTCTCCCCCTGATTGCCAGCCGGGTCAGGACGGTGGGCATCAATATAGTTCTGCCGTGCCTTGAATCGGGACAGTTTGCCGGACGAGGTGCGTGGCAAGGTATGCAACGGTGCCAGCTCAATGTGACAGTCGACACCGACTTCGGCAAGAATCCGGCCTTGCAGGCACTCGATCAATTTCGTCCGCTTGTCACTGTCTTTCTCCCGGCACTGCGCCACCATCACCACGCTGTCGGCACCCTCCATACCCGGTACCGCGAACGCCAGGGCATCACCCAGACGCACCTCCGGCTGTTGCTCTGCAAGCTGCTCCAGATCCTGCGGCCAGATATTGCGTCCGTTGATGATGATGAGGTCTTTCTTGCGACCCGTGATCACGATACCGTCACCGACCCGGTAACCGATATCACCGGTGTCCAGCCAGCCATCCGGTGACAAGGTCTCGGCCGTGATCTCCGGTTCGTTAAAATAACTCGACATCACGCACGGTGCGCGCACATGGATCACACCGATATGACGTTCGGCGACCACCTCTCCCGAATCATTCCTTAACTCGACTTCAAATGCTGACAGCGGCACGCCACAGTTTACAAACCCGTTCACCCACCGCGCTTTTGCGCCCTCAATCGGACGCGCCTGGCCATGCAATGCCAGGTGATCCGCATCGACATGGTCAACTGACAGCTCTTCCTGCAACGGTGCAAAACTCACTGCCAGCGAACACTCTGCCATACCGTAGCAGGCCAGGAAGGCCTTGCGGTCAAAGCCGCTTGCAAGCAGCGTCTCTGCAAAGTCATACAGGATCTGCGGTCGGATCGTTTCCGCGCCCACGCCCGCTACACGCCAGCTGCCCAGGTCAAACGTCTCCGCCTCACCTTCACGCACTCGCCGGTTGCATAATTCATAACCAAAGGGAGGACTGAACGAGATCGTCGCCTGATTGCGCGACATCAGCGTCAGCCACTGCCGGGGACGCATCGCAAACTCACGCGTGCCAAGGTAATCGACCGTTACTTGCGAAGCCAGCGGCGCCAGCACCATACCGACCAGCCCCATGTCGTGATAAAAGGGCAGCCAGGAGACACAGCGATCCGTGGCTCGAACATCCATACCCTCGGTAATAATGCCAGACAGATTGCTCATTACCGCCTGCTGGGTGATCATCACACCCCGTGGGAAACGGGTGCTGCCCGAGGTGTATTGCAAATAGGCCAGTTCATGGGCCTGCATCGGCTGCAGTTCACCCTGGTGCTGCGGCAGCATGCCAAATGCCTCCGGTGTGCCGACAAACGTCAGGCCCAGTCCCTCGACCGCCTCTTCAAGCAGCCCTGAATAACTCGCTGGTGCCATTGCCAGTGACGCCTGGCAGCTTTGCACCATCGTCCTGATCTGCTTTACATAGGCCTTGTGCCCCCCCGGGTTGAGGGGGATCGGCAACGGCACCGGAACCAGCCCGGCGTACTGGCAGGCAAAGAAGAAACGCAGGAAATCGGGTCCGGTGTCGGCAATAATGGCGACACGCGCACCGCGGGCAGGATCCAGGCCACGCAGGCGCCGTGCCAGCGCCAGCGCCTGATCCCTTAACTCTGCATAGGGCAACACGGCATAGAGCTCGCCGCGACCGGTATAGAAATTACTCCCGGTACGCCCCAACGCTGCATAATCGAGGGCCGCGGCAAGACTCGAAAAATCTGCAGGCCTCAGCGGCTGGTTGTTGCCTGTTGGTGTTGCGTGCAAATCCAAAAGACATCTCCTTTGTTACATTATCTCGGTCCAGGAAAACCCTTTATGCATCACAACACAGGGATAATTTTTTGAGTATTCTCCAAGATTTAGCATTAATCTGCAACCAGCAGCTGCCCGCGTTGAACCGGTTCGCACGACCGCACGATCCGAACCGTTTCAAGGCCATATACTACATCTACAGAGGTGTAATTTATCGTCTCACCGTGCCATTGTCTGGTCATGCTATACCTTGTAAAGCATAGCTGTTTTTCGAGACGGTCCCGACCTATCCCCCCGCCACCCGGGCAACCCCAGCGTAGCGGTAACATCAGGCAGGCGGGGTGCCCTGCCAGGCGCCATTGGCCAGCCACCCGTCGAATGGCCGCCAGACCTGTCCATTACCACCTTCAATTTACTGCTTTTTTTTCAATTAGATACAATTGTTGCTGTTGAATCAGGTTCCGTTAATCAGATAGCATATTGGTAGCTTTGGAACTGCATACAAATGATATCCCCTGAAAAACATAATCATCCCGGTGAACTGCGTGTTCTCCCGGTCCGGAACCAGAAGGATCTGGAACGCTTCATCAGGGTGCCATGGGCGATCTATGCCGGGGATCGCAACTGGGTTCCGCCGTTGTTATTCGAGCGCAAGGAACACCTGTCTGCAAAAAACCCTTATTTCAGACACGCCAAATGGCAGGCCTGGATAGCCCTTCGCAAGGGCCAAACCGTTGGTCGCATCAGCGCTCAGGTAGACCAGCTGCACCTGGAAAGGTTCCGTGACGAGACCGGCTTCTTTGGGTTTATTGAGGCCAGTGACGACCCCGATGTTTTCCTGCTGCTGCTGGAGACGGCGAGTGACTGGCTCAGGGAACAGGGGATGAAACGGGTGCGGGGGCCCTTCAATTTCTCGATTAATGACGAATGTGGCTTGCTGGTAGAGGGTTTCGACACACCGCCCTCGGTCATGATGGGACACGCCCGCCCCTATTATGCCGACAGGATCGAGGAGCTGGGATACAGCAAGGTCAGGGACCTGCTGGCCTATTGGGTGAAGCCCGATTTCGTCGCCCCCGGGGCGATGAAAAGACTGACCTCAAAAAAATCGGAACGCATAAGCGTGTCACCCCTGAGGCGTAGCCACCTGAAAGAGGAGCTGGTTATATTACGTGAGCTGTTCAATGATGCCTGGGCAAACAACTGGGGCTTCGTACCCTTTACCCGGGAAGAGTTTGATGAACTGGGACACACCCTGGTCCACGTGGTGGATGAGGATTACATTCAGATAGCCTCGGTCGATGGCACACCCGCGGCCATGATTGTCGCCTTGCCAAACCTGAATGAAGCAGCCAGGGACCTCAATGGACGACTGCTGCCACTGGGGTGGCTGAAGCTGTTGTGGCGTCTGAAGAGACACAAACTGCAATCGGGCCGCGTCACCCTGATGGGTGTGCATCAGGAATATCAGAACAGCACCCTGGGCATGGCACTGGCCTATGCGGTCATAGACGCCGTGCGAGGTCCGCTCAATACGAACGGCATTAAAGAGGTCGAGATGTCATGGATCCTGGAAGACAACACCAACATGCGGCATATACTGGAATCAATCGGCGGCAAGGCCTACAAGCGCTACCGGATCTATCAAAAAGGCCTCTGATCGCTCACCCCGGTCGGCCTGAATCCCGAGCATGCACATTGCCCCTCCCCCGCCCTTCAGCGCCATTGTCATGGCGGCCGACCGGCATCCGGATGATCCCGTCGCACGGGCCGCCGGCGTCACCTGCAAGGCACTGGCCCCGGTCGGTGGCACGCCCATGGTACTGCGGGTTCTGCATGCCCTGGAGCAGAGCCGGGAAGTCGGGCCGCGGTTGCTGTGCGGCCCGCCCGGGCCGCTGCTCGAACATACCGGCAAGCTCAAGGCCGGCGTCGATGCCGGTGACTACGGCTGGACAGCCAACCGGGAGAGTCCGAGTGCCAGCGCCGCCGCCGCTATGGAGCAGTTTGAAGAATCACAACCGGTGTTACTGACGACGGCCGACCACGCCCTGTTGAACAATCAGATCATCGATCATTTTTGCGGGCAGGCGCGCACTGCTGACTATGACCTGGTGATCGCACTGACACCCCATGAACTGGTCGCAAGGGCCTGGCCTGCTGTGAAAAGGACCCGGCTGCGCTTCAGCGACAAGGCCTATTGCAGCTGCAATCTGTATGCCTTCAGGACGCCCCGCTCCCGTACAATTACCGGCATATGGCGTAACGTGGAGGAGCAGCGCAAACAGCCCTGGCGGCTGATCGGTATCCTGGGATGGTGGCCGGTGCTCAAATACCTGCTTGGACGACTCACACTACAGGAAGCCCTTGCCCGACTGTCCGGCAGATTCGATATGAAGATTGGCGCCGCCATCCTGCCGTTTGCCGAGGCCGCCGTGGATGTCGATACGCAATATGACTGGCAACTGGTCCGGCAATTTCTGCAGCGCAGGAAAGGCCCCGGGCTGGATGACATGCGAATCTCCGGATCACTGAGCACCGGACTGTACAGCCCTGCCGCTGACTGTTACAGGCTGCCGTTCACGGTGTAACCGTTTCATACACGAGTGATATCCGTGATTATCAACCGCTATCTGGTCCGTGAGATTGCCCTGCCGCTGGTTACTGTGCTGGCGATACTGGTGGTGATCTTCATAAGCTTCTATGCGGTTCGTTACACGGCAGATGCAGCAGCCGGCCTGCTGCCCACAGCAACAGTACTCTATCTTACCCTGCTGAAATCACTCATCGCCATAGAAGTCCTGCTGCCTGTAGCGCTTTACCTGGCCGTCGTTCTGGGTATGGGACGGCTGTACAGCGATAATGAAATGGTCGCGCTGTACGCCACCGGTTTCAGTGAATGGCGGGTGATGTGCAGCGTGCTATGGCTGTCCCTGGCCATCGCTGTTGTTGTCTCCAGCCTTTCTCTGGCCGTTCGTCCCTGGGCCTACCAGAAAAGCTATCTCCTGAAGGCGCAGGCAGAGGCGGAGTTCAGCCTGGACAAGCTTGAAGCGGGCCAGTTTTACTCGGCTGAAAAATCCGGTGCCGTGGTCTTTGTGGGTCGCATCAACAACAGGGATAACCGCTTCGAGCAGGTCTATTTTTTCAGGACTGACGATAACAAAATTGACATTATCAATGCCCGACAGGCCTGGCAGCGGGTGACAGATCCGTTTGCCCCTCTGGAGATCCAGTTTCTTGATGGCACCCAGTATCAGATCGACCTCACTGGCACCCATGACCGGACCCTGAAATTCAAGCAGTTGTCGGTGCTCCTCAAACCGTATGACCAGAATCCGGACCGCTACAGAAGCAAGGCTGCCCGGACGCGGCAGCTTGCCGGATCAGGGAAATCTGACGATCTGGCCGAGCTCCAGTGGCGCTTGGCGACACCCTTTACTACCCTGCTGCTTGGCATTCTGGGGGTACCCCTGAGTCGCAGCGCCCCCCGCCGCGGGCGCTATGCAAAGATGGTTGTCGCTGCACTGGTGTTCGCCATGTTCTACGGCTTCAGCGTGCTGGCAAAGAGCTGGGTAGAACAGGGCGTGGTAGCGGCCATACCCGGCGTCTGGTGGCCACAAGTACTCCTTGGCCTGTTGATCCTGGCCCTGTTTTTCTGGCCCGCATTGCGCGCAGGAAACAGATGAAAATACTGGATGTCTATATCGGACAGGCACTGTTGCGCGGCATTCTTCTGGTTGCGCTCATACTGTTGCCACTGATTACCCTGCTGGACCTGGCGCAACAGCTGGATAACATCGGAACCGGAAACTACGGACTGGTTGATGCCCTCATCTATGAAGTCTTGCTGCTGCCAGGCAGCCTGCTGAGTCTCATGCCGTTTATCGCCCTGCTGGGGAGCAGCATTGCACTGGGTAGTATGGCCCAGAGCAAGGAATTAACCGCGATGCGGGCTGCCGGCATATCAATCCGGCGCATCGGGCTGTCCACGATAAGAACCGGTGCCCTGGTCATGCTTGTTGTCATCGTGATCATGGAGTGGGTTGATCCACCGCTTCACCAGCTGGCGATAAAACGGCAAACAATGGCGCTGACCGATGTCGATGTCCTGATCGAGGAACATGGATTATGGATTCACAAGGACAACCGCTTATCAATGTCCGGAAAATTTACCAGGGACATACCCCGGCTAATATCCATATCTTTGAATTCGAGCCCGGCAAGTACCGGCTCAGGCACTATCTGCATGCAAACCAGGCCGAGATGGAGGGCCACAACCAGTGGCTGTACAAGGATCTGATCATAAAGGACTACACGGGGGAAACCGTCGATACCCGTTATGAAGCAACACAGGTCCGGGAGTCCGAGCTGACGGAGAAACAGCTGCGGGTTCTGGAGGCACCCATCAACAGCCTGCCACCCTCGGGCCTGTACCAGTACCTCAAATACCTGCGTGACAGCGGTCAGGTAACTGAACGATTTGAGCTGGTATTCTGGCAGAAAATAACTCTCCCGGTTGCGGTTGTTGTCATGATGCTGTGTTCGTTTCCCTTTATCTTCGGTTCTCTGCGCGTAACCAATGCGGGAAAGAGGATCGTCCTGGCAACCATTGCCGGAATATCCTTTCAGTTGATCAGCCAGCTACTGGCCAACCTGGGTCTCATGCTGGATCTGAGTCCCCTGCTCACGACCCTGACGCCGATTGTTATTATTCTTGTCCTTGGCATTGCCCTGATGCGGCGTGCCTTTTAGCACGGTGATTGATGAAGCATCTGACAGACCTGCTTGCAGAACGCACCCCCCCGCACTTCAGCAGTGAACTGCTTGCATTACGCGATGCACTTCTGAAGCAGTATGACGATGCAGTAGATGCCATGCTGTTCTATGGCTCCTGCCTGCACGGCGGTAATGCACTGGACGGACTCGTCGACCTCTACCTGGTGGTTGACGGCTACAGCAATGCCTGCCGTAAACCACTCCCTGCCCTGTTCAACTGGCTGTTGCCACCCAATGTCTATTACCTCGAGGTAAAGGTGAATGGCAACCGGGTGCGTAGCAAGTATGCCGTTATCTCCCGGCGGGATCTGCAGCGTGGCACTTCCCCGGAATGGTTTCATTCCTACCTGTGGGGGCGGTTCTCACAACCCTGCGCACTGCTGTACAGCCGTGATACGGAGACGGACCAAATAGTGCAACAGGCACTTGTGCAGGCGCTACTGACCTTCCTGACCCGGGTGCTGCCCGCCCTGCCCGAACAGCTGGATAGCGCTGCAATATGGCAGCAGGGACTGGCGCTCAGCTACCGGACTGAATTGCGTACCGAAGGGCCGCAGCGCAGCGTTCATCTCTTTGAAGCCTGGCAGGCGCATTACGAAGCGGTTACATCCCTGGCGATGGATGAACTGCCGTTCAGGATAACGCGGACACAGCACGCATCCCGCCTGCTTTACACGATCAGCGTTCCGCGTTACACCCGGATGCTGAGCCGCTCGGGCTGGTTATTGCGCCGCTTTCAGGGCAAAGTGTTATCGTTGCTGATGCTGATGAAGGCGTCCTTCACCTTTCAGGGTGGCATTGACTACATTGCCTGGAAACTGGAGCGTCACACCGGTGTCCCCGTCGAGGTGACCCCGAACATGCGGCGCCATCCGCTCATCTACAGCTGGGGGCTGGTGTGGCGATTGTATCGTCGCGGGGTATTCCGTTGATCAGACATCCGTACACATGCTAACCACCGATATAAAAAGGCTGCGCCGTCGCTGGATCAAGAAGACCGGCAAACGTCTCCTGCATCTGACCGACCGCTGCATCAGCCGTCAATCATTGATCGGTAATGTCCCGGTGTTTGAACCTGCCATCTTTCCCTGGATCGGGGATTTCGAGGCCCACTGGAAAAAGATCCGCGCGGAACTGGATGTGGTCCTGCAAGACCGGGATGCATTGCCATCGTTTCATGATATCTCGCCAGACCAGAAACGAATATCAAAGGGCGACAACTGGAAAACCTTCATTTTCTTTGCCCTGGGCCATCGGGTCGAGAGCAACTGCAAACGCTGTCCCGAGACCACGAACTTGCTGGAACAATGCCCGGATCTGCAGAACGCCTGGTTCTCGATCCTCAAACCCGGCTACCGCATACCACCCCACCGGGGGCCAACCAACGGCATCGTACGCATCCATCTTGGACTGATCATCCCGGAGAAACGCGATCAATGCTGGCTGAGAGTGGATGAGCAGGTTCTCCACTGGGATGAGGGCAAGTGCATCGTGTTCGATGACTCTTACGAACACGAGGTCCGGAACAATACCGAGCAGCAGCGAGTCGTACTTTTCTTCGACGTCCTCCGGCCCATGCGCACCCCGGGGCGTATCCTCAACAGCATCATGCTCGCGCTCCTGAAACGCTCCGCCTATTTCCGGGATGCGCAACAGAATATACGGCAGTGGGAAGAGCGCAACAGCATGAAGTCAGGTTGAAACAGGCATCCATCCCTTGCTTGTTGGCGATGCTGTCGAACGCTCGGGGTCATCTTGCACACTATATTTTCAATGCGGCTTTTCTGGCAACCCGGAATACACCCTTCTGTTGACAATTATCAGGGGGGGTTTCAGTATCACAGCTACTCCAACTGGCAGGGAAGACCCGATGCATGATCTTGTCGATCGAGCGCATAGTGCAAGAATGTCCCGGTGCATGGTAGAAATGTCGCGGCGATAGGCGCATCAATCCCGTGACCTGGCCCAGGCGCCTGCTGCTCCTGTTTACCGGACTCGTCCTTGCTAGCGCCCTGTTGCTGGCGGGCATGGTCGTATTCTCCGGTGAATCTGCTTACAAGCAGGCAGTGGCGTGGATCGCCGACCGTATTTTCGACAGTACGCTGGTAATTAATGGCCCGCTATCAGTTCAATTCTCGAATGGTCTTGTCGTAGACGCCGGTGACGTCAGGCTGGATGCGCACGATGACAGCTATCACTTCTCCAGCCACCTGCTGCAAGCGGATATCCGTCTCAAACCCATGCTCTCGGGCACCGTGTGGCTGAACGCACTGGTAGTGAAACAGATGCACCTGCAAGTCAACGAGACGACCTCAGACACATTTGAATGGCAAGACCTTGCCGCCGTCCCGGTCATTATCGCCAGTGCGAATTTCGAGAACCTGGTGATTGAATACCGGGAATTGCCACCCGGTACCCTGCATCGATTCACGCTGAATGAGTTACTGCTCAATAATATCGATGACAGCGGGCCGACCAGGGTTCATGCCAATGGCCTGTTTGAGGGGAAACACTACCAGGTAAGCGGTACGCTGCCATCAGTCAATGCAGTACTGGATCCGGAGCAGGCCAAACCGGTTGATCTTCTGTTTACGAGCGGTAACGACCATTTGCACGTTGCCGGATCAATTACCGATCCATTGAATGGCAAAGGCATGGATCTGCAGCTTGGGCTTGAATCGCAAAACACCACGGAACTGCTTGAATTGCTCGGCGATAATATACCTGATGTGGGTGACTTGCAGTTCAGCGCCATGCTGCGCGGGGATTATGCTGCACCTCGACTGGAGGATATCGATGCACAGCTGCAACGGGGTGAGCAGGTAGATATTACTGCACGCGGGCTGGTTGACAATATCTTTACCGGCAAGGGGTTGAACCTTCGTGTTGATGGCCATTCCAGTCAACCCGAGGTGGCATCATGGTTATTGTTCCACAAACTGGACCAGATGAAATCGCTGGAATTCAAAGGGACTGTCCAGGAAGAAGATGGCCATTTCAAACTGGCAGATATTGATGCCACTGCCAGGACACAGGCAGGCCTTGTTGTTTCAGCGCAAGGTAATGCCGAGCTCTATCATGCAAGCCACCTGTTTCTGAAATCTGACAGCGGAATCAGGGCCACCTTCTCAGCACCCACGACGGCTTCCCTGAACCTGCTGAATATGGTTGATATCCCGGAACTGGGTGCCGTATCAGGTAATTTCAGGCTGCTTGTCAGCACGGATGACCTTGGCCTGTACGACGCAGATGTGAAAATCGGCAGCAAGGGTAACAGTTCAGCTCGCCTGCAGGGCCGGGTCAGTAATATCCCGCTCGACGACGTAGCCGCTGCCACCGGCATCGACCTGCAGCTTTCTGTGCAATCGCCGGATATAGCTACCCTGGCCCGGAAGTGGAATTTCACCCTGCCGGCAACCGGTCACGGCACGGCCAATGCGCACATTGTGGGAGATCTGCCCAGCCTGAAGATGAAACGGGTACATATACGGGCGGAAGATGAGGCGGGTCTGCAGATAACGGCAAGGGGCAATGTGGACCGGTTGGTGCTGGACAAAGCCGTAAAACTGGATCGTGCCTTGTTCGATATTACTGCAGCAATCCGCGATTTCGGCAAACTCTCCGGGTTGACGGGTATTGATTTCCCAAAACGGTTACCGGCAAACATGAGCAGCACCCTGTCCCTGAACAAGTCAGAGCTGGCGTTCAATGATTTTCAGATTAATATCGGCAGACCGAAACAGCCGGTCGTGCGGCTGCAGGGCAAGGTCATAACGCAACTGCAAAAGGGTAGCTCGATTCATGTCAACTACAATGTAGCCGTTGCCGATCTTGTTGCCGCCTATACAGATACAACACCTGGTTACCTTGGCCGCTTGCAGGGTGATGCAAATATTTCAGATATCGACGGCAGCTGGGGGATCGAGAAGTTTAACCTGGTTTCCAGTCAGACCAGTCTGTACCACGTCAACATTCATGGTGGCTTTGATGACCTGAAAAACAGCGACCAGGTCGATATCAAGGTAGATATAGAGGTCACCGATCCGGCCGGGCTTGGTACTGCACTGGGTGTGAATCTCGCCGGTCTGAAGACCCATCGCATCGACGGTCAGTTCAACAGCACACAAAATGCGATCGTCTATAACGGCACCGTAAAAGTTGGCACGACATCCGCTACCACGACCCTGCACGGTTCCACGTATCAGGACGAGCCGTATTTTAGTGGCAGGATTCACATCCCCGTACTGGATCTTACTGACTTCGGCTTTCGCCTGGAACAGGATGCTGAACATGAGGTACTGGCAAAACCCGCATCGTCAGGAAAAGACTACCTGTTCAGCAGGGAGCTCCTGGATGTCAGTTTTCTGAATAACTTCGGACTTGATCTTCAGATCGACATAGACGAGATCGAAAGCTATGGTGAAACCAGCATCGACAGCTTCACCGGTCATGCCGCCCTGCAGGACGGTGCACTGAAAATGGATCCGCTGCGCCTTGTCTATGCCGACGGTACGATGAATATTCTATTTGACCTGCAGGCCAGCGAGCCACCCGCCTATGCCCTCAAGGTTATTGCCGATGATTTGATACTGGGCCCCACAATGGCACAGCTGCAGAACAATACCCCGATCAAGGGACGCGCCAATGTGAAACTGGATATCAACTCCGAAGGAAATTCGGCACATGAACTGGCATCGAACCTTGGCGGAATCATTGATATTGAATACGAAAATGCGAGGATACCGGCAATATTAGTGGATTATCTGAGTGTTGATGTATTCGGCTGGGCCTTTTCGAAGACCGTTGACAGGCAAAAATATATCAACCTGAATTGTGTGCTGACGCACTTTACAGCCAGTAGTGGTGAACTAAAAAGCAAGCTGCTGGTGGCTGATGGTCCCAATATGTCTATTGGCGGGCGTATCGATTTAAACCTGCGTGACGAGACAATCAGCGCCGTATTGCTCCCAAAGCAGAAGAAACGGCTGTTTTCCACTATTACGCCGGTAGAGTTGAGTGGCCCGATCAAGGACCCCCATGTACTGGCAATCCCTGCCCAGGCCGCGATACAGGAGATCGGTGCTATAGCACTCAGCCCGACAATCTATTTGTCAACACGTCTGCTGGAGAAGATCTGGTCAAAGATAAAATCGCATGACGAGGTAGGTGAGGGTTGTGTCAATATTGAAAAATTGACCGACAAGGCCGAAAAGGCAAGCAAACAAGGGCATGCCAGCCAGAATCCGCATTCAGGGGATCTCCTGTCTGACTAGTTTTGCTGCCTGTCAAGCTGGCATCACTGTATAACAAATTTCATTTCTGCGGCAAAAAAAGGGGACAGTATCATTATATTGCCCGGACCCGCGAGGGCAGCTGGAAAAGGGTACTGACCCCGTCCTCGGTTTGAAGGCCCTTGTGAAATGCTTGTAGCTGTTGGCAGCAAGTAAGAAAACGGGTGTCAGAAAGCAAACATTCCAACAATAGAATTCGCGACAGCAGCACCGGCACGATGCGACGCACCCGCTGCTCATAAATGATCTGGCGGGGGACTTGACTCCGTACCCGGGTACGGAGATTAAGCTTGTTCACGTGATGAACCCGGGAGCTCCCGCCATGCCAGAAGCAAGTTCGACGATGACCAACAACAACGGCCCCATGATCGCGGCCGTTATTGCCGCCATCGCAACAGCGGGAGAAATACAAACCGTTACTCCGGATGTGCCAGGCATGACCTGCAAATTCTGTCCGATCACGGTTCGAAAAGCACTGTCCAGGGTACCGGGCGTCATTGAAGCCAAATCAGACTATGCCAGTAAAACGGCGACTGTGACGTTTGATCCGGACAAGGCCAGCCTGTCTGACCTTACCCGGGCAACCGCCAATACGGGTTACCCATCCACGGCCGGAACCCAGTAACAAG
>Ga0114931_10008337_pt1 | contig 12567 bp, 19 predicted proteins | sample 2SBtaG_FD_89579 | JGI IMG/M metagenome (GOLD analysis project Ga0114931, IMG submission 89579) | Deep subsurface microbial communities from Kolumbo volcano to uncover new lineages of life (NeLLi) - 2SBTROV14_V59a metaG | ecosystem: Environmental > Aquatic > Marine > Volcanic | place: Kolumbo...
CTTTGATCTCGCACGGGCCCATCTTTGATCTCGCACGGGCCCATCTTTGATCTCGCACGGGCCGAAGTGACAAAAGCCCCCCCAGCGGAGTAGACTTCTCTTCGGAGGGCCTCCCTGCCATGATCCATACTCCGTTCCGTCAGGCACCGAACCCCTTGCCCATTCGCGGCTCGGTGGGCTTTTCGAGCCCCGGACCCCAGGTTTCCCCCTACGCCCAGAGCCTCGGCGCTGTCGCCAGGTTCCAGGCCTACACGGAGAGCCCCTACGCCAAGGTCCAGGTGTTTCCCGCTGTCACCCTGCCTGGCGGTGCCGCGGCGCTGCAGCAAACCCCCACGGCGCTGCAGCAAACCGGAGAAGGACAAAAGGCCAGCACCAAAGGACACGAGACTACGTCTACGCACATCCTTCAGCTTCTCGTCTTCGCGGGGCTCTGCTACGTCGGCTACCGAGGGATGTCCCGATGAACGCCCACATCGAGCTGCCAGATTCCATGTCGATCAAGCTGGTAGAGCATCTGCACCGCCGGCACAAGGCGATGGCACGGAGCCTGGCGGGCACCCGGACCTACCTGGCCATGCGGGCTTGTGACCTGGCCCAGCAGAAGCCGAAGATGAAGAAGGTACTGTTCCAGGCAGCTAACTTGCTCGACAAGTGGGCCGACCTCGAGTACGGCCGCACCATGCGGGATCCTGGTTCCGACTTCAACTTGCGGGTGCCCCCCTCCGAGGCCCAGTTCTGGCGCGAGGCCTACCGGTGTGCCGACGAGGGCAAAGACGCCCCGGAGTGCGGTTGGATCTACCTCGCATGTGCCGAGTACCTTGGCCTGCTGGCCCCCTGACGTACCCCCGGAGGACTGCCCCCGATGCTTCGCCCGACGCCCCGTTCCAACTACCATGCCACCTTCGGCCAGCCCGGCAACCTGGGCGCCGAGGTCCACGAGCTCGCCACGGCTCCTTCTCGCACCCCGGATCAGGACCTGGCGACGGACGCCATGACTCGGATCGGGACCACAAGCAAAGGCAAGGTCCAGCTCCTGACGACACCGCCGAGCCAGCCCGATCGGAACCCGGTAGACCCCGGTCCTGCCACGCTCGCGGACCGGGTCCGGGCGAACATGGCCTCGAAGTTCCTCCACCCGATCCCTCCGGACAAGTCGGCCCTGCCCCCGAAGAACAAGACCAAGCCAGAGCCCACGACCTCTCACGAGGCCATCGTGACTCCCGGCCTCATGGCAACGGCCCGCTCGCCGATCGGTACCCAGAACCGCCAGACGACCGACCCGGGCTACGTGTACAGCAGCCGGGGCCTGTCGACCTCCTCCGTGAGCTCCTCCGTGAGCCCATCCGTGAGCCCCTCCGTGAGCCCCTCCGTGGGCTCTCCCAGCTCGATCTTCGGGCTGTCACTGAAGGCCTGGGTCTTGCTCGGCGCGGGCTATTGGCTTCTCTCCCAGTGATCTTCCTGGTCTCGTTTTCCTTCCCCCCTCCCCCGAGGATCTTCCCATGATTGGTTCCGCCACCTGTCCCGCCGCCTTCGGTGGCGTGTCTTCCGGGCGCCGCCCGGCCTCCTTCGTCTCGGGAGTTCCAGCCAACCTCACCGTCGGGCTGTACGGTCGTTCGCAGTTTGGCGGAGTGTCCATGCCCCAGGCCACGCCCCCGATGCTCGGAAAGCTCGGAGAGCCCGGGGGGTCGGCCCTGGCGGGGTCGGCCTTGGCGGGGTCGGCCGATGTCGCGAACCAGCAGAAGGCCTCGGGCGGCAGAAGCGGCGTGGATGTCAACACGATCATCTCTACCGGAGGTAAGGTCCTCGACAGCGTGATCAGCCTGTTTGGCCACAAGAACCCTCCCGAGGTCGTGGTCGCCCCGCCGGCGCAGACGCAGACTTCGACCCCGCCGCCAGCTCCGGTAGCTAACTCTGGGGTTCCGTCCTGGGTCTGGGGCGTGGACGCTGGAGTCCTGGTGGTAGGGGCGATCCTCTACCTCAAGAAGTAGGGAAAGACTCATGGTCCCCCAGTACGCGCGGGGTTTTGGGGCAGTTGTACTGGGTCGTGAAGCCGTGGCTCGCCCGACGTTTGCGGGGCTGGGGCCTCTCGGGGCCCTCGGGGCCCTCGGGGCCCTCGGGGCCCTCGGGGCCAGTACGCCGAAGGGGGGCCAGGTCAAGTATGTTGGATCGGGCAAGCATGGACTTCCTATCGGGGTGACACCCGACGGGGTTCCCGTGCCCATGCCCGTAAGCTCTCCGGAGGTCGAGGCCCTCATGGGGACCGCCGCACCCCGATGGGCGGATGGGTACGTGAAGCACTGGGACAACTACGGCAAGTGGGGCGTCGGCCGGGCCACCAACCACCTGAAGGACACGGCTACGGTAAAGCACCTGGTCGCGGGGAAGACCTTCACGGGGGCCCAGGTCAAGAGTGCCGTGGCCTACACGAAGGCCGTAAACATTTGGAACTGGACGGTGGGGAAGATCGTCGCCAAGGGCATTGTGCCGCGGGGGCCGCATCCATTCCCGAGCCCCGTGGGCTTTTCCAAGGTCGGGGTCGCCCCGGCCTTCTCGAGGGGGTCGATGGGGCGGGCGCTCTTGGACTGGTGTCGAAGCTACGGTCTACACCCGAGCTTGACCACCTTTGGCGAGATTGCAGCAATCGTCGGGGAAGCCCTGGTCACGGTTCTTCTGGCCGTCTTTACCGCGGGGGTCGCTGCTGCAATCGAGGCGGGGGCGGCTCTGGTCGTCGCGGATGTCGTCCAAGGGGGCTCGTCGCTCGATGTGACCGGGAAGCACCAGGCCACACAGGCTTTGACGCAGACGAACCAAGCGGTGCAGCAGCAAGCGGCCCAACAGGCCGCCCAACAAGATGCCCAGCAACGCCAAGCTGCCCAGCAATATCAACGGCAGGCCGCCGACCGGCAACGGCAAACCAAGGGCTACGGCATTGCCGCCCTCGTGCTCGGTGCCGGGGTCGCTGACCTTCTCCTCCTGGAGTAGGATACCTCCAGGCCAGTTTTGCAACCAGGCCAGCTCCACAAGGATGCCCCCATGATTCCTCGTCGCCCCCACCTCGCCGGTATGGCCCTTGGCGCCGTGACCCGGTCACCGGGGCATGCGGCCTACGCGGCGCCGGTAGCTCACCAAAGCCTCGACCAGATGATGCAGTTCCGGCAAGCCGTGCGCGCCGAGGCCCGGGTCGCGAAGCTCACCCGGCAGCTCGGACTGCAGGATGCACGAGCGCTACAGGCGCAGCAGGCGCGGGCCTGGGCCGCTCGACAGGCCCAGCTTCGGCATGCCGGGTTTTCTGGGGCGTCGGTTCAGCCCAGCTCGATCCTGGCACCGTCGGCACCGTCGACACCGTCGTCGGCGTCGGCACCGTCGACACCGTCGACACCGTCGTCGGCGTCGACGGCACCGGCTCCGGCTGTGGTGACGATCCTCTACAAGATCCGAGATGCGGAACGTCTGGCACGGATCGTCATCATGGCCTGGCCTGGCCCCACGCCGCCTCCAGCCGGACAGTCCCTTCTCGATAAGCTCGCTTCGGCACGAGCCCTGGCAGCCTCGGAAACCGCGAACCCTCCCGGGTCGCTCTCGACGGCAAGGGCCCTGATCGCCAAGCTCGGGCACGCGAGGCAGGCGGCAAAGAACATGATCGGCGCCTGGCCGGGGCCGACTTCGCCCCCGACGGAGATCCTCGACGCGCTGAAGGTCACGATCCGCCTGGCGGCGGCCGACGTACAGGCCAAGCAGCACAAACCCATAAAGGCACCGCCCGAGCACTACGAGGGTACTGGCCCCTCGGCCCTCTCGGCCTGTACGACGGCTACCGTCGCCCCGGATGGTTCGACCACGGCTTGTACGACGGCCAACGGCGGCACCATGGTCTTGGGCCCCGGGGCCTCTTGGCGCCATTGCCGGTCCAGGTTCGAGGGCTGCTCGACCAGGTTTCCGCTTTCGCCCATGCCCACCCGGTGGGCACCCTGGCCGCCGCCGCGGCGACGCTGTACTTCCTGAAGAAGTGAAAAGGAAAAAGATCTCCATGTCCAAGCCCACATCGCATGAGCTCATTCTCGGCGCCCTGGCCCTCGGCGCGGCCTTCATGGGCTACAAGTGGTACAGCAGCAGCACTGCCCAGGCGGCCCCCGGGACTGGAACCGGGACCAGCCAGGACCAGCCGTCGGCCACGGTGACCGTCCCGGGCGGCAGCTCTGCATCGAAGCACCACAACGACGTGGTCACCGCGGCGACCCCGGCCCAGGCGGCTCACGCCCAGGCGGCGGCACAGGCCCGTGGAGGGGTTGCGTCCAACGTCCGCGTCGTCAACGGACAGGTGACCTACGACTTCACCCCGGGCTACCTGAGCAAGCTCGCGCAGGCCATGAACCAGCGAAGCCTCGGGGCTGTTCGCGGGGCTAATACCCATGCCACCGGGACGATTACGGCCCACGACCTGTGGCGGCACTTGTAGGAGTACTCGTGATCCCTTCGACTCTTCCGGTTCGTTCGGACCGCGGCGCCTACGGGGCCGCTGCGGGGAGTACCTTCCTCGATACGGTTCGGGCGGATACCGCCTCGGCGTGGCACGAGGGGGTGGATCTCGTCGGTGCCGGGTACCAGGACGTGCTCGACGCCGCCCAGGTGGCCGGTCAGATCCCCGGTGAGATCCACCAGCTGGTGGTCGACAAGAAGCACAGCACGACGAACTACGTCGCCGACAAGAAGGCGCAGGTCGGAGCCGATTGGGCCAAGCTGAAGGGGGACATGGAAAAGCTGCTGATCGGCACCGCGCTGGTCGGCGTGGCGGTAATGACCTTGGGCGGCAAGCGCCTCGTGAAGCATCAGAAAAGCCGGCGCCGGATCCAGCGTCGACTCCAGAACCCGGCGGCCCAGCCGGTCACGGCGAAGGAGGAAAAGCGAGTCACCGCGGCTCGTGCCATCGGCGCGGCGACGGGCATTTGGCTGATCTCGCCTTTCAGCCCCGAAGATATCGTGTTGCCCGTGATCGGCACCCTCGGTGGCATCGCGGCCGGCGCCTTCCTCGTGGCGGCAAGCTTACTCCTCCCCGAAGCGGACCTGGTCGGGCTGATCCGCAAGATCAGCTAGACGGGGTAGCGCTGTAACGCCAACCGGATCCAGATCATGGCGCTCTCCTCGCAAACCCGAGATAGCTACCGAGCCACCCACTGGGGGCTCGATGGCGACACCGAGTACTACTTCCACGAGCCCGACCTGCCCGCCGACCTCCAGTTGCCCGAGATGGGCAAGCTCGGTGAGATCGGCGTCGGGAGGGGAAACGCCGAGGGGATGATCCAGTTCGGAGACGGGGCTGTGCTGGCCTACGACGTGACCACGGATCGGCTCTACAGCTTCATGCAGAAGGCCGACCGAGAGGTCTTCCGACACCAGCTTTGGCGGGACGAGGACACCTGGGCCCTGTATGAGTTGGCAGGCCAGGTCGGCGGCGAGCAGAATCGGCACCCCTACGCCAAGGTCCGAGTCTGCCCGCTCGGCCCGGTGAGCTACGTCGTGTACTACACACACAAGCATACGGGCCCGGACGGCCGTTATGACCAGGGCCAGCCCGATGCGCCGGCCTACTACGAGCACAAGCTCGGCGAGGTTTCGGGGCTGCGGCCCTGGCTCGGAGTCGACAAGAGCGGGCGGCTCTGGTGGGCCGGCGGGAATTACGAGGTCCGACCCGAAGGGATTGTCGATTGATCTGGATCTGCCTGGCTCTGGGGTCCGCCGCGGCCGGGCTGGCGCTAGGTAGCGGGGTCCTGTACGAGACGAGCCGAAGCCGAGTCGAGGTCTACTTCCGAGAGCTCGGCGAGCACAACGAGAAACCCCACGACGCTCCAGAAGACACGATTCCCGGCCTGAACACTCCAGAAATGACGTGTCTACTCAGCCAGGTACGGGGCATGCCGTTCGTGGTGCCCCGGCAGATCGAGCGGATCGAAGACCTCACGGCCCGGGTTGTAGCGTATCCTGTTGCCGAGGCAGCTCTGCCTCCCTCTCCCCCAGAAGTCACACTGTGATGCCCGCTCCGGATCCTCTCGAATTGGGAGCTGCTCTGGCCCAGCTCCAAGATATAGCACCGGCTCAGGCCCGGGTGGTCCGTGAATACCTGGAGGACCTCGAAGACCGCTACCGAGCCACCCAAGCGCTAGACCGGCTGGTGCAGATCGCCGTCGATCCGGTGTGGCGAGCGGCCGCGGCCGCCACCAAAGAGCTCTCGGAGATCCGCAAGAAGGAAGCCGCGGCTACCCAGGCGATCGCCGACGCCTACGCCGACCGGACGGCCCTTTTCCGAGACGCCCTGCTGCCTCGGCTCCTGCCCGTCCTGATCATCTTCTTTTTCGTCTTGGTCGCGGCCCTGGCGATCGACCTGGGCGTACCAGTGCCGCACCTCTGGGGGGTAGTCATGATCCGATCCCGACCGGCAGTATTCGGAGGTTCGGACTGGCTGGACGCCTTGGCCACCAGGACCGCCGCGGCGAGCCATACGAAGGTGCTCCTCGATACGAACCTGGCCCCCGTCTCGGTCCTGTACGACCCGGCGGGCACGACCGAGCCACCGAGTCCCGTGACGGCGGCGATCGGCAAGCTGGTCAAGCCGACGGTCTACGTGCAAAGCGACCTCGGCACGCGGATCTTCGCCCCCTACGGACGGGCCACGCGAAACAACGAGACGCCGCTGTTGGTAGCGACTGGAGCCCTGATCGTGCTGGCGGGGATCGGGCTGGTCAAGCTGCTGGGGTAGCCCTTTTCGTCTACTGGACGGCTCGGAGCTCCCACAGGCCAGACATCGTGTGCGGCCCGCTGCCGCCGGCTATCAGACATCCGCACTGGAAATGCCAATAGGTCATTTCGGCATTGCCGTAGACGTTACTCACATCCGTGCCGGGAACGCCGTAACTCCCCCAGTAGGACCCGATCCCCAAGACTCCAGCCCAAAGCCTTACGTCGGGTGCCCCCCCGGCAGCAAACAATGTAGAGCCCGTTACGATCCCCTGAAAAGCCCCTCCGCCGGCGGGGGCGTTGTCCCCCGTCCCGGCATTCAAGCCCCCACTCGCGGGAGGACTTGCCCCAGCGTGCCCGATCCCCATCCACAGTCCCGTGAGAACGGGGGCATCGACACTGGGGGTGTAGCGGATCTCGTAGCCTGCCCCCTGGGGCATTCCAGGGAACAACGTGGACCGCTGTCCGATATAGAAGGTCACACAGTGGGTTACCGTCCCGTACGCCGTCGTGTCCTTTACCGTGATCGAGGTGCCAGAGGGCCCCGAGCTCCCCGTGACCCACTGCGCGGCCGGGTCGACCAGGGGGGCGCCGGTCAGGTCGATCAAGGCCGACACGTTGACCCAGCCGGCACTCGCACCACCCCCGGAGCCAGCACCAGAAAGAGAGGGGAAGTCGCCTTGGATCGGCATGGTGTAGCCTCGCTACAGGGTGGCGTCGGTGACGGCAAACTCGAGCAGGACTTTTGCCGTGATTGGCACGCCCCCCACGGTCTTGCTGCCTACGTCAACCGAGAAGTACACGGGGTGGAAAGAGTAGGACCTGTAGGGATTGGACGCCTGTGATCCCCCATCATGCTGCCAGGTGTAGTTGGGCTTCATGTGGCTGCTCTGCATGACAACCGAGGCCACGAACTGTCCAGCGACCACGGCGTAGCCCGTGTTGATGGTCTGGTACTTGTCGGTGTAGCTGGTGTTCGGGTTGCTCGGCATCGCCGAGCCCCAGAACATGCAGGGGCCATCGGCGAACGACGTGGTAGAAGAAGGGGGCACGCCAGCCACGAAGTCGGCGGTGAAGGTAGTCGCGACGTTGACCTTGTAGGTAGGATCCACCCCGACAATCTCGGTAAACCGGATGTGCAGGATCTGGTGGAGCGGGTCGTCGTACTCGGGGAAGAACCCGGACACCAAGCCCACCTGGTACTGGATACAATCCGGCCGGCCCACGCAGGCGTAGGCCGGGATCCAGGTCACCGAGGTGCCCGAGGCGTCACTGACGGCCGACACGAGCATCCCGTGGATGTCGCTGGTCGGACCCGCGGCGATGCTGGGGCCGAGCCGGGCCGACAAGTTCTGCCAGGAAAGGTCGAAGGGCGTTCCGGCCACGCTGGGGCCACTGCCCACGCCCGCCTTCTGGCCGCCCTGGATGTTGAAGTCGCCTTGCACCGGGTCTCCTTGGTACTCGATCCTCGGTACTCGACCTTACTCCAGGATCACGACGGCCGTCTGGCGCCCACTGCCGTTTTCCGAGGGACCGTGCAGAAGCGCCACCCGGATAACCCGGCGGATCCACTCGCTTGCGGAGCAGTCCTCCTTGGCCGCGGCGATCCGCACTTGCTTCCACAATTCGTTCGAGGTGAGGATCTCGTGCTTCTTCACGGGGGTGTTCTCCTTTTGGGACCCATCCGGCAGAGGCAGCTTATCCCTTGCATGCCTGGGTGTAAATGCCCTGCATGCCGGGGTGTGTGCCCCCCGAGGGCCTTGTGGCGGGGATTCTGGCGTGCGACGGTACAGGGCAAGGACGGGGTTCGACATCCCGTCTTGCCCTTCCCGCTCACCTCGAGGACTCCATGGCCCGCCGTTCCCTGCGCAGCATCGCCGGCCTGCTCGCCAACCCCCGCGGGCGCCGTCGCGCCGCGCGGAATGCGAAGGGCCAGTTCATCTCGACCCGCAAGGCGGCTCGTCGGCGTCGAAGCCTGCTTGGCCACCCGCACGGCCTCGGCGCCTTTACCGCCAAGAGTGGAGCGTCCAAGCACCGTTCGGCGCTCTCCGCCGCGGCCAAGCGTCGGATCGCGGCGCGCCGCAAGAAGGCCGCCGTCTTTGCTTCGGTGGGCAAGCGGCCCCGGCAGAAGGGCCATTTCGCTTCCCGGCGCCATTCCAGCTACCCCGAGCGCGACCGCTACGGGCGCTTCGTCAAGAACCCCGGCCGTCGTGCTCGCCGCTCTCGTAGCAACCCGGCGTTCGTGTCCTCGATCCAGTCTTCGGTTCGCAAGCTCCCGGTCGTCGGAAAGTTCCTTTCCCAGGCCGTCGGGTTCGCTCTGCCGGTGGCCGCGGGAGGCTACGTTGCCCCGATGGCCGTCCTGAAGGCGGATGCGTGGCTCGCGGGCAAGACGTTCACCCAGGCCCTGTACAAGCTGGACCCGCGGGTCCGTTGGTTCCTGTTCTCGGCGATCGCCGGCGCGCTGGCGGCCAAGGTCTCCAAGTACGTCGGGGTCAAGCCCGACGTGGCCGGTGCGGCTGTCGCCGCGGGCGTCTTCGGCACCTACTACGGGGTTGCCGTGGGCTCGCAGCCGGCCTCTGCCGGTATCGGGGCGCTCGTGCTCTCCGGGTCCAACGGTCAGCCCATCGGCGCGCTGAACGTGCCCGGGTACTCGAGTCAGCTCGGCATGGCCACTGCCTACGATATCGGCCCGGCTCCCATGGGCGCCGTCGTTCTCGGTTCTGAGGCCTTCTAGGCCCCCTGAGCCACTTTTACCTCCTTCGTTTTTTTGTCAGGCCCCCCCATCCCCCCACGGAGTTCCGCATGTACGGCCAAAACGCCCCGATGGTCCTGCCCAAGGCCCTCAAGCGCTACTATGAGGGCGTGATCTGGAGCACGTTCCGCTACACGGCTGGCCAGGCCGTCGCCGGCACCTCCAACAATCACCTCTTCTCGGTTCCGATCTCCCAGACCGGTCAGGGCTTCGCAACGGCGCTCTCGATCTCCGAGACGAACCAGCTCGAAGCCTCTCGGATCCCGACGGGCCAGGCCTTCACGGTCTATGCCGTGGCCGCCGAGCCCCGCTACGACGACACCGCCTGCGTGTCGCGTGCGGACCTCGCGAGCCTTCAGACCTTCAGTGTTCTCCGTTGGCTGTTCCTGAACACCACGATCGATATCGGGCCCCTGAACCTGATCGGCCAGGCCGGCGGGATCTCGGGATCGACGGCGGACACCGGCGCTGCCGAGGGCGGCGCAGGCGGTTCGCGGATCGTGCTGAACAGCGGCTTCGGCCAGTGTTGGACCTACGACACCCTTGCCGTTCTGCTCCCCTCGAGCACGACCTTCACCATGGCGCACGTCTGGGGCGCCACCGCCCCGGTGATCGATGGTGGGTCCACCACGGCCAACCTGTTCATGCGCTGTTCGCTGCTCGGTACCACGATGACCGATGTGCCCGCCGGCTGATCTCTCGCCACCTCGGACGGGAGGCGCTGCGGCGTCCCGGGCTGGGCCTCGGACCATTCAGCGCCCCCCTCGCTGGTCGGTTCGAGGTCCTTCCTTGTCGGTGTTTCCCATTCCCCTCCGCCGGAGCTCGTAGATGCCCCTGAATCCCCAGCAGATGCAGATGCTGCAGCAGCTCTACGAAGAGGGCGTGCGCGCGGGCCAGATCCACACTCCGGGCAGTGCGCCAGCGAGCGGCGCGCCAGGCCCCCAAGCCTCCCTGAATACCCCGAACCGCTACTCCCAGTGGGCCGCGGCGACCGAGATCGCGAACATCGATCTCTCCCGGCCCGTGCCCCGGCTACCGAACGGGCCCACCCTCGGGCTCACCCTGAACGACCGGGTGCTCTCGTTCAGCAATCTCGTCGTGAACGTGGGAACTACGCTCACGATGGGCTTCGAAACTACCACGATCGCCTACGCGGTAACCGCGGGCGTCTTCACTACGGCCGCTCTCGGCACGGCTGTCCAGGCTTCGGGTACCAACCTGAACAACATGTTCCGGGTCCAGTTCGAGCGGACGAATGCCTACCGGTTCCAGACGGCGCCGGTCCTGGGCGGCTCGGTGCTCGGCACGGCCCAGCAGCCCCGCTGGCTTACCGGGCCCTGCTGGGAGTTCGTCAACGCCTCGGTGCTCGCGGTGACGGTGACTCCGCTCGTCGCCGATATCCAGGTGGATGTGTGCATGTGGACCCTCGAGGTCGTCGGCCCGGGCAATGCGGCGGGCGTCTAGTCTAGGAGGTCGCCCTGCCTGACATTCCCTGGACCCGATTCCCCCACGTCCTGCCTGCGAAAGGGCCGGGGCGGACCCCGGAACACACGATCCCCAAAGAAACCCGAGGACCCGGGCCCTCCCGGGACTCGGGCGGATCCAGTGGGGCGATCACCCACTGGAAGTACGAGGCCCCCCGGTCCACATTGGCCTTTGCCGAGAATGACGGAGGCCCCGACGGGAACGCCCGGCTCGCCGAGGTGTTCGGAAGTCGATTGTTCTTGGGGGCAAGCATTGCGGTCACCCGAGCCTTTTGGATCAGCAGCCTTCTTGACCTGCGGCCCGATCTGCGCTCGGCCTCGGGTTCAGCCCCAACGGGCACCTCGGTTCAGCTGGTTCCGAGCTCGGGGACCGATGTGGACCTCTGGTGGCAGGTATTCAGCCCCAACCTGTTCGAAATTACGGTTTTGGCCATCCCTTCAACAGCCCAGCTCCGGATCCAAGCCGTCGAGTTCGGATCCCCCCTCGATCCGGCCCGGGTTCTCGCGTGCACGGCGCCGATCGACATCACCGCTCAGGTGCTGCAGGGAAACAAGGGCGATGGGGCTGCGATCGTGCGCTTTCCAAACTTGGGCCCGCTTCGCTACTGGCAGCTCGGGATCTCCGTCGATATCGAGGCTTTCGACTTCTCCAACCTGGACGGGCCAGTAGAAGCCGCGGCGGGGGCGTACTGATCCATGGCTGTCAACCACGCCAATCCCCCGCCGACTTCGAGCGTCCAGCAGGTTGCCCGCAAGAGCATTGTTCTCGCGCCGGCGGGAATGACGCAAGACGGCCCTATCGTTCTGCTCGGGGGAGCAGGGCATGTCTCGGGGGCGATCCGATGCCAGTTCGTGCCCGGTGCGGATGGCCTACCGTCTCCGGGAACCGTGATCTGCATGGCGGTGATCCTTTTGGCCCCGACAATCGCCAGCCTCGACGTTGCCCAACTTGTCGACAGCTTCACGGTACCGACGGCTCTTGCAATGGACGAGAACGATCCCTACACCGGGGGAAACGACGCCCTGAGCGCTCCGTCCAACGGCGGTACGGGTGATACCTACACCTTCAGCTACACCTGCGCGGGCGCCTACTTTGGGATGTTTTGCAAACTGGTCACGATCGATCCGGGGTTGGACTTCCGCGCTGACATCTCCCTCCACGCGACGACAGGGGGCTGAGGCATGCACAAGATGCCCGCCGACTCGGGTCGCTTCATCGATCTCTTCGGAGACTCGGGGATCGGCAATCTCGCGGTGGCGGCTGGTGCACCTACCATCATCGGCGATGTGGTGGCGGGCGATCAGCCCTTCCACATCGCCGGTTGGGACTGGGTCTACTTCCAGCTCACCCAGGTGAGCACGGATATCGCCGGCGCCACGCTCCTATCCATCGAGCCCCAGGTGAGCACCGACTCGGACCGGGGCACCTCGAACTACTCACCCCTGCCCTACGAGCCCGGGGTATCTGGTACCGGCACCACGGTGGTGTACGACTACGTGGCCACCCATGCCGTCTGGACCGACGGGGCATCGCGGATCTTCCGCTTCCCGGCGGTAGGGAGCTGGGTACGCTTCCAGCTGTCCTTGGACACCGGCACCAAC
>Ga0114931_10008338_pt1 | contig 12567 bp, 22 predicted proteins | sample 2SBtaG_FD_89579 | JGI IMG/M metagenome (GOLD analysis project Ga0114931, IMG submission 89579) | Deep subsurface microbial communities from Kolumbo volcano to uncover new lineages of life (NeLLi) - 2SBTROV14_V59a metaG | ecosystem: Environmental > Aquatic > Marine > Volcanic | place: Kolumbo...
CCACCTACTGATCCCTGAATCCAGCGAGGAAAAACCACACCGTTGTAAGGACCCATGGCGCGATGATAAGCGGCTCTCCACTGTGGGTCATCGAGATAATAGCTCCACTCTGACATATTAATACCTTTCACCATAAAAGATAAGTCAAAATTTGGTCATGGAAAATTGAAAAAACAGGATCTCTCTTTGGGTTAAAATTTTAACCCAGTCAAATATCTTTACCAAAAAATCTCACGGTTGTACTCTCAAGCCAACCATGTCTTACAAATGCATCTATTGTTCTTCTGATGAACCTCACGAATTCGAGTGCGCGAGCTGCGGATTTCTTGCATGTTGTAAAGATGAAGAGGATAAATTCAAATGGGTCAGCGACTACAAAGGAATCGAAGATATGATGAGCGAGGACGAACTTCGTTCCAATTCAGAAATAGTAGGAGAAGTCCTTAGCCAGGGAGCCTTTTACTGTAGCTGGTGTGCCAAGACAGCTTAAGATCGCCACAATCATTTCTTTGTCCAAAGACAAAGAAATATAAATCATAACTAGCCACCTCATCTTGTGGTTATCACAAGAAATTCTTAGAGCTCTATCGGCGGTGTCGGTTAACATGATCTCTTATACAGAGCCTACAAGCGTAGTCATCGCAATAAGGACAATCTAACGGTGTATCAGAGTCTCTTTCGTCGCACTCTGAGCAAACAGCTTCACAACAATCCGCACACTCTTTGTTTTTTCCACCAAAACATTTTTGACAAAACACCTTGTCACATCCGTCGCAAGGATAACCATTCCAACACCTAGGACAACACTTCTTTTGACATCCAGCGCATGGGAGAGTTTTGCGTCCAATTTCACAATACACACAATATGTTGGGAGTTTGCATATCTCGCAATCCCACCCATCATTGCGTTCACCACAGGTCCAACAATGTCGCAAGAGTTGATTTTCTTTTTTGAGGGCTTCGATGTCTTGAGGAGCATCCATTTGAATTTTACCTTTTTGGTGGGGCGCATTTCATTTTTCAATTTCTTGTGATTATCACAAGAAAACACTCATTTACTCATTCACCTTTTTGGCCCTCATCATCACGCTCCTTTTTCATTTGAGTTGTCTCGTGTACTTGACGGCAGGCATAGCAGGCGATTTTTTCACAACAATCGCACCCAATCGCACAGCTGGGACAAATCATACTATCACAAATTTCGCAATATTCGCGTGACATCACATATGAACTCCCACAACTTGCACAACCAAGCTTTTTGTCACATTGAGGACATTTGTCCAAACCCATTCTGTCTGGGCAATGATGCCCTGTTTTTTTCAAGAAATCCTCCTTACACTTCTTGCACAAATAAAATCCAGAATGTATTTTTACTAAACAATATTCGCATTTCTCGAGTTTCTCAAAGCGTTCCTCAGTGTTTTGACAATGGTTTTCGGCATCGAATGGGACACACTCTGAACACAATATAACATCTATTTTGGAGCTCAACAAACACCAACAACAAAATCCATCTTTTCGCCGATTTAGGTAGAAAAATTGACCTTCCCACAAGGGCTCAGAAAAGTCCATTGTTGTCCAGATGATTCAAGCAATAAGTTTTTTTCATTTTTCTGTTAATAACTGTAGACAGGGCTTCGATCCCCATAAAAGACATTGTATCTCTCGGCGGTGACTTTAAAATTTGAGTGAGACAAGGGTTCATCAAAAACCAAGGTGGCCCCGCAAGCTCTACTTAAATTGAAACACTCAGAAAGAGCTTCAACAGGAAACTCTCGGGGTGGATTCATAGAGCAAATAAAAACATGCTTGTAATTGGAGAGTTTAAAAATCTCAGGGGTTCCCAAGGTTTCTTTTAAAGTTTGAAAGGTCTTGCCGGTTAAGACCTTCGCATCTTCCAATGCCTCATTCACTATGTCTCTGATGTACAAAACCCCTTCAGAGTCGGATTTCGCCTTGCACAAAGTTCCCCCGATCCTCAATCGATAAGGGATTTTAGTACCCTCAATCTTAATAGATTTACACCAGCCCCTAAGATTGGCAATAATTTCATTGTTGGGCACTTGAAATTTAACATTGACGTTTTGGATTCCGGAACTTTTGAACGACATTAGGGTATCTAAGAAATCTCTTTATCACTGCATGCGCGAACCCACAATGTCACGGGCCAGCAAAAGCCAAAAAAAGCTCCTATGACACCTTCAAATATCATTGAAGGAAGTTCGAAACATGCAAAACACTCTTCATTGTTATCCCTTTTGTATTCTTCCCAATTCTTGTAACCTCGGCGCGAACCCAAGACTCCGCCAATCACAGTCGGGCCCCCGAAAATTCCCCAAAGGATAGCTTCGTAGGTCTTGATTCGGTGACTCATTTTGATATTGTTGCATAAACCTTTAAAGTTGCAAAGCTCCGGTGGGGTTATTCAGACTAGCGTCCCGCCTGATAGGATGACGAGTCCATGCTTGATTATCCATATAAGGAAGGATATTGTCCTGATACACCCTGACTTCTCGGGCGTTTCGGTGGGTGAGGGGGTAAGCTTTCCAATGATAACTTTGCCTTTTACCGAAAGCTTCGTACAAACCAAAATCACTTTCATACATAGTCCCCACCGGCCGACTGATTTTTCGATAGGGATACCAGTTAGGGATACCTGTGTAAAGGTGTTTAATACTGGTTGGACCAGAAGCGGTTCTTTCCCAAGGCCATGGGGTACCCTCAGCAGTTTCAGCTGGGAGAGTTTTATAGATTTCATTTACCCCACAGTCCCAATCATAACAAGGTTGTTGGGGGTAACTGGGGTTCCAGTAATTAACCTGCTCCTTGTTGGACATCTTACATTTGGGGTGGAAATTTTGGGCTGCCTTTTGCTATTTCGAAAATGAAAACGAGTAAAATTAGTACCCCTGGGTGTAGTCATAATAGGGAGCATGAGCTCCACAGAGGTCCATACAATCATCAAGCTTCTCAGCGCACTCCTCAACTGATCCTTCTTTGCAGTCGGTTGAATACTTTTTGAGACATCCCTGTTGACAATAGAAGTTTTGCTGTTTTCCACCATACCCAAAACCACCATACCCATATGGATTACCAAAGCCCCAGTAACCCCAATATCCTTGGGGTCGATACCAGGTTCCATAATAAGAGTAGGGATAACCGTACCTGTAGTATCCAAAAGCTGGGGACTTTGTTAAGAGTCCGGAGTACCCCTCGGACATACCCCCTCTACATACTAGCCAAATAACAACTATAACCAGAAGTATGATCCACAGTGTTGCTCCCGAGTTCATTTCTTATGTTCAACATAAGAAGTTTTTACTCGAGAGGTACTTTACGTAAAGATACTGTATCGAGGTGTTCTTTTCCTGCGAAATGCATTAGCGCGTGACCTATTTCAAGTCTCTTTTTATCTTTCATTCCCGGTGTATAACCTCCCCACGCAATAAACGCCTCGATGGCGTCCCTCCTCCGGCGAAAAGCTACAAGTTTAAGAACTAGTGCTCTCCTTTTAACCATGACTAAGTAAATGACCTCGTGAGGGAAGACTTCTTTCATCTTTTTGGAGACTTGACCCATTTTGAACCTGCTCAATGGGGACAACCCCATTCCTGTGAGAATCTCTGCGGGTAGGTCTTCGAATTGAATCTCGGGTGGAGACGCTCTTTTTGGAGATCTCTTGGGACGTCCTCGGGTGGAAATCTTACAATCTGTCACAACACCACTAGCCAAGGCTACTCTTTTGGAAACTCGTTTTCGTTTTCCTCCCTTAAGGATTTTCCAGTAGAGCGTTTGACTCTTTTGTCTTTGGTTTTGCAGTACCTCATTTAAATTGTCCCTGATACTTTTTTTATAGTCTTTGGAAATCGCTGTAGTTACAAGTCGCCAAACAGTTGTTATACCGTCTAGCACAGTCTCCAGCGTCTACATATTGAAATTCGGCCATACAACGGCGATAATATCCAGCACAGATCTTATAGCAGCTGTTTTTGGGAATTCGATGGATTCTCTTCACTGCTCCACCATAATTTTCACGGATGGTCTTCCCTTGTGAGAAGTATACACAACAGACGATAGTCGCAATTATGAGCACCGCTAGTATCACCCACATCTTTACTCTGGGTGAAGATTTTCTTTCCTCAAGAGTACCAAAGATGTGGGTGATCATTTTATTGGTGATTCTGGTAATTGCAACTATCGCCTGCTCTACCACTGAAGGACTTCACCCAACGACCTGGGGAGGAGATTGTCCTGACCATTGCAATTGCGCGGTCTTTACTCAAGAAGGAAAGTGGGTCAAATGTCAAAAAGCTCGAATGAACGATGCTTGCGCTCCTAAACATCGAGACAAAGCCTGTCGTGATGCAGCTCACGGAATGACTGGAGTGGATCAATTTAAGATGGGTTGTTGGGGCTCCAGTTGCGGTCATCCTGATGTAGAGATTGGGCACAGTTTACAGTGTACCAAGGAACATGGCAGATGGATAGGTCATCTTCACAGCTCCCAATATGCGGGAGAAGATCTTCGATGCCACAAGTGAGTTCGGTCACAAAATTTTGAGAGGGCCAATGGGTGGGGCTCGGGAGAGGCCAAGTAGACTAAGAAACTAACAACCACAATTCTCTACATGATAGAGCCTGGGGTGTCCCCTTAGGATCCCCATGATTTCTTCCATTCTTTGAATCACCTTGTCATAGGCACCCTTTTGTTTTCCAATTTGAGTCCCTATGGCGCGATAGATGCGCCACCCAAAAATGTCCGACGGATTTTCTAACTCTTGAATTGAAACTTCTATTCCCAGAACGCACTCATCTCCAGGATAACCCTGAAATCCCGTGCAAAAGACACCAACTTTTATTTTGGAACTCTGCTGTAAATGAAAATTAAGTCTGCCCACAAGGTAACCTAGGAGGTACTTTTTCCATTTGTCATCCACCTCTGGGTAAAATTTTAACTTTAGGAGTTCTTTAAGATCTTCATACTGGAATTTAAGGCCATAGACACAAGAAAGGGACATTTATATCCAATCCATATATCTTATAGTCAGTTCCAGTCTGTCTTTTCCCATAGAATACCCCATAACTGGGAGGTGGATTTTCTTTGCCTCAGAATCAAATTGAAGGCTTGCCCAACGGTTGGTGGTGTCTGAAAGATCAGTGCGTCGAAGAACATCTAGAATGTGATGCTCTTGGTCGCCTTGGTCCAATGTGTAAATGCACCACCCGTTTTTTCGGTTGAGTTTGAATCCTGAGGAAAGTCTAAATCCGATAATCACACTATTATTCGAGGTCCATGAAAAGTCTACATTTCCCCTAACATGGCAGTAATCCTCATCAATGCACAGACATTCAGGTTTTGCTTTGCATTGACACCGATTGGCCTTCCGACTTATACAAAGATCCTTTTCTTTGGGAGGGTGAAGAAGGTCTGCTAATTTAACCACCAATTTCTCAATGTTAAGAGTATTTGGTTGAGACTTAAAAGGTCCCATTAATTTTGAATATCTCTCTAAACAGTCAGAGTCCATCGCTGGCGGACTGTGAGTTATGTATTACTTTCAGTTTTTTATCAGCATTTATACCAAGATGAATGGAATTCCATATACCGGGTATCAGGTTTTTCGCCAGGGAAAAGGGGCTTACAGATTTATGCAGTACTATCCTCTCCCCAAACAACAATTGCAACTCCTGTACCCTGGACGACTAATGTCAAATCAATGGCACTACAACGGGGATAATATTCCTAATGAAGATCCACAAGGGTTGATTTACACACAGTCTCATACTAGTGCCCTAGAACGTGCGGCTGCTATTGAAGAAGAGGCCCTAGCTCGTCATTTGGGAGGTAAATACAATGTGGCTCGTCATCCATTCGTGGCACCTGAATCTACCATTGAAGACCCCGATCTTCGCTACGTCTCTATCCGAGATAGCCCAGATCCTAATCTACAAAAAGTTCCTTCTCACATTCCGTCAATGAAAACTATTGATACGGCTGGCGAAAGACTGTCTAAGACATCCGAAGCCGAATCTCACCGAGCTGAACAGGTGGCTCGACTAGGAGAAGAAACAGGCCTTCCTGATCGAGTAATTCGAGAAGCTGGCTTTGAATACCACCCAGGTGCACCCCAAGGCATACCCCGAAGGGTTCGCGAAGGTTTCTGTATGGACCAAACACCCAATGTTCACCCTTTCTCTCCAGCTAAAAAGACTCACGGGGCTCATCCTCCAGAGTTTGTAACTCCTCGTCACGGACCTCCCTTCTGGAGGGAGTCTTTCGGACACTCTGAGGAGTCCTTTGGACACTCCCAAGAGTGGGACAAAGACATTCACGACATTGAAAAAGACCTTGAAAAACACGAATACGGAACCAAAGAACCCCTATGGATGTGGATTGTTCTGGGAGTAGTAATTTTGTTGGTTCTGATTGTTATTGGGGTCATCATTTATGAAGCTGTCAAACGAAGCCGGAAAAAATGAGTTGGCATTTGAGGACAGTCCTCAAGATCAAATGTCCTTCTTAAAGATTGGAGAGAGGTACGTTAACAAGTTTTTACTCGAGGGAGTTTTTGTTGAGTGCAAGTTTCCGGATCAAAAGTGGTTTGTTTCTTTAATAGCGAGGCAGAACACCTACGATATTCCTTTTGAAACCGAGAAAGAAGCTCATCGTTGGGTCAGAAGTCATTTTCGAGTCCAAGGTATTGATTTAATAAGGAAAGATGTGTAGAATTACTCACCAAGTCCCAAGTTTTGGATTTGCTAGTTACACATACCAAACCTCGCGTAAAAAATCATGTAGGGTTTGTTGTGCCTGGTGTGGCGCCATTTTCTGTTGGGTAGTTTTTTTCCTAGGCATCTTGGCCTTCACAGCGGTTGCAGTACCCCTAACAAACACTGAGTCCACAAAACTCATTGGTTATATGTTTCTGGGGGTACTTGCGCTCTGGGTGGTGGTCTTATTTCCATTTCTTATTTTTGCGTGTTTAGGAGCTTGGTGTACAACAAGTTGTTGAGGTTTTCGTTTCTCATGAAACGAAAATATACCTCATTACTAATGTATGCCGTGGCACTAATTGTGATCATCGCTATCGCACTATTCCTCTGTTTTGGACAAAGTGAAGGATTTCATCGACCAAAACCTCCTTATTTCCCCAAGACAGGAACCTGTAACCAAAGGTGTAGGAATGTCTGCGGGGATGGATGTTATTTAGGCTGCCTCACGACTGTCGATGGTCAAAACACGTCTGGGTGTAAATTCGAAAGAAAAACACCGGGAACAATAACTTATCCGTGTCATGTTTCTCGGAATCGATGGGGACATCGCTGTATGGCGGCCGATAACTAAAAATGAAACTCCTCTTCAGAAAATGAGGGATTGAATAAATGAATTCTAGAACTTGTGTTGGGTGTTCGAAATGTCTGAAACTTGGAGAAGATCAGCAGTGTATACTGTCTTATGGGTTGAAGGGCCAAGTGGTGACCCATGTGTCATGTGAGGATTGCAAATTCACCATTCCAGTAGATATAGAATGCTTCTGGTGTCACAAACCGGTGAAAGTTCAGGGAGCTGTGGACTCTGGAGGATGCAACTATCCATTTCTCAAGATTGCCAGCAAAGCGTTATGCTGTTCAAACAAGTGTGCTGCCGCATATGAAAAACAGATAATGGACGATCCTAGAATAGATTCTACACCCAACTGTATAGTTTGTGGGAAAGAAGATAAGGAAATGTCTAAGTGTGCTGGATGTCACCGAATTTATTATTGTTCAAGGGAGTGTCAAAAGAGCGACTGGAAGCGACACAAATCGGTCTGCAATTAAATTGCCCCTTGGGAAAGGAGATGTCTCAAATCACCCCCAATATTTATATCGGGAGTGCTCGCGAGGCACAGAGTTTGCGATGGCTCAGAGGACACGGTATTACTCATGTGGTCAACATGTCGATTGAACACCGCAACTACTTTCCTGGTAACTTTAGCTATTTTCGAGGCAACCTTCAGGATCACCCACAGCAGTCTCTAATTCCCACTCTTCGCAAAGGTTTAAGATTTATGCGTAGTGCGATAGCACACGGAGGAATGGTGTTTATTCATTGTCATGCGGGAATAAGTCGCTCATCAAGCATGGTTTTGTATTACCTCATGAAGACTTATGGGTGGAGTCTTTGCAGATCTCTGGGATATATGAGAAGACTCCACCCGCGAACCAATCCCAACTCGGGCTTTTTGAAGCAACTGGTTCACTCGTGATTTTCATTTGGATGGACCAAATGAAATTTAAAGACCTCTCACCCCCAACACAATGTACCGAAAAATAAACGAACAGGTTCCAACGGATATCAAAAAGAAGGTTGAAGCTCCGCCTCTGGTTCCTCCTGAACATCAAAAATCCTATTGGTCTTGCCCTCGATGTAAGAGTGAAAGGATAGTCTCGTGTGGCTGTCCGTTACCAAACTATTTGTGCCAACAGTGCGAGTGGACTCATATTACTCATCATCATGGTCAACCAAAAGTTGATGATAGTCCCCCACACATGCTTCATCCCTACACTCTTCCAAATTAAATCTATAGAGCCAGTAATTAATGAGCGACATTGAGATTCTGAGCCTAGTTTTCGGTGCATCGGAGGTCGATGTCGCGGATTGTCTACAGTACACATCCCACAAACATAATATCTCAATAGGAGAGGTCATCCGAATTATTCTCAGACATGGGATTCAATGGATGGAAATGCTACCTCTAGAGGTTGTCCAAGAGATTATGTTAAGGATGGATTGGCAAACTCTCAAGGTGTTTTGTAAAATGTCCCGAAGAATTCATAGCATTTGCCAGAGCTCTCAATTTTGGAAAGAAAAAACCAAGTATGGTGGACACTCCCCCACAAAGTCGGGGACTATCTAAAACCGAAACCAGACATAAAGCCACACACCCCTCTTAGTGAAGGTCATGTCTTGTTGGCAATTAAAGTGTTGTGGAAGGGACTTTGTGGAGTTCGGATGGTGTACCCGAACTCCAGGCGAAGCCTGTGGATGGCCACCCAAGACAATTCGATCAATTCTGGCTCTTTCTGTGGTTTTTATTGCTATGATTGCCGCGGTGGTAGTAATTATCTTTTTGGCTATTAACAAAGAGTGGGATATCTCGGTTGGGTTGCTGGGAGCTATACTCAGTATTGCCACTGGGGTGTTGGGGTACTACTTTGGATACCGGAGTGGGTCCACTGGATTCAAACCTATTGAGTCCCCACCTCCACCCGAAGAGGACGATGAAGTGTAAAAAATGAATGATTAAAAGGGTGATTTCGTTTTAAGAAAATGTCCGACACCGAAGACCTAAGAAGGGAAGTTGAATTGCTTAAATCCCAGATAACAAGCTTAAGAATAAAAGTAGGGGATTGTTTTTATTGTCAGTTATGCCGGGAGACTAAACCCGGAAAGAATGAAGGTTGGGCTTGTGCTGCGAGCATGGTCAATGGAATTTGGCGTCCGTGTGGAAGATTTGTCTGTAGAGAGTGTCACACACAAGGATGGAAGTGTAGGAAATGTCAAAATTGACGTGGGATCTTGTTTCGTTTGTTTTACAAACGAAACCTGTAAAGTACCTTTAGTAAGCGTTGTTGTAGTATGGGAATCCGGAAAGGAGATTCCAAGACCCGTAAGGTTGGTAAAATCCGTAGATACTACCATTAGATCTGGGATACCAATCGTAGGCGAGCTTAGCTCGATTGGGATAAATGGGATCTCGGTAACCCTCTCGGTGGACACAGTTTCCTTTCATGGCCCATAAAAAGAGGATGACAAATAGAGCCACCAGTACAATTAACAAAGCCTGCATTACTTCATCTCAATATAATTTTGAAGACTTTGACTTAGCGAACCTTTGGTTCAAAGTATAAAAAGGAGAGGTGTATATCCCAAGATGGAGGGTCTCGATGGTAGCAGTCCGAAAATTTTCGAGTATATCTGGTTGGACTTCGGTGGAGATCTCCGAAGTAAAACCAAGATTTATTGGGGGGATTTTGACAAAAACAAGGGACGACTACCCCCAAAGTGGAGTTTTGATGGTTCATCTACTGGACAGGCAACTACTGCGCATAGTGATGTCATTTTAACACCTTATTTTGTGTGCTCAGACCCATTCCGACCTCAGGAAGATGCTTATTTGGTCTTATGTCGAACGGAACATGATAAATTTATTGGCAAGCTTTGGGACCTTCACTACAAACATGTAAATCTAAAACCTGTGTTTGGGTTCGAGCAGGAGTTTTTCATCATCGACAAATTTACCGGTTCCCCTCTCATCCACCGAGAAGTTGGGCTCACGCGGGATTATGATTTGTCATCCACAGGGGAGGATTCTAAAGAACCGCGAGTTTTGGTGAAAGGACCTCTTACTCAACCAGTGTATTACTGTGCTGTTGGAGCCAACAAGGTAGGCTGTAGAACTCATTTGGAGCGAATCCGAGTCAATTGTTTGTCAATTGGACTCAAAATAACCGGATTAAACTATGAAGTGGCTCCAGGTCAATGCGAATTTCAAGTATGTGATTCAGGTCCGTCAGCGGCAGATAGTCTTCTCTTGCTTAGGTATATAATTCAGAGGACTCTTGAACCCTATGACCTCGTAGCGGATTTTTCTACCAAACCTCAAGGCCTTTTGGACCCACCAAACGGTCCCAAGTTCAATGCTTCGGGGTGTCACGCTAATTTTTCAACTAAAGAAATGAGGGAACACGGGAATTGGCACCTGTTTGAAAATCTGATTAAGACTCTAGAAAAGTCTCACGATACTCACATGATACACTACGGCCCGGGAAATAAAAAGCGCCTCACCGGAAAGAATGAAACTTCTGCGTATGAAAAGTTTACGTGGGGAGTGGGTGATCGAACGGTGAGTGTGAGAATTCCTCTGCATGTCAAAGACCAAGGTTTTGGTTATATTGAAGACAGACGTCCCTCAAGCGCTATGAATCCTTATGAGGTTTCTTACTTTTTATTGAAAGCTTATGTGGACAGTCTCAGAGATTAAAAAATGAAATTTATGCCTTGGTCACAGGTTTGATAACACCAAAATGGATTTCCCTATTATCACAAAGGAATTTAAAGTATTTATCAAAGGGTTGCTTAAACGTGGAGATTTATCAGAAAGAGAAATTAGTAAATACACTGATGGGAGCGCCATGAGGATATTTCGCACAGCATTTATACATCCCTCCTACAGCTCCAAATTTAATTATGAACTATTGGAGTTATTGGGAGACATCACACTCAACGCATCCATCGTTTATTACATTCTAGCGAGGTATCCCAATATAACCAATGTAGGATATTTCAGTCACGTGAAGGCTAGACTGGTAGGAAAAAAATTTCTGGGGAAAATGGCTAAAAAATATGGCTTTTTTAGGCATATTTTGTATAGCAAGGAAGTTTTTGAGATTTTGATGAACGAACCAACAAAGAGGATGTTCCGCGATATTATGGAAGATACCTTTGAGGCTTTTATAGGCGCCCTTGGCAAGGTTATCTTGAGAGAAGAGACCTATGGAAGATTTAATGCGATCTCCTATAAAATTATAGAATCATTTCTTGATGGAATGAAGATAGATCCATATGATTATAGGCTCTACTACGACCCCATATCTCGGTTAACCGAGATATATAATTCTCGAAAATGGAACGCCAGGAAATTATGGACATATGAGGATTTAGGAGATGGTAAATGCACAGTTACTTTAACGGCCCCATTAGATCGTCACAGCTACTTAACAAAGAAAAGAAGATATCCTGTTAAAGTAGTGATGACAGGGTATGGCAAATCAGAAATAAAGAAGAATGTGGCTCGAAAGATGATGAGAATCTTAAGAGATGACTTTGCTATAACAGGGGTTGTTCCTGATTATGCTAAAGAAAACACTTGGAGGGGTATGCAAAAATATTAGTGACCATTTTATCTTCTTCCTTGGAAGAAGATAAACAACTCAGTTCCCAATCATTTCACTAGTGGCTCTTCCACTTCCATAAAGTCCGGGCCCCATTCCAAATCCTACCTGAAATGCTGGTTCATCAGCGGCCTCTATAATTTCGATGTCTTCAGGTCCTGCGGCGTGGGCCATGGGATGAGCCATAGGGTGACTCACGGAGTCCGGTTGGGCCACAACATCCATATCAGCTTTGATCTCCTCATGGGGAGTCCCGAGTTCTTCGGTAGATCCTTTTCCCCACACAGTGTAGACTCCAAACACAACTAAAAGGACAACTAAAATGACAAGTATCCAGGTGCTGTTCCCTCTTGCCATAATGCAATTACACCTTGCCAAGAAATCTTTTATCACCTTTTCAACCGAGGTGGCTCAGCTTTTTCTTCTCAAAGTGAGAAGAAAAAAAATAAACTACTAGTCCCGTTTGAGGGTAGTCAAGTAATATGCCAGCCATATTCTCTCTGGAAAATCAAGTCCCAACTCTGTCATCTTGGTCCCGTCCAAGGTGCGAATTTCTTCATCACTGAGGTTGTACTTCTGCCGCAAATTTTATAGCCGTGCCACGAGCATTTTCCTCGTATGGTTTGTTCA
>Ga0114931_10008339_pt1 | contig 12566 bp, 8 predicted proteins | sample 2SBtaG_FD_89579 | JGI IMG/M metagenome (GOLD analysis project Ga0114931, IMG submission 89579) | Deep subsurface microbial communities from Kolumbo volcano to uncover new lineages of life (NeLLi) - 2SBTROV14_V59a metaG | ecosystem: Environmental > Aquatic > Marine > Volcanic | place: Kolumbo...
ACGATCGGTTCATTGGGGGCGGCAGCCAGACAGGTCTTGACGAATCGTTTGTCAGTGGCGAACGTTCCTTCTATTGAAGCGGTCTTAAGGGCCTGCTTTCCGTCACCAATGCCGCTGCGGTACAGACGCAGCACAAGCGGCAGCGCCTCCCATGTCCGTCCTTCCAGGCTGAGCAGCGCGCTGAGATGATCATTGGAGGCGGCGTGGCTTGGGTCGAGTGACAACGCGCGGCGAAATGACCGTTCCGCTTCGACTGCCCGGCCAAGCTGCATCCAGCGCTCACCGGCCAGAGATGACCCCCGCACCGAAAGCGCACCGCCATCATCCCCGACTCGCCTTAAATAAGAGAGAGCCTGCCGCGACCGATGCAGCCGCGCACAGGCCGTCCCGGCGATCAGCAGAGCTTGCGCATCGTCGGCGTGATTCTCCAATACCTGCATGGATAATCGTTCCGCGAGCGCAAACTGCTCGGCAACCAGTGCTCGCTCGGCTCGGCGGAGCAAGCGTTGCCGAGGCGTCCTCGGCACGGCCGACCACCAACACCATGCCGTTCCCAGCACGATCAGGATGGAAAAGACCGTAGGCACCGGTGAACGAACAGGATGGCGGCCGTCATTTTCCATCCGCGAAAACTCCCCATAACAGAAATCCGACGCCGAACGCCGACAGCACCAGGCTGGCCGGCAACAAGACCTGCATCACGACAATCTGATGTGGAAACTGTCCCGCATAGGCATGAGCGAATGCCTGTTCGGATGCCGCCAGCAGAATCGCCCCGGTCACTTTTCTCATAGCACCTCGTTCCACTGCAAATCGATCCGGCCTGCACCCCCCGACGGCGGTTCTTCATCCTACGACGGCGGTTGGAGGTTTTCCAGAGGTAACCGTAACCGTCGCAGGGTTGTCTACCGAGGCCGTTTTCCCGATGATCTAGAATGCCATTGAATCAAAGAGGCTGAAGGAATAGGTGGTCGGGGTCGTAACGAAGTCTTCAGAGCGAATCGCCCAGCAAGACACTTGGAACAAAGACAACGGGAGAGTATCTAGTGACTGAGAATCTTAAGCCGCAGGTCGATGAGGCAACGGCCGACGTTGATTTCGAGAACAACACCTACCAGATCATCTTCGACACGTCGATGGGGCCGATCACGCTCGGTCTGTTTCCCGAGGCCGCTCCGGGACATTGCCGGAATATCATCGGGCTGACGAAGATCGGTTTTTACGACAGCATCATCTTCCACCGGGTCATCAAGGGTTTCATGAATCAGGTGGGCTGTCCTTTGGGAACCGGGACGGGCGGACCGGGTTACACGATCGACGCGGAGTTCAACGATATCTCCCACGAACCAGGCGTTCTGTCGATGGCCCGCACCAGTGACCCCAACTCGGCCGGTTCGCAGTTCTTCATGTGTACCGCCACCGTTCCGCATCTCGACGGACAGTACACGGTCTTCGGCAAAACGGCCGACGACGACAGCTTGGATGTCGTGATGCAGATCGGCGAGGTTCCGACCGGTGCCGGAGACCGGCCCTTGGAAGACGTGACAATCCAGTCCGGCAAGGTTGTTACGACACCCAAGTGACTGTATTCCGATGTGATCGGAGTCGAGGAGACCAGAGGGATTGGACCTCATTGATTCGGCCGTCAACGGATCACGCTTGATGATTCAGACTGGGAGACACGAGTGATCTTCGCCCGTCCATATTCACACCTGCCGACGGTTCATCTATTGGTATTCTTCTTCGTCTTCGTCTTCGTCGCAGTGCTTTCCGACGTTTGCATGGTATCCGAAGTCTCCGCGGGAGAAGCGGCGAATCATCCGGTCATACAGGGGTTCGATCGATTCGATTTCGTCGCGAAGAATCAAACCGCCGACAGCGGGCGGTTGCTGTTGGGAGAACTTGGTTGCCGGGCCTGTCATACGGACAAGACCACCCTGCCGGAGAATCTGGCCCGACGGGAGGCCCCGATTCTTGATGCCGTTGGCTCACGGGTGCGGCGGACATTTCTGCGAGCGTTCATCGCCGATCCGCAGCGCGTCAAGCCGGGCACGACAATGCCAAACCTGTTTTGTGAATTGTCGCCGGCTGACAGGACGTCTCGTGTCGAGGCGCTGGTACAATTTCTGGCGTCCACCGGGACGGTGAAAGACGTTCGGATTGATCAAGGGGCCGCATCCCGTGGGCAGAAGGTTTACCGCTCCGTCGGATGCCTCGCCTGCCATGCCCCGCAAAGCGGTCACGTCAAACCTCCGGCCCATTCGATTCCATTCGGAGATCTGGCGGAAAAATACACGGTGCGAAGCCTCTCCGTGTTTCTTCGCAACCCGCAACACGTACGACCATCCGGCCGTATGCCCAGCTTGAATCTTTCCGAAAAACAGGCTGTCGACGTGGCGAATTACTTGCTTCGCCACCTGAAATACTCGCCTGGCCCACCAAACTGGCGATACCAGGTATTTCGCGGCCATTGGCCAACTCTGCCGGACTACGGGAAGCTCAAACCGATCGCGACCGGTGTCTGCTTCGGTCCAGATCTGACGGTCGCCCACCGGACAACCGATTTCGGTGTGCAATTCGAGGGAACCCTGCGGATCGATCAGGCGGGGGATTACACGTTTCATCTCGGTTCCGATGACGGAAGCCGTTTGACAGTCGACGGGAAGAAGGTTGTCGATAACGACGGCGAACATCCCCACACGATACACAGCGGCAAGGTCCACCTGACCGCCGGTCGGCATCCGCTGCGTGTCGATTACGCCCAGGTCGGCGGAGACTGGACACTCACGTTGGAATACGAGGGTCCGGGTACAACTCGGCAGCCGGTCACACCGAGCACGTTACCGGGCTATCAACCGGTCCGCGGAAAAACGGACCGACCTCGGTTCGTTCTGAAACCGAGTCTGGTCGAAAGGGGCCGGCATCTGTTCGCATCGATGGGCTGCGCGGCCTGCCATCAGATGAAAGTCGGTGGGAAACGTCTTGCTTCAAAACTGGCCGCGCAACCACTGCGGCGATTGCGAGCCGGGAGGGGATGTCTGGCCTCTCAACCGTCGAAGGGCATCCCTGATTTCAGCCTCAGCCGGTCCCAGAAAGCAGCGTTGCAATCGGCCCTCAACTCCCCGCCCGAAAAACCGCTCTCGCCGCAAATGGTGATCGATCGCACGATGCTCGCGTATAACTGTTACGGTTGTCACCGCCGATCGAAAAAAGGAGGGCCGCCGCGCGATCGTGAGGCCCGGTTCGTCACAACGATCCGTGAAATGGGAGATGAAGGACGCATCCCGCCTCCGCTGGATGGTGTCGGCGACAAGCTCAACAGCAACTGGTTGGCGACCGTGCTTGACAACGGAGCGAAAGATCGTCCCTACATGCTGACCCGGATGCCGCGATTCGGCAAAGCCAATGTCGGACATTTGCTTGCGGCGTTTGTGGCGGCAGACCGCAAGACAGACCGCCGGGATCAATCCGGCGGCTCGCAGAATCCGCGGATCGATCTGCCGGATTATCGGATCAAGGCGATCGGACGATTCATGGTGGGTGCGAAGGCGCTCTCCTGCGTGAAGTGCCATTATTTCGGTCCCTACAAAGCGACGGGAATTCAATCGCTGGACCTTCAGAAAATGACACGCCGTCTGCGGAAGGATTGGTTCCTGCGGTACATGGTCAACCCTCAAGTGTATCGTCCCGGAACGCGAATGCCGGCCGGATACGTGCAGGGACGCGCTGTCATCAGCGACGTGCTCGATGGAAATCCGGGACAACAGTTGTCGGCAATCTGGTTGTACCTTCAGGATGGGAACAAAGCGGCGCCCCCGTTCGGACTGGTACATCAGGGAATTGAACTCGTCCCGCGAAGCGAGCCGATCATCTATCGAAACTTCATCGAGGGCGTCAGTCCCCGCGGAATCGCCGTAGGGTATCCCGAGAAGGTGAATCTGGCGTTTGACGCGGATGAACTCTGCCTGAAGCTAATCTGGCATGGGGCGTTCATTGATGCCGGACGGCATTGGAACGGACGTGGACAGGGCTTCGAGCCGCCGTTGGGCGACCATGTGATCCATTTGGTTGGCGGGGTGCCGTTTGCTGTGCTGTCTGCGACCGACACCCCCTGGCCCAAACAATCCGCGCGCCAACGCGGCTTCCGATTCCGCGGATATCGACTGGACAGCAAACGCCGGCCGACGTTTCTGTACGGAACACCGTCGTTGACGGTTGAAGACCGTTTCGAGCCGGTGACCGGCAAGTCGGACTCGTCGTTTCGGCGGACGCTCCGTCTCCGCGGCACGAAGAAGTCGGCGACCGGTTTGTGGTTCCGTGCGGCGAGCGCGAACCGGATTGATGCGCTCGGCAATCGCTGGTACCGCGTCAACGGAGGATTGAAGATTCGTATCGAGACAAATACGGGCCGTCCGGTCGTTCGGACCGCTGGTCAACGGAAAGAATTGCTCGTCCCAATCCAATTCCACAATGGACGTGCCTTCGTGCAGGAACGGTTCGTCTGGTAGACAATCAGAAGGCGTCTGTGACGGTCACATCAGCAAATGCGTGAAAGCATAAGACGTTCCCGGCGAGCCGGTGGTGTTAACCACCGGGTTGGCCAAATCACTCGGCGAAACCCAAATCACTCGGCGAAACACTGTCCCGCCCGCCGGAATCACAGTGAATCAAAACGAAGTTCATCATCGGGAGTCAGAATTGTGCTGAGAGTTCTCGTGCTGTGTACGACCAGTCTGCTGTTTTCCGGAGGATCACTCTTCTCGGCGGAGTTGCCGACCGAGAGCGATTACTACCGCATCGTACCGCTGCCAATTCCCAAAGGCGTGTCGCTGGAAGTTGGTGCGCTGCAACTGATGCCCGACGGTCGTCTGGCGGTCGCGACTCGCCGCGGCGAGATTTACATGGTCTCGAAACCGTTCTCCGGCAAGCCGAAACAGATTCGCTTCAAACGGTTCGCCCACGGCCTACACGAAGTTCTGGGACTGGCCGTTAAAGGGAACGATCTGTACGCCACTCAACGGGACGAGCTGACCCGGCTCCACGATAGTGACGGTGACGGTCGGGCGGACTTGTTTGCGACGGTTAATGACGATTGGGCGATCAGCGGTGACTATCACGAATACGCGTTCGGATCGCGCTTCGATCGTGAGGGCAACATCTGGGTCGCCTTGACGCTGACCGGTTCGTTCACCAGTAATGTGCCGTATCGTGGCTGGGTGGTCCGCATTACGCCGGACGGGAAGATGATTCCCACGTGCAGCGGAATTCGATCACCCGGAGGGATCGGCATGAATCATCTCGGCGAGATGTTCATGACCGACAATCAAGGCCCGTGGAATGGAACCTGCACGCTGAAGTTTCTGCGTCCCGGATCGTTCCAGGGTAATCCTCAGGGAAACAAATGGTATCCGCTTGCGAAAAAGTTTATCGGACCGCGGCCGGTCGAACCGCGCAGTGGCAGCCGGATACCGATCGAGGCCAAACGAATTCCCCAGTTTGAAGTCCCGGCCATTCAGTTTCCGTATTCCAAAATGGGCAAATCGGCCAGTGGTGTCGCCTGCGATACGACCGGCGGAAAATTCGGCCCATTCGATCATCAGATATTCGTCGGCGATCAGTCCGACAGTACGGTCATGCGCTGTTTTCTCGAAAAAGTGAACGGACATTATCAGGGAGCCTGCTTTCCGTTCCGGCAGGGATTCGGGTCGGGAACGCTGGCGATGCAGCTGACCGCACGCGGGCCGATGTTCGTCGGCGGCACCAATCGCGGGTGGGCCTCGCGCGGTCGGAAACCATATTCGCTGGAACGGCTGGAATGGACTGGAAAGACACCGTTTGAAGTCCGCGAGATGCGTGCCCGTCCCGACGGCTTCGAACTAACGTTCACCAGGCCGGTCGATCTCAAGACGGCCGGAAATCTCACATCGTACAAACTGGCGACCTACACCTACATCTACCAGTCATCGTACGGCAGCCCGGAAGTTGATCCGACCACGCCAACCATCCGCACAGTTCATGTGGCAGACAATGGCCTGAGCGCCCGACTCGTTGTCGACGGTCTTCGGATCGGACACATCCACGAATTGCATCTGGACGGAATCCGTTCGGCCGGTCATCTGCCGCTGCTGCATCCGGTCGCCTACTACACGCTGAATTCGATTCCAAAACGATCGAAGAATCCATGACTGCCGCACGAGACATCCGAACCGCCTGCCGGCGGGGTGAGTTTACCGGACAGACATCCGGTTTAGCAGCGGGATTCGCGCAGGCGAATCTGGTGATTCTGCCGCGAGACTGGGCCGACGACTTCCTTCTGTTCTGTCAGCGGAATCCGAAACCGTGTCCTCTGCTGGCGGTGACCGATGTCGGCGGTCCCACGCCGGACACCGTCGCTGCCGATGCCGATCTCAGAACCGATTTGCCGCGGTATCGCGTTTGGAAAAACGGCGAACTCATCGCGGAACCGGCCGACATTACCGATCGCTGGCAGGATGATTTCGTTAGCTTTCTGATCGGCTGCTCGTTCACGTTCGAGTCGGCCTTGGAGCGGGCGGGGATACCGGCTCGTCATATCGAACTGGGCGTCAACGTGCCGATGTTTCGCACGAATATCCTCTGTCAGCCGGCCGGTCGATTTCACGGTCCGCTGGTGGTTTCGATGCGCCCGCTGACACCGGTCGATGCCGTCCGCGCGGTGCAGATCACGGCGCGCTATCCCGATGTGCATGGAGCACCGGTGCATCTGGGCCTGCCGGAGCAACTCGGCATTGCCGATCTCTCCCAGCCCGACTTCGGTGACGCCGTGCCGATTCGTGACGATGAACTGCCCGTCTTCTGGGCCTGTGGTGTGACACCACAAGCGGTCGCCACGGCCGTCAAACCCCCACTGATGATTACGCACAGCCCCGGCTGCATGTTTGTAACCGATCTCCGTGACGAATCGCTGGCTGTCGGCTAACAATCGGAACCGCTGCGTTCGAGTTGACAAGGCTCTACGCCTGTTTTCGGTAACGCCGGCGCAGTTCGCGGACAAGTTCATCGTACTGGCGGCGGCGCGATGCCGATCCACGACTGGCGGCCTGGTCCAGCGGCTTGTCGTTCTCTCGATCGGATTCGGTGTCTGAGGGCAGCCGGTCGTCCGGTTCCGGATGGACGACGTCGTACTCGTAGCGAATCCCGTAACGACCGGCTTCGCCGACCGATTCCGCAGTGATCTCCCAGCCGATGACTTCCCCGGAAGACGAAGATTCGCTTTCGTCAGTGGTCGGTTCAGACACGGATGAGCGCGTCCCCAAGGCCTGTTCCGCGTCGTCGCAGGTTTCCAGCACGGTTGCCAGAATGTCCTGTTCCGGCGGAGATGTTTCCGCGATGACAGCGGGATGATCGACGGTCTGTTCCACGTCCGCCCCTTCTTCGCCGCCATCCGCGATGGTCCGGCGATCCGGTTGCGCGTATTCGGCATCGAGCCGGGCATACAGATCGACGACTGCTTCTTCGTCGAAGCCGTCAACTGCGGGCGAGACGGACTCGGCCGGATCGTTCTCTACCGCGGACGCCGGTACCGAATTGACGCCAATCCCGGCACCAATCTCGAATGTTCCCGACTCGTCGGCGCCATCATCAATTTCGAGAGTCGTGCTGAACTCGAGCGAATCGTTACCGGTCTGACAAACGCCCTTACCGCCCGGTTCAGAATCGACGGGAGATGACGGAGCGAAGTCGTCACCACCAATCTCGATGCGCTCGGCGGCCAGCTCCCCGCATTCAAAGACCTCGGTGGGAAAATCGTCGACGGCCGGCGTGTTGCCAGAGAGTTCTTCCACAGTGATTTGCGTTTCCAGATCGTCAACCGGTTCGTCGGTCAACCGGTCCACCGGCAACTCTTCAACGGCCGATTCTGCCGGACTTGGCGCCCCTGAGAGTTCGTTCCAGTGGAGCGGGAGCTGTTTCAGATCGTCGAGCGCCGTGCGGACCGTACCGGGACCGACAGGACGTTCTCCAGCACGAAACGCCAGCAACAGACTGTGATCGCAGAGTTGATTGAGACAGCGGGGAACACCATCACTGGCATGGCAAATCAGGCTGAGGGCCTCTTCGGAAAAGACGTTCGCGGGATCGGCACCAGCCTGATTCAGACGAAACGCGATATACTCTGCCGATTCCTGACGAGTCAGAGGTTCCAGCGTGACGTGGCAACCGATCCGCTGATTCAACGCCTCCAGCGAGGGAGTGGCCAGGTTTTCTTCCAGCGGGAGTTGACCGCTGAGTAGCAACCGCACGAGCGGTATTCCGTCGGCGAACAGGTTGGTAAGCGTGCGCGCTTCCTCGAGAAGCCGGCCGGAAAGCAGATGAGCTTCGTCGAGCAGCAACGCCAGACCGGTTTTTCGTGGGCGGAGAGAGCGGACTGTGGAAACCAGTTCCAGACGCAACTCCTGTTCGGACATTCGAACGTAAGGCTGTCCCAGTTCGCACAGAACAGCCTGCAAAAAAGATCGTCGTGTGGCGAAATTGACGTTGGGTAGCAACACCGTCGCGAACGAATCGGCAAGTTCCTCGGCGATGGTCTGGCACAGGATAGTTTTTCCCAAACCCGCCGGTGCAGTGACGATGCCGATCCCGCGGCCATCGGTGAGGCAGCGGACCAGTGAATCGAAGGCGTGTATCATGGTGGGCACGCCGGCACAAATGTCGGCGTCGGGAGCCGCGGAAAACGCTTGCCGGGTCAGACCGAAATACGATTGGTACATGCGCAAACCTGCGGTCCGGTTGTTGAAGACGATTCCTGCCGTCGCTCCGTCGATGATCTTGAGCGGACGCAGCAAGTGCATCACGGCACTGAACTTTCATCGAACAAGAGGAAGCCGCATCTTTAGAGGAACCGCTCTCATCGCGCAAGTTGATATATCCGGTAGCACCTCACGCTCTGAGACCCTCAAAACCAGGAACAATCCGTCGTGGTAACCCTGGTAGAGTCAATAACTTGCGTGGTTCTCTCTGGCAAAGCTTTCCTTGAAGCTCGGGCGGTAGTAGAATAATAGCAGATCGTGGATCGCCACGGTCGCGCCCGTGGGTTGATGCGAAGCCCAGCATGCCTGAAGCGACAATCTCTTTCGCTGACCACGATCAGATTCGGACTCTGTTCGGTGCTCGCGATGAGTTTCTCCGCCGAGTTCGCGACTGCATTGGCATCGACGTGGTCGTGCGGGGCGACGAGTTACACCTTCACGGCGATCGGCCCCGGATCGAACGTGGGCTGAAGGTCTTCAACGAGCTGCGCGACATCGTCGAAAAACAAGGGCAATTAGAGGAAATGGAAGTTTCGCGGGTGCTTGCCGACGAACTGGCAGATGAGCCGGCTGCCTCGGAGACGACGATCGACCTGTTCGACCGGACCCGGCATCACGTCGGACCGCGCTCGGCCGGACAGCTCGAATACGTGCGGGCCATCAAGCGGAACGAACTGGTGTTCTGCACCGGTCCGGCTGGCTGTGGCAAGACTTATCTGGCTGTGGCGACGGCGATCAGTGCGTTAAGATGCGAGCAGGTCCGCCGCATCGTCTTGGTGCGGCCAGCCGTGGAAGCCGGAGAAAAACTCGGATTTCTGCCCGGGGACATCTTCGCGAAGGTCAATCCCTATTTGCGCCCATTGCTCGATGCACTCAACGATCTGCTCGACTTCGAGACGGTGCAACGGTATCTGGACAAGGATGTGATCGAGATTGTGCCGCTGGCCTTTATGCGTGGCCGCACCCTCAACGACACGTTCATTATTCTGGACGAAGGTCAGAACACGACGGTGACGCAGATGAAAATGTTCCTGACGCGAATGGGGGAACGTTCTCGCATCGTCGTCGCCGGCGATGTCACACAAATCGACCTGCCCGAACATATAGGCAGCGGTCTCGTTGATGCGGTCGCCCGTCTCGCGAATGTGCGGGGGGTCGCGGCTGTCGAGATGACCGGTCGCGATATCGTGCGGCATCGGTTGGTGAAGGAAATCGTGCGTGCCTACGATCGAACATCCGGTGGTCGCGGCGCGCGTTCCGCACCGCGAGCCAAGTAAGCCCCTGGTTGATCTGCCATGTCTCGAATGTTCTCCCGGCGCAAACGGCCGACACGTGCCGCGGCGCTGAAAATGCCGATTACCACCAGCGAACGGCTGCGGGCGACGCTACGAGACCGCGGTGTCCTGTTGCGGTTGCTGTTATGTTTTGTCGCGATGGTCGGTGTATTTTTCGCTGTTCAAGGCTGGCAGGCGACGTTTCCCTATCGGTTGGGCGACCGCGTCGACAATGGAATCACCGCGCAGATCGCCTTTCAGCGAATCAATAAGTTTGAAACCGAGCGATCCCGTGCGGAGGCCGAACGGCAGGTTCCGTTCGTGTTTGTCAATGATTCGGAATCGATGGAGGGACTGCCGGCTCGGCTGCGGAGCGCATTCGGCGAGATCGCGCAGGCGGAATCACCGGATCAGTTGACTCCCGCGACTCGGGCAGCGTTCGGGTTGAAGACAACATCTTCTTCCAGCGACCAAGGCGCGGCAGAGAAAACCGTGGTGCGACAATTCCAGACACTCAAAGCCGCGGTGGCCAAAGAAGAGGGGACGGCCGGAAACCGCATCGACGATCTGGTCGCCGAATTTCAACAGTTCATTCAGCCGCTCAAGAAATACGGTGTCGCCGATCCCCGCGAGATTTCCAGACTGCAAATCCGTTCTGACCAGACGATCGCGGTGGTCGCCGCGAAAGATCGCAGCCAGCGGGTGATTGTCTCGCCGAGCGACGTGCAATTACCTGAGTTATTGAAGGAGACCGGCCGGCTGGGCAAATCCTGGGCAAAATACCCGGAGCTGGTCGTGACACGTCCACTGTTGGAACGTTGGCTGTTGTCCCAGGTTCCGGTCACGCTGCGGTACGATGGCAACGCGACTCAACAAGCGCTACTGGACGCGCGCGACCGGGTTCCCCCCGTGACGGACAGCTACAACCCCGGCGATCCGTTGCTCCCACCCGGAGATGTGATTGATGCAGAGGTCCTTACTGTTCTGCAGGCCCAGTATGACACGATGAACGCGTCGATGCCTCTGGGACAGCGACTGACGCGTTCGGGAATCACGTTTCTGATGATTCTTGTGCTGACCGTGCTCAACGCCTATTACCTCATTCACAACGAACGGAAACTGATCCGCAGCATCGGGCGACTGAGTGTCTATCTGTCTGTCATTGTGCTGACGATTCTGCTGGGACGGTTGCTGTACGGTAACTGGCGGGCTGAAGTCGTGCCCCTGGCCGTCACCGCGATGCTGTTTACCATCGCGTACAATCAGGAATTTGCAACGCTGACCACCTTCACGCTCGCGATCGTGCTGACGTTTTCCACAAGCACCAGCCTGATGCAGTTCGTGATTCTGATGAGCGTCTCGGCCACGGCAATTATTCTGCTGCCGCGGGTTTCGGCCCGCTCCACATTGATCAAAATCGGCTTTGTCTCGGGTGCGGTTTATTTTCTCGTCTCACTGGGAACCGGCATCATTACCGAGCAGTGGCCGGGCCGTATCTGGAGCGATTCCGGACTGTTTTTACACAGTCTGTGGGGCGCCGGCTGGTGTCTCGTTTCCGGATACCTGGTGGCCGGCAGCCTCCCGTTTCTGGAATCTGTATTTGGAGTCGTGACCGATATCAGTCTGCTGGAACTTGGCGATGTTTCGCATCCTCTGTTGCAGGAACTCGTCCGCCGGGCACCGGGAACCTACAATCATTCCATCTCGGTTGCCTCGATTGGAGAGACTGCCGCGGACCGCATCGGAGCCAATGGATTGATGGTTCGGGTCGGGGCCTATTTTCATGACATCGGCAAGATGCTCAAACCGCAATATTTCATCGAAAACATGACCGAAGGAAGCCAAAGTCGCCACGAACATCTGGCACCGGCGATGAGCACGCTGATTATCATCGGGCATGTGAAAGATGGTGTCGAACTGGCGCATCAACACAATCTTCAGCCGCGGCTGATCGATTTCATTGAGCAACATCACGGTACGACACTGGTCGCATATTTCTATCATGCCGCCACGCAACAAGCTGGCCGGAAGCCCGATCACAAAACCGATGCCGAAGAATCCTCCTTCCGTTATCCGGGGCCAAAACCGCAAACCCGGGAAGCCGGCGTGATGATGTTGGCCGATGCCGTCGAAAGCGCCAGCCGTACGCTCAGCGATCCAACCCCCAAGAGAATCGAGACACTCGTCCACGAACTCACGATGAGCCGGCTGCTGGACGGACAATTCGACGAATGCGAACTGACGCTCAGCGAAATTCACACCGTGGAAGACTCGCTGGCGAAATCCCTGATTGGCATTTACCACGGACGCATCAAATACCCCGAACAGCGAACCGCCTGAAATCGATGTATTCCATTCAGATCGCGAACATGCAGGATCAGGTCGAGATCGACGAATCGCGGCTGCAACAGATTGCCGAGAACACTCTGGCTGCCGAACAGGTCGCCGCGGCGGAAATCAGCATCGCGATCATCGACAATGCCCGCATTCGGGTCCTGAACCGCCG
>Ga0114931_10008340_pt1 | contig 12566 bp, 11 predicted proteins | sample 2SBtaG_FD_89579 | JGI IMG/M metagenome (GOLD analysis project Ga0114931, IMG submission 89579) | Deep subsurface microbial communities from Kolumbo volcano to uncover new lineages of life (NeLLi) - 2SBTROV14_V59a metaG | ecosystem: Environmental > Aquatic > Marine > Volcanic | place: Kolumbo...
AACGGCCGGTCGCATAATTTTTTCGATCCGACTTCGCGCACCAATTTGAACCGGAACTGGCAGGTGGGTATTGACGACGTTACCAATACAATCGGCCTTGGGGCGCAATTGAAATTTTGGGAGAACAGGCTGAGCCTCAACACCGATTACGGGTTTTCGCAGGGCGTTACCTTCACGGGCGTCTCGGCGGGCAGCGACCCCGACGTGGCCGACCCGGGAGCTTTGCCCAACCTGAAGACGACACGGCACACCTTTGAAACGACAATGAACTACCAGTACACGCCGAACCTTTCCCTGGGCCTTTCCTATCTTTATGAAAATTACCAGTCCGACCAGTTTTCTACGGACGGGTTCAGCGGCGCATCCTCGGATGTGGCCGATGTCATTCTGATCAGCAGTTCCATTCCCGCTTACCAAGGCCATATCGGCATGGTATTCGCCACCTACCAGTTCGGGAATACAAACCTTACGCCTTAATTGGCCGTTGTCGCTTTCCACCAAGCCGCGCCGCAACTCCCCCTGTAAACGATAGTAGAAATCCAGGCCGGAGCAAATTTTCATGCGGGCGTACCCGTCTGTTTTTTTTTGTATTATAATAGTTTCCCAATATTAATAACTTTTCAGGTGCTTCATGTTCACCCTCTTTTCCCGCATGTCGATCCGGTTGAAGTTGATCACGCTGTTCTCCATAGTCTTCATGCTGATTTCAGCATTCAACTTCACCTATTATCCGAAACTGCACAAGCAGCAGGCGTTGGTCAATCTGAAAAACCATGTTCGGAATATGGCGGAAATGATCGCTTTGGCATCGGGAATCGGACTGGACTTGCTGGATTTGAGCATTATCGGAAAAACAATTACCTGGGCCAAAAAGGACTCGAGGCTGGCCTACCTGGGTATCTTTGACCCGGATGGCGAGGAATTCGCCGTTTACAATCCGGACGAATTGACGTTGGACCTGAAGGCAATGCTGAAAAGAAACGATATTTTTGAAACGAACAATAAAATCTACATCGCTCTTCCCATCATTCATAACGAGACCAATCACGGCAAGCTGCTTTTGGGACTGTCGCTAAAGGACATGTACGCCAGCATTACGGCCAACAGGAAGAACACGCTTTATATTTCCTCGGGGATTCTTGTGCTGGGCATTCTGGTGTCCGTGATTTTCAGCAACATGCTCACCAAACCCCTTATCCAGCTTGGGGAGGCGGCTCAGGAAGTTTCCAAGGGAAAGACGAACGTCGATATCAACATCGACTCCCAGGACGAGGTCGGCCATTTGGGCAAATGCTTTATGGAAATGCTGGAGAATATTAAAAAATCCATCGAACACCAAATCACCGCCATCGCCAGTACAGCCAAAACATTATTCCGCTCCTCGAGCGAAATCGATTCGGCGGCGCAGAACCAGGCAAGTATCGCCACTCAGCAGGCGACGTCGATAACGGAAATCACCGTCACCATGGAGGAGCTGACAACGTCGGCGTCGCAAGTAGCGGACAATTCCAATTCGGTGGTCGAAATTGCCGCCGACGCCCTCAAGGAATCCGAGGCGGGAATGCAGGCGATCGAAGCGCTTAAAGGAAAGATGGATGAAATCACCGCCGATAATCAGGACAGCATCCAGGAGATTGTCGCGCTCGGCAAGAAGTCCAAGGAGATCGGCAAGATCATGGGAATCATCAATACCATTACGGATCAAACCAAGCTGATTGCTTTCAATGCGGCATTGGAGGCCTCCAGCGCCGGTGAAGCCGGCAAACGCTTTGGCGTGGTCGCCGTGGAAATCCGGCGGCTGGCGGATAACGTCATGGACTCGACGAGCGAGATCGAACAAAAGGTGGATGAAATCCAACAGGCCATCGACCGGCTGGTCGTCGATTCCGAACGGGGAACCCGGCGGATTCTGGAGGGCACCCGTCTGGCGGGAGAAACGCTGACTGAGTTGGAGAAGCTGGTGAGCGGCGCAAAATCCACCAACGACGCGGCCGCACAAATTTCCCTGTCGACCCAACAACAAAAAACCGCCGCCGGACAGATTTTTTCGGCCCTGAAAGAAATTGAACAGGGAATTCACCAGTCCACCTCGGCAGCCAAACAAACCACCTCCATTACAACGGAACTGACAAACATGGCTCAGGAACTGAACCACCTGGTGGGCAAGCTTCAGCTCAAGGAGAATAACCGGGGCGACCAGCCCGCTTAGGCAAAACCCGATAAGCCGGCGCCGCTTGCCGATCAGTTTGCAATGCCAATTTTTTTGACCGTGTGTGTTTATTTATGGAACTGGACCCTTTCATCCGATTGATCAAGGACAAGTGCGGGCTGTCTATCGACGCGCAGAGTCCCATTCTGCCTAATGCGATCCGGACCCGCATGGCGAAAGCAGGGATTGGCTGTCACAATCAATACTTCGACAGTCTGCTGTGCAATCATGAGGAACTGTCGAGCCTGGTTGACCTGCTCACGGTCAATGAGACTTATTTTTTCCGGGAACCCCGGCATTATGCTTTATTCACCGATCAACTGATCCCGGAATTGCTCGACAAAAAAAAAGGCGGCGGCAAAATCAAAATACTGAGCGCCGGTTGCGCAACGGGCGAGGAACCTTACACCATGGCCATTGCCCTGATTGAAAAATACGGCCCCGAAATTTTAAACTCCGTTTCCATCATTGGAGTGGACATCGACCGTCAAGCCATTGCCAAGGCGCGGCAGGGTATTTACAACAAACATTCGTTCCGCGGCGTGCCGGCCTCCATTATGGAAAAATACTTTACGCCAGCCGCCGGAGACCTCTATGAGCTGATCCCTTCCGTAAAAAGCAGTCTGCAATTATACGACCTCAATTTATTGACCGATTTTTACCCGGCGGAACTCAAGGAAATAGACATTATTTTTTACCGAAATGTTTCTATTTATTTCGACACGGATTGCCTGAAACGCATTTTCAAAAAGCTGTCCGGTTTGTTGAACGAGAACGGCTATGTGCTGCTGGGTTCCAGCGAGACGTTATCTCACAATTTAGGTATTTTGTTTTTAATCCAGATGGAAGGAATTTTTTTGTATCACAAGAAAGTCGAGCTGTCTATCGCCGACCGCCGCAATCGGGCGCCCCGGCCCCGCCGGCCATATGCGCCGGTGAAGCGGCGTTCCGGCTCACGGGAAAAATCGGCCGGCAAGTCTCTCGTCAAATCCGCATCATCCCACGCTCATGAGCCACGCCCCAGGGACCCGGCCCGGTCGCTCTTGGACCAGGCTCTGGCTTCGGCAAAAAACAAGGATTACGAGGATGCCTTGAGCCACATCAATCAACTGACATCGCAGGAACCGGATTTCATCAAGGCCACCAATGTAAAGGCCTGCATCCTCATCAATCTGCAACGTCTGGATGAGGCGGCCAGGATTTGCCTGAACAATTTACGTTTTGATGAGTGGAACCTGGAGTGCCATCTTCTTTTGGGCCTCATCGCAAAAATCCAGAACCGGGAGGAGGAAGCTTCAAAACGCTTCAAGGGGGCGCTTTACATCCAGCCTTCCTGCTGGCTGGCCCACTTGTATCTGGGGGATATCTATAACGCTCAGGGCGAACATGATGCCGCGCACCAGAAGTACAGCATGGCAATCAAACTGCTGAAAAAACACGGTATGAAAAATAACGGACTCACCTTCTTTCCCTTTTCGTTCCCGGTGGAACAATTGATCCATATGTGCGAACACAATATTAAACGATTGCAAACGCTGAAAGTGTAAACGGAGGACCTGTGGCGTTCGATAAGAAAAAATTTATCGGCAAATTTGTCGAGGAAGCCAGGGATCACATCGGCAAACTAAACCATGGGGTGTTGGCTTTGGAGAAAAATGCCGGAGACGAGGAAACCTTGAACCAAATTTTCCGGTCGGCGCACACGATCAAAGGCTCTTCAAGAATTTTGAGTCTAAAAGAGATCAGCCGGGTTGCCCACCAGCTGGAAGACACTCTGGATGCTCTGAGGGGAAAAAAAATCCAGCCCTCAAAGGAACTTTTCAATCTGCTTTTTCAAGCGATCGACATGCTGGAGACTATGACCAATCTGGTGCAAGAGGATCAGGAAATCACCATAGATTTCGACGAGCTTTGCGAGAAGCTGGGACTCGCCGCAAAAGGAAACCTGCCAGACGCAAAACCGGCGGATGCCGATGCCGCCGAATCCACGGACGGGGAGAGCCACAGCGAGGCGGACGCCAAATCCGCCGATTCCAACAAACCGGATGACAAGGAATCCGCCGCACCGGCGGACGAAACGGCAGCCGCCCGGCAAACGAAATCGCCAAAAACCGGCAGCCCTCCGCAAAAACCCTCCAAGCTGAAACGGGAAGAAACAATCCGCGTGCAAACCGACAAGCTCGACGAAAATATAAAGCTCACCGGAGAAATGGTTTCCAATCAAAGCCGTATGATGCAAATCCTGTTTGACCTGGAGGAAATCCAACTTTTGGCGAAATACCATATGGAAACGATTTCCAAAAGCATCGCACACAACGGAAGCAACGGCCTGAACGGCGGTCATTTTGATTCCGCGCACCGGCTTCATTTGAAAACCAAGCAGATATCCTCGAATGCAAAGGATATTCTGAATATTCAATCCCTGCTGACCGACGACCTGAAGGAAAAAACGCTCAAGATGCGGATGCTGCCGTTATCGACGGTTCTGGATGCTTTTCCCCGGCTGGTGCGCGATATTTCGTCTTCTTTCGGGAAGGAAATCAATTTCATTGTGGAAGGGGCGGAGACGGAGCTTGACAAAAAAATAATCGAGCAGGTCGGAGACCCTCTGTTGCATATGCTGCGAAACAGTATCGATCATGGCATTGAAAGTCCTGACGAACGGGTCAAGGCGGGAAAACCCCGGACGGGCACCCTCAAAATTTCCGCTTGCTATGAAGGCGGCAGTGTATTGATCGAGTTGAGCGACGACGGCGGCGGCATACCGGTGGCCAGAATAAAAGAAAAAGCTCTGCAAAAAAAGCTGTTTGCCGAAAATGTCCTGAAAAATATGTCGAAGTCTGAAATCGTCAATTTGATTTTTCGTCCCGGTTTCAGCACAAGCTCCATCATCACCGATATTTCCGGAAGGGGTGTGGGGATGGATGTGGTGAAGGACAATATCGTCGAACAACTCAAGGGATCGATTCAGGTTGAAACCACGGAAGGCCGGGAGACCCGTTTTCTGATTCGCCTGCCTCTCACCCTGGCGGTGATGCGCGTATTGATTTTTTCCGTCGCGGATAACTTGTTCTCCGTTGCCGTCACTTCCGTGCGCGAAATCGTAAAAATTCAAAAAAGCCAAATCATCGAGGTGGTCAATAAAAAAGCCCTGCGGCTGCGCGAGCAAATCATACCGGTCGTCAGCCTGGACCGCATCCTGCAACTCCCGGGAAGCGGGGAGAATGAAAGCGAGGAGGCTTTCGTTATTCTTGTCTCCCTGGGAAGCGAAACTCTCGGATTGTCGGTCGATTCCCTGGTCAGCGAAGAGGACATGGAAATCAAACCGCTGCCGCACCATATGAAAAAAAACGACCTGGTGGCGGGAGCGACATTGACCGGGAAAAACGAGATTCTGCTGCTGCTGCACGTGCCAAGAATTTTTGAACTGGCACAGAAGGTCAAGGAAAAAACGGGCGAGGAACCTATACAGGAAGAAAACAGCCAAACCAAAACCATCCTGGTGGTTGACGACTCCATCAACACGCGGGAAATTGAAAAAAGTATTCTCGAGTCCTACGGCTACACGGTCGATCTCGCCTCCGACGGAATGGAGGGATTTGAAAAAGCCTTGCAGTTTCAGTATGACCTGATCGTCACGGATATCGAAATGCCGCGGCTCGACGGATTCTCGCTGACGGAAAAGCTGCGCCGGGAAACCGCATACCGGCACACGCCGATCATCATTGTCAGTTCGCGGGATAAGGAGGCGGACAAACGGCGGGGCATCCAGGTGGGCGCGGACGCCTATATCGTCAAGGGCAGTTTCGAGCAGTCCAACCTTCTGAACACCGTGCAAAGCTTGATCGACTAACCGTCGGCGGGCGGAGCTTCGTAGCGCTCCTTGTAACGGCCATAAACATTCTCATTGATAAACAGTTCAACCAAATCCCTGTCAAGCTCGTCATTCTGCGCCATCGCCTTGAGAATCCTTTGCACGGCGGACATGGGCATGGCCTTTTTGTAAGGCCGGTCCGACGCGGTAAGCGCCTCGGCAATATCCGTAACCGCCATCAGCAGACCTTCAAACGGTATTTCATCCCCTTTCAGGCCCAGCGGATAACCCTTGCCGTTGACGAATTCGTGATGCGCGCCGGCGAAGTGGGGAATGTTCCGTAATTTTTTGGTGAACGGAATCTTGTTCAGCATTTTAATGGTCACGGCGGCATGGTGCTGCATAACCCGCCTTTCCTTTTCGGTGATGCTGCCCCGGCGGATAGATAAATTTTCCAATTCGTTTTCGGTCAGGTAAGGGGTTTCCTTGCCCTCATCATCGATATAGGTTAATTCACCGATAGCTTGCAGGCGCGCCACTTTGTCATCATCCAGAAATTCGCCGGGGGAATTGCAAGTAGCGACAAAAGCCCTTATTTCGCTTAATTTTTCTATTTGCGCTTTCGCTTGCCGGTTCAGGGTTTGTAAATCGTCCCCGGCCGCACCTTGTTCGAGCAGTTCGAGTTTTCTTTCCAGAGCCTCTCTTTCGGTTTTTTGGATCAAGTAACGGAACCGCATATCGACGAAATGGATGCGGTCGAATATGGCTTGCAGCTTGTTGGCTTTTTCAACGATATCCACGGGTGTGGTGACCTTGCCGATGTCGTGCATTAAGGAGGCGATTTTCAATTCATATAATTGCGCGGGGGCAAAATTGATATCCTTGAATTTGCCGTCTTTTTGTTCATTGATCACCTCGGCCAGGGTCATGGTCAAGTTGGCCACGCGCCGGATATGCCCGCCGGTGACCGGGGATTTTTCGTCGATCGCCGTTGCCATGACGTCGACGAAAGATTCGAACAGTTTTTGCATATCATTGACGAGACTGGCATTCGTAACCGCCATGGCCGCCTGGGAAGCCACGGACTCCGCCAGGTTTTTGGCGCTTTCATAGAATGGAAGTACTTCCCCGGTTTTGGAATGTTTGGCGTTCAGCAACTGCAACACGCCAACCACATCGTCTTCATGGTTCTTCATGGGGACCACAAGCATGGACTTGGAACGATACCCCGTCGAGACATCGGCTTTTTTGGGTCCGGTAAAGTCGAAAAGATCCGATTCGTAAACATCGGGGATATTGATTGTTTCGCCTTTCAGTGCGGCATACCCCGAAACATTGCTCTCGCTCAGTTCGACCGGGGGAAAGGTGATGGCGCTTCCGGTTTCGCCGCCCATCTGCATACCCAAACTATCATTTTGCACGACTTTAAACTGGAGCTTGCCGTTTTCGATCAGGTACAGCGTTCCCGCATCCGCTCCGGTGAGCGACCGGACCTTGGTAATAATCATCTCCAACAGCCTGGGGAAATTTCGTTCGCTGGAAAGCGCAATGCCGATCCGGGTCAAGTTGGAGGCCACATTTTTTAACTCCTCGTTCATCTGGGTGACTTCGACCATCAACTGGCGGTTTTCGTCGAGGATTCTTTTCTTATCCATGGCCTTTTCCGCCGCCACCGGAAGGGTGTCCTGAATATTTTCATCCTTGACCAAATAGTCGCTGGCTCCGTTGTTCAGAGCTTCCAGGGCGGTGGAGATTTCATTGTTCCCCGACAACACAATGATGGGCACGTCGATTTTGGTATTCCGAATTCTTTTGATCAGCTCCATGCCGCCCATTTTCGGCATGTTCATGTCGGAGATAACCAGCTGGAAATCCGTGGATGCGTTAAAGTGTTTCAACGCCGCTTCGCCATCGGTTTCGGTCTCGACGGTGTAATCCCTGGCTTGCAGGATTTCCGAGAGCATTTCCCGGAGAAAGGGATCGTCATCTACAATCAGAATTTTTTTTCTTTGCATCGTTTCAGTTTGACTTGTTCAAAAATGCCGGTTGAAAACAAGGCATATTTTACATCTATTCGCCGAGTTTTAAAGTCATTATTTCCGAAAACGATTTAAAAAGTTAAAAATCACTTGCTATTTTTCGCCGGCCCCGCTATAAAAAACAGGTCTGGGCATGCCCCAGGCCCCGGTTCCGAAATCAGGAAAACTTGCAAAATCAAAAAGTTTTTTATCCGAGGGGCGGGGTTTGATCCATGCTGCAAACCGTCCGTGCATTTGTTGCCATCGATCCGCCGCCGCCGGCTATTCAAACGATCGCCGGGATACAGGATCAGTGTAAAACCCTGGGGCTGGATGCGTCTTGGGTCAAAGCCAAAAACATCCATTTGACATTGCGGTTTTTGGGCAACATCAGCCCTCGGCAAGTATCCGAAATAAAACTCCGCTTGACGGAAATCGCCGGTCAAACCAGCGCTTTTGAATTTTCCTTGAGCCGCCTCGGCGTATTTCCGAATCTGCAACGCCCCAGAGTGTTATGGGTTGGGCTGGAAAGTTCCGGCCATTCCCTTGAGGCTCTGCAAAAAAAAATTAACGGGCAAATGCAAGCCCTGGGGTTTCCGCCGGCAACAAAACAATCCGTTCCACACCTGACCCTGGCGCGCATCAAATCGCCTCGCAACACGGATGGCTTGCGCCGCGCAATTGAATCCGGAGGGCAGGTGGTTTCGGAGCCGCTGGAAGTTTCATCGATCAAATTGTATCAAAGCCGGCTGACCTCTCACGGTTCCCTATACAGCGTATTGGGAAATTTCACATTGAAGGGTTGAAATTTGTTATGTTGGTTTTGAAATTCTTCCAGGAGGAAACATAACGTGGGGACGAAGGAAAACAAGGATCGGGCGCTTGAATTGGCATTCACGCAAATCGAAAAGCAATTCGGCAAGGGAGCCATTCTGAAACTGGGCCAGGCCGAGGCGCAAAAAGGCATTGCCGTTATTTCGACGGGTTCCATTTCCCTGGACTACGCTTTGGGCGTGGGGGGAATCCCGCGCGGCCGCATCACGGAAATTTACGGGCCGGAGGCTTCGGGCAAAACCAGCCTGTCCCTGCACGTCATCGCCGAAGCCCAGAAGGCGGGAGGCGTCGCCGCGTTCATCGACGCCGAACACGCCATCGACCCCGCCTACGCACAAAAACTGGGGGTGCACCTGGACGATTTGCTGTTATCCCAGCCGGACACCGGGGAACAGACCCTGGAAATCGCCGAAGTGTTGGTGCGCAGCGGCGCGGTGGACGTGATTGTCATCGATTCCGTGGCCGCCCTGGTGCCCAAGGCGGAGCTTGACGGCGACATGGGCGATTCGCATATGGGTTTGCAGGCGCGCCTCATGTCCCAGGCCATGCGCAAACTGACCGGCGTTATCAATAAATCGCATACCGCCTTGATCTTCATCAATCAAATCCGCATGAAAATCGGCGTGATGTTCGGCAACCCGGAAACCACCACCGGCGGCAATGCGCTCAAATTTTATTCCTCCGTGCGTATCGACATCCGCCGCATCGCGGCACTGAAAGACGGCGAGCACACGATAGGCAACCGCACGCGCGTCAAAGTGGTCAAAAACAAAGTGGCGCCGCCTTTTAAAAACTGCGAATTCGATCTCCTCTACGGGGAAGGCATTTCCAAGGCCGGCGATATTCTCGACCTGGGCGTGCAACATGAAATCATCACAAAAAGCGGAACCTGGTATTCCTATGGCGCGGAGCGGATTGGCCAGGGACGCGAAAATGCGCGGAATTTTCTGAAAAGCAATCCGGACATTTATAGCGAAATCGAACATAAACTGCGCGAAACGCTGGGCCTGCCCGCCCCTTCTGCTACAGCCGACGGCAACGCCGAACAAGCCGCTCCAGACGCGAAAGGCCCCCGAAAAGCCAAATAACCGTCTACCCGGAAACACCTCATGACGGAGCGAACCGATTTCGCAAAAGCCCGCTCCCTGGCCTTCAGATACCTCACGTACCGTGACCGTTCGCAAGCCGAAATGACAAGTTATCTGGCAAAAAAAGGGATTCCGGAAAATGTCGCCGAGGAAACCGTTCGCTACTTGCGGGACCTTGACTACATCAACGATGACCGCTTCGCCCTCAACTGGGGCACATGCCGCGTCAAAAACAAACATCTGGGGAAACACCGGCTGCACCGGGAACTGCTGGCGAAAGGCATACCCCGTGACAAGGTTTTACGGACGCTCCAGGCGGTTTATTCCCATGTCGATGAACTGCAACTGGCCCGGTCCTGCGCTGAAAAAAAAATGCGCCAATACGCAAACCTCGATGCCGAAACACAAGGCCGCCGTATCGCGCAATTTCTGCAACGCAAAGGGTTTTCCGGCCAGATCATTTTTAAAATTCTCAATTCCTGAAAAGTCACCCTTAAAATCTGCGGCGTCGGTCGGATGGAATTATTGCAATCACACGGAGGGCTGGTTACGGCCTATGTCTTCATCATCGGGTTGATGGCCGGCAGTTTTCTCAACGTCTGTATTTACCGGCTGCCGCGCGGCGAGTCGGTCGTTTTTCCCAAATCGCATTGCCCGTCCTGCGACGCGCCGATCCTGGCCAGGGACAATATTCCGGCGGTCAGTTACCTCCTGCTGGCGGGAAAATGCCGCCATTGCGGCGCCGCCATTTCCCCCGCCTACCCCGCGGTGGAGATCACTACCGGCGTGCTGCTGGCGGCGCTTTACCATAAATTCGGCTTCACCTGGGAAATGCTGATTTATTCGGTGGTTGCCGCCGCCTTGCTGGTGATCGCCATGATCGACTTTGAACATAAAATCATCCCGGATAGTATTACCCTGCCGGGAATTGCATTTGGCCTGGCGGCGGGATATTATCTGGTTGGCTGGCGCGACTCCCTGATGGGGCTTGCCGTAGGCGGAGGACTGTTTTATTTGCTGGCCGTACTCAGCCGGGGCGGCATGGGCGGCGGGGACATCAAATTCATCGCCGCGGCCGGGGCATTGCTCGGCTGGCAAAAAGTGCTCTTGATTATTTTCCTTGGGGCGTTTCTCGGCTCCTGCGTCGGCCTGCCGCTGATCCTGATGAAAAAGAAAAGCCGCAAAAGCGAAATCCCGTTCGGCCCATTCCTGGCCGCCGGAACGCTCGCCGTCATATTCTTCGGCAACGAACTCATCCAGCTTTATCTGGGAACCCTGACGGGAATGTTCTAAAATACCGGTGTCTGAAATCGTATTATCAATCGCCTAACCAGGAAGAAGACCATGCAAGCCTCACCCGACAACCTCGAGCCGAAACCAAACGACCCACCCAACCCATTACAGTCCACGGTCGAGCGTCTCGCCTCGGAACTCGAAACTCTGAAGGAAAACACTCAAAAAAGAAAACGTGAAACGGCCACATTAAAAATCCTGCTTTATACCGGGCTTTTTTTGCTCATGGTCGGCTTCATTTATTCCAATACCACCTTGCAGCGGGTGCAATTGAAAAGCCTGGAGGAAGACTTTCAAGCACTGAGCCGGCAGTCGAATCAGGACCTGACCGCAGTGCAGGAAATTATTTTCAAGGAAATGCGGCGGCTGAAAGACGATCTGGAATACGGGCCGGGGGGAAAGCGAAGCGAAGACCGGTTGCGCGAGGCGCTTGCCGGCGTCATAAACACCGTCCCGCAACTGCGGCCCAACGACCCGGAATTTCAAAAACGGGTCGCGCGGCTCGGCCAGGATTCCGACGCCCTGCTGCAATCCCTGGCGCAATCCAAAAAGGCATCGGCTCCCAAAAAAGAAGCCGAAAACGACAAAACACCGCCCGGAAAATAAAAAGGGATCACGCAAAAAAAACGCCGCGAACCCGGCGGCGAGCCGCAGGCGGAGAACAGACTCTCAAACGTGCCGGTCTGGATCCATGCTTTGGTGAAGTACGCGCACAACAAATATTCCGTTTTTTTTCAGCTTGTAAAAAATCGAATGGCTGGCGTACTCAAAGCGGAAATATCCTTTGTGGATATGATCGATGCGGCGGCCAAGATGAGGTTGTTCCGCCAACATCAAAAAACGCTCTTCAAGGGCCTGCAAGTAAGCATCGGCATGGGACTCGCCGAAACGCCGGTGTGAAAAAACATAAACCTCGGAGAGGTCTTCGTCCGCCCTGTTGGACAGTTCGTAATCAGCCATGCCTCAGACGGCGCTTGGCGGACTTGACGATATCCCCGACCTTGCGGCCGCTCACTCCGCTTTGCTCGCCTTCCCTGAGAGCCAGCCTCAAAGCTTCGCGCTGCCGCTGATCGTGCCTGATAAGGTCCCGAATATAATCGCTGGCATTCGCATATTCGCCGCCTTTGATCTGGGAGTCAATCCACTTCCGCATGAGGTCGGGAAGAGAAATGTTCAATGTTGCCATGGGGTCAACCTCCTTCAGGCAACTATGGCATAGATTGCCAATATCTGTCAACTTCAGGAGCAAAGATCGATAAGGCACCACGCCCGCGGCGAGTTGCGGCCAGTGGGGAGTCCTTTACTTCTAA
>Ga0114931_10008341_pt1 | contig 12566 bp, 15 predicted proteins | sample 2SBtaG_FD_89579 | JGI IMG/M metagenome (GOLD analysis project Ga0114931, IMG submission 89579) | Deep subsurface microbial communities from Kolumbo volcano to uncover new lineages of life (NeLLi) - 2SBTROV14_V59a metaG | ecosystem: Environmental > Aquatic > Marine > Volcanic | place: Kolumbo...
CTCGTGATGCGGCAGTTGCCGTAACCGCGCGACAGGATCACCACGCGGCCCGCGCCGAGCTGTTCCCGCAGGAACGCCAGGTCCTCTTCGGTCTGCGGCAGCAAGCTGAGATTGATGGCGTGACTGCCACCCTCGTGCGTGATCTTGACGATCTGGTCGTTGATCTCGCTCAACAACGGCGGTGCGTTCATGACGCCTGTGGGCAAGGTCTCGTCATCGAATGACACTCGCTCCCGGGCGTTGTCGAAACTGCGTTCGCGCACGACCCAAGGCGCGGCCGCCACCTCGATGTGATCGCTCAACACCTTGCCGAACTCATCGACGCTCTGCACCCGCCAGACACCGGCAAGCACGGACTCCTGGATGAGCGTCTTGACCATACCCTCGACCACGATACTCACGTCGCCCTCGCCCAGCACCTGATCCAACAAGCGACGATTGTCGTCGTCCAGCTCATGCACGTCGATAGGCGGGTTCAACGTCCCATCGTGGCGATCCAGTTCGGCCAACAGGTACTCCAAGACCGTCATGGCCTTCGTAAGACCGTGTATTTCCTCGGGCTCCGGCACCAGGGGCGCGGAATAGGTCGCCATCTCGCTGGGCATTTGCAAATAGTCCAGTTCGGCTCCGTCGCTCTCGATAGGCTGGCTGCCTTGGCCTAGGATGGGAATATCGATTGGTATCATGGGTCTATTACCTCAATTGTGTATGCGCGCGGCTATGCGCAGCCGCCGTTTTCGGCCACCAGCGGAATAGCGAACGCCGGCGCACGGCGCGGCTCGCCCTGTAGCAGTTGATCGATCTCGGCGCAGTACTCGGACCAGTTTCGCAATTTGCTGACAGCACCGAGATAGGCATCCCCGCGCAGCAGGACCAGGGTCGGCCAGTGGTTGAAACCGTAGCGCTGCTGCAGCGCCTTTTCGTCAGGCTCTGCGATCAGGCCGACCTGAAAAGCGCCGACAAAGGCCTCGGTCAGTTCGGGCAGGATCACCGCCAGGTCATTGCTCTCGGGATAACGCCTCACGTCACCGGCGAAGAACAGCAGGCTGTGCTGCCCTTGTTGTAGAAACCCGGGTAGCGAGGACTCATCGACCAGAGTGGCGTGGCCATCCGCCAACATCCTTTCAATTAGGGGAGAAGTCATACGCTTTCCTCGCTCGGAAGTTGCGTCTGAAGAAATTCCGGCAGTTGCGGTTCGCGATCCACCAGATCGGCAAACAGATGATCGATGGTTGTATTGATATTGGCGTCGCCGTTCATGGTCATGCCGAGGGCCGTTAGCGCATCGCTGATCTGGTGGGCAGTGATCTCATCCAGCACCTCACGAGCGGCATCGAGAAAGACCAGCACCCAACTCCCCACGGGCAGATCGCCCACGAGCATCATATCGACTCGCTTGGTGTCATTGCCATCGCGGGTCCGACACAGGGCTTGGCTTTCGCCTACCTCGATAACCTGCATCGGGATACCGATGCACATCAGTATTTGCCCCGATGATCCACATCGACACTCACCGCATCGGCCAAACCGGGCTGAGGCGCGACCTCATAGGCCTCTGACAACACGACGCGCGGATCGCCGAGCCGCAAGGCCTGTTCGGCGCTGGGCCGTTCCTGTTCGTAGCGATTCAGATCGAGGGCATGGGATTGGGTATTGCCGGAATCGAGGGCTTGGGGGCGAATGCCCAACTCGGCGAGATATTCAATGACAAGATCAATGGCCGCGTCGATCCGGGCCCTGACTCGCGGCCGCAGGCTGCCGCCGTAATCCTCCAGCTCTTCGGGCTGCACCCCAACCAATAGAATGTGCTCGGGATAGTCACCCAACAACTCGGCAGTGGCCAACACCTCCTGAAAACCGGTCTGGTGCAGACTCATCTTCTTGGCCCCGAGATAATGCGGCACCTCGGCATCACGCGCCGTCTTCAGGCTTCCGGGCTCCAGACCGTAATCGACGGCATCCAGCACCACCAGCACATCGGCATTCTGGACATGCTCCAGCAGATAAAGCCCCTGCGTACCTCCATCGAGCAAGGAAACGTTCTCGGGAAAGGCATAACACTGCCGCAAGGCCTCGACCGCCCGCACCCCAAAGCCCTCATCGGCCCAGAGGACGTTGCCTATGCCTAGGATTAGGATTCGGTTCTCTTTGGTCATGCTGCCTCCTGTACATATATAGAGTTTGAAGAGCAAAGACCGGGCCAGGGGCGAAGCCGCGCTAACTGATTGATTTACAAGAATACTTAACTCATCCACTCAAAGACGAGAAAACCATATCGATATACATTGTTTCACTATTCTCATCATGCCGGTTAGTTTCTTTCCACTTGAGCCCGCCGCCAGCATCAACATGGACAGCGAAACCGACCCAACCAACAGCCAACTGAAAACCCGCGATGCACTGCGGCAGCGCACCATTTAGAAACAATATGTAATGCGTAAATAGGCATCCCAGTTCAGGGATAAAGCTATGGACCCAAACAAGAGAAACATAGTATAATTCCCAACTTAAGGGGCTAGCATCTAAATAAAACGCTGTCAATAGAACAGCTTAGAGAAGATGCTAAATTAATCGACGCGTTAGCCGAAACTAAAGCTAGGGGTCTTTGTCTGAGCAGGAGCAGTACATAGACTAAAATGGCCGAGCATCTCCAACTCACACAAATGGGGCGTACCCGATCATCTCTTTAATTACGGTTTAGAGATACGCGTTGATGCTCGCAGTCATTTACGTACCATTGCTTCTGACGGATGCACCTAATTTAATTAGGCTACGTACCAGACGCCAACGGGAGTGGATAGCATGCGGACAAAGAACATTCTTGCTGAACTTCTCGACGATGTAATGCAATCCAGGGAAAAGCGCATTCTCAGCGCCGAGAAGAAGGATCAGTTTTATTCTGAATTTAAAGAATCCATCTCTGGAAGGGTGGATGCAATGCGGGCTGAGCAAAAGCGTGCATATGAAAACATCAAAGATATAGCCCTTAGATAGGGCTAATTATGTCTTTACCATCGAAAAAAGGCTGGGCTTCCAGCCTTTTTTCGTTTTGACTCTACCGTTACATAGAAACCATGTCTATAGAATTACACTACATTCCTAGTTATTGGAGTTAGCATGGAACCGCGCCTTGAGATACACAAGATCAACATCAGTAGCCCGGACTCTCTAGACGAGTTACTAAACATCGTTATTAAATTGCTAATAACACCAAGACGCAATCCACAGCTCATCCCCCTGATTAATACGATCAAGCACGCCCACGCACTAGACCCTCAGTGCCTAATTGTCCAGAAAAACGTCCAGGATCCAGATTTTTTAGCAGAGCATGCTGCCTATTATTCCCAATGGACCACTAGTGTCCCCAGATACTGCTACCGCCTCCACTTTTTCAAAATGTTCCCCGAGAACGAAGAAAATGTTCTCGCCATTATCGACCAACTAGCAATTGAAAAGGACTCATATCTGGGCTTCGTGACACTCAGACCAATTAGCGTGAGCCCAGTTGCTGCAACCATATTAAAACCATTGCCAGGCCATTTTGTAACATCAAGAGATGATTTCTCTGTCAACCTTACTGGTCAAAAGTTTTCCTTAGCCGGAACGCCATTTTTACAACAAGACAATGCTGTTGGCGCATGCGCACAGGCATCAATATGGATGGCACTAAGGACTCTCAGAAGAAGAGAAGGTCTTGCACCATTCAGCCCATCCCAAATAACATCTGCAGCCACAAGATTCTTAGTGCAGGGAAGAACCCTACCTAATCGCACGGGCCTTTCTCTAGAACAAATATTCGAAGCAATAAGAACTGCCGGATATTCTACAAATGTAATCTCACTTAGAAACAACAATGAGAATGCAACGCCTCAAAGCCTCATTATTTCAAAAATAAAACTTTACCCATATATCGAGTCTGGCATTCCGGTATTGGTTGTTCTTTTCCCAAAAGACCAAAGCGGCCATGCCGTATTACTAATTGGGCATGGATGGACTCGCAACCCAAACACCCAAAATACCATACCGAAGCCAGCCCTTGATTCAGAAAACAATATTGAAATTATTGATGCATCAGCTTGGGCATCTCCGTTTTATATTCACAACGACAATACTGGACCATACCTGCCACTGGAGGATACAACGACAGACACATATAGCTTATCCGATGCAGTTATGGCGATTCCATTCCTGCCTCTGGACATTTTCATCAATGCTGACGAAGCACGAGAGACGTGCTTAGATCTGCTTCGAAGTGTTCTCAATGATATCTGGGAAGACGATGAAACCAATCAACCCCCTATAAAAGTTGTTATCAGACTATACTTAATTGATCGGTCTCACTTTAGGGAATGCGTCTTACACAACAATATGTCAACAGACGTTAAAAGCTACTACCGATTAAAGTGGCTACCAAAAAAGTTTTGGTTAATGGAATTAAATGCTTTACCAAATTATGAGGCGTCCCCAGAAGGAACGGCCACCAGAATGGGAGAGATACTTTTAGATCCTTCATCAGAACCCGAAGACTGCGCCTTCTTATCCATCCACCTTTCAAAACACCTTTTGCCATCCACCTATCAAAATGGAGTAATTTTCGACCGCGACGCTTTTAACGGAGATATTTCTTGCGAGAACGTCAACACTTCGAATTATTCACCACGCCTTAGACGTTAAGGGAAATCACGGGGGGGTCCTGGAATTAAACGTTAAAGGTGATGGAGGGATTAAATAGTGTACAGCGCTCCAGTTAGCGCCAAGCTCCCTTCCAGTTGGCGTATTCCGCCAGCCGCAATCGATAGCGGGCAATATTGCCCTCATGCAGCCCCATCAACTCAGTTTCAACGACCTCTACTAAGCGGGAGCGCTCTTGCTCCGGTACGTATTCTGTGGCCTGCTCTTTAATGTAGGTCGTCGCGGTTTTCTTGTCCATGCAACCAAGGACGACGTTTGTGACAAATTCGGAAATCAAGTCACGGTAGCGTAGACGAAAAGGATCGGGCTCACCCAGGGATTTACGGACGGCGGCGTAACGGGCGGATGAGCGTTCATAAGCCCACAGGAACACGTCACGCAGTAGTTCGACTTGGTTCAACTCATATACGCCTAATAGTCCGTCGATATATGCCCGCTCCGGAACATCCACGAATGACAGCGGACAAAGGTTGTTGTCGATCAGCGGGATGTTGGCGGCGAGCCGCGAAACGCGTTTATTCACATCTTCAAACGGTTGCAGATAAGGGATGTGCACCATAACAAAGAAGGCCTGCTCAAACGGGTCATGAATGGAGGCGGCAGTATCGATAATCTGTTGGAATGCCTCGTCAATCAATTGCGGCACTTCGAGTGGATGATAAAACGTCAGGGCGACACCCACGGGTATGGCGCGCAGGCGTCCACAGGCCTGTGAATCGGCAAGCAGATTGTTAGAAAGCAAGCCATGCAGGTTCAGAATGGTGTAGCGGTTAAACCCTGTCTCCTCAGCGTTGTCGACCAGGAACTCTATCGCATCGCTGTGATTAAGGATCATCTGAGACTCCATCGCTTCCTTGCCTTCTGCGGCTTCACCGAGCTCAAGCAGACGTTGCGTTTCAAGTAGCGAGTAGGTATTACCTTCCAGTCGGCTGGAGTTCCAGGAAAGGTCAATCAGCAGGCGGTTCATGATCTGACGCGCATAGGTCCCAGCAGGGCGTTCGCCATCCGGGGATTGTCCAAGTTCGAGAAGGCGTTGCCTGGTTTCTTGCGGCAGATAGTAAGTTTCGTTGGGACGATAGGCGTCGAGAAATTCGCGGTTGTAACCAACCGGCTGCCGATTTTGTGTCGGTTCGCGAACAGCCTGTTTGATAACTTTGCCTTCCGGCGACGTGGGGGGATAGTTTTCAGCGAACCCCTTTGATATCTGTGGTGAGGCTACAGAACCGGCGAACTGTGTGGCAATGGCGATCCGAGGTAGCCGATAGCGAACGCCGCGCCCCCCGCCCTCGACGATCAAATGACCCTGTTTGACCAACAACGCCAGACGCCGTTGCAGGGTCCGCCGTGGCAGTTCGATGGACAGGGCCGCGCGGACCTTTTCTATCGCGGCCCCTTCCGGAATGCTCTCGACCACGCTCAGGATGGTTTCCAGTTCGTCTTGAGGGACCGGTTTTGGCATGATTTCCTCGTTATGGCGCGACAAACACTCATACGCCATAAAAAGCTTAATAGTGGCGCAATCACATTATCGCGCCACTTTATCTGGCGCGCAAGAGGTTTTCATGCCACTACAGCGAAAATGGGGACGGTGACAAGTCGAGCGGGGTCGGACCCACACCATCGAGTCGCCGAATCACGAGGTCGGACCCACACAATCGATTGATTTCTGAAATATTTAACTCGAAATCGAGGCTATATTTCGGCTTATAGGGTGCTTTTCAGGCGCAAAAAGACCGCATCAGGGAGTAGCGTCCTACACCTCAAATGCCTTCCGGCTCGATAAGCTTTGTCTCGGCCAATTGCCACGGAAGCCTGCGTCCAGCCTGTTTCATTCTTTCGTAGGCGCTTCTCGCCTGGTCTGTCGAGATCAACTCCTGCCGGATGAGTTGCTCGACGATCCACAGCGTCCCTCGCACGGTCACGGCCTCAGCTTCCGCCGCATGCCTCAGTGCTTTATCACCTGTCAGAAGCGGGCAATTCTCCTGTTTTGCCAAGGCCAACGCAAAGCAGTCGTTTCTGCTTGGGTTGGTATATTGTTGAATAAATCCCATACCCCGGAACATCGACTCACTGCTTAGCTCTCTCAGTTCCAGGCCAAGATCGATTAGGTAGCCATGCTGCTGATCCATTTCTTCCTCAAACAGCATGTCGGGAACGGAAAACTGAAAGGGAAGCCGAAAGGCCTCTTCGATCAAACCGCCCTCTTCCAGATCGATGAGAATATTGGCGTCACTGAGTAGCTGCACCGCCCTCCCCCAACTTACGCTCCCTGTGAAATTGGGTTAAGGCCATACCTAATAGCTCCGCAGCCTTTGACTCGCCGATATGCTCCTCTGCCAAGCCCCGATAAACCAACTGCTTGAACAGAAAGGTTTCTTCGTCCGGGTAAGGGGCGCCCGGCTCGAGTTTCTTCCAACCCTTTTTGGCGAACTCGATGTTGTAGCCTTTGTAACGGTAGTCAGTAATCACGCCACATTGTAACGCCCGCAGGAGTACCGCAGCCATGCTTAAGCCGTATTCGTGCTTAAGCATGTAGAGTTCTTGAGGCTCAATGGCATTTCGATGTCGTCCCAGTCGCTGATTGATCGATTCTTCTGGCAACAAAAAGGCTCAGGCAAAACGGTTGCACGCTTTCTCTTCGTCCAGCTTCGTGCTCAATCGCCCACTAACAATGAGGTGCCCCAGTTCGTGAGCCAAGGTAAAACGTTGTCGGTCACCGGGTTGCTGTCGCGATATCACAATCAGGGGTGTGTCGCCCATACTGCCGGCCAGGCCATCGAACTTGGCGCCCACTTCGACACTGGTGACAATCACCATGACGCCTTTCGATTCCAGGGTGTCGACCAAGTCCGGGATGGGGTTTTGTCCTAGCCGCCAAATCTGACGGACATGGTTTGCGAGCCCCTCAAGCTGGTCATACGAGGCGATCTGATTGGACAATCCTACCGGCAACGAAAATCCCGTGATCGGCATATCGGAGTCCGGGTAGAGGTGGAGCAATTCCGCCCAGCGCTCCGCCTGGTCCCAGACATCGCCATTGATGCGATCCAGGGTTTTTTTGGGCGTATTGGCGCGCTTGCGATACTCTACGCCGGTAATCGCGACTTTGACAGGGCGAAAAAAATACTCAGTACGCACCCCAAGCGCCTTGGCAATTTTAAGGAGCTTGCCTGATGAAGGCATGTTTTCGCCATGCTCATATTTCTTGATGGCGTTGGCGGAAATACCCACCTGGGTAGCGAGCGCACTCATGGATAGGCCGGCTGCTTTGCGCGCACGATGAAGTCGTTCGCCGAACATATGAGCCTCCCTGTTCCGGTTTCTCGAGTTTACAAAAGGTATAACTTTTAAACAAATATAAACCTACCTATTGGGTTTGTCCAGATATGCAACAATCGTAAAATCGGGGTCACGAAAAATTAAAATCGGGGTCAGGTACAAATTAGCACCTCCCGATCTGACTTACTTGTCCCATTTTAACTTTGTCGCCGCACTCTACTTTGACGATCACCGTCAATAGTCCGACTCTCCCTCGACGTAAGCCCGCCGGATCTTAGCGGAGAAGGCCAGGGATATTGCTTATTTCTCCCTGTTTTTCATATGGATGCACGCCAACCCCATACACCAAACCCATTCATGGCGCTATTTTTGCCGCTGTTTCCGCCGTGTTTGATTCGTTCCGGACGCCCGAAATCCTATCGGGGCTATTAAAGGAGTAAAGCCATGCGTCTATCTATTTTCTATATACCCTTATTGACAGTCACTTTATTGGCCGGCTGCCTTGATGACGGCTCCAGCACGAGCACATCCACAACAGCTACATCGACGGCATTTCCAAGCGGCCTGGCGGTGAGCTCGCCCACCGATGTCGTCGCGGCGGATGCGACCCCTGCCCTGGCGGCCGGGATCGCGGTAAAGCCCACGCTCTGGGCCCGCGTGAGCGACTGGTTGGTTGGTACGGCGCACGCCGCGTCGGGCAAGGTGCCACGGTATACCTGGGCAACCTTGCGTATCGATGCGCTGCTGAACGGGACGATCACGGCATCGACCACCTTCACGCCGGAACTATTCCTGACAACCGACACCAATGCCGGGTGCTTCGGACCGACGCTCGATTACAGCAATCATCCCGATGACACCATACCCGACAGCGGCCAGCTGCCAAGCGGTGATTTGGGTATCTGGACCGAGACCGACGCAACGAGCGGCCATGCCTGTGCGGCGGCGGAACTCAATTCCCGCATGCGCGGGATCGGCTGGCGCTCGAATATGGCCTTGATGGGCTTGGCCAGTATGATCGAAGAATTGACGGCCAGCGCCACCGCGCTGCCGTCCGCGGGCGGCACGGTAGACGCCACCACCCTGATGAACGGCCTGGGCGTCAGCGGCGAACCTTCACCAACGCATCCCTGAGCCTCGACGCCACGGGGGGCATCTGGACCTACGTGATGGACTTTACCTACGTAGACGAATCCAGTGTCAGCCACGACATCGCGATCAAACTGATACACACCCCAGGCACCACCAGCGCTGAGTATTCGGGCTTACTGACCTATGCCGTCGGCGATCTCTTCACGGGCGGCAATTGCACCGGCGCCGATCCAAAGGATGTCACGCATATCGGCACACTCAAATACACGCGCGCTAGCTTCAGCGATATGGAGCTGATTCAACGCAGTGGCCAGTATTGCGGTCACGGCGCCTACACCACGCTTGCCAGCTTCGGAAGCGATGGTCAGCTCGATCCCGCAGGCAAATGGGACGGCAGCACCGGCTGGGCCGACAACTTCTCGCGCTTCGGAGCCAAATACGACCCCACCTCGCTGGAGGGAGATTACCTCTATGGGTGACAGGCAGGCTTTGGGGACTCGAATACCCGCCTATTCAGTGTTGGCCTGAATGCACCGCCATCCGCCGGGCAGATGGCCCAGGATGGGGAGGCCTATTTCGGTTATGGGGATGAAATCTCCGTCAGCAACGGCGACACCTTGGGGATGTACTGCAGTTGGGCGGCGCCGGGCAGCACACATACCCTGCAGAGCTACGCCCAGCGTCAGTTCATCTCGTACGACGCCACGACCTATCACTGGACACAGCCGACGGGCGGCTCGGATATCCTGTACGCCCCGACAAACGATTGCACCTATGACGGCAGCGGTACCTTCTGGTACGACCGCAATCTCAACACGGCAAACGATGAAGGATCGACCGACTTGGTCGTAGGCGCCATCGGCAGCGGGATCCCACTCGAACTCGATCTGATGCAAAAGGGAACCTCGGCGGACATCCCCACCAAGATCGCAAGTCGCGGCTATGTAAAACCGGCATTCTGATCTACGATATGGGGCCCGATAAGAGGATTAGGGGGAATAGACGATGTACGGTCGTGCACTGTTTATTCCCTCTGAGCCCCCGATTCGCAAGCCATTATCGAACAATTAATAATTCGCCATTAACGGGGTCGGAGCCCCTAAGGAAGTAAAGATTAACTAAAGGGTGCCTCTAAAAACTTGGAAATATTTTGCTATAAGACCTGCGCGAACCCTACTGTATCTTTCCTTTTCCATATCAGGGCGTCTCTCCGCTCCAGTTGTAGGCTTGCACCACGCCGTTTTTATCGAACTGAACCTCCAACGTTTTCATTTGTGCCTCGTTCATGTCACCCAACTTGCCCTTACCGTAATAGTAGACCCAGCGTTGCAGGCTTTCGCCATCATGGCTCACAACGACGCTGGTGCTCTGCGGTGCACCCAACCACTGCTTGACCTGGTCGCGCGTGGTGACGCCGCGTTCGATATTGGTGGCAAACTGGGACAGGTTGAAGTCGCTGCCGAATTGGAAGCTCGCGCAACCGGTCAGCAGGGCCAAGCCGCAGAGGATCCCGAGGAGTCTGATTTTTTGCATAGATAGTGCTCCATAATGATTGGGATTGAATTCCAGGGACAGTATACCTATATCAGATGAGTAGCCAGGTATGCCGTCCTCGGAATCGGCATAAGCCGCGCCGGGTATCTGAATGGGTTTCGGCATCAATCAGGAGCAAAGTGATGAAAGAATCGCTGCATATCGTTTGTCCGCATTGCGATGCAGTGAATCGCGTCCCCTCGATGCGCATGTCCGAAAACCCCAAATGTGGAAAATGTCACAAACCCATGTTCACGGCCCATCCCGTCGAACTCGATTCAGCACGTTTCGCGAAACAGATCTCCAGTAACGACATTCCGGTCCTGGTGGACTTTTGGGCGCCGTGGTGCGGACCGTGCAAGTCGATGGCGCCTCAGTTCGAGCAGGCGGCGGCGCAACTGGAACCGCGAATCCGTCTAGCGAAAGTCAATACCGAAACCGAACAGACGCTGGGCGCCAAATACGGCATCCGTAGCATACCCACGCTGACGCTGTTCCTGGACGGACGCGAGATCGCGCGTCAGGCCGGCGCCATGGGAGCCACCGACATCGTCCGCTGGACCAAGAGCCACGTGCATATATGAGAGACCCCGGTTAAGGAGCCAGAGTCCTATTCACACTTCTGTTTGGCTATAGTGGCTTGCGAAACCTATAGATGAACTTGTCGGTCTTGCCGCGAATGGCTGGGTCGAAAACCTTCAAGGTGTGGTCGTCGCCCGGATTCTTGAGGATGTCGGATTGCGCTTCCAACTTGAATCCCGCTGCCAGCACTTCTTTTCTCACGACCTCAGGATCGATGCGATGCAGGGTATCGGTGTCGCGCAAGCCCGAGTCCGCCGCTGCGGCGTGATCCATCACTAGATAAACGCCACCCGGTTTGAGGGCATTGAAAACGGCCTTGTTCAACACGCTCAGGTTGGCCGGCCCTAGAAAGTCATTGTGCAAGTCATGGTAGTTCATTGAGGTCCACACCATATCGAGCTTTTCGGGTGCATTGAAATCGTTGACGGACTCTCGCAGCACGGTCACGTTCGGGTATGCGGGATCGTCGGCAATCTCTTTTACCGAAGCGACGGCGCGCTCGGACATCTCATTGGGGACGACCGCATAAACATGCCCGCGCCGACCGACAATCGTTGAAAACAGCCGCGTCACATAACCACGACCGGGGATAAAGTCTGCGACACGATCCCCGGGTTTGATCCCTGAAAAGACCAATATCTCCACAGACTTTCGGTCGGCATCCTGCTTTCTGTCGGATTCAGGGCGCGCGGGATTGGCAATGGCATCGGCAACGATATCGTGCAGGTCTTGCGCGGCAACGGCCTGCCCTAAGGGGGTTGATAGCGCCAGGGCGATGGTTACCGGAATAAGCCACTTGTATCCACACATAGCCGTCTCCTTTTGTGGGGGTGAGGGGTGACGTTACCATAAACGGGAAATCAAGGGCGCCTCAGAACCATTTCCCACGGAGAATTGAATCTAATGTGATGCCAATAAGGCACGGAAGCCATGGCTTACTTTCTGTAAAGTTTCTCGACATGCTCGCATATCGTTACCAAGGGGCAGACTCGATTGATAACATTTGTCGGGACTGACCCGCCTCGCTCAGGTCCGTTTCCCTTAAACGGACGGGTTGAGCTAAGACACGAACCCAACGTAAGTTATCGCTACGATTGTTGCGCTTAATTCATTCAGCGCAACACCGTGCTCACTTCACTTGCTTTATTCCTTATACTATTAACCCGGCACCAATATACATTGCCTTCAGGGCTTCAAGCGGGCTTCGGGTCGAGGCGTGGCTCGCCGCGAATGGCAGGGTCCTTTGCAAGAGCTACAACGCGGAGCCGGAATCTGCTTGAAGCCCCTAACGGATTGAAATTAAAAGGATAGGCCGTTGTGTGCAGTCCCACAGTCGACGTTATCGAAACTTGCTGTAGGCGTGCTACAGCGGCCTTTCGATGCCTTGC
>Ga0114931_10008342_pt1 | contig 12563 bp, 10 predicted proteins | sample 2SBtaG_FD_89579 | JGI IMG/M metagenome (GOLD analysis project Ga0114931, IMG submission 89579) | Deep subsurface microbial communities from Kolumbo volcano to uncover new lineages of life (NeLLi) - 2SBTROV14_V59a metaG | ecosystem: Environmental > Aquatic > Marine > Volcanic | place: Kolumbo...
ACAATCTAGATGGCACTTTCGGTATTGGTTTTCACGCGGATTTGGGTGAAATTATACCGAATCTGACCCTTTATCCGAGTATTGAATATTGGGAAGAAAATGAAGAAATTGGCCCTTTTGGCGTCGATATTTCTCAACTTGCGCTGAATGGCGACCTTCGTTACTATTTCCCCCTGGCAGGTGACTCCAACGTCGACGTCTTCGCGGGGGGTGGGCTGGCCATTCTGTTCAATGACCCGGGGGACAACGATGTCGGCATCAATGCTATCGGCGGCATAGACGTGCCCGTTTCCAAGAGGTGGGTGGCAGGCGGTGAGCTCCGATTCGTCATCAACGATGACACCGTTTTCAAAATCATGGCTGGCATTACGTACATCTTCGGGAAATGAGACACACCTTGTGCCAGGAGACGAAAGGCTCTGTTCTCAGGAATAGGGCCTTTTTTTGGTTACCCCATGCAAGGCATCGCCTTTTCGCTTGAAATAGGATGGTGAATCGCTTATATTCGTGCGAGAATTTCGGCGCCTGTTACTGGATATTCTATGGAAGGAGTTGTCGTTGCCATTCTTTCAAGCGATCTTGCTTGGCATTGTTCAGGGATTAACGGAATTCTTGCCCATTAGCAGTTCGGGTCATTTGGTACTGGCAAAATCGATTCTTGGTTTTCATGAAGACGGCATTGCCTTTGAGATTTTCGTTCATTTCGGCACGTTACTGGCCGTCGTAACACTGTACAAGAAAGACCTGTTGGAAATAATGGCTACAATCCTCCCTTTTGGGGAAGGCCAGTCTGAAGGGAAAGTACGCGAGCACGCGAATGGGGCGCGTCTACTGCGCTTCCTGGTGATCGCGACGATTCCGGCTGGCATTCTTGGGCTATTGCTCAGGACTTTTTTTGAAAGTGCTTTTTCAAGTGCCACCTTTGTGAGCGGAGCGCTTATTTTTACAGGATTGGTTTTGCTCATTTCACGTAAAGTTCCAGACACCCCATGCCCGCTGGATAATTTCAAATCTCTGGTCATTGGCCTGGCACAGGTAGTTGCTTTTTTCCCCGGCGTTTCACGTTCCGGCACAACGATAACCGCCGCACTTGTGCTTGGTATTGAGCGCGAAGAGGCGGCCCGGTTTTCGTTCTTATTAACGGTGCCTCTTATTTCTGGTGTTGTCTTGATCAAATCCATCGAGATGTTTGAACATCCACCAGGTTCCGATGAATTGTGGTATTTTGGCGTTGGCTGCCTGGCCGCTTATATTTCCGGTTTGTGGGCCATTAAGTGGATTGTTGGAGTGGTTCAGCAGGGCCGCTTCGACCGTTTTGCATACTATTGTTTTGCGGTCGGCGCAATTGGCCTTATTTTCAATATCTTGAAATAGCCTTCATAACCAAAACGAGGGAGGAGCATGAAGCAAGCTGAATTTTTTAGCTCTCGCTGGGCTTTGATTTTGGCGGCGCTTGGAATGGCAATCGGCACCGGAAATATTTGGCGTTTCCCTCGCATTGCGGCACAGAACGGCGGGGGTTCATTCCTCATTCCCTGGGTCATTTTTCTTTTCCTCTGGTCTATTCCACTCCTGATAATTGAATTTACGATGGGTAAAGAAACCCGCCGCGGCACCGTGGGGGCTTTTGGAAAATTCATTGGCAAGAAGTTTACCTGGATGGGGGCATTCGTCGGGTTCTGCACCATGGCCATCATGTTCTACTACTCCGTGGTCATGGGGTGGTGTCTCAAGTATTTCGCGGCCACGTTTTGGGGAGGAGATGGTTTGTCGGACACACAAGCGTTCTGGGTATCTTTTACCTCCAGTTCAGAGCCGATATTTTTCCATTTGCTGGCCGTCATCGCCGCCGCAATGGTCATTTTTAAAGGAGTGGTTAGCGGCATCGAAAAAGCTAATAAAATTCTAATACCCCTGCTGCTTGGTTTGCTCCTGTTGGCCGCCGGCAGAGCCCTCACACTGGATGGCGCCATCGCGGGTCTCAACTATCTTTTTGAACCTCACTTAGAGCAACTTCTGAATTACAAAACCTGGTTGGAGGCCTTATCGCAATCTGCATGGTCGACCGGGGCCGGCTGGGGGCTCATTCTAACCTACGCGGTCTACATGCAAAAACGCGAAGGGGTTGTTCTCAATTCATTCGTGGCCGGCCTGGGCAACAACAGTGCCTCGTTACTGGCGGGGATGGTCCTGTTTCCGGCGGTGTTTGCTTTGGCCCCGGAAATAGGTCTTGACCCTACGCAGGTTATGGCTGAATCAGGACCTGCATCCACTGGCATGACTTTTATCTGGATTCCCAGACTTTTCGCGAATATGCCGGCCGGGTCTTTTTTTATGGGAGTTTTCTTCCTGGCTCTGACCACCGCGGCACTCTCTTCCCTGATTGCAATGTTTGAGCTGTCTACCAGAATTTTCATGGATGCCGGTCTTGAGCGCCACAAGGCGATTCTGTTTGTAGGGTCCTGTTCTTTTTTGTTAGGCCTTCCTTCAGCTATTAGCCTGGACTTTTTTGGCAATCAGGATTGGGTGTGGGGATTAGGCCTCATCATCAGTGGCATGTTTTTTACATTTGCGGCCTTGAAGTATGGCGTTGAAAGAATGCGCACGAATTTGATCAACGCGGAGGGCAACGATATGGCCGCCGGCCGGTGGTTTAATTTTATCGTGGCCATCATCATCCCTATCGAATTTGTGGTGCTTATCTCATGGTGGAGTTTTCAGGCCGTCACTTCTTACGACCCGGCTGGCTGGTGGAATCCTTTTAGAACTTTCAGCCTGGGTACCTGTTTGTTTCAGTGGGTAGTGGTAATTGGCATTTTTGTCTTTTTAAACAATAGACTCTTTGACTGGACCGTCAGGGAAACATAATGTGCCAGGATTAAGAATGGAGCATTCGCTATGTCGATTTCAGCTATCATTTTAATGATTGGGATTTTGGGAGTAGTTTGGGGCGGATTTATTGTTACTCTCCGCCTGGCAATCAAAAAAGACGGCGACAAGACTCGATGACGTACAATGAATTTCTAAATCATGTGAAAAAGAGGACGTTTGAGAACGCCTATTTTTTTTATGGGTCTGAAGACTACCTGATGGACGACTGCACCAAACGCCTGATCGATGCTGTCGTTGAACCCGAAACGAAAGACTTCAATCTGGATATTTTTTATGGCAGTCAGGTGGAAGACGGGCAGGTGATTGAGGCCGCGAATGCCTATCCCATGCTGGCGGAATCCCGAGTGGTCGTTCTGAAGCAGTTACACAAACTCTCTTCAGGCAGCATGGAAGCTTTGCTGACCTATCTGGAGAAGCCCGCGCCTACGACCAAACTCCTCTTGATTTCGAACCAGATGAATAATCGCGGCAAAAATGTTTCAAAGCTCAAGTCACGCTGCTGTTCAATAGAATTCAAACCTCTTTATGACAACAAGGTCCCGAGATGGATAACGGACTACGTCACAACCCGCGGTTACGAAATAGACACCCAGGCGGCGCTGTTGATGCATGCCCATGTCGGCAGTAATTTGAGAAGCATTGTTAACGAGTTAGACAAGATTTTTCTCAATCTGACCGACTCGAGAAAGATTGTGGAAGCAGACGTACAAAATGTCGTTGGTGTGTCTCGCAAGTTTAGTGTATTCAATCTCAACGATGCAATCGGGAACAAGGATATTGAAAAGTCGCTGCTTATTTTGAATAAGATGCTCGAAGGTGGCGAATCGCATACGGCCATTTTGGCGATGGTGTCCAGACATTTTGAAAATCTTCTAAAGGTTAAGGGGGCGGTTTCAACTGGCAAAGGGCAGAACGAAATTTCAACGCTGACCGGCATCCCACCTTTTTTCGTGGACAAAACAAAACAGATGGCGAAGAAATATTCTTTGGGTGAATTTGATAAGATCTTTGATAACTTGTTGGCTACGGATCTTGTATTAAAAACAAGCAGGCAATCACCAAAGTTGGCATTACAAACCATGTTGCTTCGCATCTTGCGATAGCAACGATATCGAGAGACGTAACTTAAGGAACTTTTTGGGTCGTATATGGTTGAAGATCTCGAAAAAACGTCTGGCAAATCCCAACCCATTCGATCGAATGATAAGAGACCTTCTGATGAAGATCTGATAGAGCGTTTTCAAAACGGAGACCTCTACGCTTTTGATTTGATCGTCAAGCGGTATAAAGATCAGCTTCTCAATTTTGTGTATCGGTTTGTTGGCAATCAAGAAGAAGCTGAAGACATTATTCAGGAAACGTTCCTGCGAGTCTACCGAAAGCGTAAAGCCTATAAGAGAATCGCTAAGTTTTCCACCTGGATTTACACGATCGCCGGCAATCTTTCCCGGACGGAACTTCGTCGCCGCAAACGAAGAAAATTGTTTTCGGTCAGTGAGATGGGGTTTGAGGATCGCGACTACGAAATTTCTGATGACGGTTACAATCCAGAGACACAAGTAGACGGCGTAATTCAGGAAGAGATAATACATAGAGAAATCAATAACTTATCGCCTAAATTTCGTGAAGTGATAATTTTGCGGGATGTACAGGAACTCTCCTATGAAGAAATTAGTAAGATCATCAAAGTTCCAATCGGCACCGTGAAGTCCAGGGTCAATCGGGGGCGCTTGAAGCTGCAGAGCCAACTAAAAGATCTCATGAAAAAAGGGTAGTTTCTTCGTTCTCCTGCCGAATAATTAATAAAGGTCTCAACCGTATGGAATGAAGGAAAGCTTATGACTAATTGGGAACAGTTTGAGCAAGATATCTGCGACTACGTTGACGGTCTCCTATCCCCTGAAGCGAAGCGAGATACTGAAAAGCAGTTAGAGCAGCAGCCCGACGCGCAAGAATTTTATACGCAGATCAAAGCCATCAAGAACAGCCTCAAGTATTTACCCACCATCAAGACATCACCAGATTTTGATACGGTGCTCAGAACACGAATTCAAATGGAAAAGAGTTTAAGCCGCCGCGGATTGTGGTCCGGAAATATAAGGGTTCCTGCATTTGCCGTTGTGGGGGCGGTTGCTGTGGTCGCAATCCTGTTTTGGGGCCCCTTCAACACGCGAAACAGCGCAACTTCAGGGTCACTGCCTTTTTCAACGGACGCTTCCTATCGAGGCGATGCCACACCTTCACGGGTCACGGCCCAAAATGGTGCCCCGATGGTGAAATACCCCATGGATGTTATCCCGGTATCTCGTAGAGGTACCGCCATCGATTCTCGCGGGCAGCGCCGAAACCTGGAAGCCAATCGTGCGGATTCACTTCGTGCAACCTCCGCGGACCGTTCGATCATGACCGTCGAGTTTTAGCCTGCCTCGCGGGCGAACTCGAGAAGCTCCTCTAAACATAGAAAAAACGTGCGTTTCCCCTGTTCACATTGCATCGCAAGCGTTGTTCTGGTAACCCTCCTCAGTGTCACTGACCTTTTAGCGGGTGAGAAGCTAAAGGCGCTAGAAGATGAGTTTAAGGCTCTCGTCGACTCCAGCAAGAATTCAATTGTCACAATTACATCGAAGTTTGCTAATGAGGTTCAGGTTGAAAAGGAAAGCGGGATTCTTTCTTTTTTCAAGAAAGAAACCGAGTTGCGTGAATTTAGATATGTCAACGTGGGTACAGGGATCATTTATGACCGTCACGGTTACATTGTTACCCGCAGCAGCATCGTTTTGGGCGCGGAATCGAACAAAGTGACATTTGCCGACAGCACGGAAGCGGTTGGCCGGTTTGTCGGGTATGACCCCGAAACAGGTTTTGCTATCCTTCGAGTAGACAAGGAGAACGTCGTTCCGGCGCGTTTTACTGAAGTGCGGTCGACTTCTCTCGGGTCATGGAATTTCATGATTGGGAATTCTTTAGGTGTTTACCCATCAATCGCTTTCGGGGTTGTAAATGGTATTCGGGACGATGGCATGCTCCAACTTACCATCAGGCTCACGCCCGGAAACAATGGCAGTCCGATTATAAACATGGCGGGTGAAGTGATTGGGTTAGTGGTGGGACACCTCAATGCGCCGCCCGCAGCGAGTGCTGGCGCTTCGGCCTCTGCTTTTGGGGTTGCCACCCTGGCTTATCCCTTCAACTGGGTTCGCCGCATTGCCGACGATATCATTGAACACGGTACCGTAAAAAAAGCGTGGTTGGGTGTGGTTGGCAGTCATGAGGATCCCCTGCCCAAGATTAGCGAAATAAGAAGCGATAGTCCGGCCGAAAAGGCGGGCCTCATCGCCGGAGATGTGATCGTGAAGTTTTCATATCAGAAGGTTAAGTCAATAGACCAATTGATGCGCATGGTCGAATACAGCGCTCCAGGGGAAACCGTGCCGGTTGAGTATTTGCGCGGGGGACGGATCATGTCTACCAACGTCCAACTTGGTACCAAAAGTCAGGAGGCAACCCGGGCTCAGGTTATACCTTTTGAACAAATAAGGTCCACGCAAGCGCAGACGCCGTCCCGGGCGCAGCCCGCAAGAGGAAATGTCACAAATGTCCATGCGTTGTTGCTACAGCGAGTTGCTCAATTAGAAACTGAAATAAGACAACTGAAGCAGCAACTCGAAGCGCGCTAATCGTCGAAACCGCATCGGTCTTTCGTGGACCAGGCGGAGGCATTGTTGTTACGCCACAATACCCTTCCTTTTATTTTTCATATACAACACTGAACAAACACCAGTGAGGCAGTAGTGAATTAACTCAGAGGCAGGAGGTGAGTCATGGTCAATTTTTCTTTTATTTCAGAACTCGAAGGGGGACGTCAAACTAAGGGCTACGTTCCAACGCCTGACACCAGCAAAAGCGGTGTCACGATCGGAACAGGCATCGACCTGGGACAGATGGGTTCGACCGATTTGAAGAAACTCAATCTACCTACCGGGTTGGTACAAAAACTCGAACCTTACCTGACGTTACGCAAACACGAAGCCGTGAGCAAGCTGGAGGAGGTGCCGCTCACGGTTACTGAAGAACAAGCTGAAATGATCGACGAGGCTGTCAAGGGGCCGTTTGTACAGCGGGTTGCGCGCGAATATACGAATGCCTCGGCGACAAATTTTGACGATTTGCCTGAGGGTGTTCAAACCGTGATCGCATCGGTAGCTTTTCAATATGGTGATTTGGCTTCGCGTACGCCAAATTTTTGGCGGCAGGTTACCAAAGAGGATTGGAAAGGTGCTTATGCGAATTTGCGCAATTTTGGTGACAAATACCCCACGCGCAGAAACAAGGAAGCCGGCCTTCTTAAGCAGGCTGTTGAGGCCGATGGCCTGGCACAATTAGCCTAAGATTAGGGTAGCTACTCCCCCGTTCAGGAATTTTCAGATTGAATGTTATCCGTGGAGAGGGCGTCCATTATTTTCCCAGGGCGTATTATTGGTCACGCAGCCTGCACTTTGATCTCAACCAACGCCGACCATCGGGTTGACATCCGCATCGTAGTCAACGTTGCTGAGACCAAACCCGAAAAGTTTAAGGAACTCTTCCTGGTAGCCCTTGAAATCCGTCAGATCGGTCAGGTTTTCCGTCGTCACCTCGTCCCAGCGTTGCTCAATTACTTCCTGAATTTCCCGGCGCAATTCCAGGTCATCGACCCGCAGCCGCCCTGCATCATCCATTTCACGTCTGCTTTCTCCGAAAAGTTGTGTCGCGAACAATCTCTGGATCTGCTCAATGGTACCCTCGTGCCCGCCTTTTTCTTTCATCACTTTGTAGAGCAACGAAACATAAAGCGGGACAACCGGAATAGCTGAACTCGACTGTGTTACAACGGCTTTCATGACACAAACGGTCGCGTTGCCATTGTGTTTTGTCAGCTTGGTGGTAACGGCTTTGGCGGTGCGGTCCAGGTCTTCCTTTGCCTTGCCAATCGTCCCTTCCCAGTATATGGGCCAGGTCGTCTTGGTGCCGATGTAGGTGTACGTTATCGTGTTGAAACCCTCCGCCAGAACATCCGCGCTATCGAGTGCATCAACCCACATTTCCCAATCCTCACCGCCCATCACGGCCACGGTATCCGCGATCTCTTCATCGGTGGCTGCCTCCAGACTGACGGGCTTCACTTCCGCTCTGTCCGTGTCGAGGGTTTGACCTTCATAGGTCCGTCCGATGGGTTTCAAGACCGATTTTGCCACATGTCCGGTTTTCGGATGCGTGCGGCGTGGCGCGGCCAGGCTGTAAACCAAGAGATCGATTTGGCCCAGATCCCGTTTAATCATTTCAATCGTTTGCTGTTTGATTGCGTCCGAGAAAGCATCGCCGTTGATGCTCTTGGCGTAAAGTCCCTTCAATTTCGCCAGTTTTTCGAACGCCACGGAATTGTACCACCCCGCCGTCCCTGGACGTTTGTCGCTCGGTTCTTTCTCGAAGAAGACCCCCACGGTTGCGGCCTGAGAGCCAAAGGCGCACGTGATCCTCGATGCCAACCCGTAGCCCGTCGATGCGCCAACCACCAGCACTTTTCGGGGTCCGCCGGCGATCTCTCCCTTGCGATTGATGGTGGCTATTTGTTCCTTAACATTTGCTTCACAGCCCACAGGGTGAGCGGTCAGACAAATAAATCCTCTGATTTTGGGTTTGATAATCATAACGTCCCTTTGAATGCTGCAAGATTAATGTCAGTTATTTTCAGAAAGTTAACATTTTTGCAAATGAAAACAAGCAGGGATTTGAAGCAACGGGCGGCGGCATCTAATTCCGATTTTGTCGAGATTGCACAACGCTGACAACTTTTGAGGGGGTACGATTGTCAAATTAGTGAGTAGGATTATTTCATTCAAAATCAAACCAATAAGAGGGGTCCAAATGAAATCAAACTGGCGGACTGAGTTCCTTCTCTTGCTACTTGTGGTCTTTTTCATGGGACAAAACCACCTCGCCGCTAGCGAAGTTGAAAAACATTTTCAAGATATTGCTTCCGTGAAAATAAAAACGGTTAGCGGTGATTGCATTGTTAGCAAGAACGACAAGAATGAGGTCGAAATCGTTGTGGTGTATGACGACAATGAGGATGAATTTGAACCGAAATTTGAACAGCGAGGAAGCAGACTTTTGTTGAGCGAAAGATTTGGGGGCCGGGGCAGCAGCGGACGGGTGGTGTGGCGTGTACGCGTGCCGGATGGTACTAAAATTGAATTTTCTTCTTCGTCTGGGGATCTGGAGGCAACCGGACTGAATAGTGATTTAACCGCTGGAACTTCATCAGGAGATGTCGATCTTACGGATATGGAAGGTGACATAAAGCTCGGAACAGCAAGTGGGGACATTCGTATCAAAGGCGCCAGCGGGGAACTTGATTTCGGAACGGCATCGGGAAACATTACGGTGGCCGGGACTGCGGGCAAGCTAAAGCTTGGCACTGCCAGTGGCCGCCTTAGCGCTAAGGATGTCGAGGGCAAGATGCGGTTTGGGTCAGCTTCTGGTGATATTTCGATCGTGCGCGCAAGGGGTGATTTTAAAATTAACACCGCCAGCGGCGACATAGACGCCAATGACATCATCATTTCCGAGGAGAGTGAGTTCGACGCGGCTTCCGGCGATATTGAAGTGACACTTGGCAAGAGCCCGGACCACGATTTGAAAATTTCGGCCGCTTCCGGCGATGTGTTGCTTGATTTTAGTGGTAAGCCTGTTCGGGGTCACATCGTTATGACGGCACGCGCGCGCGGCGGGCGGATCCAAACCTCGTTTGATTTCGATGATGCAGTCTATTTTGAAGAACGGGGTCAGGACTATGTTACAAAAATTGCCCACAAAGGGAATGGGCCAAAGATTGAACTTCGCAGCGACTCAGGGAAAGTGGTCATAATATCGAAATAGATTGGCTACTAAGAAATTTTGTAGAAAGGGTGTTGTCTTTCGTTGCCACAATTGTGGATTTTGCGCCTGTAAGTGATTCTCACGGATGGACGTTCCCGCCTGCCTATTTATTTTCCTGGTGACGCAAAAATAGTCCTTGCTAAATCCCGCCCAAAAATTAAATTAATGGTGATAATAAAAACACTATTCTTATTTTCACCATTTTATGACTTCTTTTATCCACCTTCACACACATAGCAATTTCAGTTTGCTCGATGGAACCATTCCTCTGAAAGCCCTGGTTGAGGAAGCAAAGCGATTGCAAATGCCTGCGCTTGCCTTGACCGACCATAATGGTTTGTACGGCGCGATCGAGTTTTACCAGTTGTGCCGTGAACACAAAATAAAACCAATTATTGGGGCTCAGGTCGGCATGCCGGAAGGTGCGTCGTTGGTGCTTTTAGCCCAGGATATTGTCGGATACCGAAATCTGTGTGAAATTATTTCCACGGCGCGTTTGCGTGGTGGGCATCTTGGGTTTAAGTGCGAGATGGAGGACTTGCTTGCACATAAAGACAAGCTGATCGTTTTGTCCGGCGGCAAAAAAGGACTCATTTCCCAGTTGGTTATGACGAGGAACTTTGAAGATGCGGAGGCACACTGTCGCTGGATGAAGGAACGTTTTGGAGAGAATTTCTTTCTGGAGCTGCAGCGCTTCACCTCGTGGGATGATTTTCTCAACCAACGGTTATGCCAAATTGCGGGAAAATACGGTGTCCCTCTCGTTGCGACCAACGACGTCCACCTGCTCTCCCCCGACGACCTTCCGCTAAGACAAATTTTGCATGCCATTGACCAAAACACGTTACGTGAACGAGTGCGAACGGCTGGTCACAAGGAGCAGTATTTTAAAACGCCGCGAGAAATGTGCCGCCTGTTTGCAAACATTCCGCAAGCGATCCAAAATACAAACAGGATTGCCAAAGCGTGTCATTTAGAACTGACATTGGGGAAAGCAATTTTTCCGGTGGTCGACCTTCCGCAAAATGAAACGCCAAAGTCGTATTTGCACAATTTATGTTTTCGGGGTGCGAAAAAATTATACAAACCGTTACAAGAGAAAGTCGTCACGAGAATAAAGTATGAATTGAATGTTATCAATACGCTGGGATTCACGGACTATTTTTTAATTGTTTACGACATCGTGCAGTTTTGTCGCCGGAAATCGATTCCGTGTGTTGGGCGGGGTTCTGCCGCGGATAGCATCGTTTCGTACCTTCTTGGAATCACTTTCGCGGATCCGATCCGATTTAATCTTTATTTCGAACGCTTCTTAAACCCCGAACGGACCGACGCGCCCGACATTGATCTCGATATATGCTGGAAGAACCGTGACCGGGTGATCGACTATGTTTATCAACGATACGGGGGTGAGCGCACCGCGATGATCTGCACATTCAGCACTTTTCAGAGCAGAGCTTCACTGCGGGAGGTAGCAAAGGTTTTTGGACTGCCGGAAGAGGAAATTTCCGACCTGACACGCGAATTCTCTTACATGGCTAAAATGGTGACTCGCGATCAGAATTTGAAGGCTGGTCCGCAATTGGAAAAGAGAAGGTCATTCGATAAAACTTTTTTAGAGATAATAAAAATCAGCAAACAATTAGCGGGATTCCCACGCCATCTTTCCATTCATTCCGGCGGGGTGATTATCGCACCGGACCGCCTGACTCACTATACGCCTTTGGAAGTGGCAAGAAAAGGGTTGGTTATTTCGCAATATGATATGCACTCAATTGAACTTCTCGGACTGGTTAAAATGGATTTGCTCGGGGTGAGATCGTTGAGCATTATCACGGACTGTATGGAATTAGCCAAACGTTCGCTGTTTGGTGAAAGTGTCTCCCAGTCTGATTTGAGGACTTATGAGCCGGATCGTGCCAGGGGTGAATTAAGAATTGAGGACAAACAATTGCGGCTTGATGCGGATATCGACTGGAACGATTTCTCCGGGCCACAAGTACCGCACGGACACTTAACGGAGAAGAACAGGAAAAGTGAAAACGGTGTCTTGCAGCAAAGGGTGTATCGGGGACCAGAGGATAAGGATAAGTTCGCTTTCCTCAAAAAAGCAGAACGCCTTTCCACGCTGGACATGCGGGTGATCCAGGAAGATGATCCCGACACCATCGCCATGATCAAGGCGGGCCAAACGCTGGGTTGTTTTCAGTTGGAGAGCCCTCTGGTACGCGGGGTCCTCAGGAAAATGCAAACTGACAATATCGATGACACCGTCGTGGTGGTGGCGGTGATCCGGCCCGGGGTGGGGGATAGTTTCATGAAGGACGAATATATTATGCGCAGAGGCGGTGTGCGCCCGTCGCGGTATTTGCATCCCTGCCTGGAACCGGTTCTGGGAGAGACGCACGGACTTATCATTTACCAGGAACAGGTTTTGCTCGTGGCTCAGGCCATCGCTGGCTTCAGCCTGGCGCAAGGGGACACTTTGCGCCGGGCCATGACCAAGTCACGTAACCCGGATTTGATGAATAGCATGCGAAAGCAGTTCATCGATGGCGCCGTGAAGAAAGGTCTCGCCGAGGCGAAGGCAAAAGAAATATGGCAGCACCTGCTCAATTTTACCGGGTTCGGTTTTAACAAAGCTCACGCGGCCACCTATGGCATCCTGGCCTACCAGACCGCATTCTTGAAGTGTTATTTCCCGGTGGAATTCATGACCGCCGTGCTGAACAACCCGGGGGGCTTTTATAGCA
>Ga0114931_10008343_pt1 | contig 12561 bp, 13 predicted proteins | sample 2SBtaG_FD_89579 | JGI IMG/M metagenome (GOLD analysis project Ga0114931, IMG submission 89579) | Deep subsurface microbial communities from Kolumbo volcano to uncover new lineages of life (NeLLi) - 2SBTROV14_V59a metaG | ecosystem: Environmental > Aquatic > Marine > Volcanic | place: Kolumbo...
CCATCGCAGATAACTCTTGTCGGAGCAGATATCATTCCCATAGTGTATCTGATCATTATAAATCGAAAGAAGGAGGTGCTCAAAGCAGAACTCTACCCAAAGGAGGAATGAGGTAATAGATTAACTTCCACCTTCATTGGATACGTTCGTATCTGTGTTACGAGATCTATATCTCGAAATTCATGGGATGAAAATTAATGTTTCTAGGGGCTGATAGACATATAACTAGCCTCCTCTGTTTCATAACATGTCCACACGGTCTCGTACATTTTCAAAATCAGAGTTGCAATGAACTCACGAAAAGATTATATGTCTCATTAGGTGCAATTATTCATGGTTCTGAGTTATGATACTAAGTCCAAGGGTAAGATGAAACTCAAGTTAGGTGAAGATGCTGATGCCTCTTCAATCTATGATCTTGCACTCATAGCCTCCAGTGATGAGACTGTACCAGAAATGTTTGCAGACATGGGTGAGAATCTTATTGAGAGTGTGAATGACGGTAATGTGAATGATCAGATCGTCATCTGCTATGCAAACGAGGAGTTAATTGGGTTACTTGATTTCAATAATGAAAAAAACTACCTGAAGATCAATTCCCTCTATGTAAGAAAGGACTATCGGAGAGAAGGAGTTGCATCTGCTTTGGTTAAAGCCCTAGATACTTTGGTAACTCGAGACAAGAGTCTAAGAGTTTCTGCTGTTACTGAAGAAGGAGTTAAGTTCTGGATGAACATGGGCTATAAAGTCCTCTACTGGGAAATGGAGAAAGATGTTTAGAACTGGACTTGAAGATTTCTCATCCGCTTCTTGTACAATTCCAGTACAAGTATTGGTAAGGAAGCAAGTATAATTGCAACCAACCAGTCAGAGAATGAAAATGCGATCAGTTCAAGATTGATAGAGTATGTCTCAAAAAGTATCTCCTGTATTTCTGTCGCATACATCATTATAACATGAAAGATTGGAGCGATGAGAACAAAGAAATACACTTTAAGATTAGCTTCCTTTACTGAGGAGATATAATCTTGGTTGATCCTCCGCATGGAGAAGATGAGCATTGACTCACTGAGATATGCTATTGTTATGAACATTGTACGGGCCTTTGCTTGGGCTACTGATATTGAATTCAATGTTTGTGGATCCGTAGTAATAACAGGTTGAATTCCCGACAGATTCACCTCATTCACGGGTATTATTCCGAAGAGTGTGATGAAGTACGATGCGAGAAAAGCAAATGCAAGAAAACCTGCATAGAATAACATGGCATTAAGCAGTTGAGCATTTATGAGATTATCATGTTGCCTTGGTTTAAGATTCATTGTATTCTTGGAAATTGTGTCAATGATGATCACAAGGGGAGGAATGCCATGAATAATCGAAAAAATATAAGCTCTTTGCAGATTATTGAGAATAAAGAGATCTGGGAAAAGAGATGTGAAGAAGTATACCGATCCCTCAGCAATATTAACAGCAATGAAGAAGAAGATTATCATCCTAATCTTCTCATAAAGTGCTCGTCCTTCCTCAATTCCTGTGACAAGAGACACGTAGGAGTCATCAGCAATGATAAGCTCAGCAGCCTCTTTCGCGACCTCAGTTCCAGTCATACCCATCGCAATTCCAGCATCTGCCATTGTGATAGCAAGAGCATCATTTACTCCGTCACCAGTCATAGCTACAATATCTCCCCTTTTTTGGTACCTCTCAACAATGACCTGCTTGTGCTGTGGGGTCACTCTTGCGAAGACACTAACCTTGAAAAATTCGTCATCAGTTAGTTTCCCAACGTCTTTGCCCTCAATGACAATCTCATCTCCGTCAAGAACTCCAACTTGTGCAGCAATCGTCCCTGCAGTTGTTGGAGCGTCCCCCGTAATCATTATGGGGAAAATTCCCGCAGCATCAAGTTTTCTGACAGCTTCTTTGACTCCCTTCCTTGGTGGATCAAGAAGTGAGACATAACCAAGGTATGTCAATCCATCTTCTGCCCAATCTCTCATTTTCTCTTCAGAGAGGTTCTTTGGAAGATTTTTCTCCATTTTGTAAGCAACTGATACCACCCTGAAACCTAAATTGGCATAGTAGTCTATATCATCATGGATGAGTTGCTTTTCCGCTTCACTCAATGCTCTATGGTCTTCTGAACCAATGGATTCTGAACGTTCGAGGATCATCTCTGAGGCACCTTTACTAAATATGACATATGTTCCCAGTTCTCTATCCCAGAAGATTTTGGTCATTCGCTTTACTGCCGAATCAAATGGAAATTCAGCTTCAATAATATAATTTTCTTTCAGAACTTCATCTCTAACATTGGTCATAGATGCAAATCTGAGTAGAGCACTGTCTGTTGGATTACCCATTGCTTCCCACTGTACACCACCTGTCTGCATATTAAGATCTTGGATGATGAGATTAGCATCATTGTTCAGCATCACTGAATGGATCATGATATCTAAGGGAGATTTTGGAACGACGATATCAAAATCTGTGAATAAATCTTCTTCAAGATCTGTTGCGTCCCTTCTCATAGATTCCTCAATAGGTGCAATTATCTGATTCCCTTCGGAATTAATAGTAACTGCATAGTGGTGTTCTGTATCCCAGATACGGGCAACACTCATCTTTGAGGTAGTCATCGTTCCGGTCTTATCTGAGCGGAGAACGGATGTCCTACCCAATGTCTCAACTACAGATAGCTCTTTTACTATGACATTTGTCTTTGCCATGTGTAAAACACCCGTTATCAGGACTATAGTCGTGAGGAGAGGGATATTGATAGGCATAATAGACATTGCCACTACTGTAGAATTACTAAGATCCTTGGCAATTGTAGCAGTGGTAAATTCCTGACCTTGTGAAAATCGCTGATACATCTTAGATGTAATGGAGAGGATGAGAAAGACGATAACCATTGCACCCAATTTCATCCCAAGTTTATTCACTCTACTTCTCAATGGAATTTCAGTTGTTTGCATGGTGGACATCTGATCTGCAATCTTCCCAATCTCAGTCCGATTTCCAGTTCTTAACACTAAAGCTCGGGCATTTCCAGTCACCACAAAGGTTCCAAGGTAAAGCATATTGATATTATCCTGAATATAATCATCTAGTATTACAGTTATAGACCCATCAGGAGCTTTTTTCATAGGTAGAGATTCACCGCTCAGACTCGATTCATTTATCGAGAGATTATTGGACTGGATGATACGACAGTCAGCAGGGATCTTGTCTCCGAGATTAACCTCAACTACATCGCCGGGGACAATCTCAGAGGCAAGAACCTTCTCAAGTTTGCCATTGCGTACTACAGATACCATAGAAGGAGATAATTTTTGTACTGCTTCTAGTTTCTTCTGAGCTCTGAATTGCTGAAAAATGGCTAGAACCATATTGAAGATTATTATTCCAAACCAGAACAGGATCTGCCCAATAATGTCTGGGTACCAAAATGCGAGGACAACTAATGAGGTCGTCATCACAAGATATATGGCTATTAATGTATCAAAAAAAGGTGCGAGATAAATTTTCCAGAGCGGAGGTTTTACCGTAGTGATTACATTATATCCAACTTTGCTCAGACGCTTTCCAACTTCTTTCGTTTGGAGTCCAGTTGTAATATTGGTTTTGAGCTGTGTTTCTAATTCGTGCAGTTCCCTCTCCTCTCCGTCCATAACAAACAAATTATCCTTATTTTTGTTTTGAACAAGACTTAATTGCATATATCATTCTTTGTGAAAACTCTAGTATTTGTATGTATCTAGGAGGTACAATAGACTTATTCTAATTTTTCCTGCAATCCAGATGACTCGGGAATTATGTTGAACAGACCCATCAAATTTACTCCAAAGTCTCTTGAAATGCCAGAGCGTTATGTAGAAGCTGATTGATTTTCATTGAGGTGGATTCATCCTCAATTTTGTGACCTCTATTGTAGATCCAATCCTCGTACATCGTCCCAATGGCAGCTACAACATCATAACCCGTATGATTGATGGCATTGAGTAGGAGGACTGGATTTCTGTCATACGAGCGATGCTTTGTACCCCACTCTAACATAGAGATAATGCCCTTGTAGAAGTCATTCTTTGAATCAAAGCTGACAATGTCATGATTCACAAGCTTATCCACACTATTTTCATATAGACCGATTGTTAGTACCACAGACGACTTATCCATTTTTACACTTAGAGTTCTGAAATATTTGGTGTGAATGGTCTCCGAACAGTCACAGTCCATGCGAAAATGATCCTGTATCCTCTCTCTAAAAATATTGAGTTGCTGTTCTACCTCATCAGGATTGGTGATATCCATATCTTCAGATAGACCTCCATCGGATATCGCAAGATCCCACTTTCCGAACATGAGACATGGTGACGCGTTGGGTTTTACTTCAACCAGTGGATAATTCTGTTCTCTTTCAGAGTGGATTTCAGTGATAATGAAGAACAATGATTTTCCAATTTGCTCTATTCTTCCTTTAAATTCGAGGTTCTCCACTGAATATGGATTACGTGCATTCAATATAAACTTAGTTTATGGGTCGACGTCGATTCAGTCGAAATTGACCTTTTCAATATCGGTGGGTAGGGCAGTAGTATTGAATCCAACATCCACATAGATGGTTTGCCCAGTTATCCCCGATGCTAGATCACTGAGGAGGAAGAGTGAGGTTTTAGCTACGTCATCAGTATGGACATTTCTTCGGAGTGGGGACGTGTGCTCCATGAAGCCAAGGATATTGTCAAATCCGGGGACATGACTAGCAGCGAGTGTCTTGATTGGTCCAGAAGAAATAGCATTGATTCTGTGACCCATTCCACCAATATCCACACTAAGTTCTCTGACAAAAGCTTCAAGGGCAGCCTTAGCAACACCCATAATCCTGTATCCGGGAACTACCCTCTCAGCACCAAGGTATGTTAGAGTGACAAAGCTACTCCTTGGATTTAGGACGCGGAGTGAATGTCTGACAATTCTCTGCAGCGAGTATGATGAGATGACCATAGCAGTCTTATAATCTTCCTCATTTGTGAAGATTACAGGTTTTGAGAGAGCTGTGGCGGGTGCGTATCCAATAGCATGGACAATCATGTCAAACTTACCTTCAAGTCCATTAAAGAAATCTCTAACTTGGTCATCGAAGGCAACATCACACTCTCCCATATTCTCAATCCATTCAATGTCTTTGGTTAGTTGAGTCAATCGGGATCTGAATCTGGTCTGGTACGAGAGAGTTATCTTAGCTCCTGCATCAGCAAGCCACTTACTGATAGCCCATGCAATACTTGTCTTATCGGCTACTCCGAAAACTATTGCTCTTTTACCTGTTAAATCAATCATTAATATGGATCAAAATTCTGTCTTTTTAACCAAATTGGTCAAGTTAGGAATTAGGTGAATTTTCTCAGAATACTCCACTCATGTTCGATATCCCCTTCCATGAGTTTGATAATCTCTGGATCGATTCCCTGGAATCTCCCCTGTATCTTGAGGTAATCCAAGAAGGATTTCCTTTTTGTGGGGTCGTTGAACCTTCTGCTGGGTCTGCTGAATTCCAATTTACCATTCACTGCTTCATACAGAGGCCAGAAACCAGTATTGTTTGCTAACTCCCCAACAAGAACTGAGTCCTTTGTGTCGATATTCCACCCAGGTGGGCACGGACTGAATATCTGAATGAATCTGAAGTGTCCTGCAAATTCCGTTGCAGCTCTCTCAACCTTAGCAAAAAGATCTTGGGGATACGCAGCATTCGCGGTAGCCACATAGGAAACTTCCTGTGTTATCATCATCCTTGCAATATCCTTTCTCCGGGACTTCTTGCCATGAGGTGTCGTAGAGGTCTTAGCACCACGTGGTGTCGAACCACTCTTCTGGTTTCCAGTATTCTGGTACCCTTCGTTATCGTACATGACATAGAGAATGTTCTCATCCCTTTCAGCAGCACCAGACATCGATCCAAAACCAATGTCTGCAGTGCCACCATCTCCTGCCCATACAACAACAGTGGTCTTCTTACCATCTCGCTTGAGTTTCCGGGCAATTCCAGAGGCAACAGGTGGTGCTGATGCAAAAGCAGTGTTGAAGATTGGTACATTCATTCCATACCCTTGTCCTGCACCTTGAATAACTGAGGTGCAACAAGCAGGAACTACCACAATAGCGTCTCCCTTTAAGGCAGAGAGTGCATGTTTGAATGATACGTTAAGTTGGCAACCTGGACAAGCCAGATTTCCCTTCTCAATTGCTTTAACTGCGAGTTCTATATTCACAAGTTCTTTTGACGATACCATCTAAATCTCCTCCTCGTAGACTTCTCTGATAGCTTCCATGATCTCAGAGTAGTCAACATCCTTCCCACCAGTTCCCATAACACGTGTGAAAATTGGTTTATCTTTTCCATACAATGCAGTTTTGATCTCTAGTGTCAATGGTGTTGAAGAACCGAATGACTGTCCTCGATCTATTATGAGAAGCTTGTCATAATTCTTGGCAACTTCCCTAATCCGCTCAACTGGGAATGGTCTGAATGACCTTATTCGTATAACGCCTACATTCTTACCCTGTTTGTTGAGTGCGTCAACCGCTTCTTCTGTCTCTTCTGCAAGGGTTCCCATTGCGATGACACCAATATCGGCAGATTCAGGACCATAGATCTCGATGAGATCACCCCAGTTCCGACCAGTGAGGTCAGCAAATTCATTTGTGACATCCGTTATTACCTTCTTTGCCCTTTGGAATGAATCTTCCAGATCCTTCCTAAGTAGCTGATAGTCTTCTGGCAATGTCAAGGCGCCGAACGATACAGGATCACTAGAATCCAATTTGAAGAGTGGATTGAGAGGTGGAAGGAAATCATCAACAAACTTCTGTGTAAGAGGGTGAACTTGCCCAGCAACATGGCTTAGAACAAATCCATCAATGTTCACTGCCATAGGAAGGTAGACATTATGATTTTCTGCAATCTTGAAAGCTTGTACAACAAGATCATGTGCTTCTTGATTATTCTTGGCAAAGATTTGCATCCAACCAGCGTCTCTCATGGAATACGCATCTTGGTGGTCAACCCAGATACTCCAGCCAGGAGCAAGTGATCTGTTGACAAGACTAATAACAATAGGGAGCCTTCCATATCCTGCCCAGTAGATCATCTCCATCATGTAGAGAAGTCCCTGTGACGCAGTTGCAGTAAAGGTTCGTGCTCCAGCTACGCTTCCTCCCATGACACCAGACATTGCTGCATGTTCAGATTCTACTGCAATAAACTCTGCATCCAGACGACCGTTCTCGACAGCAGAACTTAATGCTTCAATTATGGGGGTTGAAGGGGTAATAGGATACGCTGCAATGACCTCAGGTCTAGAGAGAATTGCCGCTTCAGCAATGGCTTGATTGCCAGTCCATATTTCAACTTTTGAGAGATCAAGCATCTGTTTCTCCTCCAGGTAAGGTGATGACCTCTGATATTGAATCATGGGGACAAACTACCATGCAGATCATACATCCCTTGCAGTAGAGTTGATCTATCTCAGGATATCCATCTTCAGTGACTGTAATACAGTCATCTGGACAATGAATCACACACTTCATGCATTTTGTGCACGTATCAGTTGTCAAATCGGGTCTTTGAGTTCTCCATTCGCTCGTTCTTCCTGCTACTCCTGCCATCGGTCTAACAATTGGATGAATATGCCTTCCTTCTTTAGTTTCCAATTACATTCTCCTCCTTCTTGAGTTCTTTCAGTTCATCTAGATTGAGAGTCACTGTGTTGTCGTGTACATCGTCTACCGCATCATGATTTCCCTTCAAGAAACTACTATGGGGGAACATCTTGTCAACTGCTTTATGGAGAGATTCCAATGTGACAATTTTTGTCGTTGCGACAAACGCACCTAGGGTCGGAATCCCAATAAGTGTGGATCCACTTTTGACTAGACCATGTTTCTTCGAGATCTCTTGGACATTTGCATATCCGAATTTCTGAGGAGTGTAGAGGTAATACGCTTCTGGAATATTCCCACTATTCAGGGTCAGAGACCCTTTACCATCAAAGACATCATAGGTGTAGAATCTTGGAACAAGACTAACGTCTAGAGATATCATCTCAGATGGAACTGGTATCTGAGCGTGCCTTCGGACAGGTCTATCAAAGATCCGGACGCTAGCTACAACTGGTGCACCACGTCGTTCGGCACCATATTTTGGGATCGCAGATGTGTATTTACCATCATAAGAAGCAGCGTATGCTAACACTTTTCCTAGTGTGACACCACCTTGACCTCCTCGTGACAAAATACCAATTTCATAATTTACCATTGTAACACCTGTTGTTCAAACTAAGGAAAAACTATAGTATTAATATAAAACTATTCTCTCCTTGCGAATGAAGAATTGCTATAATTTCAATCCCATTTTCAACTTTCTTTAGCACTTGTACGAGTAAGAAAAATCGTATCACAATTTACGAAATGAGTCCGGAATCTGTTTAATCCAAGCCTATTAAATCTCTCTAATAATCCGATACTCGAATAAATGTGGATATCTGCACAAAATTATTGACAAAATTATTAATTTTTTCAAATACTTAGACACTTCGATTCCCTTCTATATATTCATCAAACATTATCATGGTTTGTGTCTGCCCCACCCCCGGGATCTCACGTATCTCCTCAATAATGACATCAGCCAATGTCCGCATATCCTCAATCCAAGCCTCTACGAGGAAATCATATGCGCCAGTAATGATAGAAACCTTTCTGACAAATTTAATTCTACTTAGTAATTTTGCAATCGTCTTCTGCTTAATCTCGGGATTCCCAATTCGATGGTAATAAGTCACGAGTATGTAGGCTCGAATTGGAAGTTCAGCCTTGAAGTAATCGATTTTAGTTGAGAAATTGAGGATAAGTCCCCTTTCAACTAATTTCTTTATTCTCTCATGAGCAGTTGGTCTGGAGATTCTTACCTTGTCCGCAATTGCTTGAGTGCTCCGCCTCGAATCAGCTGAGAGTTCTTTGAGTATTAGCGCATCAGTTTGATCGATAAGATTGTGAGCAAGCATATGTTCAATCAACCACTCTTCCATAATTTCTCATTTGATGGTCATTAATTAAATATTCTGACGATTCGTCAGCAAGTATATTTTTATCCTCAATATGTGACACTCACTACCAACGTATTGAAATTGCTATACAGGAAACATTTTTCACAGTAGATGTAGAGAAGCACAATGTTGAGCGATTCTGTAAATTGACGTTTTGGTCAATAATACAGGAATCAATTTGACAGAAGGAAGTAATACTATGGACAATCAAAAAGGATTCGCAACCCGTTCCATTCATGGAGGAATTGAGTGGAAGGACATGTACCCACACCCAGTAAATGCACCAATATTTGCATCATCAACATTCGCGTTCCCATCAGTTGACTACGGAGCGCGTGTTTTCTCTGGTGATGAGCCAGATGGATATACCTATGGAAGACTAGCTAATCCTACAATTAGGGATGTAGAGATGCGAATTGCAGCTCTCGAAAGTGGTGAAGAATGTGTCGTGCTTGGAAGTGGGATGGCTGCAGTAGCCTCTCTCACCCTAGCTCTCCTCAAGGCAGGAGATCATCTGGTTGCTGACAAGACCCTCTATGGTGGAACGCATTCCCTCTTTACCCATAAGCTCCCTGAGCTGGGTATTGAGGTCACATTCGTTGACGCATCTGATCCAAAAAATGTAGAGGATGCAATTAAGGAAAATACAAAACTTATTTATTTTGAGACACCTACCAATCCTGTTCTCAGACTGGTACCCATAAAGCCCATTGCAGAGATTGGGAAGAAGCATGGAATTCTCACAGCAATTGATAATACCTTCATGTCACCAGTACTTTGCAGACCGATAGAGATGGGAGTAGACATTGTACTTCACTCTGCTACTAAGTACCTAAATGGTCAGTCTGACCTAATAGCTGGAGCTCTCATCAGCACTCATGAGCTGGTTGGAGAGTTCAGAATGGAAGCAGTTCATCTTGGAGGTATCCTCGGACCATTTGAGGGATACCTGCTTGGAAGAGGATTAAAAACCATCAAATTAAGAGTCCTGCAGGCAGACAAAAATGCGATGGAAGTTGCCCGATACCTTGAGAACCACATAATGGTCAAGAAAGTCTACTATCCTGGATTGGAAAGCCATCCCCAGCATGAATTGGCTAAGGAGCAACAGGAGGGATTCGGATCAATGATGGGATTTGAACTTGATGGAGACTTTGAATTGACAAAGGCTTTTGTCGATTCACTTCATCTGATCACCAGAGCAGTCTCGCTCGGTGGTGTCGAAACCCTGATTTCACACCCAAGTTCGACCACTCATTCTATAGTATCTGAAGAGGATCGTGCTCTTGCAGGGATTACTGATACATACATGAGATTAGCTGTTGGAATTGAGGACGTTGAAGACATTATTGCAGATCTGGAACAGGCATTTGCAGCAATTAAGAGAATTGCACCCCATGCAGCAGATTAGTACTTGATGTGAAGTAAAATATTAAGGATATAGTTTTACTTCGTCCCAGAGTTTAAGCGATCAGCTCAAATAACCTATTTTGATCTAATAGTAATTAGTCTTGAATGGAGGGATAATTCTCGCTATTACCTTTTTGACCCCTTGGCACAAGTTCTTCAATGGAATGGATGCAGGGGGATTGTGAAAATATTCGTCACTACAGCAATTTTTGCTATTTTCCTCTTTGCTATGACGAGTGTACTTACGAAATTTCTAATAAACAGAATTGGAGGACCATTCCGATTCCTCACAATTCAGGTAGGATTCGGAGCAATCATTACTACGATTACTCTTGTGGTTTCAGGAATCCCAATCATCAATCCAGCACTCGCGAGAACTAATATTGCCCTCCAGTTTGGATTAAGTATTTTATTCGCATACTTTGGATTCATCACATTGATGATCGGTTTCTCAAAGGGGAATGCATCAGTTGGTGGGATTTTTCTCTCTTCACGATTGATTATTAATATCCCCCTTGCAGCAATATTTCTACATGAAATCTATCCTCCTTTGATTTATGTGTTCATTGCCTTTGGGTTATTCGGGGCTCTAATAACGACATGGGAGGAAGGCATGAATATATCGGATGTGTTATCCATACGTGCTAATGGAGTTTTCTGGTATGTTTCTACAATGGTTTTCTGGGCTCTCTCAAATCTGTTTGTAACTGGTATAAGTGATGCACTTCACCCGATCCAATTCATATCCTACAGATATCTAATTTTTGTTGTCGTTAATTTGATACTCTACCCATTCGTACAACCAAAATTCGATAAAAAAGAACTTCCGATCTCTAGGAGTTTTCTGTATTTCTTAGCCCCATATGTAATCTTTACAGTCTCTGCTCAATTCCTATTTGTCTTTTCATTACAACAGTCACTCACAATTACAGAAGGGATAGGAGCTGCGGAGGGTGTAGTGACATTTGTCATTGCACTAATTGTAGCCAAATTTATTAGCAATAAAGAATTGAATGAACCTCTTGAGAGTAGAGTACTGAGAGTGAGGTCTGGCGGAGTGATTCTCAGTTTACTTTCTATTGTCGTACTAACCATAATAACGTAGAAATATAAAAATCTCTTATATTCCTTTACTTGTAACTTAGTAGAAAAACCGTTGTTCCGCCTAGACCAAGCAGGTAACCAGTGACTACTTTGTCAAGAATGAATAACGATCCGTATACCTTATACAACTCCTGTATATAATGAAGATCCGTCAAAAAGCAATAAGAAACGAATATTAAATCTGAAATAAAGAAGGTATCCAAATTAACTAAAAAGCTTCTTCTTTTAGTAAAACACCCTACTCCCAAAAGTAATTCAAGCATTCCCTAATATTTCAGAAAATCTATCAGCAATGTATGAATTTTCTACTATTTTGAGCCTGATCCATAACAAATATGATCCTTTGATACCCTGCAATATTGTATGAATAAACTCACAAATTATACTCTATCACTACTTCTTTCGAATCTCCCTCTTGTATTGCATCATCACTCCTAATATGGGTAGTGCAATGAGAGAGACCCAAGAGAATGGAGTAAAATTTAAAGTTGTGCTAGTAGAAGAAGTTGTAGTAGTGGAAGTTGTAGTAGTGGAAGTTGTAGTAGTGGAAGTTGTAGTAGTGGAAGTTGTACTAGTGGGAGTTGTGCTAGTAGAAGAAGTTGTAGTAGTGGGAGTTGTGCTAGTGGAGGTGGGAGAAGGGTATACTCCTCCATCAAGGATATACCATCCAAAAGTATCAATAATATATGTTCTTGCGGGTTCTCCTACTGTCTTACTATATTGAGAATACCCTGCATCAAATATAATTCCATGCTGAAGATTACGTGCTGACCAACCAGTCAGGATATCGTCATAATTTGCGATTGAGAGATTGACCTGATCGAACATCCCGCTCATAGAAGACACCTGCGAGACATTCCAGTTTCCGATAGGCTGGTTGAAGGAGCTTGCATCTACAAACATCCTATACATATCAGTGACCTGCGAGACATTCCAG
>Ga0114931_10008344_pt1 | contig 12560 bp, 12 predicted proteins | sample 2SBtaG_FD_89579 | JGI IMG/M metagenome (GOLD analysis project Ga0114931, IMG submission 89579) | Deep subsurface microbial communities from Kolumbo volcano to uncover new lineages of life (NeLLi) - 2SBTROV14_V59a metaG | ecosystem: Environmental > Aquatic > Marine > Volcanic | place: Kolumbo...
ACCTTTACGGCCCGATCACCCAGGCCGCCCCGCGCGATCTTGTCGACGACCCGGCGGGGTCCTGATCGCGCCCGTCGCCGCCAGGTCGGGGCCAGTGGCCGCCTACGCGTTCTTCAGATAGGCGGCCATGGAATCGTCCATCTCTTCCAGCCACGGCGTGTGGTGCTTGGGCGACATGGTTCCGGTCATCAACGAGCGATAGGCGTTGTCGCGGAACCCCATGATGTTTTCGTGCTTGTGGTGCTCCCACAGGACGAAGGTCTTGTTGACGCCCTCTATATCGAAGCTCGGATAGTCGGTCCGGTCGATAAGGTCCTGGGTATAGGCGCCCTGGAAGTAGATCATGTCCTCGTCGGTTCCGATCTTCTCCTCGCGCCGGCGCCAGGCCATGCCGTCGGCGGCCATGTCCTCGGCCGACGGCACCTGGATGCGCCCGAGGATGACGTCGCGGGCATACCACGCCTGGGCGTCGAACATGTTGAAGGTGTAGAACTGGTCCTGCATGCCGAGATACATCAGCTTCGGATTGCGCTCCCAGACGACGCCCTTGTAAAGCCCGAGCGGCCACAGGCGGTTCTCGGTCGAAAGCCGCAGATCGTCCGGCAGGAACGGGAAATAGTGCTGGTAGCCGGTGCAAAGAATGATGGCGTCGGCCTCGGTCGAGGAGCCGTCCTTGAAATGGACGGTGCTTCCCTCGACCCGGGTGATCAAGGGCACTTCCCGGAAGCAGTCCGGCCAGTGGAAGCCGATCGGATTGGTCCGGTGGCTGATGGTCACCGACTTGCAGCCGTATTTGTAGCATTACGAGCTGATGTCCTCGGCCGAATAGCTGGTGCCGACGATGACGATGTCCTTGCCCTTGAACTCGAGCGCGTCGCGGAAATCATGGGCATGCATGACCCGCCCGCCGAAGCGGTCGAGGCCCTCGAAGAAAGGCACGTTGGGGGTCGAAAAATGCCCCGACGCGACGACCACGTGGTCGAAATCTTGCCGGTACATATGATCCTTGACGAGATCGTGGGCGGTGACGGTGAACTTTCCGCTGTCTTGCGAAAAGGCGACATGGCGCACCGCCGTCCTGAAGCGGCACTTGTCGCGAACGCCGGCCTTCTCGACCCGACCCTTGATGTAATCCCACAGCACCTCGCGCGGCGGGTAGGAGGCGATTGGCCGGCCGAAATGCTCCTCGAAGGTGTAATCGGCGAACTCAAGGCATTCCTTCGGGCCGTTCGACCAGAGATAACGGTACATGCTGCAATGGACCGGTTCGCCGTATTCGTCGGTGCCGGTGCGCCAAGTGTAGTTCCAGATGCCGCCCCAATCCTCCTGCCGTTCGAAACAGACCACCTCGGGGACCTCGGCCCCCTTCTCGGCGGCCGATTGAAACGCCCTGAGCTGGGCCAGCCCGGACGGACCGGCGCCGATGATCGCAACACGTTTTGTCATGGTCGCCTCCTGCTGTTTTCTTCATTGCCGACCCGCCGGCTTCGCGAGGCGCGGATCGATGTCCGACACTCGGAATCATCGGTTTCGTCGGCGTTTCTTCGTTCGCGTCGTTATTCTCGTCGTTATCGCGCCTTTTTCTCAATCACGGCAACATGGGGGGATGTGGCGTCGATGAGAAACGGGACCATGGCGAGGGGCGCCGGACGGCATTTCCAGTGCGTAGCCCGACGGTCGCTCTCGAATTCGGAATCCAGCCTCGCCATACCAAATACAACCAATTTCGCGTCATCGCCGGCCCCTGGATCGTAAGCCGTGGACGGAACGGCTTGTTTCCTGGCCTCGCCGGCCGAACCGCCCAGCGGCGCGGATGTTCGGCGAGACCCGGGAGATCATACCAAAGCGGTCGACGCGGCCTCAAGCGGTAATAATTGGCGTAGTTTGGTTGAACCAATATTCATGGCTCGCTACACTGCGCTAACGACGCGATCTTGTACGATTAGCGATCAGGGGCGCGAGACTGGGGCGCGTCCGTGAAGTCGGCGACAAGACGGATGACGGCTGGGAGGCGGGGCATGGAAATTTTGAGAGTCGAATCACTCTCCAAAAGGTTCGGCGGTCTGGTCGCCGTCAACGACCTTTCCTTCGCGGTCGAACAAGGCGAGATCCGGGGTCTGATCGGTCCCAACGGCGCCGGCAAGACCACCATCTTCAACGTCATCAGCGGCTTCTATCGACCGACCAGCGGCCGCGTCCTATTCAAGAGCGAGGATATTGCCGGCTTGAAAATGAGCGCGGTGGCCGCGAAAGGCGTCGTGCGGACCTTTCAGCTCTCGACCCTTTTCCAGGAATTTTCGTTGCTGGATAACGTCTTGATCGGCTGCCATCTGAGCCACAAGCCGAGCCTCTGGGGGGCCGTATTCGGCACCGACAAGGCGGATCGAAAGGCGGCGATGGACAAGGCGCTCGCCATGCTCGATCTGTTCGATCTGCTCGACCAGAAGGATGCGCCCGCCGCCGAGTTGCCGCATGGCTCGCAGCGCGTCCTCGGCATGGCCGTGGCCCTGGCGGCGGAACCGGAAGTGCTCATGCTCGACGAGCCGTTCACGGGCATGAACCCCGAGGAAACCAATCGCATGATGGCGCTGATGCGAAAAGTTCGCGATCGTGGCGTCACCCTGCTGCTCGTCGAACACGACATGCAGGCGGTCATGGGGCTGTGCGACTATATCACCGTGCTCAACTTCGGCGCTCTGTTGGCCGAGGGCGACCCCGAGGCGGTGCGCAACGACCCACGGGTCATCGAGGCCTATCTGGGAGCGCCCCATCGTGCTGCTTAGGCTGAAGGACGCCAGCGTCCATTACCACAAGGTCGCGGCCCTGAAGACGTTCAGCGCCGGCGTTCCGGCGGGCGGCATCATCACCATTATCGGCGCCAACGGCGCCGGCAAGACGACCACGCTCCGGGCGATTTCGGGCCTCGCCACGCTGTCGGGCGGCGAGATCTGGTTCGACGGCGATCGCATCGACGGCATGGCGCCCGAGGATATCGTCGCCAAGGGTATCTCGCATGTGCCGGAAGGGCGGCGGGTGTTTCCCGACTTGACGGTCGAGGAGAATCTGCGAACCGGCGCTTTTCTGCGGCGGGACAAGCGGGCGGTCGACAAGGACCTGGGGGCGATCTACCAGCGCTTCCCCCGCCTTCTCGAACGCCGCTCCCAATGGGCGCGAACCATGTCGGGCGGCGAACAGCAAATGCTGGTGATCGGCCGCGCCTTGATGGCGCGGCCGCGTCTTTTGCTTCTCGACGAGCCGTCGATGGGGCTGGCGCCGGTGATGGTCGGGGAGATCGCGCGGATCATCGAGGAAATTTCGGCCGAGGGCGTCCCCGTGATTCTGGTCGAGCAGAACGCGGAATTGGCGTTGACGCTGGCGGATTACGCCTATGTCCTGGAAACCGGCGCGACGGCCCTCGAGGGGCCGGCCAAGGACCTGCACGAGAACGCCCACGTCAGAAGGGCCTATCTCGGTGGCTAGCGCCTTCGATCCGGCGGCCGCCGCCAAGGCGGGCTGGACCGAGGCCGAGTTGAGTTGGGAGGCCCTGCAAGAGAGCGCCGCCGCCCTGGCCGCGCAAGGCCGCCATGACGAAGCGGCCCCACTCTGGGGAAAAGCCCTGTTTCTGGCCCGGACTCATTTCTCCCGGGACGACCCGAGACTGGCCACCAGTCTTGCCAACCACGCGGTCGCGCTGCGGCGGGCGGGAAATGATGGGATCGCCCGCGATTTGTTCGCCGAAGCCCTCAAGATCTGGGATGCGAGCGCGCCCTGGATCGATCGTTTGCGCGTCGAGAGCCAGGCGCGAAGTTCGCTCTTTCACTTGCGATTGGAGGCGCGCCACCGCGGCGTCTACGCCAAGACCGCGCGCGCCCGCCTGCATCGCTTCGCCGCCGAGGCGCGCGCGGCGGTGGCGGCGCTCGCCGAGGGCGCGCCGCCGCCCGCGACCGGGTTCTCGCGCTGGAAGGGGGAAAAGCCGCCGACCTATTCGGACAGCCGCAAGCTCTTGGCGGCGGCGTTGCTGGTGGCGCCCGGCTGATCGCGGATCGCCACCCGAGGGGGCGTTACCGGGGGTGACCGTTACCCGGGTTCGCTCTCGCGACCGGACGCGGCGGCGGCCGATTTCCTGGGCAGTATCCGGCTGATCTTGGCGACGATGCTCTCCAGCCCGTCGGGCAGGAACATCACCGAGACGATCAGGATGACGCCATAGAATAAGGGACGTAGTTGGTCGAGGCCGGTGTCGCGCAGAATGACCTCGTTGATGATCGTCAACACGACGACGCCGATGATCGGGCCATGGATCGTCGCCGTGCCGCCGACGATCGCCCAAGTGAGGACGAAAACCATGCGTTCGACATCGAAGCCGTTGGGGTTCACCGTGCCGACGTAATGGGCCAGGAGCGCGCCCGACAGGCCGGCGAAGAACGAGGCGACGACGAAGGCCATGGTGCGGTATTTGCGGGTGTCGACGCCGACCGACTCGGCCAGCTTGTCCTGCCAATGGACGGCGTGGAAGGTCAAGCCGACGGGCGAGCGTTCGAGGCGATACATAATCCAGAGTGAGATCGAGACGACGATCAGGCACAGATAATAGTAGTTGACGGGCTCGAAGAAATCGATCGAGACGCCGCCGAAATCGATGGTCGGAAATGCGTCGATCCGCTTCAGCCCCTTGGGGCCGCCGAAGGGAACCCGGAACCGCTTCCACAGCAGACGGATGATCTCGCCGGCGGCGAAGGAGCCGATCAGAAAATAAAATCCCTTCATGCGAAACAGCGGGAAGCTCAGCACATAGGCCACCAGACCGGCGGTGCCGGCGCCGAGCAGCATCGAGATCGGCACCGGAACGCCGAGACGCTTGGAGATCAGCGCGCTGGCGTAGGCGCCCACGCCCATGATCACGGCATGCCCCAGCGACCATTCCCCGGTCAGGGTCAGCAGCCGGTAGCTGACCACCAGCAGGACATTGATCAGCAGGAAGACGGCGATTTCCTTTTGCGAGAACGACAAGCCGTATGGCAGCGCGATCAGGATCGCGAACACCAGGATGAACGCGAGCGCCCCGCGCAGCCGCGCCGGCATTTCAGGCGCGCCCCTTGGCGCCGAGCAATCCGGTCGGCTTGACGATCAACACCAGGAGCATCAGCGAGAGCCCGACGATGTCGGCGATGACGCCGTCGGCGAAGGTGGTGACGAAGGTGTTCACGAAGGCATAGAGTACCGCCGCGACGACCGCGCCCGCGAGGCTGCCGACACCGCCGACGATGATGATGATGAACGCGGTGACGATGACCGAATGTCCCATATAGGGATAGGTACGCACCAGGGGCGCCGTCAGCGCCCCCGCGACGCCGGCCAGCGCCGCGCCGATGAACAAGGCCAGCCGCGCCGTCTTGTTCATGGATATGCCTTGCAGCGCGGCCGCCTCGGGGTCTTGGGCGCAGGCGCGCAGCGCCCATCCAAACCGCGTCTTGCGCAGAAATATCCACAGAGCCGTCAACAGGATGAAGGCCGCGACGATGACATAGAGCCGCTCCAGGGGGATGACGGCGCCGCCCGCGCCGAAGGGGTGCAGGACGATCTTGGTCGCGGGCGGAATATGTTCCATTCGCACCCCGAACCCGACCACGGCCAGGGATTGGAGAACCAACAAAAAGCCGATCGACACGACCAGCCCGCCCAGGGGATTGTCGCGCATGGGACGGAACAGCACCCGCTCCATCGCGATTCCGACCAGGCCGACGAAGACCAGGCCAACCGCCACCGCGACGAAGAACGGGAATTGGAGATCGGCATAGACGGCGACCACGGCATAGTCGCCCAGCATGTAAAGCTCGCCGTGGGCGAAGTTGATGATGCCCATCACCCCGAAGATCAGAACCAGCCCGACCGCGACCAGCGCCATGAAGCTCGCCGCGTAGAGCGCGTTCAACGAGGTTTGCAGAAGCAGATCGAGCATCGCGGCGGTCTGGGTCCCTGAGCGGCGTCAATGCGCGGCGTCAATATGTGGCTGGGGAGCCGATACCGCGCGGTATCGGCTCCTCGTCAACCTTCGATCATTCGACGATGGGCGAGCCGCCGTATGTTGGCGCGCTTAAATCCCTAGCCGCGCTGGTAATACATCTGACCGAGCTGATCCATGTATTTGACCAGGAGTTTCCCGTTCTTGGCGTACCAATCGGGAATGCTCTTGAATTCCTTGATCCGCGCCTTGCCGTCCTCGATCACGACCACCGGCCAATTGCCGACCAGGGCGTTGTCGATGCCGAACAGGTCCTTGCCCCACCATTTGGCGGTACCGAAGGCGTGCTTGCCGGTGCCGCCGGCCTTCATCGCCGTCAGCACGGGACCCGGTTCGACGCTGCCGGCCTTCTCGGCGGCCGCGGCCCATAGGTCCATGATCGAGGCGTATTCCCACGACACCGCGCCCCATTCGCCCGGGTGGCGCTTGACGTATTCCTTGTAGAACTCGTTCGGATGCTTGAAGTTTATTTGTGGCTGATTCAGGGCTGGATCGTCGAAATCGGGGAACTGGAAGATGAACCCTTCCATGAATTCCTTCGAGGTCTTGTCGATGATCTTTTCGTAGAAGTCCGCCGTGCAGGATATGATCTGCCCCTTATACCCCTGTTGAAAGAGCTGCTCGCAGATCGGATGGACGTAATCGGCATAGGCGGTGTCGAGACTGATAATGTCGGGTTTCTTCGACATCATCTGCGTCACCACCGGCGCGAAGTCGGTGGTCGACGGATCGAATAGCAGCGGATCGTCGAGCATCTTGATTCCGGCGGCCTCGAACGCCGCCAGATAGGTGGCCACCGACGGCAGGCCGAGGGCGTCGTCCTGGGCGCAGATGACGGCGGTCTTGAGCGCGGGCTTGTTCTCGGCCAGCCACTGAACGCCGGTCACGTTGTAGACCGGATGCACCTCGGTGGGCGCGATCAGGGTGGTGGTCTCGGGCGTGAGATCGCTCGGCAGCAGGGTCGAGAACAGCATGCCCTCCCTGGCCGCGATCTTTTGCACCGCCGGCCAGGTGTCGCCGCCCAGCATCATGACGAACTTGACGCCGTCCTCCTTGATCAGCTTGGTGGCGCCGGTCCGCGCCTTGGCCGGGTCGTATTCGTTGTCGTAGCCCACGAACTCGACCTTGTAGGTATCGCCGCCGATCTTCAGTCCGCCGGCGGCATTGGTCCAGTCGGCCCAGATCTGGCAGCCGTCGAGCCCCGGCTTGCCCCAGGCCGCCACGTCGCCGGTCAGCGGCGCCAGGAAGCCGATCTTCACGGTTTTGGTCGCGGCGAAGGATATCCTCGGCGCCAAGGTGCCGATCATCGCCGTCGCGGCGCCGGCCACCGTCGTGCTCAACAATTTGCGCCGGCTTAGCCGACGGTCGAACGGGGATTGGGACATGGTTCACTTACCTCCCTGTTGAAGCACGGTCCGACGCGCCAATCTCGTCACGCGATCTCGGATGCGTTCGGCATCGGATGCGTTCGGCCGTGTCGTTGCCCAAACCGGACCCGGATCCGGTATCCACGCCGCCGCGACAGCTTCTTGAGGAGCCATTCCCGACCAATTAGAACCAATTCGAAATCCGTCTCGGAGTCCGTATCGATGTCCCGGCCGGTGGTCGTCGAGCGGTCATGAAACGAGTCATGCTCACGAAAAAAGATAAACCGCATCGCAACCGGATGCAAGTCACGAAAGGCGTGAACGCACCGCGCGAGGCGGATACCTCGTACAAGGTGGCGGCGACGACACACCAGATCAGACCAATTCGGCTAAATTGGTCTAATTTGGTGTTGGCGCGCGAATCGGTCATCGCGATGGGCTTGCGTCGCCGCCGTTCCCCGCGCATCAATGCGCGGTCGCCCCATGATGGAGGGATCGGTGAGCAGCTACGAACGCTACGACGACACCAGCCGGCATTACGACCGCACCCGGGTCGCCATCGGCGCCGAGATCATCATCGGCTGCCTGGCGCGGCGCGGCCACCCGCTCGCGAGCCAGACCCTGCTCGACGCCGGCTGTGGCACCGGCGCTTATTCGCAAGCGCTCCTGCCCCATGTCGGCCGGGTCGTGGCGCTGGACATGAGCGCCGGCATGCTGGCCCAGGCGCGGGCCAAGCTCGCCGCCGCCGAGAACCAAGGGCGGATTCGCTTTCACCGCGGCCAAATCGACGCCCTGCCCTTCGCCGAGGCCAGCCTCGACGCGGTGATGATCAATCAGGTTCTCCATCATCTCGACGACGACGCGGCGGCCGGCTACCCGGCCCACCGCCGGGTGTTGGCCGAAGTCGCCCGCGTGCTGCGGCCGGGCGGAACCCTGGTGATCAATAGCTGCGGCCAGGCGCAGATCGGCGAGAGCTACTGGTATTACGCGCTGATACCGGGCGCGGCCAAGGCGATGGCCGCGCGCTTCGCGCCGCTCGATGCCTTGGACACGGCGCTCGACGCCGCTGGTCTCCAGCCGGCGGGCCGGTTCGTGCCGGTCGACGCGATCTGCCAGGGGACGGCCTATTTCGACGGCCGGGGACCGCTCGCCAAGAGCTGGCGCGACGGCGATTCGGCCTGGGCGCTGGCCGGCCCGGCCGAGCTCGATGCCGCCCTCGATCGGGTGCGGACGCTGGACCAGGCCGACGACCTCGATGCCTTCGTCGCGCGACACGACGCCCGTCGGGCCGAACTCGGCCAAATCACCTTCATCGCCGCCACCCGCCGCTATTGACCCCGGATTCAGCCAAACCTATGGTGCGCGCCAAGGTCCCTCTGGCGCCATGAGCCGCCCGGGCGCGTAGCTCAGTTGGTAGAGCATCTGACTTTTAATCAGGTGGTCCCCGGTTCGAGTCCGGGCGCGCCCACCAATTTTTTCAATGGGTTAGTGAGTTCTTGGAGCGGCGTCTCACTTCTTGGGTGGGATTCTGGGTAGCGTTTTGACCGGAAAAGCGCGCTGTGATGCTCTCGGGCGGCTCGGGACGGATCGGGGATGGTAACATTGGCGAACTGCAACCGGTCGTGCAGGTCGGCGATATCGGCGAGTTTGCGCCCCAGACGGTCGAGCGCCTCCACGACAATCACGTCGAACCCGCCGTGCTCGGCGCCAACCTCCCTTGGCCGGTGAACGTCGGTTCTCGAAGACTTGCGGCCGGTTCAGCGCCATCAGATCGAGCCCGAGCCCGTAAAGACGGGCGCAGTCGATCAGGGGTGCCGAAGAACGCGGCGTGATACGGCGGTGCCACTGGCGGATAAGACCATACATCCAGTTCCAATCGACATCGGGAAACATGATAGAGACCGCGCCATGTGGGCTCTGGATGAAGGTGTGGACCGTGATCGGCTTGCGGCCGTGACTCAAACCAAACAGCTTCCGCAAAACCCGGCGCGGTTCAGTTGCGGCGGCGATATACTTGGCGCCGTGGGCTCAAGGACGAGGACCTCATGAAACGTTACGGGATCGCCATTGTCGCGCTCGCCGCGCTCGCTTTCGCCGGCCGGGCGGGGGCGCAGGAGTTGGGGAGGCTCGCGCTCGACGACGCGGGCGCGATCGGGACCAGGATCGCCACCGACACCACTGTCGCCATCGAGGGGTTGGCCTCGGTCCGGGTCGACACCGCCTGGCCGACGACGGTCAATCTGGGCGAGATCGACGGCCTCGACGTCGACGGCGCCAAGCTGCTGTTCACCGCCCAGGTCAGGAGCGCCGGGCTCGTTGGCGTCGCCTATCTGGAGATGTGGGCGCATTTCGGGAAGAAGGCCTATTTCTCGCGCGGGCTCGACGCCACCATCGCCGGCACCGGCGATTGGCGGCGGCTCGAGGTCCCGTTCCTGCTCCGCCCCGGCCAGCGCCCCGACCGGGTGACCCTCAACCTGGTCATCAAGGGCAACGGCACGGTCTGGGTCGACGACGCCCGCCTGCTCCGCCGGCCGCTGCCGTGAGACCGAAGGTCGGTCCCGGTATTCGGCGGTGACGGTCGAAATCCTGCTCGCCTTCGCGGCCACCGAGGCGGCGCTGTCGCTGATCCCGGGGCCGGCGGTCCTGGTGGTGGTTTCGCAAGGCATGACAGGGGGGCGCGCGCCCTCGGCCTGGGCCGCGTTGGGGGTGATCGCCGGCAATCTCCTCTGTTTCGCCATCTCGGCCACCGGCGTTGGTGCGCTTCTGCTGGCGTCTTACGATCTGTTCTTCGCCGTCAAATGGGCGGGGGCGGCCTATCTGATCTATCTCGGCGTCAAGACCTGGCGGGCGCCGCCGGAAGCAACATTCGCGCCAAGCGATGTGGGCGGTCGGCACCGGGGCGGATCGTCGTTCATGCACGGGTTCCTGACCCAGGCGGCCAATCCGAAGTCGATCCTGTTCTTCGCTGCCCTGCTGCCCCAGTTCGTCGATCCCGGTGGCGACGTGACCGTGCAGCTCGCGCTCCTGGGCGGGGTTTCGATCGCCATCGAGCTGCCCATTCTCTTCGCCTATGGCCGTCTCGGCGGCCAGGCGCTGCGTCTCGCCGCCCGGCCACGGCTGTTCCGGCTGGTCCATCGCGGCGCCGGATCGCTGCTGGTGCTCGCCGGTGTCGGCCTCGCCGCCCTGCGCCGGGCGGAGGGGTGAGGGGCGGATTTCGCGCCCCCTCGATCCCGGCCGCGCTATAATAACCGCACGCGTGGTCGGGGAGTGAGGCGATGACGATGCCCAAGGCGGACCTGGTGCTGGAGAGCGGGCGCGTCTTTCTGGGGCTGGAGCTTGGCTTCGCCGAGGCCATCGCGCTGTGGTCGGGGCGCGTGCTGGCGGTCGGCACGGCGCTTGAGATCGCCCCCCTGATCGGCCCCGACACCCGAGTGATCGATCTGCGCGGCCGGCTCGCGCTGCCTGGCTTCAACGACAATCACCAGCATCTCATGTCGCTCGGCATGGCCTTGGGCGAGGTCGATCTGCGCCCGGCCGAGGTGACCACGCTGGAAGAATTGCTGCGCCGCATCGAGGCCCGGGCCGCGGCGGCCGCGCCCGGCGCCTGGATCTTCGGCGGCCGCTACGACCACTTCCATCTCGACGTCAAGCGCCACCCCCTGGCCTGGGAAATCGATACGGTGGCGCCCGACAACCCGGTCTATATCAAGCGCACCTGCGGCCATGTCGGGGTGGCCAATTCGCGCGCCCTGGCGCTCGCCGGCATCGACGAAACGACCCCCGATCCCGAGGGCGGCCATATCGAGCGCGAGAACGGTCGCCTCACCGGCCAGTTGCAGGAGCGCGCCCAGGAACTGGTCTTGCGCCAGATCCCGCCGGCGCCGCTCGACGACCTGATCGCCGGCATCGAGGCCGGCGGAAGGGCGATGCTGAGCCAGGGCATCACCAGCGTCATGGACGCGGGCGTCGGCATGCGCCAGGGCTACGACGACTTCCTCGCCTATCAGGAGGCGCGCCGCCAATGCCGGCTGCCGCTGCGCGCCTATCTCTCGCTGGTCGGCGGGCCGGCCGGCATTCAGGAACGGGCGTTGGCCAACGGCCTGCGCAGCGGGGTCGGCGACGATTTTCTGAAAATCGGCTCGGTCAAGCTGTTCACCGACGGCGCCGCCGGGTCGGGGACGGCGGCGATGAAAAGTCCCTACCGTTGCGGCTGCGATCGCTTCGGCATGCTGATCTACGACACGCCCGATCTCAACGCCTACGTCGCCGACTACCACGCCCAGGGCAACCAGGTCAGCCTGCACGCCATCGGCGACGCCGCCATCGAGCAGGCGATCGAGGCCGTCGCCCAGGCCCAGGCCAAACACCCGGCCAGCGACCGTCGCCACCGCATCGAGCATTGTGGCTTCATCACACCCGCGCAGATCGTGGCCATGAAGCGGCTCGGCATCTACCCGGCGCCGCAACCGATCTTCATCTACGAGTTCGGCGATCTCTACGTCGAGGCGCTGGGCGAGGACCGGCCGGCGCGGTCCTATCCGATGAAGACCTGGATGGAGCGGGGCATGCACCCGGCGGCGAGCTCGGACGCCCCGGTCTCGAGTTCGAACCCGATGACCAATCTCTACACCATGGTGACCCGCGAGACCGCGAGCGGCCGGGTGCTCGGGGCCGATCAGGCGCTGACCATGGCGCAAGCGGTCTCGGCCCTGACCTATAACGGCGCCTTCGTGAGCTTCTGCGAGGACGAAAAGGGCACGCTCGCCCCCGGCCGGCTGGCCGACCTCGCCGTCCTCGACCGCGACATCTTCGCCATTCCCATCGCGGAGGTGCTGGAGGCCCGGGTCGACGTCACCATCCTCGACGGCCGCGTCGTCCACGTCCGCGAAGGCATCGAGCCGGGCTGACCGAGCGGCGGTGTTTCGGGCGGGCGGCACCCGCCGGTCCTTGTCTTGGGGGCTTGGATGACCCTGTGTACGGTGAGGATGCCCTGTCGAGACTTTACATCTTCGCGTCCGGCTGCGGGCGGAGGTAAGCGACCGGTTGGGCGAAGCCACTGATCGGGCGCCGTATCGGCCAACGCCGGCCAGATCGCCTCGGGCGGGCGGTCGAACCGCCAGATGAAGGTCCGCGAATAAAGCCGGCTCATGATCCCGATCGCTGGCCGTCGG
>Ga0114931_10008345_pt1 | contig 12559 bp, 11 predicted proteins | sample 2SBtaG_FD_89579 | JGI IMG/M metagenome (GOLD analysis project Ga0114931, IMG submission 89579) | Deep subsurface microbial communities from Kolumbo volcano to uncover new lineages of life (NeLLi) - 2SBTROV14_V59a metaG | ecosystem: Environmental > Aquatic > Marine > Volcanic | place: Kolumbo...
CTTCAGAACAGCAAGACAACACTGAAACAGTGGTTTTTAGCTATGCTTTTATCAGATCAAGCGTATGGGTTATTTGAAATGTTTAAAAATAACGCTGTCTTAATTAGAACTTAACTATATAAACTAAGCTACTACTTCTCTTGCTAGCATATTTGATGCGTACTCATCAAATGCCTCATATAGTTGTGGTAAATTTTCTAGCTCGAAATATTTAGTTTGTATAACATCCGTACGAAAATCAGTATTCATCAACTCTTCTAAATCAAAAGGAACAAATTCAGCATCTCCTTCAAAAATAGAGTTAGATTCACCAAAAGAAGAAATTATTCCTGCTCCGTAAATTTTACCAACGTTCGTTTTTAAGACTCCAAACTCTATTGTAAACCAATACAATCTTTGTAGTTGCGTTACCACTTCTTCATCGTGGATAAAACGAACACCTACCTTCCCTATTTTCTGAGCAAAATCAGCATAGTCTTGATCCATAAACAACGGTATGTGCCCAAAAATATCATGAAACATATCTGGCTCTTCCAAATAATCTAATTGATCCATTCTTCTTAACCAGGTAGAAGAACAAAACTTTTTTTGAGCCAACAACTCAAAGAAATCTTCTCGAGGAATTAATCCCGGAACAACATGCACCGACCAACCCGTTTTTTCTTTTAAAGTAGCACTTAAATCCTCAAAGCGAGGAATAAAATTCGCATTTAAAACAGGACTTAACTCATTCAAACAATCTAAATACTCTTTACAAGATTTATCTTGTAAGTTTTCTACTTGACGCTCAAATAACGTCTTCCATACTTCAAAGTCTTCTTCTTTGTATTTCTCGTATTCTTGTACCATATGGCAAAGATAATTTATTGAGCAATAATTTCTTCAATTCTATTGGCCAATTCAAAATCTTTAAATGTTACTCCCCCTGCATCATGAGTGCTTAACCTTACATCCAATTTGTTGTATACATTAAACCATTCTGGATGATGATTCATTTCCTCAGCAACCTCTCCAACTCTCACCATTACAGCCATTACCTCTTTAAAATCTTTAAACAAAAACTGCTTATTAATTCCTTCCTCAGCATAAGACCACCCCTCTAGAGGCAACAGTTTTTCCTTGATTTCATTGGGTAACATCTTTTCCATTTGTTAATTTTTTAACGCATTATATATCACTTGTTGTATATCTGTTCTAATGTTTAAGTGTAGTAATTTTTTATTCTCCGCATCAGGATAAATCCTATTAGATAAGAAAACATAAACAATTTCCTGTTCTGGATCTGCCCAAGCAATCGTACCTGTAAAACCTGAATGTCCAAAACTTAAATACGATATACAATTACAAGTGGGGCCACCTTCGCCATCTATTACTGGTTTATCAAACCCCGCTCCTCTCCTATTTTCATCATCAGCACAGTACTGACACTTTGTAAATTCAGCCAATGTGGTATCAGTAATATACCTCTTTCCACCATATACTCCTTTATTTAAATATAGCTGCATCAATTTGGCTAAATCATTGGCATTAGAAAAAACTCCAGCATGACCACCAACCCCTCCCAACATGGCCGCTCCCGGATCATGTACATCTCCGTGTATTAACTGCTTTCTAAACACTTTATCATTCTCTGTAGGAGTAATTCGTTCTAATGGAAAACGATCTCGAGGATAATACCCAGAAGTTGTCATCCCTAATTGAGCATATAAATTAGCAACATACTCGTTTAATGGTTGTCCTGTTTGCTTCTCTACAATTCTTTTCAAAAAATAATAGCCCAAATCACTATAACGATACTCTTTCTCTTTAATAGGCCCCCTTAAAATTCGCTGATAAATAATATCAGGGTAATGCTGGTTGATGTAAATTCCTTCAGCTACCCGATAAGGATAAAAGTTAGATGAATCGGCTGAATAAATAACAGAGTCCAGTTGTTTGTTTCTCATTGTTTTGATATAAAAAGGCACCCATGCTTGTAATCCTGATTGATGAGCCAATATTTCCCTTAAATTCAAATCACCGTAAGCGGAAGAATCTGGTATCAAATCAGACAAATACGCACTTAAATTAGAATCTAAACTAAACTTCCCTTCATCTTGTAAACGCATTACAGCTAGCAGCGTAGCTGCTATTTTTGTGATGGATGCTAGATCATAAATGTCAGAGTTCTGTACTTCTCTCTTCTTATCATAAGTATGATATCCAAACGATTTGTTGTAAATTACCTTACCACGTTTAGCAACGAACACCTGGCAGCCTGGATAAGCCCCTTCAGTAATCCCTTTTAATGCAATACTGTCTATCTCATACAAATCACCTCGCAAAATCCCCACATCTTCAGGAACGGTGTACTGAAACCTTTGAATAGGAGCTACCTCAATACCAGCACCAACCTTAAACTGCTCAGAAACACTAACTGGCAACTTTCCTGTTGCTCCAATACCTCCAAAAATAACTTGAGCAGCTCCTCTATTGGCATAAACACTATTCTGATAGCCCATAATTAAAGCATCCACCTTTTCTGCAGCTTGAAAATCAATTAAACTGTAAGGGTTAGCAAATACAGTTAAGATAACTTTATTCCTCATAGCCAAATTGGAGATCATGTCTTTTGTTCCTGATCCAATTTTGTAGCTTTTCCAAGGGGTTTTATTGGATTTATGGATACTCACTATAATGGTGTTGTAGCTTCGAAGCGTGTCTAACAACTTCTCATTTTTCTTACTTTCTAATTCTTTTATGGTAAAATGATCTACTTGAGTGTACAACGACAAGGTGTTCTGAAATTCATTAACCTTACCCTCTCCTATAGATAAAGACGCTATTTTGAGTGTATCTAACCTCTTTAAAGGCAAAATGTTATTGTTATTTTGAAGTACAGTTAATGCTGCTTCAAACAGCTGTTGATTCAACAACTCATACTGATTGGTATTCAAATCCTCATAAAGACTATCCAGTTTAACAGGTTGGTAATCATCTAAGCCCATCCACTGTTTTGCCTTTAAAATCTTCAAACAACGCTGATCTATTGCTTCCTGAGTAATTTTCCCATCAGCAATAGCTTTCTTTATTTGATTGATGGCTGTTGGTACATCTTCCGAAAACAACAAAACATCATTTCCTGCTAATAACGCTTTCACATCTACCTCTCCAGGTTTAAAGTAAGAACTCACTCCTTTCATATTCAACGCATCCGTAAATATTAATCCTTTAAACCTTAAACTGTCTTGAAGTAAATGAGTAACCACATTTTTGGACAAGGTAGTAGCTGTATTAGGTGTTTTTTCATAAGCTGGAATGTACAAGTGTGCCACCATCATACTCGTTAATCCATTATTAATTAGCTTCTTAAAAGGATACAACTCCATGGTATCCATTCGGGCCACTGAGTGTGGTATTATCGGTAATGATTTATGAGAATCTTTATCTGTATCTCCATGCCCTGGAAAATGTTTGGCATTCGCCATTACACGAACAGACTGCATTCCTTTCATGTAAGCTATCCCTTTATTGGCCACATTCTCCTTACTTTCTCCAAAAGAACGTGCATTGATAATCGGATTCTTCGGATTTACATTCACATCTACCACCGGAGCAAAGTTGATATGCAATCCTATTCGTTTGCATTGTTCTCCTATATCTACCCCCATTTGATAAATTAAATCTTCATTTTGAATGGCACCTAAAGTCATTTGCCATGGATACTTCACTGTACTATCTAAACGCATTGCTAAACCCCATTCACCATCTATCGCCATCATTAATGGTATTTTTGAAAGTTGTTGATACTCATTAGCTAAAGTAGCCTGACGAAGAGGCCCCCCCTGCATAAAAATAAGCCCCCCTATCTTATATTTACTGAGTAACTCCTTAATTTGAGCAACATGATTATTGTCCTTGTTCGAATAAGCTGCCACCATAAACAGTTGAGCTATTCTTTCTTCAGGAGTTAATGCCTTTAATATAGAATCTGCCCACAACGTATTTTCCTGAATAAATGGATATTGTTCCTTACGCTGTTCTAACTCCTCATTCAATTTTGGTTTCACAAAAGAAGAGGAAACAATAAATACGAATAGCAAGCTAATTCCTATGTGTTTTTTTTGATACATCAATTATTTGTATTTGATAATAAAAGTAACCTTAAAAACAGGGAGGTATAAAGCAATTTTAATCGATTATCAACAATTGATTTTTTATATCTGCAATTGTTAAAAACTCGTTATTAAAGTTTTCTTTTAATCCCACAAATTCTTGTTTTATCAACTATTTTTGTTGCAAAAACATTATCATCTCACTCTAAAACACAATAAAAATGCCATCCATTAGCGAATTAGAAAAAACAGCTACTCAAGTAAGAAGAGACATTGTTAGAATGGTACACGCAGTTAGCTCAGGCCATCCTGGAGGATCATTAGGCTGCACCGACTTTCTAACCGCTTTGTATTTTGATGTGATGAACCATACCCCACAACCATTTAACATGGATGGCACCAACGAAGATTTATTTTTCTTATCGAATGGACACATATCTCCTGTTTTTTATAGTGTGTTAGCACGATCTGGCTATTTCCCTGTAGAAGAGCTTAAAACATTTAGAAAACTAAACAGCCGATTACAAGGTCACCCTACTACTCACGAAGGATTACCAGGAGTTAGAATAGCAAGTGGATCCTTAGGACAAGGGATGTCTAACGCTATTGGTGCTGCTTTAACCAAAAAATTAAATAATGACAAAGGCATTATATTTTCTCTTCATGGTGATGGTGAAATACAAGAAGGTCAAATTTGGGAAGCAGCTATGTATGCTTCTTATAACAAAGTAGACAATTACATCGCAACTATTGATTACAACCATAAACAAATTGATGGAGACATTAGTGATGTATTAGATTTAGGTGACTTAGACGCAAAATGGCAAGCTTTTGGATGGGATGTGATGCATATGAGTGGAAATGATATGAAAAACGTAGTAGACATATTAAATGAAGCAAAAACACACTTAGGAAAAGGAAAACCCGTTATGATTATTATGAAAACAGAAATGGGTCAGGGCGTGGACTACATGATGCACACCCACAAATGGCATGGAAGCGCACCAAATGATGAGCAACTGGCTAGCGCATTAAATCAATTAGAAGAAACATTAGGAGATTATTAATGATTGTCATTGCGATTCCGATGAAGAATGAAACCGGAAGAAGCAATCTTAAAAAATGAGATGACTTCGTTCCTCCCGATGGCTATCGGGATACAAATAAAACAAAGTGAATAAACTAACAACACATATTACCCTAATCTTCGCAACACTATTAGTGTTGTCTACCACTTCCTTTGCCCAAACACCTCAAAAAACAAGAATACTTTTCGTCTTAGATGCTTCTCAGAGCATGTTAGGAAAGTGGGATAAGGAGCAAAAAATGAAAGTAGCTACCCGTTTGATGTCCAACTTAATGGACAGCTTAAGGTCAATCGATAATTTGGAGGTAGCCCTACGTGTTTACGGACATCAGTTTTCTGTTGCTATGGGAGAAAGAAGCTGTAAAGACACCAAACTTGAAGTTCCTTTTGGCTATAACAATTATGATAAAGTAAAAGGCGTTTTAAAAGGACTTTATCCACAAGGAACAACCCCTATTGCATACTCTTTAGAACAAACCAAAAACGACTTCCCTCCATGCAGCAATTGTAAAAACATCATTATCTTAATTACTGATGGCATTGAAGAATGTGATGGCGACCCTTGCGCTGTTGCTTTGGCTTTAAGAAAAAACGGAGTTACCCTCAAGCCATTTGTTATTGGAATGGGGCTAGACTTAGAAACTATCGATGCCTTTAAGTGTATCGGAACATTCTTTGAGACCAACGATCAAGCCTCTTTTGAGAATGTTTTAAACGTGGTTATCTCACAAGTAATGAACAATACTTCTGTTCAAGTAAACCTAATTGATGCCAACGGCTTACCATCTGAAACAGATGTTAACATGACCTTCTATGATAGTTTCTCCAAATCCATTCAGTATAATTTTATGCACACCATTAACCACAGAGGTGTTCCCGACACTATTCCTTTGGACCCTGCTTTTAAATATGATTTGGTAGTTCACACCCTACCTCCTATTAGCAAGAAAAACATTACTATTAATCCTGGAAAACATAATATCATTGCCTTAGATGCTCCTCAAGGTTTATTAAAATTAAAAATGAATGGACTAAATGAGTACGATGAATTAAAATGTATCGTTAGAAAGTCAGGAGAAATGAAAACACTATACATTCAAAATTTTGAAGAAGCCACCAAGTACATTACCGGTAACTACGATTTAGAAATATTAACCCTCCCCAGAATGTATGTAAGTGATGTAAACATTGCTCAAAGCCATACCACCAAAGTTTTTATTCCTGAACCCGGAATTGCCAACATTTACTTACAGAGCAAAGGAATAACCAGCATTTTTGTTGAAAAAGACAATAAGTTGGAATGGGTATATAATGTTCCTGAAACCCACACCAGACAAACCATTGTTTTACAGCCCGGAAAATACAGAGCTGTTAATCGTGGGTTAAACTCAAAACAAGTCATTTTTACAAAAGAGATTCAATTTCAAATAAAATCAGGAGCCTCCACTCAGGTTAAATTTTAAAAAACATGAAAAAATACACATACACAGAAGAAAAAGATACCCGTTCAGGTTTTGGTGATGGTCTCACTGAAATAGGTAGAGAAAATAAAGATGTTGTTGCCCTATGTGCCGACTTAACAGGCTCATTAAAAATGAATGCCTTTGAAAATGAAAATCCTAACCGCTTCTTTCAAGTAGGTATTGCTGAAGCTAATATGATTGGAATTGCTGCAGGGATGACCATTGGTGGAAAAATTCCTTATACAGGTACTTTTGCCATCTTTTCTACAGGAAGAGTGTACGATCAGATTAGACAAGCTGTAGCCTATTCTGGGAAAAATGTAAAAATATGCGCATCACACGCTGGAATTACTCTTGGAGAGGATGGAGCTACCCACCAAATATTAGAAGACATCGGTTTAATGAAGATGTTACCTGGAATGACGGTGATTAATCCGTGTGATTACAACCAAACAAAAGCTGCTACCAAAGCAATTGCTAGTCATGACGGACCAGTTTACCTACGTTTTGGAAGACCAAAGGTGCCTGTATTTATGAATGAAGAATTTGTTATTGGCAAAGCCATTAATTTAAACGAAGGAAATGATGTTACTATTTTTGCTACTGGACACTTAGTATGGGAAGCCATTAAAGCAGGAGAGATTTTAGAAGAAAAAGGAATAAATGCCGAAATAATAAATATCCACACCATTAAACCTTTAGATGAAAAAGCAGTCTTAGCATCAGCAAACAAAACAAAATGTATTGTTACTGCTGAGGAACATATGAGAAATGGAGGTTTGGGAGACAGTATTGCGCAAGTAATTAGTCGAAATAACCCAATGCCCATTGAATATGTTGCTGTAAATGATAGTTTTGGAGAAAGTGGAACTCCAGCTCAATTGATGGAAAAATATGGTTTAACTGCTACTGATATTGTAGCCGCTGCAGAAAAAGCAATTGCAAGAAAGTAATAATAAAACCATTAAACAATATAAAAGTCCACTAGCAAAGCTGTTAGTGGACTTTTTATTTAGTCGGCCCTTAAGAACGGTTTAATTATTTGTTTTTCAGTTAGATAAGTTAAAAAGTAGTTTGTTTTCTGTGTTTAAAATTGCAAGATAATGTGTATTTTGTGTAGTAAACCTTGCAATAAATGATAGGAAAAACATCAAATCAAAATCAACGAGATTTATTTCAACCCTTGCTTAAAGATTTCATAAACATGAGTCATGAGTTGGTATTGTTGAGTGATAAAATTGATTGGAACTATTTTGGAGAAAATTTTTCAAAATACTACTCCAACACAGGACCACCAGCGATGCCAATTCGTTTGATGGTTGGAAGTTTGATGCTCAAACGAATTTATAATTTATCAGATGAGCGTTTATGTGAAGCTTGGGCAATGAATCCTTACCTGCAATATTTTTGTGGAGAGGCTAAGTTTAAGCACGGGTTTCCCTGCGATCCAAGTGACTTTGTACACTTTAGGCATCGAATAGGCGAAAAGGGAGTAGAAAAAATATTTGCATATTCGGTTCATCTTTTTGGTAAAGCAGCTAAAGAGAAAGTAAATCTATCAGATACAACTGTAGGAGAAAATAATACGAGCTTTCCTACTGATGCTAAATTGTCAAAGAAGATGATTGATAAATGCAATGAGGTAGCAGAAAAAGAAGGTATTGTTCAGCGACAAAGTTATGTGCGCACCTCTAAACAATTGGTCAGAGCAACTCATAATCGTAAGCATCCTAAAAGAAGAAAAAAAGCGAAGAGAGCAGACCGAAAACTAAAGACGATAGCTGGACGTTTATTACGGGAATTAGAGCGAAAATTACCTGATTATCTTTTAAAAGAATATCAAAAAGAATTTGAATTGTACTATCAGGTTGTAAATCAAAAGCGAACAGATAAGGACAAAATTTACAGTCTCCACAAAGCATTTACCTCATGTATTGCCAAAGGAAAAGCACATAAGCAATATGAATTTGGCACTAAAATAGGTTTAAACACCACTTCTAAAACCTTAATCATCACCGCTATCAAGAGTTTTGAAGGAAATCCTCACGATAGCAAGACAATAGAACCTCTGTTGGAACAAATGGAGAAAAATATTAACCACACCCCCGATGAACTGATTTATGATAGAGGAGGCAAAGGGGTAAAACAAATAGGAAAGACAAAAATCTCAACACCAGATTATCGACCACTAAAGCGAGATACCGCATATCAGAAAAGAGCTAAAAAGAAAAAGTTCAGAAGAAGAGCAGCTATAGAACCAGTGATAGGTCATTTAAAAACAGATTTCAGAATGAATCAAAACTACCTTTCAGGGAATAATTCTCCTCAAATCAATGCTTTTTTAGCTGCAACAGGTTGGAACTTAAAGAAAATGATGAAACAACTCAAAGAAGAGTTTGGAAAATCAATTTCTTGGCTTAATAATTTTATAATGCAACTTTTATACTCCAAGCAAAAATCGAGTTGCTAAGGTTCGACTATTTAAAAAATAGATGGAACATTATTCTGACGATCAACTCATAGCCATGTTTCGAGAAGAAAGTTCTCAGAACAACGCCTACCATCTGATTGTTCAGAAATACAAAGAAAGGCTCTACTGGCACATCAGAAGGATGGTGATTAGTCATGAAGATGCTGATGACGTACTGCAAAACACGCTCATAAAAGCATGGAAAGGACTGTCTAATTTCAAAGCAGAATCTAAACTATACACTTGGCTATACAGAATTGCAACTAATGAAGCCATCACTTTTCTTAACCAAAAGAAGAAACGTTTCTTCATTCCAATTGTTGATATAGAGAAAGAACTTGCTCAATCGTTAGAGAGTGATGAGTATTATACTGGTGATGAAATTCAACTGAAATTACAAAAAGCCATTTTAACCCTACCAGAAAAACAACGTTTGGTTTTTAATATGAAATACTACGAAGAAATGAAATATGAAGAAATATCAAAAATTTTAGACACTTCAGTTGGTGCATTAAAAGCCTCTTATCATCATGCCGTAAAAAAAATTGAAATTTATTTAACATCAGATTAAACCTTTTACAAAAAACAATGTCTTAGATACAAATGGAAAACAAAAATAACATATCCGAAAACCCACTAAAAGATGCTCCTTTTTTGTCAAGAATCAAGAAAGAAAATCATTTTTCGACTCCAAAAAACTACTTTGAATCTTTAGATGAAGTAAGAACTCCTAATAATCTGAATAAAAATTACTTACAAATTTTATTTGACAAATTGTCATACCGTATTTTTACCCCAATAGCGGCAAGTATTGTCATTTTTATATTGATTTTTAACCTCTACCCTTCGAGCAATGAAACACCCCTTACTTCCGATCAAATATATGAAGTATTAGCGGAAGAGAATTACCTAGAAATTGAGGATGATTTACTGTATGAAACTTACTACGAAACCACATCATCCCCCACCCTTTCGGAAGATAAAAATTCGGAAAATGAAAATGATGAATACATTGAATACTTAATAGAAAACGATATCGATATCAATTTAATAATAGCTGAATTATAAACCGATCTGAATGAGATCATAAACTTAAAAATTATGAAAAAATCAACATCACTTATAGTAGCACTTTTATTATCGTGCTCTGCATTACTGGCACAACACCATAGTGCTGAAGAAAGAAAGCAACATAAGGATAAAATCAAATCCATGAAAATTGCTTTTATTACGGAGAAGATTAACCTTACTCCTGAAGAAGCTCAACAGTTTTGGCCAGTATACAACGAATATGAAAACAAACGAAACGCCCTGCTTAAAGAAAAAAGAATGGAAAAGAAGAACAACAAAGAAGATATAGGGTATACGGATGAAGAAATTAAAAAACACATTGACAATCACTTTGTTATCAGACAAAAGGAATTAGACCTAGACAAAGAGTACCATACTAAGTTTCTAGCTGTAATATCCATTAAAAAAGTGGGGAAACTATATTTAGCAAGAGAGCAATTTAAACGCGATTTATTGAGAAAAATGAAGGAGCACCATAAAGGAGCTCCACATCACGGGAAAGAACACCCTGCCCCACCAGCAGAATAAACACACCGGTTATTGATTATAAAAGAGGCAGCACAATTGTGCTGCCTCTTTTTTTTATTTTGATAAAAATGATGTCAGTTTGGGTATCGAAAACAAATCATTTTACATTTCGATACACCCAAAACGAGTTTTGGGCACTCAATGTGACAAATGATATTAAGCTTCAAACTAAAGCTCACTCCAATTTTGCTTACATTTGAAAATATATAATACGTATATAGAACACTAGTGTTCTATATACGGTTGTTGGCACACATACGAAAACAAAGTTAAAATAAATGAAAAAAATCACTACATACTTATTATTAAGCCTTATAACAATTAACACTTATGCTCAACTCCCAAAAGGAGATAGAATATTAGCTTGGCAAGTTGATATGACTCAAAATCTAAATTATGATTCCGCTTATGCCTATGCTCAAACTGGCTGTATGGAATCTATACATTTAACTTTTGCTTGGTCAAGTATAGAACCAAATATTGGAAATTTTGATGCAAGTTACATTAGTAATGTGTTAGATATAGCTGATATTTATTATCCTGCTTATGGAACAAAAGTAGAATTACAAATTCCTACAATGAACACCAATGTTAAAGTAACTCCAACTGATTTAATTTCAACTGACTTTGATGATATAATAATGATTAATAGATTTAAAGTATTATTAGATACATTATTTACACACATCCCGAACGTTCAATTATCCGCACTAAACATTGGTAACGAAAGTGATATTTATATGGGAACTGATGCAACTCAATACAATCAATACAAAACATTTTTAGACTCTATCGTTCCTTATGCAAAGCAATTATATTTTAACCTTCACGGAACAGACTTAAAAGTGGGAACTACATTTACCTATGATGGACTTGTTGGAACTTCAACATCCCCCCTTTGTCAAACAGTAAACAATGGATTAGATATTGTTACATTGACATACTACCCCTTAAATCCAGATTTCACTATGGAATCTCCTTCTGTAGTTAATACTGACTTTAGTAGTTTAGTAGGAATATATTCAGACACATTACAACCAATTTATTTTGCAGAATGTGGTTATGCTTCAAGTGATAGCTGTAATAGTTCTGACGCTTTACAGGCTCAATTCTTTCAAAATGTTTTTTCAGCTTGGGACACTTATTATGATAATATCAAATACCTAACATTATTTAAAACTACAGATTGGTCGCAACAAGAAGTGAATGATTTGGGTGTATTCTACGGAATTACAGATAATATTTTTCTTGAATATTTAAGAACCTTAGGAGTAAGAACTTGGGATAATGACGGAACAAACAAACCTGCTTATGAAACAATACTTTGCGAGTTAAGTGATAGAGGTTGGTGTTCAGTAAATTGTGGTATAACAGGAATTAATGACCAATTAATAAATGAGTCTTTTTTAATTTACCCAAATCCAACGAACGGACTAATAAATATAGACACTAAAAAAACAATTTCGCAAGTAAAAATTCACAATAATATCGGAGAGCTAATCCTTATTTCGACTAATAATAACTTTGAAATTAGCAATTTAACAAATGGGATATATTATATAACCGTTGAATTTGAAACAGGAGAAATAGAACAGAAAAAACTGATAAAACAGTAAGAACGTGTGCCAACAATGGCTAAAAAACATAGGGGTTTTGGTGGTAAATTGGAAGTTTTGAGCTTTGAATGAAAACCGCCAAACCAAAATTTTGATAATGAAAAAAGAAGTTACTACTCAGCAACGAAATTAACAATTATACCTGAATAAAAATAAGGCTAAATTGTTATCCGCTGCACAGTATGAGTTTTCTTTGTGTTATCGAAGAAATGATAACCATACCGAAGCGC
>Ga0114931_10008346_pt1 | contig 12559 bp, 11 predicted proteins | sample 2SBtaG_FD_89579 | JGI IMG/M metagenome (GOLD analysis project Ga0114931, IMG submission 89579) | Deep subsurface microbial communities from Kolumbo volcano to uncover new lineages of life (NeLLi) - 2SBTROV14_V59a metaG | ecosystem: Environmental > Aquatic > Marine > Volcanic | place: Kolumbo...
AAGCCTTTCATTCATTCACACCTGTAGATGGAGTCGCAGTACTCTCGCTGAAATGAACCCCGATATTTTCAGATTCCTTTTGATTCAAATGTTTCAGATGTGCGCGCACATAACCCTGTAACCTGTACCGTATCCGAGCAATCAGTTTAATACCCCACCATAAATCGACGTTGTTTAGTGCATCAGTCCGAATGTCCTGTCGCTCTGATGCATAGGCATCTGCCCCGGAAATACTTTTCTGGCCGCCATGTCGACGAAATGCACTTAATACCGCCGGAAAATATTCAGCCTTTCCCTTTAAGCTCATGCGCAGAAAAAAATCATAATCCGCAGCATGTCGTATAGTTACATCAATACCTTTGATCGAATCATATAGTGAGCGCCTCCAATAGCAGGCATCCTGAAGCGGTGTCCAGCCTCCAAATAGCATCATCTTTTGAAGGTCCTTAACATAACCATTACTGTGCTGAAGCACTAAACCTTGTTCATCCACATAATAATCATCACCAAAGAGCAGATCTGCCTGCGAATACGTAAATCTGCCCCGCACCAGATCCAGCGTTCCGGTCAACAAAAGGTCACCACAATTGACCCAGCATATCAGTGGAGCTGATGACATTTCAAACCCCTTGCGAAGCGCGTCAGCATACCCTTCATCCGGCTCACTGATCCAGTCGGTTATTCTGTCTTCATACTTTTTGATGACATCGACACTTCCGTCTGTTGAACCGCCATCAATGATGAAATATTCATCGCCAGGACGCAGATTCTTTAGTACCGACTCAATGGTTTCCTCAAGATATTCCGCCATATTGTAATTGGGGGTTACGACACAGAATCTGGTATCCAGCCCCAGACTGGAGGACCGCTGATGATCCATCATATGACTACAAGAGGAGAAGATCGAAAGTCACAAATAATCCCTACGACCCAGCCCTGCCTGCCGGTATACATCCAATGTTTGCGCAACACATGCATCCCACGAAAAGTGCATGGCTCGTTCTTTCCCCCGCTCCACAAGTGACATGGCATACCCAGTTGAGTACAGCACGTGTTCCAGCGCATGGGTGATCCCACCCACCTCGTATGGATCAATCAGGCAGGCAGCGTCACCGACCACTTCCGGCAAGGAACTGGTGTTGGAACAAATCACGGGACAGCCGCACCTCATGGCCTCCAAAGGCGGAATACCAAAGCCTTCGTACAGGGAAGGATAGACAAACACGCTTGCATGCTGATACAACCCTGCCAATACCGTGTCATTTCCTGATACTCGCACGACGTTTTCCGCCGGAATATTCAACTGGTTCTGTCTGGCGTATTCTGATCTTGTCCGCCTTCCGCCACCAAAGCAGACCAGTTTAACATCCTTCAACAGCCTGGAAGAAGCAGCATACGCCTGAAGCAGCCGGTCGAAATTCTTGTAACGGCCCCGGGGACCGACATAAAGAATATATGGTGCCCGAATCGAGCTTGCCCTTCCGCGATCCGGACACAAGGAACTGGCCAGATAAATGACGGAAACCTTTTCGGGGTTCACCTGAAGCATGTTCACCAGATCGCGTTTCGTATTTTCGGAAATACATATGATATGATTGCTCCGCTCAACGGCAGCCTTTTTCGCACACATCAAGGCGTCCGGTTTCTTTACAGATGACGAAAATCGCTCATGGATCATGTCGAACACCGTCAGAATGCGTTTTGCCCCGGGAATCGGGGGGACGCGGGCAGCGTAATAGGTTTCATGGATGATGTCAGGGGCAAATTCGGCCACCTTTCGCGTCCCGAGTCTTGCGTTCACCCGGACGCACAAATGGCTGGCTCCCCGGAAAAAGGGAATCCTTCTGCCCGTCAGGAACGGCAGGTCTTCAATATAACGATTCACATACAGGGGAGCTATCATGCGCACATTGATATCAGGACGATCCGCCAGGCGATGCGCCATCTCATAAAAATATCGGGTGATCCCGCCATATTGCTGAATTGTGAACATCTGATCATCAAACAGAATCTTCAACAGTTCACCTTGCCTTTACCATATCTTAAGCGAACCACGGAACACACGGAAGGGTAAAGCACAATCCCATGTTTCTTGCTGTGTATCCGCCTTGCTTTTTCCGTGTATTCCGTGGTTCATTGTCTTTCCCGCGCCTTACCCAACTATCCATTCTTTCGTGGTTATCGTATCACATACCGTTCATCAAACGCTGATGATCGGGCATCACAAGGGATGGGAACCTGAACAGCGGATACAGCCGGGAGCCAAAGCGCAGAATAAAACGCAAGACGGATGCATGTGCCTGAAGCCGCGAAAACAGGTGTAAATTGGACAAGCCAAGATATGTATAACCATATTCCACCGCCAGAGCGCTCAGCGTCCGTTCCTGATAAAAGGCAATGTGCTGGCCTGTGGGAAAATAGAAATAGTGCCAGTCCTTGTCTGCGGGCGCGGAAAAGGTCTCCGTGCTGGCCAAAAGTATATCCGGCTGCATGCTGCCCAGAATGCGATCGAAAAACAAGCGCGGTTTCCGCAAATGCTCCAGCACCTCAAACGCAGTCACGCCTTGGTATGGCTGATCGGGATCGCCTTCAAACCCGCGAGCGAAAATATTTTTCGCATGCGGATCCCAGCAATGGAAATCAAACCCCTGATCCCGCATGAGCCGCGTAAAGACGCCATGCCCACCGCCGTAATCCAGACATGCGCTGTCCTGCATGTTCAGCGATTTCAGTAGTACGGAAGTAACCTTCATCAGCTGAAGATTTCGTGACATCACACCCGTATCCTCAGCAGCCATCGCACTGGCATAGGCCTCGTCCAGCCAATACGGCACTTCAGTCTGCAACAGACCACATGAGAGACACTGATAATATGCCACATCATGATGGGTGAGTATTTCGGCACTGAACTCGAATATTGCCGCCTCACCACACAGACGGCATGGAATTTCAGATGCGCTATCGAGCATGAAGCATCGTCCGGAACTGTCTGATACCGATTGAATATGTACGTATGCCTAACTTCCTGTGCACTGCCACCAGCATCAGCACGTGCAGCAAAGCCATGCCGACCGATATGCCAACCGCCACGCCTTCAGCGCCAAACAGGGCACCGGAAATGACGGTGGCAGGAAGCGAGATCGCGGATGCAGTCAGCGACAGCCGCATCAGCTCCTTCTGATAGCCTGTCATCATAAGCACAGGGCCGCAGAACCCTGCCCAGGCATTGGCGACAATACCCATGCCCAAAAGCAGCAATATCCAGTAGGCGCCGGCATAATAAGGGCCAAACAGCATACCGAGAATATCTTTCCCCCACAGGGTGAAAATCGACATCACACAGACAGCGGCAAAAAAGCTTGCGGAAGCCAGCAGCCTCAAAATACGCTCCAGCGCCTGTGTCTCATTCCGGGCATTCATGCTGGCGACCATGGGGGGAACGATAGCATTCAGCGCCAGAAGTGGAAACTGAACCAGCACAACCAGCCGCATGGCGGCACCATACAGCGCGGTATCGGCAGCCGTGGTCAGAAATCCGACCGCCCACAGGCCGAACGTGGTCATCAACACGACAATCAGATTACTGACCAGAAGCGGAATACCGGTACGAAGCAGCTCCTTCATAGAAACCCGTTTTTCGTAAGCAAGCCGCGATACCTTCATCCATACCGCCAGCAGGGCGCACGCCGCGCTCACCAGGGCAGCCAGTACCGTCAACAAGATCACCCGATGCAATGAAACCGCTTGACCGTCCATCCATATCCACAGCATCAAAAGAAAAAACAGCACGCTGGTCAACAAGCCCTCAAACAGCGTCGCCAGCCTGATATCATGAAATCCGCGAAGACATTCGGCGGCCAGCGTTCGCAGCGACGTCAGCACAATCCATCCCGCCACAAGGATGCTGCCCACGCTCATCATTCGGGAGTGAAAAAGAAACACTCCCCACGACGACACCGAGACAGCATAAAGGCCGGCAATCAAGCCACTCGCTGCAGCCACGACCAGGAAAGATTTCAGCACCGTATCCCGGATACGCGATTCACATCCCGCACCGGACGTCTCAGCAATATAACGCACGACCGCCTGACTCAATCCCATTTGAGCCACAAGCACTGCAACAGCGCCGATACTCATGATTAAAAAATAGATACCCGCCTCATCGGGCGAAAGCAGGCGCGTCAGGATGGCATTGGCAGCCACGCCCACCGCCATCGCCAGCACCTTACCGGAAAAGGCCCAACCCCCGCCGGAAACCAGGTATCGAACATGCTTTCTTAAATCAGGATGCATCAATTAGCGATCACGATCTTGTTTTCCTCGATCGGACATCCACCACGGCGCATGCGCACGCGCAGCATAGCCGTACTTGTCACCGAACGCGGCCTCATAACTCCCGGCAAACACCATCAAGGTCATGGCCACAGCCAATATGCCCAGGCCTGCCTTGCACACGCGATGCCGGGGAAGCCTGATCCGTACATCATGCCGTTCAGCAATGATGAGAAGTGATGCCAGTTGCGCCGTCCATAGCCACACGACATCGAGAAAATAGGAGGGTGGCACAGTGACAATCATCAGCAGAAAAATACAGTTGGCCACAATGAGCATAACAACCGCAAGTCTCAACTTCACATCTTCCAATTGTCTGAACACAAACAACCCCAAAATAACAGGCATCAAAATCAGGCCCAGATTCAGCAGCATGACCGGCAACCCAAAATCAGTCATTAGTAGCAGATAATGGTTAAGCGCACTGTCGAAGGCATGGATGATATCGCCAGTCTGCTGATACACCAGATTGGAAAACTCCCGGTACCACCCCCCCGGACCCCAACCCGACCAGAATGAACTGATGCCCAGCACCCAGGCCAGGCCATAAAGCCATCCTCGCTGTTCGCCTTGTGTAAACAAACCCGCAATGCCTCCAACGGACATCTTCTGCATGGATTGGGCAATACGGACGCCCAGACCCCCGAATTCGCGGAAGACATCCTGGAGCATAGGCGCAACGATGAGCAGCAATCCCAGCACAAGCATCGGCGTAATCCCGGCCGCTATACGCCAGCGAAAGGACCAATGAGAATTCACACACGCCATCATCAGGGGGATCAGGATGACAAACAGGCAGATTCCTCCGGCTGCGGTGCGGTTGCCGGTAAAGCACTCCGCCGGAATCAGCAGAAGCGCCAGCAGCATATAAGCAAACTTCACCAGCCTGCCTGTCTCCATGCGAATGCCGATAATCAGCAAAGGCAGTAATAGAAATGTCGTTAAGGCAAACGCATTGGGATCGCTTGCCAGACCTGCGTATCTGGACATTCTGTTCCACGGAGGAAATGTGAGTAATGAATGATCCACAAACCGCTGATACAGCAGCACGCCGAGGCTGATCACCCAGGCAAGCACAATCCAGCGAATGATAACCTGCATGGAGAGCTTCCGTGCCAGCGCATATTGTCCAAGCAGCATGACGGGAAAGAACAGGTAAATGCAGGTAAAGTAGACTTCCATCTTGAAACTCTTGAACGCGGTTACCCCTTCCGCATTAATCGGCATATCTGCGGGAACCGTAAACAGTCCCAGCGCATGAATCAGGCCGATCCCTGCAATTAGCCCCCCATAGATCAGGCAAAGCCAGATATATGCCGGCAGCCCGCCATCCGGTTCCTGCGTGTTTTTAAGAAAGACGCCGGCAATAGCGCACAGGACGAGAAAGAGAGCCAGCGTCCAGTAGGTTCCCGCTGAGGGAAGCCACACATGAATCAGGCTCCCTATACATAGAAATGAGATGGTGAGCAGACTGTACAAAAAGGCTGGACGCACCAGCACATTTGGTAAAAAGTGGTTCAATAGGCGTTCTTTCCCGAGAATCCCCGTATGGCCGTTAACGCAATAATTTTCATGTCCAGCCAAGGGGACCAGCGGCGGATGTATTCCAGATCATACTCCACCCTCTTTTCCATCTTGTTCAGGGTATCCGTCTCCCCGCGCCAGCCGTTCACCTGTGCCCACCCGGTGATGCCCGGCCGCACCTTGTGGCGCCACATGTAACCTTGGATCAGCTTGCGGTATTGCTCGTTGTGCGCCACCGCATGCGGCCTGGGGCCCACGATGCTCATCCTGCCTTGCAACACATTGAGAAACTGCGGCAATTCATCCAGCGAGGTGCGGCGCAGGAAAGCGCCAAACCGGGTCACGCGCGCATCGCCCTTCTTCGCCTGCGGAACATTTCCTCCATCCTCGCAGACGCTCATGGAACGAAACTTGTATACCTTGATCCGCCTGCCATTCAGACCATAACGATGCTGCTTGAACAATACCGGTCCGGGCGAAGTGAACTTGATGCAACAGGCAATCATCAGCATGAGCGGAGAAACAAGTGAAAGAATGCATGATGCAAGTACGATGTCTTCAAAACGCTTGATGATGCCGAAAGGGCCGAAAAACGGCGTTTCACATAAGGCAAACACGGGGAGGCCGCCCAAATCCTGCATGCTGGCGCCAACCAGTTCGAACGCAAACAGGTCCGGCACAAGATAAATCGATGCCGTCGTGTCCTGAAGTCCTTCAATCAGGTCGCGCATACGGCGTTCGGCGCGCATCGGCAGCGCAAAATAAACCAGATCCACATGCTCACGCTGTACATATGCCACCAGCTCCGGTGTGGTACCCATAATGGGTATGTCTCCGCATAAAGTCCCTTGTCTGGATGATTTGTCGTCGAAGAAGCCCAGCAGGCGCAGCCCCATCCAACGGGCTGACCGGATTCTGATCCCCAGTTGCTGGCCGAGATCGCCGCAACCCACGATCACGGCGGTTCGTGCATTCCTCCCCTGTTTGCGCAGCCGGCGCAGAAGCAAACGCACACCTGCGTGAAACAGGGTGATAACCGAAGGGGTGGCGAGAAACCAGCTGCCGACAGCAACCCGGGAAAAGAAGGTGGTGCTCTTTGTCGCCCACGCGATAAACAGTAAAATGCCGGCCACGAGCAACCAGGCGCCGATCAATAGCCGGACTTCCGCCCACAAGCTTGCCCCGCGCCACGGCCGGTAAAGGGTCAGGGCCTGAAAAACGATAAGCGTCAAAAAAGCGGCCAGAATGGCCGCCACCATGTATGGCCTGGACCAGGCAATGCCGTAGGCCATTGCCAGAACATAGAGCGATAATGGCGGAATCAGCGCGTCAACAAGGCGCGTTATCCAGGCCAGCAAGCTGTTATGGCGTCTGAGAAGCCCCGATTTCATACCAGAAGACTAGCTCCCACACCCCCTCTTAGGCAAAGGGATGTTTGTCAGTGCCGACAATGTGTTGGAACGGAACCGGTCCGGAATTAAAACCGCTCCCGCATGAGATACCACAGGAACAGGCTATTCGTCACCAGATAGCGTTTCCATAAACGTCCCGGCTCGCTGGCCAGACGAAACAGCCACTCCAGCCCATTCAAGCAATTCAGGATCAAAAAGACTCCCAATCCGTTATTACCCCTTACTCCACGCCCTGCATCATTTTGCTTACATCCATGGCACGCCAGACGGTCACATCACTGCGTTGTTGCCGTTCTATGCCATCATACACCAGCGCACAGGTGCTATCCTGTGAGGCGAGCCGGGAATTAAATGTTCGCAACCCTTTAAAGTAGTCACTGCTGATCGTTGCCCCCGATTTTATTTCCACGGCAGCAATACCCGCCCCGCTCTCTAACAACAGATCGACTTCATTGCCTTTGGCATCGCGCCAGAAGTACAGATTGCTGCGCCTGCCGCGATGATAACGATATTTCAAAGCCTCGATGACCACCATATTCTCAAACAGGTTACCCCTGAGGGGGTGGCGGTTCACGTGACTCTCTTTTTCGATGCCGAGCAGATAGCTGGCCAGGCCAACGTCGTAGAAATAGAGCTTGGGCGTTTTTATCTGACGTTTCGAAATATTGGCATGCCATGGCCGCAACTGAAAAACCACATAACTGGCTTCCAGAAGCGTAAGCCAACTGCGGGCGGTCGTATGGGAAATACCTACATCATTACCAAGACTCTGAAGGTTCACCAACTGCCCGACCCGGCCGGCACAGAGACGGACAAACCGTTCGAACAGCGCCAGATCCTTGATAGCGATAAGCTGTCTGATATCGCGTTCCACATAGGTTTCCAGGTAATCACCAAGAGCCTGGGCCGGATTGATCCCGGCATCGTAAATGCGGGGATAGAAACCGGTCAGCAGTAGCTTGTCGCTCTCCGGCTTGATCCCCGCTCCGGCCAACTCTTCAATACTCAATGGCAGCAGCTTGAGCAGGGCAGTACGGCCCGCAAGCGACTGGGTAATGGTTGTCATTACCTCAAACTGCTGGCTCCCGGTCAAAATGAATTGCCCCGGCTGTTTACGCTCATCCACCAGTGGTTGAAGATACGAAACAAGCTGGGGCACGCGCTGTATTTCATCCAGAATCGCGCCGTCGGCATGTGATGCGAGAAAACCGCGCGGGTCGCTGCCGGCAAAATCCCGGACATCAGGCCGCTCAAGGTTGACGTAAGGCTTATCGGGAAAAGCTGCCCGGCAGAGTGTCGTCTTCCCGCTCTGGCGCGGACCGGTGACTGTGACAACGGGATACTGACCCGCTAATTCCTTCAAAACCGGCTCAAGCGTGCGTGGAATCATTCACGGACGATAAAGCGAATGGAGTAATATGCAAGTTAAACTTTCAGATTACTCCTGCCTTTTCACTTTCGCCTTAGTCCCTGGCTCATCACGCCTCACTTCTCCCTTTCTCATCAGCCCTATGTCTGATGAAGTCGTAAAAAGGCCGTCCGTGGCCTTTTTACTCCCCGGAAAGCGAAAAGCGCGGTTTTCACTTTCCTTACAAATCAATGACTTCCGCCGTAAGCCATTGATTTGCGCGCCCGTCCATGGGCGCGATGATGACTTTTTACGAAGCCATCATGTCTCCCCTCCGACACTTATTGCCACGCCATGTATTTCCAGGATTATGGAAACAGGGTAATTTTAATCATGCGCTGAAGCTGGACAAAATGCTTGTCCAGTGAGTAAATAGCGTAATCATTCTGTAGTGCATTCTGAGCAATAATCAGATCGGGAATGCCCATGCCATTCGCTCCGGAAGCCAGGCATTGTGTCTGAAAATGTATAATTTCCTGCCAGTTGATCGTGAGCGGATTTCTGCTGATCTCTTCCAACAGTTCAATGAGTTGATGCTTCAATATGAAATGAGGCTGAACCTGCCTTCGCATGGATGACCTTTTTTCACCACGGAACACATCAGGTGAATGCTGCTTGCAGCAGAGAATATACCCTGGGGTACTGAATACACGGAAGTAAACCAAAACATTTCCCTTAGTTATTTTCAATCTTGGCATTCAACACTTCCAGAAACCCCAAAAGCCCCATCACCTCGGTGCCTTCAGCCAATGGGAAATTATCACTACCGGGGTATACCACAAACCTGTGCGTTGCCCTTATATCATGACAGGCATAATAAAACCCTTTTGACACAGTTGGCGCCAATGAGCGCTTCACTTCTATCGCCCAGACCTGTTGGTTTGGTCCTTCTAAAATTAAATCAACTTCAGCCTGAGCGGTAGTTCGATAAAAACTGGAACGCCACTGGTCTGACACTTGATTCAGAATCTGCTCTACAACATAAGCTTCCCAACTTGCGCCAATTGCCGGATGCCCCAATAAGCTTTCAAAATCCGTTATGTTTAAAAAGCGATGCATCAACCCACTGTCACGAAGATAGAGTTTCGGCGCCTTGACCAGTCGTTTTTTCGTATTTCCTGACCATGGTTGCAATTGTCGCACCATATAAAAATCAGTAAGTGTATCGATGTAGCTTTTAATTGTTTTATAGCTAACACCGAGACTTTCACCCAATTTTGAATAATTGACTTGCTGGCTATTATTATGAGCCAACATAGACCAAAGCCTGCGCATTGTCGTTGCACTGATATGCGGTCCCATCAGAGGAATATCTCTTTCTATATAAGATGATATAAAATCACCTCTCCATGCCCAGCTCTCATGATCTGATGCGGATAAATAACTATCGGGCAGGCCGCCTCGCAACCAGTGTTTTTCTATATCCAGTAAATTATTCTCCCGGGACAACTCCAGAGCCGAGAAAGGACTCAATTCCAAAAACCGTATTCGACCGGCAAGGGTTTCAGATGAGTGTTGAATAAGATCACGTGAAGCTGAACCAAGTAAAAGAAAATGCGCCGTTCTTTCACCCGCCCTTTTACGTATGTCCACCAGACCACGCAATAATCTGAACAGACCGGGCTTTCTCTGCACTTCGTCAATAATCAGTAATTTACGCTCGCAGCGCCGCAAATAAGCTTCCGCATCACTCAGCTTGGCCAAATCAGAATCCAGCTCTAAATCCAGGTATGCAGTCTCTTTGCCGATGAACTTCGGAACCTCTAATGCCAATGTGGTTTTCCCTACCTGCCTCGATCCTAACAAGGCAACTACCGGCATATTTTGAAGTGCTATGATTAATTTTTTCAGCAGTAATCTTTTTACCATCAGCGCATATTAGAACTTATCATTCTAATATGCAATGTTCATATTCGATATTTAGGGGCGCCAATCAGCATTTATAAACTGCTTCTTTTTACTTCCATGAGTACTGCCTGCCCCCTTGATTTTTCGTAGTTGTGCGTTTTTAGCCCTTCACCCATCCTGCCCTTTTTCCGTCCCCCAGGGGAGCCTCTGAAGATGAATTACGAAGTAAGAGAGGCTGCCCTGGGGCACTTGCTTCATACCACGGGCATTTCCTTCGGTCACAATTCACCTTCTGTATTCCGTGGTGATTGCCTTTGACCTTAACCTTCTTTCAACTATCCCCCCCCTCCGTAGTTATGGTGTACAAACTAAAACCGTTCCCGCATGAGATACCACAGGAACAGGCTATTCGTCACCAGATAGCGTTTCCATAAACGTCCCGGCTCGCTGGCCAGACGGAACAGCCACTCCAGCCCGGCCCGCTGCATCCAGCCCGGCGCCCTTTGTTTGGTTCCCGCCAGAAAATCAAAGGCGGCACCCACACCAATCAGCACGGCAGGCAAATGCGGGGAATAAGCTCCCATCCAGAACTCTTGCTTTGGGCATCCGAGGCCGACAAACACGATCTTGGCTCCTGATGTCTTTATGCGCTCAATCACCTCTGGCTCAACCTCTGGGAATTGCGGTATCATGGGGGGCGACTCGTATCCTGCTACTTTCAGGCTCGGAAACCGCTTGGCGACTGCTGCTTGCAGCCTTTTAATTGTTTCCACAGATCCTCCAAAGAAATAAACCGGCAACTCTTCCTCTTGCGCTAACTCGCAAAGTAGAACCAATAGATCGGGGCCGGCTACTCGCTCAGCTTCATCATACCCTTGCCGCCTCAACTCCCAGACTAATGGCATCCCGTCGCTAGTTACAATGCCAGCGCCTTCCATTGCCGGGCGAAGCCTCATATCTCGACGAGCTGTTGTCACCATGTGCACATTGGCTATGCAAACATAGCCATAATCCTCTTGCTTAGCAGCATTGATAATATGGTCGGAAACTAAAGTTAAATTTCCAACTGTCACGGGACAGCCAAGAACCGAGCCTTTACGAAGTTGATTCACGAATGCCTGCCCATCGATGAACTGTTCAAACTCAGGATCGCCATATATTTCGGCAACACATTCTCCGGTAAATGATTTTCAATTGGATAGGAAGGCACTGCTTGAGTGTCAAGTAGCTCAATTATTTTATCAGCCACAGCTTTAGGGTTGGAATCTAAAGCTACAAAGTCAGGGCAATGACGCCCAAACTCTGGTACATTAGGAGGAAGAATCGTGGGCTTTTGTAGCGCCAACGACTCCAAACTGGTTCTAGGCATGCCTTCAATCGGGGATAGATTCACGCACAGTCTCGCGCAGGACATTAACTTTAACACATCTGATCGCTTTCGATTTCCTAAGTACGCTACTCCATCCTCTTTTAAAGCCGATAATACTCTTTCGTTTTGTGTTTTTAACAATCCAGAAATCACCAGCTTCACATCAGGCCTGACTGCTTTGACATAATTCAAAAAAGCATCAAGCAAAACTGAAATGCCTTTGGCTTCCTTGACCAAGCCAGCATAAAAGATGTAAGTGAGTGGCTTTAACTTCAATGATCGTGTGAATTCCCAAGCCTCTTGTTTATCTACATCTATCTTTTCCTGAACAACGGGGATCAAGGTGACTTGCTCTTTAATCAACCCGTGACGGCATAAATGCAGCATAATGTTCTCGGAGCACGCGATAACACAATCAAAGATAGAAAAGCTCTTTACCTGCTTAGCTGGCACTAATCGGTCGCGAACATCGAGTACCATCGTTAATTCAGAAAAGCGCTTTCTAACCATATTCATCATGCTGGCAAAGGCGCCGGGATGGTTATAAAAACTTGAATGTACCAGAAGGGTGTTCGGTTGTTCATAGCGGATGATTTTCGGAATTGAAAGATATTTCAGGTTCTGAATAGCATATGCAAAAACATCTCTGGGAAACCGCTTTTCCCT
>Ga0114931_10008347_pt1 | contig 12557 bp, 14 predicted proteins | sample 2SBtaG_FD_89579 | JGI IMG/M metagenome (GOLD analysis project Ga0114931, IMG submission 89579) | Deep subsurface microbial communities from Kolumbo volcano to uncover new lineages of life (NeLLi) - 2SBTROV14_V59a metaG | ecosystem: Environmental > Aquatic > Marine > Volcanic | place: Kolumbo...
CATCTGCGTCATCTGCGGATTTATCATTCGGTCAACTCTGCCAACTCAGTTTTGAGCACACGAAGCTGGCGGTTGAGCTCGACCCGGCGGTTGAATTGCTTTTCGCGATGCACTCTCGCCTCCAGCCGTTGATACTCGCGCTGCTTGACCGCAATCTGCCGCTGACGCTCGGCCAGGACCGCGATGGTTTCTCCCTCTCGGGCGGGCACAAGAATCAGCCGCCGCAACATCTGTTCATATAACCGGGCCAAGTCCAGCGCCACGGGCAGCGGCGCGCGGGGTGTATCGGCGGGCAGCCAGTCGGTGGCAAAATAGTCTCCGATGACCCATTTTCCCATTTCCGCCTCGCTGGGTCGCTTGTAGGTAGCTGCAACCCGTATCTGATTCGGGGCGTCGCCCTCGTTTGTGCTGGCGGTCAACTCGAATATGATGGGAAAACCGATGGCCCGGTCAATGCAGCGCAAAATATCTTCGGGCAGTTCTGTATTGTCGCTCAATCCGTCGGGCTTCAGGGCCACGGTGAACACCTGAATTTCCGGTACGCCCGGGCTGGCAGACAGGTTGAGAGTCTCGGGCGCCAGCTTGTATTGCCAGACGATTTGGGCAACCTTCGCCGTGATTTGGTCACGCACCCGGCGACTGGGCTTGCCGGCAACGAAGAGGCGGGTTTTGGGCACGACACGGCCCAAGGCCGCCCGGGCGGGATAGTCGAATAGCGACGGACCGGCCGGTGTACTCATGTCGTTACATCCGCAGATGACGCAGATTCCCGCAGATTAAAAAAACCAGATTTTTGTATTGTAGTCGACCGAAACTGGCAGGCGGAAAGCCCACACCAATATCCAATAAACAGCCGGCTCTGACCACCACCACAGGTTCGCTACGCTTGCATCCCTTATCTGCGTCCATCTGCGTAATCTGCGGATTCATTCGGTTTCCTGCACCACAAGAAACGACATCAGCTCGAAGTCGTCCAGGCCCGAGATGGGATTGTTCAGGGCGCTAGTCCGTGTGCCGGTGAACAGGCTGTCGATCTCTTTTTCCTCCTGAACTTGGACGATGCTTTTGATCGACTGATCGAGCAGATTGGAATAAAAGCGCATGTCGCGGCCGTCGTCGGTCGCCTGATTGAATGGGCCGTAGGCAGCCACAATGGGCTCGGCGCGGCCGCGACAGGCGGCGCGAGTCAGGTCGAGCAAGGTCTTGGCGTCGGTATGGTTGGCGACGATCCGGCCGTCGCGGCCGATGTAGACGAGATAGAACGGATGCAGCCGGTTCTGCTCCTGGATATTGACGGCATGGTTGCGGTTGCGCAGCGTGAAGATGACACCCGGCACCAGCCCATGCTCCGGGTCGGCGGGAACGACGGCGTGCATGCCGCTGGGGAGGTTGGCGAGTTCTCCATGGCTTTTGATGTAGTTGAGCAAATCCATGCGGAAATCATTCAGGCCCAGGTCGGTAATCGAGACGCCGGTCTTCACGTCTTCCATGTCGATCACCTCTTCCTGCAAGCGGCGAAGCTGCTCCTTGCGGTAGGCGATGTCGCTGGATTTGGCGGCGAGCATATTATCATCGCCGGTGGCGGTCACATCGACGATGACCATGCGGTTTTCGACCCGCTCCTTGAGATTGATGTATTCGTCGAGGCTGATGTCGGGCCAGTAGTTGACCAGCTGAATCGTGGCGTTGGGCGAGCCGATGCGGTCGATGCGGCCAAAACGCTGGATGATGCGGACAGGGTTCCAGTGAATGTCGTAATTCACCAGGTAGTCGCAGTCCTGGAGATTCTGGCCTTCGGAGATGCAATCGGTGGCGATCAGGATGTCGATCTCGCGCGGTTCCTCGGGCAGAATGAGATGCTTTTCCTTGGCGCGAGGAGCAAACAAGGTCAGCAGAGACTGAAAATCGTAGCCTTTTCCCAGCGTGGCTTTGGGTGTGTCCGAACCGGTAACACGACTGCTGTGCAGTCCGTGCTGTTCGAGGATGTCGTCGGCAAGATTGCTGTAGAGATAGTTTGCGGTATCCGCGAACGCTGTAAAAATGAGCAGCTTGCGGTTGTCAGGGTTGATGGGGTTCCGGATCTTGCTGTCGATCAATGCTTTGAGGTGTTGCAGCTTGGCATCGTCTTCGGGACCGACCTTTTCCATTTCGGAAAGCAGCGCTTCGATGATACTCAAATCGGCCTGAAGGTCACGCTCCCAGGAGGGCAGGTCCATATCCGCCAGACTGATCCGCACCTTGCCGCCGATTTTGTCGTCGTCCGACTCCAGGAATTCTTCTTCATCAGGTTCCGCATCCGCAAAAGCCGCCGTGATGTCAGCAAAGCCGGTGTCGCGCCCGCTTTCTTTATAGTCAGCAATCTTTTTCAGCGTGCGCCGGTGATTGGTCTGAAGCTTTTTCAGCGTGATGCGAAAGGCTTCCACTGAGCTTTCCAGCCGCTTGAGCAGGTTAGTGGTCATCAGCGCCTGGAGGCTCCGCTCCCGGTCGGCCTGTTTGAACTTGCCGGCACCACTGGGAACTTCCGTGTCGTAGCGGGCTTCGTACTTGGCCAGCCGGCTCGGAAGGATGTAACTCACCGGTGCATAGACTGCGAGCTGCAATGCAGATAACCGGGCAAAGATGTCGTTGAAGCCGATCACATCGGCCCGTTCGGTCAACGGTGGGTGGAAGGCAAACGGTTTGCGGCGCTCGGGAAAACTGCCGATTTCGGAGGTGTCGTAGAACTGCTCGATATGCTTGCGCGATCGGGCGATGGTGACGCTATCGAGCAGTTCAAAAAAATCAAAATCGAGGGCGTCGAGAATGGTTCCGGCGGTGCGTTGCTCAGGCGGCAGCTTGGACCACGCATTGAAAGCTGCCTGAGCCCGGCGGAAAATCTCTTCGATGTCTTTTTCGGTGCGCAGTTTGTCGCGCAGCAAATCGGACTCGCCCTCGTAAGCCAGAGCCAGCTGGTTGCGCAGGTCGGTGAAGCGATTGTTCACCGGCGTGGCGGAAAGCATCAGCACCTTGGTTTTGACGCCTTCCTTGATCACTGCGTTCATCAGGCGTTGATAACGTGTCTCGCGATCTTTGAAGACCTCGTTGTTGCGGAAATTGTGCGATTCGTCTATCACGACCAGGTCATAGTTGCCCCAGTTGATTCGGTTGAGCGGTGTGCCGAAGGATTCACCGCTGGTGCGTTGCAGATCGGTATGGCAGAGCACATCGTAATTGAAGCGGTCTTTGGTAAAGATATTGGTCTTGAGATTGCGATTGTAGTTGAGCCAGTTGTCCGCCAGCTTTTTTGGGCAGAGCACCAGCACACACCTGTTGCGCAATTCGTAGTATTTGATGACCGCCAGTGCCGTGAAGGTCTTTCCCAGCCCGACACTGTCGGCCAGGATGCAGCCGTTGTAGGTTTCCAGCTTGTTGATGATGCCGGTGGCCGCATCACGCTGGAAATTGTAGAGCTTGTTCCAGATAAGACTGTCCTGATAGCCCGTGCGATCATTTGGAAGAACGTCTTCGCTGATGTCTTCCAGGAATTCATTGAAAATGTTGTACAGCATCAGGAAATAGATGCGCTCGGGCGGGTTCTCCCGGTACACGGTCTCGATGTGAGCGCAAAGCCGTTCGGTAACATCTTCGATCTTTTCAGGATCGTTCCATACCTGGTCGAAAAGATTCAGGTAAGTTGTCGTGAATGCCGCATCATCGACCTTGGTGACGATGTTCGATACCGCATCGCCTTGTTGATACCCCAAGTCGACGGCGGTGAATCCGTGCAGCGGCTGATAGACGGTTTGGTCGCTGCCGGTCGTTACGCATGCGAATTGCTGCATTGCCGCCTTGCTGCGATTGGAGCGAAACAATGCTTTTCGCCTCATCCAATCGGCGCATTCTTTGGCGATTGCCCGTTGAGTCAGTTTGTTTTTCAGCTGAATCTCGAACTCGCTGCCGTAGAAACTGCGCTCCCGTTCGGCTTTGGGAATATAGAATTCACGGCGAACCTTGCGGCCACTGTCGGTGACCTCGTCCGGGACAAAGGTCGGCGACGTGAAGATGAATTCCAAAAAATCGATCGACTCCAGCTGCTCTTTCAAAGCTTCAAAGGCATAGATGGAAAAACAGGATGCGGTAATCCTGAGTTTCGACCGAGGCTCGATGGTCTGCCGCAAGTCATCACCAAGCAGTTCATTGATATTGTCGATTAGTTTCATTGGAAATACATCAAGACCATCTCTATTACCCGTCGACACAACGCCGTTGCCGATCATCGTTCAGGCTCTGCCACCGTTGGTATGAGCAAGCCAATCGTCTGGCATCGGGGCGGTAATGCCGTTTCGTTAACTGTAGTCCATGAGCAAAATATGCGTCCTGTTGGTGACCGCCCGGTGTTTCCGACGCCAAGCCGAAAACAGCGCTTCCGTCAGGCCCGCATTGAGACGACACGTCAAGATGTTGGTCTTGGCGATACCCGTTGCTCTTTTCGGTATTACCACAAACATCCTGTAATGTACTGCAACATCTCATATAATCCAAGGGATTGAAAACAAAACAGGCAACTTTTCAAAAAGTCCGGGCATTCCCGGTGTGCGGGCTAGGGGTTGGGAAGCAGCCCCAGGCTGCCCAGATGGTTGAGAACGAACCAAAATCGTTCTGGATGGATGGGCAGCCGAGCGCTACTCCACCGAGGATTGTTTTCCCATAAACGCCAAGATCTCCTGACATGAAAACCGATCGCAAATTACGGCAAACCCAAAGTGACTACGAAGAACACCATCAACTTGACCATGACGTTTCAAAGTCTTCTATCCCAGATTCGGTGGCTCGGTTCATCCCTTTCCCCAAGGCCTTCAAGCTTCTGGCCGACCGACTTGACGCCACACAAGATGAAATGGCCGCTTGGATATGGCAAGGGCCGGAAGACAACGGTCTGCAAGCTTACTTGAGTGCGAATGAGCTGAACCCGCCGCCGAAGTTTTTCTATGACAACGGCGATGGCAGTAAAAATGACTTCGACTATCTATCACCGCTGATGGCCTGCTGGTTCGTAGAAAAGGATATCTCGAACTTCCAACCAACAGACCGCTATATCACCGGCAAAGCGCTCATTGAACGCTGGAATGCTCTTCCGGGCATTCAACCCAACGCATTCATCTGCGCGAAGATTGCTGAATCACGTTTATGGGACATCCACCCAATCTACGGAGGAACGGTGGGCTCTTCACCCGACGACACAGGATATCCACCTCTGGAAAGCGGACTTTTTCTCCTTTCCCAAGTGGAGCAAATTGAAGCGGAGGATTTCACCCAGGAGCAGAATACTAGCATTGCCAAATGCAAAGATAGTGTGGCGCAAGAAACGGGCAGTGGGAATGTTGCTTCTCCTTTGAAGGGATCATATTTGTCCACTTCAGCGCCTCCTCCGCTGGCGGTATTTCGTGAGATGGATAATCTGAGATTCAAAGAGATCAAAATCCGCATCGACCCGGAAAACTTCGTGCTCCGAATTTCAGCAAGAGGTGCAGAGGTCACCACTTCATTCAGGGCAATAGCCCTGTTCAAAAAAAATGAGGTGACCCTGAACAAGCAGGGCAAGGTATTTATGGCTATGGCAAATAGGACATTCTCCCCTGAAGAGAGAGGCGCGCTTAGAGCTGTAAGCCGCCTCTCAAGGTCTCTTCGAGTGGCTTTCGATACGGGAGATTCTCCTTTTTCCGAAAGTACGCCTCAGTTCCAACTTTCCATCCCAAAAGAAAAGGAGGCAAAACGACGTGCAGCTCGGAGAACTCGGCGGTACGATGACACGAAAAAGATAAGCAAGGATACAACCACGGATGCGCAGGCGTTTCTCGAAGCCCATGATCCCAACTATAACCCCGACGACACCCTCTACTCTGACGACCCATTGCTATAGGCGCTGGCATCTGAATCACCGCATATTCACCACAGCTGCTTTGACTAGGAAAAAAGGGCGCTCCACCTCCCTTCACTTCCGATGTACTCGCATTGCCAAGCGTTGCCAACAATATCAATCTCTCTATTTGTAACCGGTTGGTATTAAAGCCGTTTCTGGTGTTTGTATTGCCAAATCGCCCCTATTGAACGAGCATGTCCAGCAACAGCCGTTGTTGGTCGTTTAAGACCACGTTCGATCATAGAGGTGATTAGAAATGCAAAACCTTTCTGAAACCGGCTACCTGCGATTGCCACAAATCATCGGCAACCCGAAAGCGGAGCCACCAATCCCGGCGATCATCCCGATCAGCAGATCCAGTTGGTGGGCTGGCGTGAAATCGGGGCGATTCCCAAAGCCAATAAAGCTCGGGCCACGCACTACTGCATGGCGAGTGGAAGATATCCGTGCTCTGATTCAAGAGACCGGAAGTGGAGGAGTGCAATCATGAGTAGAAAAACAATGGGGCGCGCTGGTTGGCACCAGGCGATTGGTAGGAACCTCAGTATCGCAGACCATCTTACCTTGACAAGCCATGATTACCACCACCATTCATTCAAGATGGCACGCTTTATCGATTCAGCAAACGCGATAACACGCCCAACCGTAACGCATGTTGGAATGACTTGTTCACGAATTACGGCGGCAGTTGTGATTTCGATGCGCATTTCGGTTGCATATTGGAGTTAATGGCATGAGAAGTTTTTTCGTCATTACGGGATCGAGTGCGCGCGCAGGCGGCTGGCGGGAATGCCTGCTGCTGGCGCGTGAAATGACACAAAGAAACGGTAGCGTCGTTCAAATCGCAACGGCAAGAGCAGGTGAAAAAAAAGCGCGCATCGTGGCCGAAGTAACGCCATCCAGCGAACGTCTGATCAAAAACGGTCGAATAATTAAAATCCGGAGGCTACGGCATGGCGAAAAAACACCAGAGCCGCTTTAAGCGACCAGGCGGCATCATTGCTCTGCCTCGGGAGATGATTCGCTCACCAACCTATCATGCCCTGGGTTTGCCAGCCAGGAATCTGATTCCTATTTTGCAGGACGTTTGGAATCCGTCAGAAGGTGCGATTCACTATTCCGTCGAGCGGGCGGCAACCGCACTAAAAGTCAGTAAGGGAACCGCATCAAAGGCTTTTAAGGAATTGTGGGAACATGGCTTCCTTCAATGCGTCAACGAGTCCGATTGGATGAATGGAAAAGCTCGGGAATGGCGGCTGACGTGGATGGAGTTCCAAGGGAGAGAACCCACGGATGAATGGGCTCATTGGCAGGAAAAAATTACGTCCTCGGTATCTGAGGCTGAACGGTCAACCCCTAATCCGTTCAGCATGAAGAACGGTCAGGATTCAACCGTTCACATTGAGAAACGGTCGCAACGAAAAATCAATGACTTACGCACGCTCTTGGAGGCCTAACCGTTCAGCCTCAGATACACCATTAGTAAACCATGTGCGTAGCGAAAGAAAACCAGGGGAAATAAGGCATCAAATATACGGCGGCGTCCGTCAAACAAAAACGGATCGCTTCCACAACCGAGGGAATGAAATGATCCAGGTATCGATTTACGGCCGACTCGGGCGCGATCCACAAGAGCGGCAAACAAGAAGTGGAAACAGCGTGACGACATCCAGCGTCGCGGCGAATGCGACACCCAGCAACTACGACGGCGATACTGAAACAATCCGGTTTCAGGTTCTCGTACTCGGCAAAGCGAGGGAAACACAGGCACGTCACTCGAAGGGTGATCTGGTATCGCTGTCGGGGCGGATCGTGCAAAACCGCTGGACGAACCAGGCCGGCGAAGAGAAAACCGGGATGACGATTATCGCCGATACGATTATCAGCGCAAAGAGCGTTAGGCTGGGCGGCGCCCGCGAAAAGATGGCGGCTGCGCACAAGGCGGGGTCCACAAAATACGCCACGAACGGGGCGCTGCGGTGGACTTCAACGACGATATTCCACTTTGATTATTGCTGATAATTACCCTGGCAACAGGCACTTATCCATGAATTCATCCACTAAAGCTTGCGGAATCTTGCCAAAATCAAATGCACATGCATAATCTGCCAGCGGCGTTCTGAAAGTGCTATAAACCTGGCGGTTTGAAAATGCCTCATTTTCTTCCGATCATAATGAAAAAACATTCTTCCTCTATGATAAAACCTTTAAGCCTCAATATGTTACTGACACGTGTTTTTTCTTAGAAGCATTAACCATGCCTAAAATCCTAGCATTTCCAAACCGCCCGTATTGGTACATATTCACGCCGCCGTTAGCACATAATCATCTGGTTTGTGCTTTTCCACGCATTCATTTCTCGCTATTCTGAATGCTTTGCTGTTATTTGTGTCTTCCGCAGCATCTCTTACGCATGAATAGAATCTTTTCCATGACCAAGAGTCGTAGCATTGTATAAATTGGCGACAACAAGTGAACATGACGGCGCGAACTCCAAGCTCTGATTTCGCGACTTTCCCATATTTTGTTACGTACTCATCGTAGGTGGAAGGCCCAAACCACCAAGCTGGAACCGAGGCCGGAAAGAAAAGCAGGAAAATTGTTACGCTTGCACTTTTCATTGATGCAATCCGTTTGTAGCTTGGCTAAACTCAGTATAGTTAACATGTAGGGATTTTCGAAAAATGAATCCGACGCTTAAACAGGAAAAATTCGCTCGAAACGGAAGACGGAAGTGCGTGGAAAGGTGTTACCCCAGTACGAAACAGCGGGCCGACCGGCGAACTGGTGGCAACAGACCATCGAGTAGGCCCGGGACGATCTGCCGGCAGATGAAACCCAGTGGATGGGCTATGCTTCAGAGGGAGGCTTTTTTGCAATCGAGAGGCATCTATGAAACCGTCCGCGTGCTGAGATGGTTTGCAGGAAAAATCGATGAAAAAAGAAAGGCAAAGGACCATGCTTTATCGGCGGGCAAGTTGGGTGGATGGCTCTGGAGACATTCAGCAAAAGCTCAAGACTGCCCACGGAAAGCTCACCACGACTAAATCACGAACCTTTTCGCATGGCGACGGAGAAATGCAGTGCCTGGCCTTTTCAGAGGGGGACGGACGTTCCCTGTTTCATGTTGCCTACTATGTGCCAGAGCAACCGACCTCCCTCGTTCCTTTTCCGTCTCAAGACAAGTCAAAAGATGCCAGCCAGCAAGCACCACCGGATTCACACAACTTCATGGAAGGAGACATCTTCTTTCTTGTTCGCGGCAACCATCTGGTCCTTTGCCCAAGCGGCGCATCCGAAGGCGTGGCGGTATCGTATATCAACCATGTGCTTCGCAAAACGGGAAACCAGGATATAATCAACAAATTTTCCATTGAGCCAATAGCGGATGTTGATCAAGTCCAACTGCTTCATCGCGAAGGAGTAAAAAAGGTTCAATTGGAATCCTCACTGTACGAGGCAACCGAAGAATACAGCGAGCGCACAACCACCAAAAAGACACTGCTGAACAGTGTCGCTCGGGAGCTCCTGGAGCTTTTTGGCAAAGACAAGGATCCCGCCCTTCGGGACATCCAGGAAGCAGAAAACCTGACCGTAAAGCTGGAGATCTCATTCGACTCACGCAGAAAAGGTGGCGAGGTTGGCCGCAAACGCATCGAAAAGACAGCCGAAAAGTTGATTGCAGACGATGAGGGCCAGGGGTTCAAAATCGTCACCGGATCGGGTAAGACCGTTAGCGCAACTCAAATTCGGGTCAGCGAAAAGACGTTACTGCTCGCTCATGGCAAATCTGTCATGCGAAACGCTGTCTGGTCAAAATTGTCCGAATATTTGCAAACGCTAAAACAGTCAGGAATCCTAGAGCAGTAACAATGAACATTGACTGGTCAAAAATTGGGATTGCATTTGCGGCCGCTGCTTTTGCCGGTTGCATCGCCTATTTCGGACAGCCCTACATTCACGACAATTCCCAGGCAATCGGGGTTATGGTGACAGTCTTTTCCGTGCTCGCTGGATTCTTGATTGCAATCATTGCAATTGTCGGTGATCCGGCATTGCTACCGCCTGGAACCTGGAGGGCGGCGGAAATCGAGCGTTCCCAGGTTAAACAAAGGCTGGCACGCCATAAATGGCTGTTTGTCACCTACCTTCTAACCCTTGGCGTCATCTTCCTTTCGCTGCTCATCGAACAGCACTTCCCTACGTTTTCACTTTGGCTGGAACGCGTCTTTCTGTTTCTCGGCACGTTTGCTTTTATTCTGTCCCTCCGGTTGCCGAGCGCCCTGATGCGTGCACAGATGGACCGCATCGACATGGTGATAGAACATCGAAGAGGCCAGGCAACACATCAGAATTCGAATTGAAGTAAAGAGCATAGGTTGGGGCGAGGAACGAGTCCCAGCAGACAACCATCCACCGATCAGAAAAATACCCCGCCGAAGCCTGCGGTGGTGGGCCAGTATGACCATTACGCTCAGGCCCTTTTATATCGCACGCGCTGCTTTAGAGATGTCGAGCCCCTAAAAAGATGCCGCCACCGAGCTGTACAACACCCCCCTGCGCCAGCGGCTAATAGCTGGTGATATCGTGCAAATAATGCAAGTGCGATCTGTTGAAGTAATCCAGAAACTGGGTAAACAACCGACCAATATCGACATTAACACGAGCGCTACGCAAGAACTTTAGGTAAACTTTTCGCTTGGGTCGTGTGCTTTCACGCGGCTTTTGATTCAACAAAACAACTGGGGAGATAGGGCTATGACAAACGAAAAAAAATCAATGCACGATCAATCGGCTATAGAATCTTCGGATCTGATGAAAGAGTACATGAAATATTTTACACCGCCCGAAGGTGACGCCGAACCAATTTTCAAGCAGGCAAGCATGCTGGATGAATCCGGGGCAATTTTCACCAGCGATTCGACGGAATATAAAGGATCGTTGCATGCCTAACTGGACTGAGGTCCTCGCTGAAATTCAGGCTTACAGGACTGAACATCCGCTGGACGCGGTAAGGCGAAAGTACCTTAATAAGCTTTCCGAGCATACTGGCCGTAATACCATCGCTTATTACTCCAGCTGGCTCGGGAGCGCGAAACTAGTTCCGGCCCATCTAATCAATGATGACGACAAGAATGGGTTCATAACAACGATTCACGGCATGGATCTCTCAAATGGACTCGATTTGATTCTGCATACCCCAGGCGGCGATATAGCAGCTGTCGAGTCGCTAGTTGACTATCTTCGCCGCATGTTCGGATGCAACATAAGAGCGATTGTCCCACAACTGGCAATGTCGGCAGGCACAATGATGGCTTGCTCGTGTGAGACAATCATCATGGGCAAGCAATCAAATCTTGGCCCTATCGATCCTCAAATCAATGGAATTCCAGCAAAAGGGGTCATTGCAGAGTTTAAAAAAGCGACTGAGGAAATCAAAAAAGATCCTGCATCAATTCCGTTATGGCAAAGTATCATTGGCAAATATCATCCAACGTTTCTTGGATCTTGCCAAAAAGCAGTCAAATGGTCAGAGGAGATCATGAAAGAATGGCTGAAGACCGGGATGCTGAAAGATGAAGATAATTGCTTCAGCAATAGCCGAACGCATCGTAGCATGCCTTACCGAGCCAGAATCCAACTATAATCACAGCCGGCATATCCATATCGAAGCGTTGCGAGATGCGGGCCTGAAAATCAAAGAATTGGAAGCCGACAAACAGTTACAGGATCTCATTTTAACGGTGCACCACGCCTGCATGCACACTTTCTCAATGACTCAAGCGATTAAGATTATCGGAAAACCATTGCGGCGTGGCTTTGGTGAGACAAGCGGTCGAAAAGAGCAACTAAGCGGAGAAATGCAAAATGGCCGGAAGAGCGGCAGGCGCGATGAATATGAAATTGACGCCGAGGCAAGAAACCTTTTGCCAAGCATACATCGAAACCGGTAATGCGTCAGAGGCTTACCGGCGGGCCTATCCAGTATCAACGAAATGGAAGCCGGAAACAGTTCACAAACGCGCCTCCGAATTGCTCGCCAATGGGGAGGTTTTGGGGAGGATCGAGGCGTTACAGGCCGCCTTGCAAAGAAAGTTTGAGATCAACGTCGATGTGATCACGGAAATGTATTTGGCTGATCGGGAGCTTGCGCATCAGCTTGGGAATCCATCGGCAGCGGTATCGGCCACGACCGGATTAGCACGATTGTACGGTTTGGATAAGCAGGTCCATCACGTCAAGAATGACCCGATTCAAGAGCTACTGGACGAGATCGCCGGCAAGACATTGGGGCCGCCAAGCGAGCGCAAGAAGCATTAAACACCTTCCACGGTGGCTTTTTCATACCCGGCATCCGCGCCCGCTGCCGTAGCCGCCAAGGCCGCCACGCCCAACACATCGAGACTCGGCAATTATCAACTTTCAGGAAACAGCGCCTATATCAAACTTCATGCCGGGCTGTATCCCTTGTAATTAGTGGATTACAGAATGTTGGCACGGAATCATGGTAACGATTCTATTGTTTACCAAAAGTTGATAATCATTTTTGCTGCCCCATGGCTGGATCAGGCATCGAAGCGTTGGTATCGCTGGCCGTTGGGCAATCTGGGACAGACTCGGTTATGGCGACACGGCTTATTTACTGTAACGCGTTACA
>Ga0114931_10008348_pt1 | contig 12555 bp, 12 predicted proteins | sample 2SBtaG_FD_89579 | JGI IMG/M metagenome (GOLD analysis project Ga0114931, IMG submission 89579) | Deep subsurface microbial communities from Kolumbo volcano to uncover new lineages of life (NeLLi) - 2SBTROV14_V59a metaG | ecosystem: Environmental > Aquatic > Marine > Volcanic | place: Kolumbo...
GATGGAGATGATTTGCTGGAGCCGATGGCCTTGGAGGCGCTGGTTGCGCGTGCACGTGGAAGAAGGGCTGGCGTTGTGTTCGGAAGGATTGTCGAGTTTAATAAAAAAACGGGAAAGGCAGTATCGCGCGGTAACATCAAATGTGCCGGGCCCCCGCCTCATCCAGCAATTCATAATTTTTGGCGTGCGGCAATATCGACTCCTGGAGCCGCTATTGTTCATCGCGATGTTCATATGAGGGTTGGAGGCTTTGATGCCCCATGGCCGAATGCAGAAGATCGATATTACTGGCTCAAATCGGGAATGGTAGCGGATTACATCTATTCCGATACCATCGTGTTGCGCAAGCGATGGCGGGAAGATGGATCTAAAAAGCATTACCTGAATGCTATCTATTGGGGATTGCTGGTTCAGATCAGGTTTTTAAAGTGGTGTGAGGAGCGGGGTATGGACTTTCCCTATACGAAAGCTAAACCGGAGTTTATGGTTTCTTTTGCCCTGGCCAAAGCGGTGCGACACCGTAGCCTGACTATTTTCTGGCTCGTAATGAAAGAATCCTTGAGGCGTTACAAGAAGGTCCCCATCATACGTACGGCCAGGCTTCTCGTCACTGGAGAGCGACAATAGAACCAATGGAGACAAAAAAAGGCAAGCTAAGAGAGATTGTAAATTGGCTTATTCCAACTCTGCTGGGCCACGGTCGTCCATGGTCCTACTATCTGCGTCAAATCGGCTGCTCGAAGGAGAAGTGGAACCGGGTTGTTATGAATCAGGAGACGAAAAAGCTGATCAGGCAGATTGAACCGGAAAAGCGAACCGCTCTTGAGATATCAGGTAATCAGTGGGCCAAATCCGGGTTTTATCGCTACAAATCAGTATATTATCCCGAATTCGATATCTGCCAAACCGTAAGCCAAGAAAAATACGATTTTATCGCCGCCGAGCAAGTCTTCGAACATCTTTTGTGGCCGTATCGGGCGGCTCGAAATGTGCATGCCATGCTGAATCCAGGCGGTTATTTCTTGATAACTACCCCCTTTCTGATCAAGATTCATGAAGAACCGGTTGATTGTACGCGCTGGTCAGAAACAGGCCTTCGCTATTTTTTAGCTGAAGCCGGATTTGATATGAATCAGATGATATCCGGTTCATGGGGTAATAGGAAAGCCGTAAAGGCCAATTTGCACTATGGATGGCAATTGTACAGACAGGGATGGCACAGTTTAAAAAACGAACCCAAATACCCCTTGAGCGTCTGGATTCTAGCGAAAAAAGAATAAATTAGCCCTCAGAATCTAAAAATTAAACCCAACATTGCAACAGCCGAGAACACTCCGGATGCAGAGTGTCAAGGTTTCCGCTGCGGTTTTTCCCGCAGGGCCTTGATAAGGCAAAAGAGGAGGTTTCATCGGCTCTCCTAAATTGCATGCAAACTTCATGTGGCAGGAAAGTCTCTATTATTACTGTTGTCAAAAATGGTGAATCCTTCCTCGAAAACACCATCTCAAGCGTTCTTTACCAAACCTACGATGATATTGAATATATTATTATAGACGGAGGTTCTCAAGACAATACGATAGATATCATAAGGAAATATGAAGAGGATATAAAGAAATGGAGTAGTGCGGAAGATGATGGCATTTATGATGCGATGAATAAAGGGGTAAAATTATCCTCTGGTGACTATCTGATGTTTATCAATGCAGGTGATCGCTTGGCAAACAAAAGGACGGTTGAAGACCTGGTACGTGTATTAGAAAAAGAGAAGGTTGAAATTGTTTATGGAGATACAATCCTGCACGAGAAAACACGAAGTCGCCTCTGGAAAGCACGAGAAATAAACGACCTGTGGAAAAACGCATTGACCGCCCACCAGAGTATAATTTGCAGCCGAAATCTGCTGGTGGAACATCCTTTTGATAAGAAATTAAAAATTGCCGCAGATTGTGAATGGGTAAATTTCTGCTACTATCAGAAAAAAGCAACTTTCTTCTATTACCCTAAGCCTGTCGCAATATATTTGAAGGGAGGGTTTTCAGAAAAGAGGAGAGTAAGAACATATATAGAAAGATGGATAGGGATTCGACACTACAAAAAAGAGGTAAAGGTTGATTTGCATTACCTCAAGTTGATTTTTTCAGCCGTAAAGAATTATTTTTTTGCATAGATTATTAAAAAGAAACATCCGACTCATCACTAGCCCACTGCGGATGCTCCCGGCGTTTATCATTCCCGGAGAAGCAAAAAGCGGCACCACGAGTTTCTATCGGGGACTTGTAGAAAATCCCAGAATCCTCGCGTGTGATAAGAAAGAACCGAACAATTTCATCGAGTATGGCGGAACTTCTTTTTTTTGCCGTATGCACTATCCACTGATTTTCCATGGGCTGCACAAATCCGGGCAGCAATGCATCACAGGAGAAGCCAGTGCCGAGTATTTGAGTCGCCCAAATGTTCCCAAAGCCATCAAGACACTGTTGCCCGATGTCAAACTGATTTTTTTGCTGCGGCATCCCATTGCGCGGGCAGTTTCCGACTACACCATGATGAAAACCCATGGTATTGAAACCGAAACACTACAGACCGCCATGCGGCAGTCCATGCACTGGCTCCAGGACCCTTCGCTTGAAAGGTTGGTAAAAATTGCCACGCCTGTCAATGCCCCGCCACTGCGCTACCTTACCAAGGGAATGTATGCTCAGAACTTGCGTCCGTGGATGGAAGTCTTTTCACGACAAAATATGATGTTTATCAAAAGCGAGGAGTTTTTTGCAAATCCGAGTGACATTTTAAATCGCGCCTTCAGCTTTTTGGGACTGCCCCCATACCGAATCTCCCAAATGCCGCATTTTCGCAAAGCGAGTAGTTATCCTGCTTTCGATGTTCACCTTGTGAAGGAGATGCAGCATTTTTTCCACCCGCGAAACCAGGTACTTTATGCTATGCTTGGCAGATCGATGCGCTGGGAAGAAGAAACGGAAAGTATACTGGCAAAAGGAGCCTGGAAATAACCGGGTTTTTGATTCGAAATTTTACAACTGCTTATGGTAGTGATGCAACCTAAAATTGTTGGACTATGCCTGGTGCGAAACGAGGAGTTCTTCATCGGGCAGGTGATTGAAAATATTCGCGAGTTTTGCGATCATTTGATCATTACCGATCATCAATCCAGAGATGAAACTTTGGAAATCGCACGTGCTTTCGCGCGGCGATATTCGAATATTGAAGTTCATCGGATTCAGCATGCAAGCCAGTCGCAGCAGTTTCTGGCCCCTTATTACAATACCCGGACGTGGGTGTTTGCAGTTGACGGAGATGAAATTTACGATCCTGGCCGCCTGAGGACTTTCAGAAAGAAACTCAAAAACGGAGAACTGGCGCGATGGTGGACTGTTTTCGGCAATGTATTGCACTGCACAAAGCTGGATATTGAGGCCATGCATGCTGGGGGCTACCTTTCCCCGCCTTGCCGGAGCATGACCAAACTATACAATTTCCATGCGATACGAGAATGGGCCGACGTAAAGAGCGAACGCTTGCATGGTGGCAGCATCGTTTTCAAGCATGGCTGGAATGCAGCCATGCGATATGACTATTATAAGTCAATCCCCTGGGAAGAGTCTGACTTTAGATGCCTGCACCTGTGCTTCATCCCCAGGTCGCCGATAGACCAGCGCAGGAAAACCAAGGGGCTTTTCAGTCGTCCCAATATTGCCGACCGAATGAATATGCGCCTGAAAGAGAAAATCGGCATGTATATAGGAGGACTTCTAGGATTGCCGCGCTATTCTACGTTGAAAACCGAAAAGTATATGCGTGGTGCCTTTGCCACTCGCGACATTCAACCCTTTTTCGACAAAGAGCCAACTGGTTTTCCTGTACCGGGGAAAAATGAATAATTTTCAAAAGGTTTTAAAAATGATGTCTGCACAGTGGGTATTTTCAAAACTGGCATATTTTAAGGCTTGGCTCCAACACGGTGGTGTTTTGCCCCCTAAATACGGTGAATTATCGGCTGTTGAACTCTCCCAAGGAGACATTGCCATCGATTGCGGTGCAAATATCGGCGATGTTACAAAAATCCTTTGCGAGACTGGAGCAAGGGTTTATGCTTTTGAGCCCAATCCAAGCGCCTTTTTGGTATTGCGGTCCAGGATGAAAAGAAAAAAAAATGTCTTTTGCATCAATAAAGGTGTTTATGACGAAAATACCACTATGAAACTCTACTTGCACGAACGGGCTCCCGAAGACCAGGTGCACTGGTCAACGGGCTCTTCGCTGCTTCCGTTTAAAAACAACGTGTGCAAAAATACTTTTGTGCAGATAGAGGTCATCGATCTGTGCGGATTCATAGATAGGTTAAACCAGCCGGTTAAATTGCTTAAACTGGACGTCGAAGGTGTTGAGTTTCGGATTTTGAAAAAGCTGGTCGAGACTGGACTCGTTTTCAGGATCGAACATATCTTTGCCGAGACCCATGAAGACAAAATTCCGCAACTGAAAAAAGAGTACGAGGAGATTCAGCAGCTGATCGCCGAAAAAAACATCCAACACATCAATTTGCAATGGATCTGAAACACACTTCGGTGGTTCCACGCATTGCGGTTTTGATCCCCACCTTCGATGGCTATTTCCGCCTTGCCGCACTGACGAAAAAGTGGATCGATGAGCGTTGGAATCATCATCCGCCGATTTATTTTTGCGGCATCGGACCCGTGAGCGGATTCACCTGCCTTCCGCTAAAGCGCGACCCCCGAGATTGGGTCGGAATTGCCGCAGATGCCATTTTTGAACTGGCCCGTCAGCATTTTGATTTTGTCTATTTGCTGCTCGACGACCATCCGCCCGTTGCACCGTGCAATGCGGACTATCTAAACGTTCGGCTGCCGCAGCTAGCGACACAGCTGCAAGCATTTTACGTCAGCCTTATTGCCTGGGATCAGTTCAGATCTGTTTGTGGCAAGAAGCTGGGAGCAGATCACGACTTCTGGATGCAAAACGATCCAAACGACAGATGGAACCTCAGTCTGCATCCGGCGCTGTGGCAGATCAGCGCCCTGCTGCAGATTTTGCAATCTGTTGATCAGAAAGCAGTCGGACCGGTAAGCGCCAGGCATTTTGAGACGCAGGCAAGAACGTTCGTTGCGACCCTGCAAGAGGCGTTTCGTGGCGACTCTTACCGGGTTTGTGGCGATCGGTATGCTGCCGGTGAACACTGGTTCCAGAAAACGGCCATGAGAGAAGTGCTGTCGCTATGCATTCACGCCATACGTTTTTCGCTGATAAAGACTAATCACAGTCAGATGCTCCAAAAGCTGGACCGCCGCCTGCAAGGTTATACCCATTATATTAACGGGCCTTATCCGATGTTTTGGAGCGGCCTGATGATGAAAGGGGCTGTCCATGGCGATGCGCTGGCCTTTTTAAAGCTGACCGGTCAACGGAAGGCTGAAAGGGAATTGCGATGGGCCTTGGACTGACGAAATATATGCCATGATTCCCGCTTTTTTTTGCAAAAAGCAACGCATGCCCAGCATTTCGTTTAACGTTAGGGCCGTATCGGGTCCCTGGGGGGGCAGCAGCCCGTTTGTGAGCCAGCTTTCGGCGTACTTAAAGCGCCTGGGATTTACTGTTTGCTATGATCTGCGACGCAACATCGATGTGATTTTCCTGATCGATCCGCGTGTGGATCAAAAAAACAAGCGCTATGGTGTCAGTGAAATCGTCGCTTACAAGAGGTCACATCCGCATATACAGGTCATTCATCGGATCAACGAATGCGATCAGCGTAAGGGAACCGCTTTTATGGACCCAATGCTCAAAAAAGCCAATTTGGTGGCGGACTTCACGGTTTTTATATCTGCTTGGCTTGCCGCATACCACATCCGGCGCTGGTTCGATCCCGCTGCCCCCCATTGTGTCATTTACAACGGTGCGGACCCGGCCATATTCCATCCGATTGGAAGCCAAATATACTGTGATGATTCAGTGTTTCGCATCATAACCCACCACTGGTCCAATCATATGCTGAAGGGGTTCGATGTCTATGAGCAGGTAGACCGCCTGATTGCAAACGGACGCTTGAAAGACGTTGAACTGGTGATCATGGGACGTTATCCGGAGAATATCCACTGGCGAAATGCCACGCTCATCCCGCCACAGGCCGCCGCGCGAATGGCCGGATACCTGCGCAGCTGCCATGCCTATCTTACGGCCAGTCGTTGGGAGCCCTGCGGCATGCACCATGTGGAGGGAGCCCAATGCGGATTGCCGTTGCTCTACCATGAAGATGGAGGGGGCATTGTCGAGGCCGGAAAACGGTACGGTATCGGATTTACGCATGACGTGGCAGGCGCTATTCTCAAGATGAAAAGCGACTGGCCAAATTACAGGCAACGGGTGCTTGAAATGATGCCTTCGGGCCAAGCCATGTGCGCCAGTTATCTTTCAGTGATTTATCGCCTGCTGGCCAGTGAGACATGAGTCGTGCTGTGGTGAAAACACAGCGAATTGGTTTTATTATAGACGGCCACCGACCTTCGGTCTCCGCCTGTTTGAAACGCAAGTGCCCCCCGCGCGGTCTTTTGATGGGCTGTCCTTCGGGATCGGCCAACGGTTTCATGCGTTTTGGCTGGATAGCGCAGGAGGTGAACGGGGCAAATGATGCACGGTATTGCTACGAGCTTTTCCGCCCATGGCGCTCATATGCCGCCGTCTTTTTCCTTAAATCCATGGGAAGCGATTGCCTTGAGCTGGCCGGGCATATCAAGCGCCGCGGAACGCGGATTGTTTTCGATCTGAACGTGGACTATTTCAGCTGGCCGCAAGGAAGGTTTTTTTTCGATGGAATGGCGCCCTATGCATGGCAACGCCGGGCCGCCTTCAAAATGGCTCGGATCGCAGATGCCATTAGCTGTGCCTCGGAGCATATCGCATGGAGTGCTTCTCGCTATCACCGCCAAGTCCATTGGATCTCCGACAACATCCGGCCGGAATTTATCCGACACCGGGAACCCCATAGGCAACCTTTTCGAGATGATGGCCGGCTTCAGTTGCTGTGGAGCGGGCAGGCGCACAAGCTATTTGACCTGTTAAGCATTGGCGATGTTTTAAGAGAAAATGCTCCCAGAATTCATTTGAAAATCATCACCGGGTCACTTTCTGGCCTTGATATGCTGTATCCACATTACCGGCGGAAATTGATTTCACTGCTGGCTGGTCTCGATCACGAGGTTTTGCCTTTTCGAGATATCGGCGCTCTTCATAAAATCTATCAACAGGGAGGAATTTTTCTATCTCCGCGTTTTCTTGACAACACGTACAACCCCGGGCACTCGGAGTGGAAAATCACCCTTGCCATGGCTGCAGGCAATATGGTGTTGTGCAGCGAACAACCAAGCTATCGTACGGTATATCATCGTGCCGGTGGAATCGGAATACATCTGTGCCGTTCAAATGCCGATTGGCGGCAGGCATTTGAAGACATATTTTCCGATCGGATCCATTGGCGCAGTGAGCAGGCGGCCGCAGTAAAGGTAGTGGCCAAGCATTATGCCACACCGGTTGTAGCTGACCTTTATACTCGTATGCTCGACCGAATTCTGGAGACGTAAGATAACTCCGGGCATAGGCAATCTCTCTTATCGGCTCCTTGCCTTTGGTCAAACCCAGTATCGATATCTGACGTGGTTTAAAAGAGTACCCCCTACAAAAGACATCTGCGTTTCTTATGGATTCAGAACTGTAGCCGGAAAAGACCAGATCGCGTCCGGGGGTATTGTTAAACTGCAGGATCTTGAAACCGGATTCCCCAACCACGGCGCATGTGCCGATATCCTGTACCTGGTGAGCAGTGCACTGCCGCCTTGTGCACTTGCTCTGGCACGCCATGCTAAGCACCGGAGAGTTTCCATCGTGTTGAATCAAAACGGTACGGCCTATCCAGCTTGGTTCGGACAGGGATGGGAAAAAGCCAACCGCTCTATGGAAGCACTGATTCGCATGGCGGATTACGTTTTTTACCAGAGCCGTTTTTGCAAGATGGCTGCGGACCGGCATCTTGTGGCAAGAAACCAAGACTACGATATCTGCTACAACCCTGTCGATACAACTACTTTTGTGCCCACAAACAAGCCGCCGACTGGGCATCGGCTGCTGATTGCCGGAAGCCACATGCAGTTTTATCGGGTTCGGTCAGCCATCGAAGCCTTATCTGTGCTGGTACCGTCTTTCCCCAATATCCAACTTACCATTGCCGGTCAACTCTGCTGGCACGCTAAAAGGGACCAGTGCAAGCGCGATGTCTACGCACTGTCCGAGAAACTGCAGGTTCGCCATCGCATTCATGTCAGCGGCGCTTACCACCAGCAGGAGGCTCCGCAACTGTTTCAAGAAGCTCACATTCTGCTGCATACCAAGTACAACGATCCCTGCCCGCGGTTGGTGGTTGAAGCCATGGCCTGTGGCTTGCCGGTGGTCTATTCGAACAGCGGCGGGGTGCCGAAGCTTGTTGGCCGGCAGGCCGGGATCGGTGTTCGGGCACCGCTGGACTGGCAGCAGCTGCATCCACCCAGCGGTAAAGCGCTGGCGATCGCAGTGAAAGGGGTTTTTGACGATTACAACCGATTTCGTCACCGGGCGCGCCGACGGGCTGTCGATCGATTCGATACCAAACCCTGGCTTGCACGGCACCGTCAGGTCTTCAGAAATCTTGCTGCAAGATCCCGCCGGATCAGGGGAAGAAAGCTGTAACCCGCATGCCTGTCGTCTCCGTTCTCATGCCGGTATACAATGCCGCCGACTATCTTGCCGACGCCATTGAAAGCATTCTCTGCCAGACTTTCAGTGACTTTGAGCTGATCCTGATTGACGATGGTTCCACGGATGACAGTTTGCAGATTGCCGATCGATTCAACGATTCGCGGTTAAAAATCGTCCGCAACGCGTCCAACCTGGGCGTAGCTACCGCGCTGAATATCGGCATTTCCAAATCCCGCGGCCCTTTTTTGGCCCGCATGGATGCGGACGATATCAGTCGGCCCGAGCGTTTGGAACGACAGCTTCTTTTTATGCGCTGGCATGAAACAATCGGGGTGTGCGGCAGCTGGGTGCGCTATTTCGATGATAAACGGTTTTTTACCTGTCGGTACCCGGTCGGGTCTGAGTGTGTAAGGGCCTATATGCTTTTTGCAAACCCGCTGGCGCATCCTTCGGTGATGATCGATCGTCAAAAGTTTGAAAACCATCACCTGTTTTACGATCCCCAATACGCAGCCGCCCAAGACTATGCGCTATGGGTTCGATGTCGGCAGCGTTTCGCATTAGACAACCTCCCAGTTGCTCTGGTGGATGTCCGCAAGAACGCGCAAGGTGTCACGCATTCACGCTTTTCACAGTCCAATGCGGTATCGCTGGCGCTTCAAAAATCGTTACTATTGGAAATGGGACTCGCCGTAAGCGATGCCCTGTTGCACTTTCATCGGCAGGTGGGAAACGGCAGCGGGATGCGTTCAGAAAAAGAACTGCGCATTGCTCGAAAATGGCTCTTGCGAATCATCCATGCAAATGCCAAATGTGGCATTTACAATCCACATGGAATGCGGCAGGCGGTGGCCATGATTTGGTTTCGAGTTTGTCTGAATTCTGCATGGATGGGGCCGAGGATCTTTCGCCATTACCTGCAGATGCCGATACAACGTGCCTATCGGCCGGGATCGGATGAGCTGGTCTACTTTGTCGCAAGTGTGCTCTTGCGGCGGCAACACAGACCTACGGGGCGTCTGCCGGCGGGCGCGTGAATTTATTGAACTAAGTTATGCACATTCTCTTTTATGGTAGCGAATGCCCGCCCTGTGGTGGGGGTGTCGGTGCTCACATGCTGAATATGGCCAAGGCCCTTTGCCAGAACGGACATCACGCAACATTTGTGACCGCCAGAACAGACGGACTCCCGGAGGAAACGATCGTTGCTGGCGTTAAGATCTACCGACGGATACCGGCAAGGGATTTTCGCAAACGGGAATCCGTCCTCTGGACCCTTTCTCTGACGCGCAGACTTGGAGTGCACTGGATCGAGGGCGCCGACCATCGCGGGGACTGCGCCGCGCTGCTCAGGCACCGCAACCGTCCGCCAGTGGTGATCAAGGTTCATACTTGCAATGTTTTGCGAGTCGGCAGAGATTCGCATGCTCACTATCGTTGGCAGCGACCGATAATCGAACTGGCGCTATTGCGAAAATGGCCGGAAGCATTGGCAGAGGGGTTTAGCATCCAACATGCGGATTTGTTGCTGGCCCCTTCACATGCCATGGTGAGTGTATTGCAGAAGCAAAAAATCCATCGCGGACGGCGTGTGCTCGTGATTCCCAACACTCTGTCATCCGAGGTGTATCGTCCTGGTCACGAGGCTGAAATTCCAACGATGTTGTTCGTCGGGCGCATCGAGTTCGGCAAGGGTATTGCCTATCTTCCCGACATCATGGCCGGTTTAAAAAAAAGAGATGTTGTTTTGGAAATTGCCGGGCCAGACACTTTTGCACGAGGTGTCGGATCGCTGAAAACATGGCTAAGACGTCGGCTGAAACAGGTTGGCTGCACCCACCGATTTCTTGGGAGGCTTGATGCACAAGCTTTGGCAATGGCATATGAACGGGCATGGGTAGTGGTGGTTCCCTCCAATTGGGATAACTTCCCCACTGTGGTCCTGGAAGCCATGCATCACTGCAAAGCCGTAGTGGCCAGTCCTTTCGGCGGAATGTCCGAGATGCTTCATGGCACCGGCAGCTGTATCGCTGACCCGCGAAGTGAAAATTTTGTGGCAGCGGTGCGCTATTTTATCGAAAATCACAAATTTCGACGCTTGACTGGGCTGCGCATGCGAGGCCGCCTGTTGACGGTCTACACGCCATCTCAGGTAACGCGGCAATACGTTCAGGAAGTCAGTTGTGCCCTGAAGATAGAGGACCGCATTTCCGAAACGGTTTGCGAAAATTGATAGACGGAGTTGTCTTTTTTGGCTTTTGAAAAAGATTTAGCCAACATCATCAGCGTGATTATTCCTTCCGGCAGACCGTGGCGGTCGGCACCGGCACTGGAAGCGCTTTTGAAGCAGCGCTGCGAAGGCGGCAGTATTGAACTGATCGTTGTGATTCCTTGTGGAGAAAACCTGCCAAATCTTCCGAAACCCATAGACCTGTCGCTTAAGGTGGTGCACACCCATATCCTCTATCCGCCCGGCAAAATGCGCAACTTCGGAGCCCGGCATGCCCTTGGAGGGTATTTTTGCTTCATCGACGATGACTGTGTCGTCCCGGATAACTGGGTGCAAAAAATGCGGGCAGCCATTAACACTTGTCAACGGATTGGTGCCGTTGGATGCCGTGTTGGTTCAATGGGAAAGGATTTTTGGAGTCGTTGTGCGGATTTCGCACTTTTCGCCGACTATCAATACCGGCAGCCGCGCTTTTGCAATCTCGGTTCGGCAGCACTGTGCGTGCGGCGTGCGGCCTTTGAGGATGCAGGTGGATTCGACGAAGACCTGAAAGCTTCCGAGGATTGGGATTTTAGCCTGAAACTGCAGGTCAGCGGATGGCGTTGCCTTTTCGAACCGGCAGTGGAGGTTTTGCATGATCACCGCCGCGATGGCCCAGCTAAAATCCTGAAATCGGCCTATCGTTCCGGAAAGCTTTCCGGGCTGCGCGTGCAGCGCCGGCATTTTGAAAAGATGAGCTGGCTTGCAAAAATATCACTGTTTGCCGGCGATCACCACTTTTATGCAGCCCTGGCTTTCCCCTATGCCGCGGCTGTGACGCTGCAACAATTTTTTTCCCTGAGACTCAACGGGTTTGACGCCGCCTTCCTGCCTTGCATGTTTCTGGCTAAAACGGCATATCATATTGGCGTTTTAAATTCCGGCCAAAACCAGATCGCTGGATAGCTCATGAATTAGATCAGCCAAAAGACATGAAAGCTGCCGAAAAAAACGCACCCAAAGCGCAACCCACAGAAGCTGCCGGACCTTTGGACTCCGTCTGGCGCGCAAACGGCGAGAAGATTGCCGTGATCGTGCCCGCCTTTAACGAGGAAGATGCCGTCGGCCCGCTGATCGACGAGTTGCGCACAACGGTTCCCGAAATCGATATTGTGGTTATTAACGATGGATCTTCCGACTTAACGGCCGAACGTGCGCGTGCCAAATCGGTAACGGTGCTGGATCTTCCCTGCAACATCGGTGTCGGCGGAGCCGTGCAGACCGGATTTTGCTATGCTTTCAACAACGGCTATCAATATGTCATTCGCATCGACGGCGACGGCCAGCATCCACCGGCGGAGATTCCCCGCCTGGTACGCGCCATGAAAGCCGGTTCACATGACCTGGTGATTGGCAGCCGGTTCATCGTCAGCCACGATCGTGTGACCAGTGTTTTCCGCACCATTGGGATCAAACTGCTGGCTGTTTTTTTGTCGGGTATCTGCAGAAGCCGTATCACCGATCCCACTTCCGGCTTTTGGATGATCAACCGGCAATTGCTATACTATTTTGCCAATGACTACCCC
>Ga0114931_10008349_pt1 | contig 12555 bp, 5 predicted proteins | sample 2SBtaG_FD_89579 | JGI IMG/M metagenome (GOLD analysis project Ga0114931, IMG submission 89579) | Deep subsurface microbial communities from Kolumbo volcano to uncover new lineages of life (NeLLi) - 2SBTROV14_V59a metaG | ecosystem: Environmental > Aquatic > Marine > Volcanic | place: Kolumbo...
ACGCTCTCACTCAGCGAATCGAAGAAGGCGTCGGCCTTGCTTCCGTAGTCCTCGCGTCTTTCCATTACATCTGCTCCTTTCCGTCTGACGGGGCGGCATAACGTCGCGTTTCAGCCGTTGGCGGCATCTACCACAAAACTTTATTAACACTCCAAAACTTAATGAAATCTCCGAATTTTTACAAGCGCACAGAGCCCGCCAATCGGCTGGAAACGTTTGTTAGCTGGCTGCTGGCGCAACACACTTTAAGCTGACCACCGAACCCCAAAATATAATTAACGCAACGACCGCGCTTTTTGCGGTGGTTGCACACCGCTTATTTCTCCTAACCTTTGGCAGTTTGAGAGCAGAGGTGCGGCATTTGTTTTTCAATGCCGCACTTATGCGAAACTTGATTGAACCGCTCTATCCCGATGAAATCATTTGTGCAACTAAAACATGAACCGTTGCTGCCCGGATTTCTGTTCTTGATAATAAAGCGATCTTGTTGTATAAAACTGGTTTCTTAACCGCATTTCATCTCTCAGGTTTGACCGTTCTCTTGGAAAAAACCGGAACATAATCCGCTTATGATATTCATACCCACTATTTTTGTTGTTAGGGCTTTCCATCAATCTGCTTAGTAAAGGCACATAGAGATCAGCCAATTCTTCCCGGTATTTCGAGGTTCTGCTTTTCTCAATTCCGTGAATAATACTGGTGCTTGCCCCTAAAACCACGTCACACAATTGAATGAGATTTGATCGAACATCCTCTTTGTGATCTTTCGGTAAAAATGTAATTTTATCGCAATAAAGGAAATGGTATCGTCTTTTTCTAATTTGTAAATGAGGTGCCACGGGAAAAACGCATTATCATGCTGCTGACCTTGCTCATGAAAAATATTTTCCACAATTACCTGCCTGCCGCCAAAAAAGGTCTCCAGTGCATACAAAACGGCGCTTCTAAAAAAGCGGTTATATTTGCTGTTGAACTCATCTTCGCTATCGAATTCTTCTTTGCTCAAGTAAGAATCGTTTAAACCAAGAATATAGGAATAAAATGTTTTTCTGCTTTTCTCAGGATTCAGGATATAGTCAAACCATCTTTTGCAGATATTTTTAGCATCGGCGCTGCGAATCTCGCACCAATGTACGATCTTATTATTCATGTCATAATATTTAGACGTCTTATCAAAATTTCCCATAAACCGTTCGTGAATGATGTCATCGAGTAAGGGATAGGCTAAATTTTCAACAATAATGCCGATGTAGTTCCAGACAGTATTGGTAAATGGACAATGACGTCCCTGAACTTCGTCGGCGTAAATGTTAATTTGAATAGGTTCCTCTACACGTGTTTTGCCAAACAAATCCCTCATAACTTCTTTTTGAAATAAGAATTTCAACAATGCAATACTCCAGATTAAAATGTGATTCGGGGAATCACATTTTAGATTTTCAAATTAACTTCAAATTCTCCCATATTCTGAGAAGTGATAAGATTTCTTCTTCAGCAATTGGCAACAATATGAATCTTCGCTTAATATGAAGTTTTAGTTGTTCTACAACTATTTTACGTTTTCTACCAAGAGTTAATTCATTTAAGAGTTTTAATATAAGATAGGCGCGCTGCTCAGGAACAATAAGCTGGTGCCACAATTCGTAAAGAAAATTTGTGCTTACATTTAAAGCAGAAGTTAGATTAGAATTATTACCATTAATCATTTTCAATACAGTTGAAAAGGGAGGCACGGGCCCCCATTTTGACTGCCTTGCTGCTTCAATTAATACCCCTGCATTTATACTTGTATGCTTATAATTGGAACAAGCCAATTTAACTATAAAACCCTCATAGCTGGATTTATCAATGATGTCTTTGGTTTGGCAATCCATTAACAGTATTTGAGTCCAAATTCCCTCAACACCAAATTCACTCTTCGCAAACGATCTTAGTCTTTCATCTTCAGAATAAAGTATCCTTCCTTTTTCAGTGGCTATTAAAATAGTATCAAGAAATGGCTTTCCAAATAACTTATCGAGTTCATATTTGTGATTGGCATTAAGTTGCAAGGCAGCACGACAGGGAATAGTTTCGCAATTATCTGTAGCCCATTGAAGAACCCCTTCTAAGTAAATAATGCTTTTTTCTATATCTTCAACGGTAATTTCCTCTCGAACAAACTTCTCACCTTCTTTACCAATTACCATAAACCCTCTCGATTGGATTCCTCTTCTTTCAAAAAGGATTTCCTGAAGATGGTCGATTGTTGACTGGGCAATACCTAATTTACCATAAGCATCTGTGACATATTCTGCTGCTCCTATTCCATGAATAGTCATCAATGAAATGAAGTCAACTATGAGTTGAGGCTTTTTTTCATTGAGCAAGAATAGAGCACGATTTCTTTCTTCTACGGTTCCAAGACAACATTTTATGCCAACATCAGGTTTGTTCATTAAACCAGCCCAGACTTCCAATAAGTTTGTTCCTGATAAGTTTGCGATTGCACCGATTGTTAGATTTCCTTGGAGATATAATTCTTCAATTTGAAGAATCTTTTCATGTTGAGTACTGATTTGCTCAAATACTATTTCAAATCCTCCAGGCATTTTCCCTTCTTCTTTTTTAGAGTAATCCAGTCTAATCGACCATAATCCTGGAGTTTTGGGAAACATTTTGCTGAATCTGTCTCTAACTTCGTGGAGCGCATAAAGATATTTGCTTTTTATCTCAATAATCTTAATTTTTTCTGTTGTAATCTCATTTTTTACAGTTAGATCTGCCCCAACTGTTTTGCCTAATAACAGTTGAGCTGTGGGATGATCCAATGTGATCTCATTCCTTTTAATATCTGCATCATCGCGATCTTCGATAATAAACCAGTTCTTCCGACCTAATTCATCTTCAATACAAACTGCCGTATCCACTGTAACTTTATCAATATTTAGCAGATCCTTGATATCTTCTTCCCACCCTAAGAATAGCCCAAAGTATTTTAGATGTGCATCAGCATTATTGAAATATTTCCTTCGGATTTCATACATTATTTCTATGGACTTTTTTGTATTACCACGTTCAAGATGCAAAAACGTGAGTTGTAAACCTGCCTCGAATGACAGGGAATTGATATCGATTTTATAATTCAGGAACTCATCTAATTCCGCAAAGTTACGCAATCGCAAATCGATTTCGGCTTTGCGTAATTTCATATTGAAATCTTCAGGAAATTCTTTGAGGTATTCCTGACAAACTTCACTTGCTTTCGGTAGATCGCCGATTTCTGTATAAATTGCAATTTCTATCTCGGAAACAAATTTTAAAGGGCCATATTTTTGTCGAAGTGTGGCGCAGATTTCCAATGCACGATCAAATCTTCCAGATCGATAATAACTGTTGAGTAAACGTCGTGTTAAACTGCCATGGGATGTTTTGTCAGCTATTCTTTCATATAACTCAGCCGACTCCTCAAATTGTTCGAGAAAATAGAACTCATTGGCAAGATTAAGAACATCCCTAAAAGAAGTTGATTCACTGATAAATCTTTTCGCATTTCTTAAAAGTGAAACTGCCGCATCCTCGCTTTCCTTACGTTGTAGATACCTTGCTTCCACAACCAAAGTGGAGATGTCTGAAGAATCTATGGTTAGCAAATCAGAAATAATTTCTTTTGCTTCACCGAGTCTCTGAAAATCTAAATAACATAACACTAACAATCTTTTTGCTTCTTTCAGTAAGTTGAGAGGAGGGGAATTCTTCAGGAAGCTTTCTAAAACTTGGATACTTTCATCGAATTTTTTTTCATTCCTTAATGTTTCTGCTAAAAGTAGCCAAGCATCTGAGATTAAGTCATTTGCAGTTACCTGTTTCAATGTTTCTATTGCATTTTTATTATGCCCATTTTCAATAGTTACCATTGCGTAATGTTTAAGTAACAGCGGATCTGAAGGACTTATTTCTAATGCAATCTTTACATCTTCAGAGGCACCTTTTATGTCTCCTAAAAGTCTTTTTGCTAAACTTCTATTGTATATCCACCATACTCGATACTTTCGGACCTCAGTATCACGTACTTTTTCCCATGCGTCCGTTAATAGTTGTATAGCAGTCTTTATTTTCTCTTCCGCTCCGGGAAAAGTTTGAGGAGAATATGCAACAGATTGGTTTCCTGTAGCATTCTGCAACATTAACGTGGCATAAGCCCCCTTTAACTCCGGTAAATTTTTTGTGTCATTCTTAACCGCGATGCTCATCCACTCTTCAGCTTCAGGTAGATTATTGCGTTTCATAGCCAAATGGGCTATCGCGTTTGCAATTTCAGGAGAGCTTCTTAAATGAGTGGGAACTAATGAAACAACTTCTTCTAATTCTTTATCATTTGATGTTGCCTGGATTAGAATGGCATATCCTCTCTCACTAACCGGGTTTTTTTCTAGTGCCTCTCTTGCGTATGCTTCAGCATGCTCTAACTCTTGCAAAAGCAAATATCCTAAAGCCGCATTGCACAAAGCCTTCTCATCTTCAGGATTATACTGGAGGGCTTACAAAAAGAATTTAGCTGCTTCCTGTTCTTGATTCAAATATAACTTAGCAGAGGCTATATTTGTCAAGATACGATACCTTACGATTGGAACAGCGCTCTCCCAGATCCGCTTCCTTAGCTGCTCCAAATAATCTAACGCCTGTGTGGGTTTGAGATCATCTAATAATGCTTTTGCATGATCCAATTCCGCTTGGTGTTCGGTGGTAAGGATAGTAGAGGATATATCAAGTTGAAGGTATTGCCTACTTTCTTTAATCTGCTCTCCTAAATTGGAGAGATGGTCTTTTATTTCCGTTTCGTTCTTCAGGCTTAGATGGATTGCTTTCTTTAATTCGTCAAATTCTTTAGTTTCACCTTCTGTATTAGGAAAAAGTTGAGGATAATGTTTTCGAAAAATATCCTCATATTCAACTAATTTGTTTTGGATATCTTCCCAACTCCATACATTTACTGAGAATAATCCTTTCTTGAGATGTTCTCTTGTAATTTCTCTGGCTACTTGCTGAATGCTTGCCTCCCTTGGAGCGGTGGTGGCAATTGTAAATTGTGAAATTTCCGGTGTAAATTTTTTCGCCTTTTCGATTTCTTCTCTTATTTCACTTTCAGTTAGCGTTTGTTGAGTAAAATTATCTTTCCCCTTGCATTGTACTCCTGCCAAATTTTTACCTTGATTAGGCCTCCCATAGATATCCACGCCATTTTGTGGCTGGCCTTGACGCCCATTCTTTTGGGTATTTGGATCTTGCCAAATTTTTTCCCAAATATCCCGACAAATATCCTCAAACTCTTGCCAATTTTGGGGAGGAGGAATTTGCATACTTGAAAATGTAGGCATAATAGGTAACCCTCAATCTTTTTCCGTGATAATCCGGATTTGTTCTTTGTTTAGACCATACAGCCGGTAAATCAGTTGGTCAATTTCGCACTCCAAAGCGGTGACATCGGCGTTGGAGTTTTCATTTTTCTTGTTGAGAATTTTAATTACGACTGATTCCACTGATTGGATGTCACAATCCACTGGAATAGGAAAGTCCTTCATGAAGATCGAACTTGGTTCATAAAAATCGTGCTGAAGTTTCGCCAATAGTTTACTAAATAGCCAATAGATTACTGTGGAATTTAGAACTCCAAGCAAAAACTTTGTAGCGCGGGGAATTATGAAGGCCTTTTGGTTTGTATAGAACTCTTGATCATCCCACGCAAACTCATTACGTTTACAGATGTTTGGATAAACAATCTTCGGCTGCTCAAACTCCTGCCAGTATTTGCAAGATCGCAGTTCCCAGAAATATTTTCCCTGGTCATCCCGCTTAATCAGTTTTTCTCGAAACTGCATTAAATGTGAGTAAATTGCCGGATATGTTTTGGCAAAAATCCGTTCCGCCTCTTTTGGCTCTTTGTTCGACCAGAAATGTGTCTTGTTTTCAGAGGATTCAATTTTAATCAAGTAACGTTCCGAAAAATTGACCTGCCAGCGTTTCACATCCCGGCCGCGCAGGAAGGGTTTGAGCACTTCCGCCGATGAAGGGTGCTCGGCAATCAACCGGTCGCGGGTGGCGCGATCCACCACAAAAGCTTCGTTCAAGCCGGTTTTTATCCCATAGTAAAACCGCCCTTGCACATATTCACCTAACGGCTGGCCGGCATTGCGCAGCTTTTCCAATAGCCGCAAAACAGCCGGACTTTCAATGCGCCAGCCATCGGCGGTCAGATCTTTCTGGGCGATCAAAAAACTGTTTTTGTGCACTACCGACTCAAATTCACTGACCGGCGTCTCTCGCTGCCAGCTTAGCGCCTTTACCTGGTTCTGGTTGGGAGCGGTCTTCTGTAACAGGATGATACTGGGGTAGGAAGTGGCTTCAAACACCGGGGCGTCGCCGAAGTCAATCAATTGCCGGATGGCGGCGTTGCCGCTCAGGAAGCGCCGCAGCTTTTCCCCGTAACCGGCGCGCATGTATTTATTGGAAGTGATAAACGTCAGACTGCCGTTTTTCCTCAGTATCTGAAACCCCCGCTCGAAAAAGTACACATAGATATCCGCCACACCGGTGTAGCACTGGTAAATACCTTTCAATAGTGGCTTGTACTCTTTAATATTTTCCTGCCGAACGTAAGGCGGATTGCCAATCACCACATCAAAGCCTTGCCCTGAGTCTGTCGAATGGGCGCCCTTGTGATGAAACACTTCGCTGAAATAGACCTCAAAATCAAAATGGGTATCGTTATGGGTAATCTGCCGGATGAGGGCGTCAATTTGCCGTTTCAGTTCCCGCTTTCTGCCGGGATGGGTCGCTTCAAAGTACTTTGGTTTTAAGGTTTCCAGTTCTGCAAACAGGTTCTGGTTAAACAAATCCTTTTCTACTCCCAACAGGGAGTTCCTGCAAACAATTTTATAATCCAGATTAGGCAGCGGTTTGATGGTGTAGTAGTCTTCTTCATCCACCACCAGGGAGAGCCACAGGCGCAGCTTGGCAATATCCACCGCCCCGGGGTCGATATCCACCCCGTAGAGATTTTCCTGAATGCAGTGACGTTTGAAGTTGTAGGCGGTTCGTTCCAACCCCCCTTCGGTTCCCCCCTTAGTAAGGGGGGAAGGCAAGGGGGGTAGGTAAGTATTGAGTATCAGTCGCGCTTTTACAATCTCCTGCATCATTCCCACCGGAAAGGCGCCGGAACCGATGGCCGGATCGCAGATTTTAATATCCGCCAGAGCCGCATCAATTTCTCCGGCGTGCCTGCGGATGGATTCCGGCATCTCGTACTGATAATCGCGGGTTTCCCTGCCCTCCGCTTCCACCCGCCGGTCGTGTTCGATGGCCTGCTCGCCCAGGCGGATGAAAAATTCAATATCCTCTCGGGGAACAATCGGTTTGTAGATTTCGGTGGTCAGTGGCAGTTGCTCCGGTTCTTCTTTTCCGAACAGCTTTTTCTGAACCGGTTTTTGGGGCACAACAGGGGACTCTCTGGTATTCAACGTGGTATCCAGATAGTTGATCAAACTTTCCTGGCACATGTAATGCACAATTTCCCGCGGGGTGTAATAAGCGCCTTTGGATTTGCGGTCTTTGACCTCCAACAGGTTCTCAAACACCTTGCCGAGCATTTCCGGATCGACCGCTACTTCTTTTTCCAGCGGCTCATCTTCCCGAACGGTAAAATTGAATAGGTCAAAGGTCTCGAAAATCTGTTGAAAGATGGCGTCGTCAATTAGAATGTCGGTTTGCTGCCAGTCGTATCCGCCGATGGGTTCAAACAAGCCCCCGTTCAGGAAGGGAATTTTGCAGTTGAAGCGGGAGTAGTAATCATTTTCCCGCTGGATTGCCAACGCTTCATAAAAGAGCGGTTCTAAAATGTCATTGAAGAAATTGCGGTAAGAAACAATTTCCTTTTTGAACAACTTCTGTAGAAAATGTTTAGGACCGAAACCCCATTCTTTAAAGTTACCCTTTTCATCCTTGCTAATGCCCAGCCAACCTTTTTTCTGTAAGAAGTAAAGGAAGACGATCTGCCCCAACAGTTTTTTGGCAAAGTTGACCGTGTCAATCTGCTTGCGCTCAAACTCCTGTTTAATTTTGAAATCGCGTTTCAAAATTTTATCCAGCGCTTCTTTCAATAGAAGAAATAACTCTTTGTATTTCAGGAAAAATTCTTTGGTGACTTTCTCGATGCTGAAAGCATCTTCGATCTGCGCAAGGGTGGGGTTGTGGCGGTCATCCAGCAAAATGGGGAACAACTGCTGCTGCGGGGTGTGATTCGGTTCGTTCTTTCCCACCAGAAACGAATAGCGCCGGGCCGGGGTGAGTTCTTTTTTAACTTTGATTTTGCCGTCATCGCCTTTTTCGGTGGCGTAATTCATCCGCACAAAAGAGAAACGCCAGTCTTCAGCGCCGGGTGTAAAATAGGCAACCAGCGCGGCGTCTTTCTGGTCGCGATGGTTGAGATACCAGGCCACAAAATTACGCTGCATGGTGCGGGCGCGTTCTAAAGAGGATTCCCGCTTCAATTCAATCGCTAACACATCCAGCGCCTGACCTTCGGGATCAGTGTATTGCCCGAGGCGTTGATATTGCCGGATGGAATCACGGAAAGCGTCGCGGATGTAGTTTCCGTGATACTCAAAAGCCTTGCTTTCATCAAGATCATTTAAGAGGTTTTTTGCAAAATTGCGAAAACGATCGGCATCAAAAGCATCGTCAAAGGTTCCTTCAATCAGACGTTTGGCATCTTCCCGTCGCATATTTACTCCTTACCTGCCATAAAGTATTCTGAGAGTATAACTTCTCGAGGATTTGGACCGCTATGAGATTGTAGCTGATGGTTATATAAAAGCGTTTCAGGAACATTCTTTCACAAGATCGCCAATACTTTCAAAGGATTGGCTTCGCGTTCCAGTTCGTTTTTCAAGCGTTTGCTGGTATTTTTGGGAATAATTCCGTCTTCTAAGGCGCTCAGCGTTGCTTTAAGAAAATCTTCATCGTCTTCGGTAAACCCCTGAAACTGTTTTATATCATTTGCCTTCAGGCGCATGATCACATATTTCTCATTGGAACGCCCGCCACCGGTGGATTTTTCGACAATCTCATCCGATGTGAGCAAATCAAATTCTTTTTTGTTCAAATCCAACCATTGGTAATACTGTTGGGGAATAGTGCGCTTCTCAGTATCCGGCTCACATTTGAGTAAATCTGCCGCTTCAAAAAAAGTCAGTTCATGAGAATCTGCTCCGTCAGTGATGAAGAATTTCTTCAGTTTGCCCTTGCGGAAAAAGGTTAGCAAATGGTCATCATTCAGAAGTTCCGTTTGGCTTCCGGTTCGGGCTTTTTTGGGAAGCCGTTTGATTTTTTCAAACAGCGAAGGTTCATCATCACGAATTTTCCGAATGAAGTGTAAAAACTCCAATTCGGAGCGCTCCTCTTCCTCGCCTTCGTAACTCTTTTTATCAGACAATTTTCTGTATAGCCGTTCCCCAAACAGTTTGTGGGTAGAGACGATCTCTTCCTCGGTTAAGTATTTGGCATCTTCACCGAGTGTATCATGGAATGCTTGAATCTTGGCGGTGATATTGGCTTCCAAATCCAGATGTGCTTCCGATTGGGCGGTTGGGAAAAAGTTAAAGATATGGATCTTTTGATGGGCGGTTCCCACACGATTCACGCGCCCGACTCGCTGCATCACTTTGGCGGGATTCCACGGCAGGTCGTAGTTGATCACCACATTGGAGCGGTGCAGGTTAATGCCCTCGGAAAGAATATCGGTAGTGATCAAAATCCGAATTTCATGGGTTTGCTGCTTATAATTGGGGTCAAAATTCTGCTTGATCAGATCTCTGGCATTAGGAATACTGATCTCCGAGTTTTTGAAAATCCCGCCCGCAGAGCAATAGAACAATACTTTATCGGGAAATTCACCATTAAGATGTCTATGGAGATATTCGCCGGTTTCCTTCGATTCGGTAAAAATAATCAGTTTGGATTTATTCAAAAGACGGTTGTTTTTTAAATCATGGATAAACTGACTGAGCTTGGGGTCGCTATCAATGGGCAGCCATAAGGATTGAGCGGCTTTCAGAATCTGCAAATCTCTTTTAACCGCTTCGATAAATTCATCGCGAAAGTCAGTTGATTTGTATTTCTGAGCTTTTTCTTCTTCTACCAACTTCAATAAGGCTTCTTCATTATCGGAATCCAAAAAATCGTACACGTTAACCCGTTTGCTGATATAAACCGTTCCAGTATCAAACATTTCAATAAACTTCTGGTGTGATTCAATGAACCGGCGCAAGGTATTTTTGAAGGCGTAAAAGCTGCTTTCCAATCGCTTGACTAAAATCCCTTTCATAAACCCGCCCACATTTATTTGCCCCTGCTTTTCAAATTCGGAAACCGGTCTGGTTAGATAGAGCAAAGGCGTATAGCGGGAATAATTGAATTGTTTTAAGAGTTCGATAGTCTCATTGAAGACGCGGTCGGTTTGGTCATCAAAGGTATAGACTATCCGATTGGGATTATCCAGCGCCGGAAAAGACAAACCCTGTTTTTGAATGTCATCGCTAAAAAACTTAGTGACTTCGCTGCGGGTACGGCGGATCATCACATACTTGAGAACTTTGTCGCGCATCTCCGCAGATATGGCTTTCACTTCCTCAATGTAGCGGGGGTCTTTTTTATCATATTGGTCAAGGCGTTTTTTTAGACTATTGAAAAAACGGGTCAGGTTCGGCACGCCGGGAATAGAGCTTTTTTTAGGAACTTGAAACAGCTTTAATTGGCTGTAAATATCTTCCACCGTATTGTTCAACGGAGTTGCCGAAACCAGAATGACCTTTTTCCCCCAGCAGATTTGATGGAGTTTCTCATAACCCTGCGTTACTTCATTGCGGAAGCGGTGCGCTTCATCGACAATCACATAATCATACTTTTCGTGACCTTCTCGGATGATGTGATCCAATTTGCCGTGCGATTGGATTTTGAAACCGCGAACGCCGAAATCAAAAAACGTCTCATACCAATAATCCTGAAGTACTGGAGGGCAAATGACCAATATCTTACCGCGTATTTGTTGAGCAAGTAATGCGGCAATATAGGTTTTTCCCAAACCGACCACATCAGCGATAAATACACCCCTGTGGGCATCAAGAATTTTCTGAGCGTTAACCACTGCCTGTTTTTGATACAGCAAATCCATAAACCCTTCTGGCAGATAGGTTTCGATATCCTCGTCCATGTTGATATCTTCCTGAAAATATTCATAGAGAAATTTCAGGTACAGTTGATAGGGGGTAATCTGATCGCTAAGCCAGGTTCTTTTGCGAACAGTAGCAACAAATTCTTCGGAAACATCCACGGCATTACGCCACAATTCTTCAAATTTTTCTTCGGCAAAGACGACATCGGTCTTGTTTTTTAGCTCTACATTGAACTCCAGATTTTCCACCAAACCTGATTCGGAAAAATTACTGGAACCGGTAATAACCCTGCCATAGTCAAGGGCATCCTTTTCAAATCGGCTGATGTAAACTTTGGCGTGTAAATGCCTGCTGGGATAGGCTTTGATTTCCAGTTTGCCACTCTCCAGAAATTCAATAAACTTTCTGATTCCTATCTCAACCTGATAGGAGTCTTCCGAGTTTTCGAGTTCCGAGACAACTTTATCCGAGTAAAATTCTTTGGTGCGTTTATGGGATTCAAAATCAAGCTTTCGTTGCTTGCGCACATTTTCGATAATTTCAAACGCCTGCCGGTCAATATTTAAACCGATCAGAATCCTGATTTTTTCAATCGGTTCAAATGCATCATGGAGCAAATGGAAACCGCTTGTTCGGAAGTATCCGACAATAACATCAAAATACCGGGTATATTGCAGCGCCTTTTTAAAACGATCTAATAATGTAGAACCGGGTTCATTTGTAAAGAAGGTTAGATCAGTATGAGTTATCGGTTCCGTTTTATTTTTTAACGCCATAAAGATGAACTCCCTTTTTGCAATCCGTTTAATTTCCCGAAAATATAAGCAATTAGGATTACAATTATTACAATGAAATTTATTGAGATAAGGATCGTAGGCTTTATTTCAGAGCAAATATTCTTTTTCAGAGAATTTTATATCTGTGTTTAGACGTATGCGGAAGGTGTCTTAATAAATTATGATCGACTCTCCAATAGGTCGATTCATTTCAAAGATACTTTATTGTGAATTTATATTTTTGCCAGCTAACAAATGCTTTATGCACTAAATATAGCGTATAAAACGCTATATGTTAAACAAATAACATATTACAACATAGAAACAAATTCATATATTAACAATTAGCAATGTAAAGTTGCCACAAATAAGGCATAAAATACACTTCTCAAAAGTAATATGAAACAAGGATATCTAAATTACAATATGCCATTCTGTTTCATATATTTCAATACGAGCAAGCCGAAATCCTCCAGTAGGCGCCTGAGTATTTTGCTTAAAACTGTAAAATACTGTCTTATCCACCATGTTTTACACCCATGTTCTCAAAATGAGGGTCAAGGCCGGGAGCG
>Ga0114931_10008350_pt1 | contig 12555 bp, 10 predicted proteins | sample 2SBtaG_FD_89579 | JGI IMG/M metagenome (GOLD analysis project Ga0114931, IMG submission 89579) | Deep subsurface microbial communities from Kolumbo volcano to uncover new lineages of life (NeLLi) - 2SBTROV14_V59a metaG | ecosystem: Environmental > Aquatic > Marine > Volcanic | place: Kolumbo...
CGCGTCGCGGTCGACCAGCCGCGCGAGGTCGGCGCCGACCGGCTGGTCAACGCGGTCGCCGCCCACAGCCGCTATCCGGGCGCCTTGATCGTGATCGACTTCGGCACCGCCACCACCTTCGACGTGGTCGGCGCGGATGGCACATATCACGGAGGCGTCATCTCGCCGGGGGTCAATCTGTCGCTCGACGCTCTGCACATGGCGGCGGCGCAGTTGCCGAGGGTGGCGCCGTCGCGACCGCAGGCGGTGATCGGCACCGACACCATCGCGGCCATGCAGTCGGGAACATATTGGGGGTATGTCGGCATGATCGAGGGCCTGGTCGAGCGCATTCGGGGGGAATACGGCCACCCCATGACGGTGATCGCGACCGGTGGCCTGGCGCCCCTGTTCCAGTCCGCGACGCTGGTGATCGAACATGTCGATCCCGACCTCACCATGCACGGTCTGCTCGAAATCCATCGCCGCGTCGCGGGGACCGTGCAATGACCGGGCCGCGACCCTCGCTCCAGTTCCTGCCGCTCGGCGGCGCCGGCGAGATCGGCATGAATCTCAACCTCTACCATTACGACGGCCAGTGGCTGATGGTCGATCTTGGCATCACCTTCGCCGACGACACCCTGCCCGGGGCCGAGATCGTGCTGCCCGATCCATCCTTCATCGTCGAGCGGCGCGACGCCCTCGCCGGCCTGGTCCTCACCCATGCCCACGAGGATCACCTCGGCGCCGTGCCTTATCTGTGGCCACGGCTGCGTTGCCCGGTCTACGCCACCCCCTTCGCGGCCGAGGTGCTCAGGCGCAAGCTCGCCCGCGACGGCTTCGTTCCCGGCATCGAGGACCTGGTCATCACCGAAATTCCGCTCAGCGGGCGCTTCGCGGTCGGCCCCTTCGATATCGAGATGATTTCGCTCACTCATTCGATCCCCGAGCCCAACGCGCTCGCCATCCGCACCCCGGTTGGCACGGTGCTCCATACTGGCGATTGGAAGATCGATCCCGAGCCCCAGGTGGGCGCGGTCACCGACGAGGCGACGCTCCGCCGCATCGGCGACGATGGCGTGCTGGCCATGGTCTGCGATTCGACCAACGTCTTTCGCGAAGGCGAATCCGGCTCCGAGGCCGGGGTCCGCGATGAATTGCACAAGCTGATCGGTGGCCGCGAGGGGCGTATCGTCGTGAGCTGCTTCGCCTCCAACATCGCGCGTATCCAAACCATCGCTTCCGTCGCCATCGAGCACGGTCGCCACGTGGCGCTGGTCGGGCGTTCGCTGTGGAACATCACCGGCGCGGCGCGGGTGACCGGCTATCTCGATCCGGATATCCTGTTTCTCGACGACCGCCAGGCCAAGTCCCTGCCGCCCGGGGACGTGCTCTATATCGCCACCGGCTGCCAGGGCGAGGCGCGGGCGGCGCTGTCGCGCATCGCCACCGGCGGCCACCCCAACCTGGCGCTCGGCAAGGGCGACGCGGTGATCTTCTCGTCCAAGATCATCCCCGGCAACGAGTTGGCCATCAATCGCCTGCACAACCGCCTGATCGCGCTGGGCTGCGAGGTGGTGACCGAGGACGATCACCCGATCCACGTTTCGGGCCATCCTTGTCGCGACGAGCTCGCGCGCATGTATCAATGGATCAAGCCCGAGATCGCGGTCCCGGTCCACGGCGAGGCGCGGCATCTATTGGAGCATGCGCGTTTCGCCCGCTCGATGCAGGTGCCGCGCTCGGTGGTGGTCGAGAACGGCGATCTGCTTGAGCTCGCGCCCGGATCGGCGCGGGTGGTCGATCAGGTTCCGGTCGGTCGCCTGATCGCCGACGGCAACAGCATCCTGCCCGCCAATAGCGCGGTGCTCAGGACCCGGCGTAGCCTGATGTATAACGGCGCCGCCTTCGTCACCCTGGCGCTCGACGATCGCGGCCGGCTCCTGGCCCCGCCCCGGATCAGCGTTCAGGGCGTGTTCGATCCCGACGACGCCGCCGGCGAGGCGGAGACCCTGGCCTCGGCGTCGGAGGCCGCGATCAGCGCCTTCTCCGCGCTGCCGGCGCCAGCGCGCGACGACGACGCGGCCCTGGGTGACGCGGTGCGCGGCGCCGTCCGGCGCCATTTCCGCGCTCGCCGCGACAAGCGTCCGGTGGTCGAGGTCCAGATCGTTCGGCTGTAGGGGGCGGGAATGATCGGTCGTCTCAACCACGTCGCTATCGTCGTGCCCGATCTCGCGGTCGCGCGGGCGCTTTATCGCGACACCCTCGGGGCCACGGTATCGGCGCCGGTGGCGATGCCCGAGCATGGCGTGACCACCGTGTTCGTCGATCTCGAAAACGCCAAGGTCGAACTGATGGCGCCGCTCGGCGAGGGCTCGCCGGTAGCCGCCTTTCTGGCCCGCAATCCGGCCGGCGGCATGCACCATGTCTGCTTCGAGGTCGCGGATCTCGCTGCCGCCCGCGACCGTCTTCTGGCCCGGGGCGCGCGGGTTCTGGGCGATGGCGAGGCGCGCATCGGCGCCCATGGCAAGCCGGTATTGTTCCTCCATCCCAAGGATTTCTGCGGCACCCTGATCGAGCTCGAGCAGGCCTGACGCGATGGGCTGGGTCGAAATCGTCGTCGTCTTTCTACTCACCTGGTGGATGGTGTTCTTCACCACCTTGCCGTTCGGCGCGCGCCCGGCCGACGAGCCCGGCAAGGGCCACGAGCCGGGCGCGCCGGCGCGCCCGCGTCTCGGCCTCAAGGTTCTGGTGGCGACCGCGATCGCGGCCACGCTCACCGCCGCCCTGGCCTGGGCCGTGGACAGCGGCCTCATCAGCCTGCGCGACATCATGCAGCCATGACCGGCTATTGCCGATCGGCGCCGGGGCATCCCTTTCACGGCCCCTATCACGACCGCGAATACGGCTTTCCTCTCGGCGACGACAACGCCCTGTTCGAGCGACTGGTTCTGGAGATCAACCAGGCCGGATTGTCATGGCTGACGGTGTTGAAGAAGCGCCCGGCCTTCACGGCGGCCTACGCCGACTTCGATATCGACGCGGTGGCGGCCTTCGACGAGGACGACCGCGCCCGCCTGCTCGCCGACGCCGGCATCATCCGCAATCGTCTCAAGGTCGGCGCGGCGATCGAGAACGCGCGCCGTCTGATCGCCATCCGCGCCAGCCACGGCGGTTTCGCCGCCTGGCTCGATACCCACCACCCGCGCGACAAGGCGGACTGGGTGCGGCTTTTTCGCGAGACCTTCGTCTTCACCGGCGGCGAGATCACCGGCGAATTCCTGATGAGCACCGGTTATCTGCCCGGCGCGCACGATGCCGATTGTCCGGTATTCGCCGAGATCGCCCGCCACGATCCGCCCTGGACGCGGCGCTGACCGCCTCGACCGAAAGACCCTGAAAAAAAGAGAAGCAAGGTCCTTACATGGACCTTGCCACAGGATTTTCGGTGGCTTGAGAATCGGCCATTCCCGCCACCCTGGTGTTCTCCCAAGGAAAGGCGCCCTTGAGGACGCCTCCTCCCCAACTTGGGCGGCATGACTACATGGGCCACGCTTCTACACCTCGCACTATACGGTAACTTGTGATCGCCGTCACCCCCGCTTCGGGTGAGAAAGTTGAGGCTTCGTTAACGAACCTCGGGCTAGGTTCTGGCAATGATCCGGGAAGTTTCGATCGTGTCGGTGTTGGCCACATTGTCGGCCGTGGCCATGGCCGGCGACACGACGCTGGTGGTGACACCCGGTGATTGCGCGGCCATCGTCGCGCATGAAGCGGCCCCCGACGTCGCCTACCGGGCGGGAGTCGACGCGCGCGGCGGGCCGGTGACGCCGGCCGATCTTGCCGATTCCGGCGGTCTCGACCTCGACGCGTCGGAGATCGCCATCGCCATCGAAATACCCTTGCGGCTGGTGCCGGGAAGCGCCGGCGACGAGGCTCGTTTCCTCGCCCAGGGCGGCGCTATCGACCGCTTCGCGGCCACCGCCGAGGTCGGGCGGGTGACCTTGCGGAAGGGCCAGGTCTATTTCAATGGCCAGCGCCTGGATGATTCCGCGCGTCATGCCCTCGCGGTCGAATGCCGGGCCCGGCTCGACGCCGCCAAGACAGTGAAGTAGCGCGAATCCAGCCGATCGCGGCCGCTTGGGCGGCGTTCCGGGGATTGTAATTCGACGGCGCATTGCCTAAGGTCCAGCCGCCCGCCGCCCATCATGTCATCCCCGGAGTCTCGATGCGTCTTTCCGCCTATTTTCTGCCGACCATCAAGGAAACGCCGGCCGACGCCCAGATCGTGTCGCATCGGCTGATGCTGCGCGCCGGGATGGTCCGGCAATCGAGCGCCGGGATTTATTCCTGGCTACCGCTGGGGTTCCGCGTGCTCAAGCGGGTCGAGCGGATCGTTCGCGAGGAGATGGACGCCGCCGGCTGTCAGGAAATCCTGATGCCGACCATTCAGCCGGCCGATCTGTGGCGCGAGAGCGGCCGCTACGAGGACTATGGCCGCGAGATGCTGCGCATCCGCGACCGCCACGAGCGCGACATGCTCTACGGCCCGACCAACGAGGAGCAGGTCACCGATATCGTCCGCCAGGCGCTCCGCAGCTATCGCGATCTGTCGAAGAACCTCTATCACATCCAATGGAAGTTCCGCGACGAGGTCCGGCCCCGCTTCGGGGTCATGCGCGGGCGCGAGTTCCTAATGAAGGACGCCTATTCCTTCGATATCGATTTTGAAGGCGCTAAAAAATCTTACAACAGGATGTTCGTGGCTTACTTGAGGACTTACGCGCGCATGGGGCTGAAGGCGATCCCGCTCCGCGCCGAGACCGGCCCGATCGGCGGCGATCTATCGCATGAATTCGTCGTTCTCGCCGAGACCGGCGAGACCGGCGTCTTCTGCCATCGCGAGCTGTTGGATTTCACGATTCCCGAGGGCGATTACGAGGGCGATTTGGAGCCGGTCGTCGCCCGCTGGACGGCGCCCTACGCCGCCACCGACGACAAGCACGACCCCGACGCCTGCCGGGTGGCTGCCGACGACCTGGTCACGGCGCGCGGTATCGAGGTCGGGCATATCTTCTACTTCGGCACCAAGTATTCGAAGCCGATGAACGCCTATGTGGTTACCGCCGACGGCCGTTCGGTGCCGCTCGAGCAGGGCTCCTACGGCATCGGCGTCTCGCGGCTGGTGGGCGCGATCATCGAGGCCAGCCATGACGACAAGGGCATCGTCTGGCCCGACGCGGTGGCGCCCTTCGACGTCGGCGTCATCAACCTCAAACGCGGCGACGCGGCCTGCGACGCGGCCTGCGAGACGCTTTACGCCGGGCTGGGCGCGGCCGGCCGCGAGACGCTCTACGACGACACGCAAGAGCGGGCCGGGGCCAAGTTCGCGACCATGGACCTGATCGGCCTACCGTGGCAGGTGGTGGTCGGGCCGCGCGGGCTCAAGGCCGGCGTGGTCGAGCTCAAGCGCCGCTCGGGGGGCGAGCGCGAGGAGGTTTCCATCGAATCGGCGCTCGCCCGGCTGACGGCCTGAGAGCCGCCGATGTTCTCGCCCTTCGAGCGCATGGTGGCCGGGCGCTATCTACGGGCCCGGCGCGAGGAAGGCTTCGTGTCGGTGATCGCTGGCTTCTCCTTCCTCGGCATCGCCCTTGGCGTCGCCGCCCTGATCATCGTCCTGGCGGTGATGAACGGCTTTCGCTTCGAGCTCATGAACCGCATTCTCGGTATCAACGGCCAGATCACGGTGATCGGTTTCGGCGGCCGGCTCGACGATCCCGACAGCTTGGAGACGGCGCTGGCCGCGGTGCCCGGGGTCACGCGCGTGGCGCCGATCGTCGATGGTCAGGTGCTGGCCAGCGCCCGCGGCGGGCAAAGCGCCGGGGTTTTGGCGAGGGGCATGCGGCCAGCCGATCTGCGCGCCCGCGCACGCCTGGCCGAGGGGGTATCGGCGGGCGGGCTCGACCGCTTCGCCGCCGGCGAGGGGGTGTTGATCGGCGGCCGCCTGGCCGACCGTCTCGGCCTCCGGGTCGGCGATCGGATCACCCTGTTGTCGCCGCGCGGCCAGACCACCGCCTTCGGCACCGTCCCCCGCAGCCGCGCCTACGCAATCGCCGGCACCTTCGAGGTCGGCATGGTCGAATACGACCAGGGCTTCGTCTTCATGCCGCTCGACCAGGCCCAGGTCTATTTCCGGCTGAAGGGCGCCGTGACCGGCTTCGAGCTCATCGTCCCCGATATCGACGCCGTCGCCGCCGTGTGGCGCGCGGCCGCGCGGATCGCCGGCAACCGCGCCCGGGTCTACGATTGGCGCCAGGCCAACGCCCAGTTCTTCGGCGCCATCAAGGTCGAGCGCAACGTCATGTTCGTCATCCTGACGCTGATCATCCTGGTCGCCGCCTTCAACATCATTTCCAGCCTCATCATGCTGGTGAAGGACAAGGGCCGCGACATCGCCATCATGCGCACCATGGGCGCGACCCGGGGGATGGTGATGCGGATCTTCTTTCTCACCGGGGCCACCATCGGCGTCGTCGGCACGGTCCTCGGCCTCGCCCTGGGGGTCGCCTTCGCCGCCAATATCGAGATTATTCGCGGCTGGTTGGAGGCGCTGACCGGGACCGAGCTGTTCGCCGCCGAAATTTATTTCCTCACCCAGTTGCCGGCGCGGATCGACCCGGGCGAGGTGGCGACGGTTATGGCGATCTCGCTGGCGCTCTCGTTCCTGGCCACCATCTACCCGGCCTGGCGGGCGGCGCGGCTCGATCCGGTCGAGGCGCTGCGCTATGAATAAGGCGGCGCCATGAGCGAGGTGGCGCTGGCGCTCGATCGCGTCGTCCGCACCTTCGTCCAGGGGAGCGAACGTCTCGAGATCCTGCGCGACGCCTCCCTGAACCTTCGCCGGGGCGAGATCGTCGCCCTGGTCGGCCCCTCGGGTTCGGGCAAATCGACACTTCTGCACATCGCCGGTCTGCTCGAGCGGCCCGATGGCGGCCACGTGACCATCGACGGCCGGGCCTGCGAGCGGCTCGGCGATCGCGAGCGCACCCGGCTGCGGCGCGAACACATGGGCTTCGTCTACCAGAACCACCATCTGTTGCCCGAATTTTCGGCCGCCGAGAACATCGCCCTGCCGCAAATGATCAATGGCGTCGGCCGCCGCCGGGCGCGGGCGCGGGCCGACGAATTGCTGGCCAAGATGGGGCTGGAGGCCCGCGCCACGCATCGCCCGGCGCGGCTTTCGGGGGGCGAGCAGCAGCGTGTCGCGATCGCCCGGGCGATGGCCAACCGACCCAAGGTGCTGCTCGCCGACGAGCCGACCGGCAACCTCGACCCCGAGACCGCCGACCGGGTCTTCGACCAGCTCCTGGCCCTGGTCCGCGACCACGGCCTCGCCGCCCTGATCGCCACCCACAACCACGCCCTGACCCGCCGCATGGACCGCGTCCTTGCGCTGGAACGCGGAATTGTCGTGGACCGGAATGTGAGCTAATCGAGCGCGACATATACCCCACATCGCGTGGCGGGACTGATATCCACAAGATGCTGTGGATAGTTTTTGTTGGGCCTACGAGATGTTGCTGGACTGTTCTCGCTGACAGGGGCGGAGGAATGTGAAATTCTAGTGGCAGCTAGCGCAGTGCCGGATCGTTCATGGCCCACGCCGATTTCGTTCATCTGCGGGTTCATACCGCCTATTCGCTGTCCGAGGGGGCGATCAAGATCGCCGATCTGGCGGCGCTCTGTCAGCGTCATGCGATGCCGGCGGTGGCGATTACGGATTCCGGCAATCTGTTCGGCGCGATGGCCTTTTCCGCCGCTTGCGCCGATGCCGGCGTGCAGCCGATCATCGGTTGCGTGCTGCCGCTCCGCCGCGACGGGGATGGCGGCGGCTGTCGGCCGCGGCCCGACGAGATCGTGCTCTTGGCCAAGGACGCGGGCGGCTACCAGAACCTCGGCCGGCTGGTCTCGCGCGCTTTCATGGAGACGCCGCCGGGCGAGCCGCCGAGCGTCGATTGGGGCCGTCTCGCCGATCTGTCGGAAGGCCTGATCGCCTTCACCGGCGGGCCGCGCGGGCCGGTCGGGCGGGTCCTCGACGAAGGCCGCGCCGACCGCGCCGAGGCCGCGCTTGAACGGCTGGCGGCGATATTTCCCGAACGGCTCTATGTCGAGCTGATGCGCCACGGCGGCGAGACCGAGCGTCGGATAGAGCCGGCGCTGGTCGATTTCGCCCAGCGTCACGGCCTGCCGCTGATCGCCACCAACGACGTCTTCTTCGCCGAGCCCGCCATGTTCGCGGCCCAGGATGTGCTGCTCTGCGTCGCCGAGGGCGTGACCGAGAGCCGCGACGACCGCCGCCGTTTGACGCCCGAACACCGCTTCAAGTCGGCGGCCGAGATGCGGGCGCTGTTCGCCGATCTGCCCGAGGCGGTCGACAACACGCTCGTGGTCGCCCAACGCTGCGCGGTGGCGGCGCCGAGGCGGGCGCCGATCCTGCCGGCGTTCCCGGTCGGCGCCGGCGAAAGCGAGGCCGATACCCTGCGCGCCCAGGCGGCGGCGGGTTTGGAGCGGCGGCTCGAGCGCTGGGTGTTCACGCCCGAGATGGACGAGGCCGCGCGCGCGGCGGCGGCGACGCCCTATCGCGAACGGCTGGACTATGAGCTCGACGTCATCGTCGGCATGAACTTCCCGGGCTATTTCCTGATCGTCGCCGAGTTCATCCAATGGTCCAAGAAGAAGGGTATTCCGGTCGGTCCGGGACGCGGCTCGGGCGCCGGCTCGGTGGTCGCCTGGGCGCTAACCATCACCGATCTCGACCCCTTGCGCTTCGGCCTCCTGTTCGAGCGCTTTCTCAACCCCGAGCGCATCTCGATGCCGGATTTCGACATCGACTTTTGCGAAGACCGTCGCGACGAGGTCATCCATCACGTGGTCGAGCGCTATGGTCGCGAACACGTCGCCCAGATCATCACCTTCGGCACCTTCCGGGCCCGCGCCGCCTTGCGCGATGTCGGCCGGGTGCTGGAAATGCCCTATGGCTTGGTCGACCGCATCTGCAAGATGGTGCCCAACAATCCGGCCGCCCCGGTGACCCTGGCCAAGGCGCTGGAAAGCGAGCCCCGCCTGGCGGCCGAGCGCGACGGCGACCCGGCCGTGGCCCGACTGATCGATACCGCGCTCAAGCTCGAGGGGCTCTACCGCCACGCCTCGACCCATGCCGCCGGCGTGGTCATCGGCGACCGGCCCCTGGAAGATCTGGTACCGCTCTATCGCGATCCGCGCTCGGACATGCCGGTGACCCAGTTCGCGATGGGCGATGCCGAAAAGGCGGGGCTGGTCAAGTTCGATTTCCTCGGCCTCAAGACCCTGACCGTGCTCGACCGGGCGCGGGCGATGCTCGCCGACCGGGGCACGCCGATCGCGCTCGACGCGCTGCCGCTCGATGACCCGGCGACCTACGCCATGCTCGGCCGCGGCGAGACCACCGGGGTGTTCCAGCTCGAAGGATCGGGCATGCGCGATACGCTCTGTCGCCTGCGCCCCGACTGCATCGAGGACATCATCGCCCTGGTCGCCCTCTACCGCCCGGGGCCGATGGAGAACATTCCCCGCTACATCGCCTGCAAGCACGGCGAGGAGAAGCCCGACTACCTGCATCCGTCGATCGCCCATGTTCTGAAAGAGACCTTCGGCGTCATCATCTACCAGGAGCAGGTGATGGAGATCGCCCGGGTGCTGGCCGGCTATTCGCTGGGCGGCGCCGATCTCTTGCGCCGGGCGATGGGCAAGAAGGATCGCAAGGTCATGGACGCCCAGCGCCAGGCCTTCGTCGATGGAGCCATCGACAATGGCGTCAAGCGCGCCCAGGCGGCGCATATCTTCGATCTGGTGGCCAAATTCGCCGGCTACGGCTTCAACAAGAGCCATGCCGCGGCCTATGCCCTGGTCGCCTATCAGACCGCTTATCTCAAGGCCAACCATCCACTCGAATTCTTCGCCGCCTCGATGAGCCTGGAACTCGGCAACACGGACAAGATCAACGTCTTCCGCCGCGAGCTCGACCGGGTCGGGATCGCCGTCCTGCCACCCGACATCAACCGCTCGCACGTCGCCTTCACGGTCGAGCGAGACGCCGACGGCGGCATTCGCTACGCGCTTGCGGCGATCAAGAACGTCGGCGAGCACGCGATGGAGGCGCTGGTCGCCGAGCGCGAGCACGGCGGCCCGTTCGCCGATCTGTTCGATTTCGCCGCCCGGGTCGATCCCCGGTCGGTCAACAAGCGCCAGCTCGAGAACCTGGCCCGGGCCGGCGCCTTCGACGCGCTCGATCCCAACCGGGCGCGGGTGTTCGCCGCCGCCGAGGTGATGCTGCGCCATGCCAACGCGGCGCTCGCCGAGCGGGCCAGCGATCAGGTCAGCCTGTTCGGCGGCGGCGCGGCCGAGATCGCGCCGCCGACGCGGGCGCTGCCCGAGGTCCCGCCCTGGCCCAACCTGGAGCGCTTGCGCAACGAGTTCGAGGCGATCGGTTTCTATCTGTCGGCCCATCCGCTCGAGGCCTATGCCCCCTATCTCGAAGGCCGCGAGGTGGTGGCCATCGCCGATCTCGATCATTGGTGCGAACGCAACGGTGGCAAGCCCGCAGTCATCGCCGGGATCGTCGTCGCCAAGCAGGAACGCCGCTCGGCCAAGGGGTCGCGATTCGCCTTCCTGCAACTGTCGGACCAGGGCGGGATGGTCGAGGTGGCGTTGTTCGCCGAGATGCTGTCGACGAGCCGTGAATTGCTCGAAGCGGGCACGGCGGTGCTGGTTACCATCGATGCCCGTCTCGATGGCGAGGGCCGGCGCTACACGGCGCGCTTGATCGAGGCGTTGGACGTGGCGGTGGCCAACCAGGTCGCGGCGCTGGACGTGCGCATCGAGGCAACCATCGCGCTCGATCGTCTGCGCGCGTTGCTCGCCGCCGCGGCCGAGGGCGATGGGCGGGTGCGCGTGGTGGTCGCCGACGAGGATCGCGAAGTGGCGATCGAACTGGCCGGCCGCTATGCCGTTTCGCCGAGCTTTTGCGATGCCATCGGCACGCTGCCCGGGGTCTCGCATCTGGTCCGAACGTAGTCGGGAGGCGACCTTTTTGCTTGCCGGGGGGCGGCGGAGAGGCTAAAAGCACGCACCAAGAACGCACGCGACTTCGCGGCGGCGTCACCTTTCCGTGACGTCGTCGATCCGGTGCTCGGCTTCTTGTCGGGCCAAGGGTCGCGGAGGTTTAACCGGAAAATCAGAGGTTACCCATGGCTCTGCCAAGTTTTTCCATGCGCCAGCTCTTAGAGGCCGGCGTCCATTTCGGTCATCAGACGCGCCGTTGGAACCCGAAGATGGAGCCCTATCTGTTCGGGGTTCGCAACGACGCCCACATCATCGATCTGCAACAGACGGTGGTCCTTCTTCACCGGGCGCTGGCGGTGACCCGCGATATCGTCGCCGGTGGCGGCCGGGTGCTGTTCGTCGGCACTAAGCGCCAGGCGGTCGAACCGATTGCCGAGGCGGCCAAGCGCTGCGGCCAATTCTACGTCAATCACCGCTGGCTCGGCGGGATGATGACCAACTGGAAGACGATCTCGCTGTCGATCCGGCGTCTTGGCGTGCTCGAAGCGCGGCTCGCGGAAGAGCAATCGGGCCTGACCAAGAAGGAGCTTCTCAAGCTCACCCGCGAGCGCGACAAGCTGGAACGCGCGCTCGGCGGCATCAAGGACATGGGCGGCCTGCCCGACCTCCTGATCGTGATCGACACCAACAAGGAGGATATCGCCATCGCCGAGGCCATCAAGCTCGGCATTCCCGTGGCCGCGGTCGTTGACAGCAACTCCGATCCCGCACCGGTGACCTATCTGGTTCCCGGCAACGACGATGCGATCCGGGCGATCAACCTCTATTGCCGATTGTTCTCCGACGCTGTGCTCGACGGCATCCAGCAGGAGATGACCGCCGCTGGGGTCGATATCGGCGCCGCTGAAGAAACCCCAGTCGAAGCCTTGCCCGAGGCCAAGACCCTGCCCGAGAAGGAACCCGCCATCACCGAACCGGCGCCGAAAGCGGCTGCGAGCGACGATGGCGCGGGCGATGCGGGCGAGCAGAAACCGGCGGCCGAAGCCGATGCCAAGGATGCGCCGGCGGGCGAGACCGCAACGGGCGAGGCCCCGACAGGCGAGGCCCCGACAGGCGAGGATAGGGCGGCGAGCGGCGCCTGACGCGGGCGTCGTTGGCCGACCACACAGCCCGGTTTTCGGACGGTGCGATAATTTGAAGACGAGGGAAACGATGGCCGAGATCACGGCAGCCATGGTCAAGGCCCTGCGCGACAAGACCGGCGCGGGCATGATGGATTGCAAGAAGGCGCTGATCGAGACCGCCGGCGACATTGAGGCCGGGGTCGATTGGCTGCGCAAGAAGGGTCTGGCGGCGGCGGCCAAGAAGGCCGGCCGGGTGGCCAGCGACGGGCTCGTCGGGGTCGCCGTCGGCGATCGCGTGGGCGCCGTCGTCGAGATCAACGCCGAGACCGATTTCGTCGCCCGCAACACCGAC
>Ga0114931_10008351_pt1 | contig 12554 bp, 13 predicted proteins | sample 2SBtaG_FD_89579 | JGI IMG/M metagenome (GOLD analysis project Ga0114931, IMG submission 89579) | Deep subsurface microbial communities from Kolumbo volcano to uncover new lineages of life (NeLLi) - 2SBTROV14_V59a metaG | ecosystem: Environmental > Aquatic > Marine > Volcanic | place: Kolumbo...
CGCAGACGGCTGAAGGTCAGCCAGGGAATATCGAAGTTCAGCACCGGCCATGCCAGCTGCGCGGCAATGAGAACACCCACCAGCATGCCGACGATTGCCCAGACGATGGACATAATGGCAAACTGCCGGACCACTTTATAGTTGTAGGTTTGCTGATCGGCCATACCGACCTCCCTGATGCAGATAAATATTTATTGGCTGGCTCCCGGAACCGCGAAACTAGCTGGTAAATCCCGGTTCGAGACCCATCCCCCACAACAGCGCGGTTACGGCCAGCAAGGCAACAAACGCCACCAGGCCAACGCCCAGTACCGCGCTCGAGAACAGAAAACCGCGGTCCTCGGATACACCCATCATAATGGGGACACCGGAGTACAGCAGATAGACGGTATAGGCCAGTGCCGGGATACCGACCACCATGTTGATCCACAAAATCGGGTACAGCTCCATGATACCGATCAGGAACAGCGGGGTGGCCGTGTAGGCCGCCAGTACCACACACTGTGACAGCGGGACCTCGGCACCATAGGTTTCGCCCATCCAGTGGATCATCCAGCCAATGGAGTAGACACCGACAATCATGGCCAGGTAGTACAACACGGCAATGGTGCCGGCACTTTCCACCGTAAGTTTTACCGGGTCACCGGCACCGATCGGCCAGCCGAACTGGGTGGTACCGATAAAGCCGGAAAGTGCGGGGATGATGGCCAGCAGCATGATATGCCGGGCATAACACTTGCCGATGGTGCATTCATCATCGCGAATGGCAACCCATTCGCGTTTCGGATTAACGAACAGTCCCCAGATATGTTTCAGCACCATTGTCTCGCTCTCCCAGCTGATGACTTTCGCATCATAGTTTCCAGTTTAATACACCTATAGTCAATATGGTTATATGATTCTCCGACATGCTCACCGCCACCAGGCAACACCCGGATCTTCATAGCAAATCTGCCACCTGGAACGGAATTCTTCCAGGCAGACCGCCTGCGCCAAAATTTATCAAAAATGCATTATTCCGGTTGATGCATTCAACCTACTTGATCTGGATCAAGCACCGGAGCCCTGACGCAGAATTCGTACCCACGCGGATAGTACCTGTACCAAAGTACTAGATTGAAGCCGGCCAGCCGGTATCCCATCGGCAAATTGGCACCACCTGTCAGAATCCCCCGTTGTTCACACCATTAATCCCCAGTTGTTCACATTTTTCCGGCTGAAAAACCAGTATGTTGATCATTATTATGAAGGATAAACCACATGGATTTACCCTGGTTGAATTACTGGTCACCATCGTGGTCGTGACCATCCTGGTCGCGCTGTCAGTGCCGGCATTTTACAACTTCGTGCAGAACAACCGGATCACCGCCCAGGTCAACGAACTGGTGACCGCACTGACACTGGTACGCAGCGAGGCTATCAAGCGCAGACAGCCTGTCTCCATCTGCAGCAGTTTGAATGCCAGCACCTGTGCCGGTACCTGGGACCAGGGCTGGATCATCTTTACCGATGCCAACAGCAACGGTGTTGTGGATGTCGGGATCGACGCGGTCCTGCGCGTGCGCGAGGGCCTGGCCGGCGGCGCGACCCTGAGCGAGACCGCGAGCGTGACCGCCATACAGTTTGACCGGCTGGGTTCGGCCAGCATCCCGGCAAACTTTCAACTCCGCATCCCGGGCTGCAAGGGCGACCAGGGACGTGATATAGCGTTACTGGTTACCGGACAAGCCGATGTCAGACGGGTGAACTGCTCATGAATGTCTGCAGGAAAAACCGTATGCATCCGAACCGGAAAAAAGCATCCGGGTACACACTGATCGAGGTGCTGATCGCCGTACTGATATTGTCGATCGGCCTGCTCAGCCTGGCGTTTACCCAGGCCAACAGTATGCGCTACACCCACAGCGCCTATCTGCGATCCCAGGCCACGCTCCTGTCGGGCGACATCCTGGACAGCATCCGTACCAACCGCATGAATGCCGAAAGTGGTGCCTATGACATCACCATCGGTACGCCCGCTTCCGGGACCGGCACCATCGCGCTGAACGACCTGAATACCTGGAAAAGCAACCTGGCGGCCAGGTTGCCACAGGGTGACGGGCAATCACGCATGATGCCGCCAACGGTGAATTTACCGTCACGGTGCAGTGGAAGGACCGCGATGACACAACCACCGATCCCCCAACGCAGTTTCAGGTGACCACGATCCCATGATGCAGCGCCAGCCACAACCACGACGCCAGTGCGGCATCTCACTGGTGGAACTCATGGTCGCTCTAACCATCGGCCTGCTGCTGCTGGGCGGACTGCTGCAGCTGTTTACCAGCAGCAAGTACACCTATACCGTGCTGACCGGCATCTCGCGGCTACAGGAAAGCGGACGCATCAGCATCGAGCGGATGAAATACAACATGCGCATGGCCGGTGATATTGGTTGTGCCAACCTGAACGCCGTGACCCCCAACAACGTTTCCGGCAATGCCTTATTTAATGCCGTCACCGCAGTGGATGGCAGCAATGACCTCGCCGGCGGCACCCCCGGCCTCGATCCGGTTGATGGAACCGACACCCTGACGGTAACGTATGCAAGGCCCTCCGACACCGAACTCAGCAGTAACATGGCAGCGGCAACGACCAGCATCCCGATCAACGGCAACCCGGACAACCTGCAGGCCAACGACTACCTGCTCATTACGGATTGCGAGAACGCTGATATCCTGCAGTCAACGAATGTAACCTCTATCCTGATCATTCATTCGGCCACCCTGTCCAAACCCTACCTGGACAACGCCCTGGTCGCCAGTATGCAATCCATTACCTACAGCGTAAGGGACACCGGGCGGACCGACCGACACGGTAACCCGGTCTATTCCCTGTTCGAAACCCCGTTAACAGGCAATCCGGTCGAGATCGTCAACGGCGTGGAAGACATGCAAATCACCTATGGTGAGGATACCAGCAGCGACGGCGCAGTGGACGCCTACCCGAACGCAGCCGGCGTGACCAACTGGAATAATGTCCTGAGCGTCCGCATTCAGCTGCTGGTCAGCACCGATGAGGACATCGGCAGCGAAAAGCGCCCCTACACCAACCTGCAGGGTAACCCGGTATCCGATCCCGGCGATTTCAGGATCCGCCGCCAGTTCACCAGCACCGTCAACCTGCGCAACCGGAGTAGCTGAGATGGAAACCGTAACCACGACAAGGCAACATGCGAACAGTCGTCCTGGCCCCGCTCGGCAACAGACAGGTTCGGTGCTGATCATCTCCCTGATGCTGTTGCTGCTGCTGACCATCATCGGTGTGACTGCCATGAACAACGTCACCCTGGAAGAGCGCATGGCCGGTAATCTGCGCGATGCCGACCTGGCCTTCCAGGCCGCCGAGGCCGCCCTGCGTGATGGTGAGAACTGGCTCTCACCGCTGCCGATATCCCCTGCTGAATGCACCGGCACGCCCCCGGATGCCTGTGCAACGGTCTGGAAGCAAGGCATATTGAACAACCTGCAGAATGAGGATTACAGCTGGTGGAATACCACCGGCCGTGACTACCTGACGGCCGCCGCCAATGAATTCAGCGGCGTGACCCGTGACCCGGTGTTCATCATTGAATACAACACCTTTGTACGTGACAGCCTCGTCGTCGGCCAGGGCAGTACCGTTACCGGGCGTGATTTCTACCTGGTTACCTCGCGCGCCGAGGGCGGCAGCGCAACTGCCATTTCCGTGCTGCAGTCATCGTTCGTGAAGCGATTTAACTAGGAGTTTCCCATGAACCGCGCAATACCTGACAGGCGAGGCAATGCAACCGGTAATCGGCGAGCACGGCTTGCCGGTATTCTGCTCGCCGGCTTGATGTGTGCCCCGGTATCCCAGGCAACCATTGAACTGTCCGACCTGCCGCTGTTCTTCGCCGCCGGCGTCGACCCCAATGTCTTTTTCGAGGTCGATGACTCGGGCTCCATGGACTGGGAAATCCTCACCCGGGCCTACTGGCACTTCTGTGATTATGACCCGGATGCCCCGAACGACCCCTGGGGCTTTTCCGGTGATACCTGTAATAACTTTCAACGGGACAACGGTCGCTGGGACAGCGTGCGCAGCTCCGGCGGATCACTGGCAGATTTCGAATTTCTCTATCATAACAGCGACGCCTCCTATGGTCAGAGCTGCGGCTCAGGCAGTGGCTTCGGCACCACCATGTACGACTGTGGCACTATCAGCGGCCGGCCACGCCCGTATTTCTGGGACTGGCGCATCCTGTCACCGGATTTCAACGTTCTCTATTACAATCCACTTGCAACCTATAAGCCGTGGAACGGGCCGTGCAAAACGGATAAATCACCCTGCATCGATGCCAGCTTCACCGGTGCGCGCAGTGACCCGCGCCAGGGCAAGAACGGCTACACCGTGACTACCGGGCTGGACGGGGTTGCCTGGGAGGTATGGGTAGACGACAAGGGCTTTGACCCGGCCGACGGCCGGCCGCTGCGTGGCGGAGATATCAATGTCACCAATATCCCCAACAAGGTGGTGGACCTGTGGGACACACATGAGCGTCATACCATCAACGGCAACACTATTACCATCGATACTATCAGCTACGCCCCCGACAGCTCCGGGATGAATCCGACCGTCGCTACCAAAACGCTGTCAGGCAGTGCCTGTTTTACCGAACTCAAGAGTAATAACAGCGCCTGCAACACAATTGCCGAAGTCAAGCAGAACGTCGCCAATTGGTACCAGTATGCGCGCAAGCGTTCCTTTGTGGCCAAGGGCGCGCTCTCGAACGTCATCTCCATCACACCGGGCATGCGTTTTGGTCTGGATGTGATCAACAGGACCATCCCGATCATCGAGGTGCCTGGTGGTAGCGGCAACTTCTCCAGCCATAACACCGATCTGCTTGCCACCTTCTACGACATGGTCTGGCCCGCACAGGGCACGCCGCTACGCCAGGGGCTGGAGCGTGCCGGGGATTATTACGACCATGCCCTCGGCAGCAGTATTGCCGACCCGATCGAATACAGCTGCCAGCAGAACTTTACCATCCTGCTGACCGACGGCTACTGGAACCAAAACGATCCCACAGTGGGCAATGCCGATGGTGACCCCTACACCAACACCGTGGCCGATGTCGCCCGCTATTACTACAGCCGGGACCTCAGCCCGCTGGCAGACGATGTGCCAACATTTCCAGACAGCACGCCGCCGGACCTGAATAATTTTCAGCACATGGTGACCTTCACGGCGGCCTTCGGTGTAACCGGTTTGCTGGCCGATACCGATATACCACCCGATTTCTGGCCAAATCCTTCACTCACCGAAAGCAGCGACTGGGGTGACCCGTCCGGTACCAACTCAATCCCGGAAAAGATTGATGACCTGTGGCACGCGGCGTACAATTCGCGCGGCACATTCCTCTCCGCGCGCACCCCGGGTGCACTGGGAGCAGGCCTGAAGGCCGCGCTGCAAAATATCGAGGAGCGCATCGCCTCGATCTCCACGGTGGCCCTGAATACCGGCTTTATCAGCAGCGATACCATAATCTACCAGGCACGTTTCAACAGTTCTGACTGGCACGGTGAACTGTTGGCAATCCCGGTGCTGGCCGGTGGCGTGCTGGATAACACCAATGCTATCAATGCCGGTGATGTGCTGCCGACGGCAGGCAACCGGGTAATTCTCACCAACAACGGTACCGCCGGTGTTCCCGTCCCGTTTCGCTGGGCCAACCTGAGTAATACCCAGAAAACAGCCCTCAACAAGGACAGCGCCGGCAATCCCGACACGCTGGGTAACGAGCGACTCGACTACCTGCGTGGCGACAGCAGTAACACACAGCCAGCCGGCACGTTCCGGTCGCGGAGCAACGGCAAGCTGGGTGACATCGTCAACTCGGCGCCGGTCTTCCGGGGTCCGCCGAACGAGCGCTACCCGGACAACTAGGGCGTCGGCGTGCCTGAGTCCTGCCTGGCCTGCAAGTACTCGGACTTCATAAGCAGCCACCTGAACCGTACTCCCATGGTCTACACCGGCGCCAATGACGGTATGCTGCATGGTTTCGACGCCGATACCATGGTGGAGAAAGTCGCCTATGTCCCGACCGGCGTATTTGATAACCTGACCGGCCTCACCGACCCGAATTACAATCACCTGTTCTTCGTAGATGGCACCCCCACGGTTATCGATGCCTTTTTCAACAACACATGGCATACCGTGCTGACCGGCGGCCTGAACAAGGGCGGCCAGCTGATCTACGCACTCGATGTCACCAACCCGACCGGGTTTGCGGAAACACTTGCCGCTGCAGCCAACATCGTGCTCTGGGAATTCACCGATGCGGATGATGCCGACCTTGGGTACACCTTCAGCAAGCCGGCCATCGTACGTATGCACAACGGCAAGTGGGCCGCGGTGTTCGGTAACGGCTACAACAGCACCATGCTCGACGGCACGGTCGGCTCCGGCCATGCCGTGCTGTTTATTGTCGACCTCGAGACCGGCGCACTCATCAGGAAAATCGACACCGGTATTGGTACCGGGAACGGTCTGGCGACAGTGGCGCCGATCGATATCAATGGTGACTTTATCGTCGACTTCCTCTACGCCGGTGACCTGGAAGGGAACTTGTGGAAATTCGATGTCACCTCGAGCGCAGCCAACGACTGGGATGTGGCCTTCAAGGCCGGCGGCATAAGTCTGCCCCTGTTTGTCGCGAAGGATGCCAACAACAACCGCCAGCCAATCACCGTACAGCCGGAGGCGGGACGCGGCCCGAACGGGCTCGATATCATGCTGTACTTCGGCACCGGCAAGTACCTGGGCAACGCCGATATCACGGACACCGGCGACCAGACCTTCTACGGCATCATCGACAACAGCACAATCGTGGCCGGCCGCAACATGCTGGACGAGCAAACCGTGACCTTCCAGAACAACGCAGCCCGGGTCACCAGCAGCAATACGCTGGGCACCGGCAGCCGGGGCTGGTACATGGACCTGCCGGAAGTCGGGGAACGTGTGGCCAGCCGATCGATCCTGCGCGCCGGGCGTATAATTTTCGTCACCATTACACCGGAATCGGATGTCTGCAAGTCCGGTGGCACCAGCTGGCTGATGGAAATCAATGCCCTGAACGGTGCCTTGCTCAGTGTGCCGCCGTTTGACAACGATTCAAACGGGATCTTCACTCTTGATGACTATATTGATACGGACAACGACTCTGCGGGTGATTCGGTACAGGCCGGCAAGCGTTTTGACGCAATCATCCCGATACCCGGCATCCTGCCCGATGAAGTCAAGGAGTACAAATTCACGCCGGATTCGGGCGGTAACCTGGAGGTCACCGTCGAGAACCCCGGCACTGGCAATGTCGGTCGCCAGTCCTGGGGCCAGTTAAGATAGTACAGGAAGCCTGCTGATGAAACCGTTACATACCATCGTCCTGACCATCGCCATCAGCTGCCTCGGCGCAACGGCCACCCTGGCGGGTCCCGCGGTCACGGGGACGATCACCACACTGAATCCCGAGCGAGCACAGTGGAACATCTCGGTTGACACCCGGGACCTGACCATCACTTCCAGCACGGCCATAAACAATCTTGGTACCCCGGGCCGCGGCAACAGGGAGCTTGAACTGCGCATGCGGGTACGTTACCGGGCGAATAACGAAGGGGAAATAACCGAACTGCTGATTTACCCCTCGGACCGGGAAATGCTCCACCAGCTCGGACTTGATGCCGGGCAGAACCAGGAATAGTGACAAGACAGTTACTTTCATAAAAACGCAGACCGGACATGATGAAATCAAAAAAACAGACGGGATTCAGCCTTCTCGAGTTACTGGTCGCCATGAGTATTATTGTCATTCTTGCCACCCTGGCGGTTACATCCTACCAGAAGCAGATTCGCAAGGCGCGCCGTGCCGATGCCAAGACGGTGTTACTGGAAACCGCCCAGTTCATGGAACGTAACTACACGGAAGCGAACCGCTATGATCAGGACTCCGTCGGCAATGCGATCAATAACAGTACCCTGCCGCACCCCGAGTCACCGGTCGATGGCAACCGGAAATTCTATGACATCCGGTTCCTGGGTGCCCCGGCCACCCAAACCTTTACCATCGATGCCATCCCAAAGAACGGCCAGGAAAAGGACACCCTGTGCGCCACCCTGCGCATCGACGAAACCGGCAAAAAGAATATCGTGGGGGGAACCGGTTCGGTTGGAAAGTGCTGGGCACGCTAGAAACCTGCCATTTGCTGCAGACCGGGCTGAACTTGCTAAACAACGGTCCACCATTCCAGCGAAAGCAATAACCCATGAATAACATTCCCTCTCCCCGTAAAGGGAGAAGGCGCTTTATACACACATGACCCCACGTAGTCCGGATACAGCGTATGCCGCTGGCACCGTCTGACCTGATCTGGCGCAAGTCCGGCGATACACCTTTTGCTATCATGTCCCGGAGCCGACGACCGGTCGCCGGCAACCGGTATTCCTGTCATGTCCACATCCGAAGCCATCACAATCGCTGACAGTCCCAGGATCAATCCCGCTGTGCAAACCTGCTTTCACTGCGGCCTGCCGGTGCCTGCTGATCTGCACCTGCGGGTAACCATCAATGACCGCGCTGAACCCATGTGCTGTCACGGTTGCCAGGCCGTGGCACAGGCGATCATCAATGCCGGTCATACCGACTTCTACCGTTATCGAACGGAGAACCCGCTGACCGGGCGTGAAATCGTCCCCGACATCATCCGGCAGAACCGTGTGTACGACCACCCGGACGTACAAAAACAGTTTGTACAGGTCCAGTCCGGAACAGACCGCGAGGCGGCGCTGTTCCTTGAAGGCATTACCTGCGCGGCCTGCATCTGGCTGAATGAACACCACCTGGCACAACTGCCGGGTGTCATGGAGGTCCGGATCAACTATGCCACCCACCGGGCACGCATCCGCTGGGACGCGGACCGCATCAAGCTCAGTGAAATCCTCGAGGCCATCCAGTCGATCGGCTACGCGGCCCACCCCTATGATCCGAGGCAGCAGCAACAGGCCTTCGACCGGCAGCGGCGCAAGCACCTGCAACGGCTCGGGGTGGCAGCGGCCCTTGGCATGCAGGTCATGCTGTTGTCGATTGCCCTGTATGTCGGCGACTGGTCCGGCATGGAGGCCGGGTTCCGCCAGCTGTTTCGCTGGCTCGGGCTGGGGCTGACCACCCCGGTATTGCTGTATTCCGCGGCCCCGTTCTTCCAGGGAGCGTGGCGTGACCTGCGCAATCGCCGCGTCGGCATGGATGTCCCGGTCGCCCTCGGCATCCTCGTCGCCTTCCTCGGCAGCCTGCATGCCACCTGGAGCGGCCGCGGTGATGTCTACTACGACTCGGTCGTGATGTTCGTATTCCTGCTGCTGCTCAGTCGTTATTTTGAAATCATGGCACGCAAGCGCGGCGCGGCAATGGGGGAGCAGCTGACCCGGGCACTCCCCGCCATGGCCACCCGCATGACAGGCACCGATGCGGTACACGAGCTGGTCCCGGTGGCCGAACTCGAGCCGGGCGATCGCGTAATGGTCAAACCCGGCGAGACCATACCGGCCGATGGCCGGATTGAATCGGGGCATTCATCGGTTAACGAAGCGCTGCTGACCGGTGAAAGCACCCCGCTGTCCAGACACCCCGGTGATGATCTGGTCGGCGGCAGCATCAACATCGAAAGCCCGCTCACACTGGTGGTTACCCGTATCGGGCCGGACACGGTGCTCGCCGGTATCCTGCGGTTGCTGGAGCAGGCACAGGGAGAGAAACCGGCGATTACCCGGATAGCGGACCGGGCCGCCGGCTGGTTTGTCGGGGGGGTGCTGGTCGTGGCCACGGTGGCCGGATTGTACTGGTGGCAGCAGGCACCGGATGCCTGGTTACCGATCGTCGTGGCGGTGCTGGTGATTACCTGCCCGTGCGCCCTGTCACTCGCCACGCCCACCGCGCTCAGCACAGCCACCGGCACCCTGCTGTCACTTGGCCTGCTGCCGGTACGCGGCAACCGGCTGGAAACCCTGGCACGCTGCACCCATGTCGTGTTTGACAAGACCGGTACCCTGACCCGGGGGGCACCGGTAGTTACCGGGCTGCAGTGCGGCCCGGGCCGTGACGCTACCGACATCCTGAAAATTGCAGCCGCACTGGAAAGCGGTTCCGAACACCCGCTGGGCAAGGCCATTCGCAAGGCCGCCACCGGCCATCCGCTGCCGGCTGTCCGTGAACTGTCCAATCATCCCGGTGCCGGCATCAGCGGCACGATAGATAACACACGGTACTACATTGGCAGCCCGGACTTTGTTGTGCAGCACTGTCGCGGGGATACCGGCATGTTCGAGGCGACATCCACCCAGGCTGCTACCCGGGTTGCCGTCGCGGACAGCCACACCCTGCTCGCGGTGCTGATACTGCAGGACGAAATCCGGCCCGATGCCCGGGCGGCCATGGCCGCGTTGCGTCACCAGGGACTGCAGCTGCAGTTGCTGACCGGTGACCATGCAGACATCGCCCGGCAGGTGGCCGACCGGGTCGGAATCGATATTGTCCAGGCCGCGCTGCAACCGGCGGACAAGCTGCACGCCGTGCAGGCCCTGCAGCAGCAGGGCGCGATCGTTGCCATGGTCGGGGACGGCATCAATGATGCGCCGGTTCTGGCCGCAGCGGATGTATCCATTGCCATGCAGGGCGCCGCCCATATCACCCAGGCCAGCGCTGACGTGGTGCTGCTGTCCGACCGGCTCAACAGCCTGCCCGAAGGGATACACCTCGCCCGCAAGACGCTGGGCATCATCCGCCAGAACCTCGGCTGGGCCGTTGCCTACAACCTGCTCGCCCTGCCGGCAGCGGCGCTGGGTTTCGTGGCCCCCTGGATGGCCGCCATTGGCATGTCGTCGAGTTCACTGCTGGTGGTACTCAACGCCCTGCGGCTGAGCCGCCACAAGTCACCCGCACCGGGGGAATGAGGCCGCCAGCGCATGGAAATCATCTACCTGCTTATTCCGCTGTCACTGGTACTCATCGGGGTAATCATCTGAGCGTTTTTCTGGGCGGTCCGGTCCGGCCAGTTTGATGACCTCGAGGGGCCGGCTCACCGCATCCTGATGGATGATGATTCTGTGTCGTCCGGATCATCCGGGAAAGACAAAAAAGAAGAGAGTTGACGCTGGAACTGTAGAACCATAGATCGGATTAGGTGCGCAGCACCTTACCCGACATTGGTTACCTGTGTCGGATTACGGTGCTGCGCACCTAATCAGACCTACGCGACTGCGGTCTGATCCGACCTACGCAACGATCTACAACAACATCCCCTGTAGGACCGAATTTATTCGCCCTTATATAATCCGGGCAAGCTAGACGCTGATAACCACCTCGATAAGGGATTTCGCGGCAAACCCGAGTATCCCCAGGCCCAGTGTAAGAAAAATCACCAGGGTACCGAAGCGCCCTGCGCCGGAATCCTTTGCCAGCCGGTACATGACGTAGATCATGTACAGCACCAGTCCGCCGATACCGAGAACCAGGGAAATTTCCTCGAAACGCATGATGTTCATGACAGCAAGACCGCAGGCTAGTTGACGGCCAGGTGATAGATCTTCTGAAAGCCTTCGCCGGCAAGCAAGCGGGCGGCGTGATGACAGTGCAGCCCGTTATCACTGCACAGGATCACCGGCCGCTGCCGGTTCAGGTAACGGTATTTCCAGCCAAGGGCGGTTACCGGCAGGTTCAATGCCCCGGGGAGGGCATTACGGACAAAATCCGCCGGCGACCGGACGTCCACCAGTTGGCCGCCGGTCGCGAGTAGTTGTGCGGCCGAATCCGAGGAAAGCGATCCCTCAACTGCGCGACCGGCATGAATCACGGGATTCATACCTTGTAGTGATGTTCGTCTTCACCACAGTCCGTGATGTCGTTACAGCCTGAGCCACAGTTCTTCATGACACAGGTCCTGATAAACATCGCAACCGCGACAACAACCACAACAATTGCAGCAATCGTTAAACTATCGATGTACATGGCACACCTCCTGTTCCTATAACAATTACAGACATTTATAATATTAGCATTTACTAATTATTTGTCAAGTAATAATATCAATAACTTAGCGAATATATACTCATCCAGGCACCTGCCAGACCCCGGTTTTCCCGGATCCCAGGGCAACCACCCGGCGGGCCTCCCTGCCCCGCCGTTGCCACTGTCCCGGCTGGATCCGCTGCCGCCACGGCAGTTAAGCAGCGTGAACCTCAGAGCTGCTTCTTGCAGAAATACCAGTCCGTGCACTCATAGCCTTCGTTGATCCGCGCTTCCGCGTCCGCAGCCGTCGCTGGTGGCGGCACGATGACCTTGTCACCCGGCTGCCAGCCCTCGGGGGTGGCAATGCCGTTAGCATCCGAGGTCTGCAGGGCCGTGACCAGGCGCAGGAACTCATCGATCGAGCGGCCGTTGGTCATCGGGTAGTAGACCATGGCACGCAGCACACCCTTGTCATCGATAATGAAGGTGGCACGTA
>Ga0114931_10008352_pt1 | contig 12553 bp, 12 predicted proteins | sample 2SBtaG_FD_89579 | JGI IMG/M metagenome (GOLD analysis project Ga0114931, IMG submission 89579) | Deep subsurface microbial communities from Kolumbo volcano to uncover new lineages of life (NeLLi) - 2SBTROV14_V59a metaG | ecosystem: Environmental > Aquatic > Marine > Volcanic | place: Kolumbo...
AAGGTGCGGGCCGGTTCGGACGGCGGGTCGTTCCTGGTCCGTTCGTCGGGCGCCTACACGAGCGACGACCTGATCACGCTGAGCACGGTCGACCTGACCACCTCCACGCTGGGCATCGACTCCAGCGGGATCACGCTGACCGGCAACGGCTCGGCGGCGCAGTATCAGGCCGCGCTGACCAAGCTCGACACGGCCATCTCGTCGATCAACTCGGCGTTCGGCACGATCGGCGCCGCGCAGAACCGCGTCGAGTATGCCATGCAGAACACGGATGCATCGGTGCAGAACCTGGCCGCGGCCGAGTCGGTGATCCGCGACGTCGATATGGCGGCGGAGGTCACGCGGATGACCAAGTTCCAGATCCTGCAGCAGGCGGGCACGGCCATGCTGGCTCAGGCCAACTCCGCACCGCAGAGCGTGCTCTCGCTCCTCCGGTAAGCCGGACGGGACGGGACAGGCGATGGACGTCGCACCCGGGGGCCCGAGGGGGCCCCCGGGATTTCCCGTAGATGGCGGGGGCGACGTTCGGTACATCACGGAGAGCAAGGCGAATGGATCCAGTCGGCACATTCCAGGGGCTGGCCACCGGAATCAACTTCCGGGATCTCGTGGACCAGATCATCCAGGCGGAGTCGCGCCCGGAGCAGATTCTCAAGGACCGCCTGAGCCAGCTCGATCGGAAGGTCACCGCGTGGGGAGACTTCAAGTCGCGGGTACAGACCCTCTCCGAGCGTTCGGCGGACCTGTCCGACGGCACCCTCTTCAACACGTACCTGACGTCGGTCACCGGGATGGTCTCCGGGGCGGCCGCGCCGCTCGCGGTATCGGCCGGCACGAGCGCGGCGCCCGGCAACTTCTCCGTGAAGGTGCTTCAGCTTGCGACGCGTGAGAAGGTGGGCAGTGACTCGTACCAGGATCAGACGGCGGCGCTCGGCCTCGCCGGAGAATTCCTCGTGGGCGGGAAGGCGGTCCAGATCACGGCGACGCAGTCGCTCGACGATGTGGCGGCGGCCATCAACCAGGCCGATACCGGCGCATCACCGTCGGGCGTGAGCGCGTCGGTGGTGGCGGCGGCGGACGGTGGGCACCGGCTGGTTCTCACCGCCGATGCGACCGGCGCGGCCGGGGTCGGCCTGGCGGATGGCTCCGCCGGCGTGCTGCGCTCGCTCGGGCTCCTGGACTCGTCCGCCTCGATCAAGCACCCGACCTCCGACGGGGCCAAGAGCGACGCCTACGTGTCGTCGGGAACCGCAGTGGCCTCGCTGCTCGGGCTCTCCTCGCCGCCGGCGTCCGGTTCCGTGACGATCGGCTCACTCAGCGTGACCATCGACCTGTCGACCGACTCGCTCGACGCCATCGCATCGGCGATCAACACGGCCGCGAGCGGGGCCGGCAGCGCGATTTCCGCCCAGGTGGTGTCCGAGACGGACAGCGACGGGAACACCGTCAAGCGTCTCGACATCTCGGGCACGACGAGCTTCACCGACGCCAACCGGATCCTGGAGAACCTGGGCGTGCTCGAGGGCGGCCGAGGCTCGGTCGCGCACAGGGTCCAGGGCAATGCGTTCACGGACAGCGACGCATCGACCACGGCCACGGCTGCCACGCTTCTCACGAACCTCTGGCAGGGAGGCGCGTCGGAAGGGGTCGCGGTGGGCGATACGCTGACCTTCACCGGTACCAGGGGCGACGGCACGACGTTCACCAAGACGTTCACGGTGGGCACGACGAGCACCCTCCAGGACGTGATCGATTCGCTCAATTCCGCGACGGACGGCTTCAAGGTGGGCAGCCGCACCGCCACGGCGTCGTTGTCCAACGGGCGAATCGTCGTGACCGACGATACGGCGGGAGACAGCCGCCTGGCGTTGAGCGTGGTGGCGCACAACGAGGGCGGTGGCTCACTCGATGTGGGCACCTTCGCCGTCGTCGCAGCGGGACGCGCGCGCGAGATCACGGCGGGCGCCGACGCCGAGCTCGAGGTGGACGGCGTATTCTTCTCCCGCGACTCCAACACGGTCACGGACGTCGTACAGGGGGTGACCCTGAACCTGGCCGAGGCCGGTGGGGCGGCGGTAAACGTCGACGTCAGCCGTGACGTCGACGCCATCGTCTCGGGCATCGAGAGCTTCATCAAGGCCTACAACACCGTCTCGGAGTTCGTGAACAGCCAGTTCACGGGGGCGGGTGCGCAGGAGGGCCAGCAGGCGCGTCCTCTCTCCGGCGAGGGAACCGTGCGGCAGATGCGGGCACAGCTCCGCGCTGCGCTGGACGCCACGCTCAGCTCGGCCGTCACGAGCGTGAGCCGACTGGGTGAGCTGGGCGTCACCCTGAATCGGGAGGGGACGTACGACATCGATTCGGCAAAGCTCAAGGCCGCCATCGAGAGCGATGCGGTGTCGGTCCAACGCTTCTTCAGCGTGTACGGTGCGGGCAGCACCGGCTCTCTCGAGTATGTCTCGTCGGCGGACGCCACGCTGAGCGGCACGTACGACGTGGTGGTCACGCAGGCGGCGACCCGGGCATCTCACGTCGGCTCGGGTTTCGGCGGCACGTATGTCGACGACGCCACGGCGGATACGCTGACGATCACGGATGCGGCCACCGGTTCGACATACGACGTCACGCTGTCGAACGGCATGACGCTCACGCAGATCGTGGACGCCCTCAACACCGAGTTCCAGACGGCTACACAGCGCAAGCTGGAGGCCGCGACCGCCATGAAGTCGGATGCCGTGGGCACCGCGGCCACCGACGCCACCACGCTCCAGAGCCTCTACGATGCCTCGGGCACCAACTACGGAGTGGCCAATGGCGATACGCTCACGATCTCCGGCGTCAAGGATGACGGCACGGCCGTGTTCAAGGAATGGGTGGTCACCGACGTCACGACGCAAACGCTGGGCGATCTCCGGGCGCAGATCGCCGATGCCATCGGGGCCGCAGTGGACATATCGTTCACCGGGGGTGTGCTCACCGCTACGGCGCGCACCGCCGGCCGCAAGACCTTCAGCCTGACGGTGTCATCCGACAACGCGGGCGGCGGGACGCTCTCGTTCGGGAGCATCAGCGCCACCGAGGTGGGTAGGGGAAAGGCCTCGATCACGGCTTCCGCGTCCGCCGGGCAGTTGAAGCTCGACCACGGTGAGTACGGATCGGGCGAGGGCTTCGACGTAGCGTTCACCGCCGGTGGCACCGACGGATCCGCGTCTCTCGGACTGACGGCCGGCAGCTACCGCGGCCTGGATGTGGTCGGCACGATCGGAGGGCAGAGCGCGACGGGCTCGGGCCGGGTGCTCACCGGCGACGCGGATACCACCGCGGAGGGGCTCATCATTCGGTACACAGGCGCGACCGCCGGCTCGGTGGGATCGATGGTCTTCTCGCGCGGCATCGCCTCGCTCATGCAGTTGGCCGCCGCCGTCCAACTCGACACGGGCGCCGGGAGCATTCAAGGAATTCTTGATGGGATCGATACTCAGAAGACGGGAATCAACGATCGCATCACCCAGTTCGAGGACCGCCTTGCCCGGCGCAGGAAATCTCTGATCAAGCGGTTCTCGGCACTGGAGGAAGCCATGGCGCAGGCGCAGCAACAGGCCTCCTGGATCCAGGCACAGTTGGGCAGCCTGGTTGCGCCGACATCACCGTCATGAGGAGAGAACCATGTCCTACACACGTCAGCGCGACTCGTATCGTGAGGCAGAGGTTCTCAGCTCCTCTCCCGAACGGCTCATTCCCCTGCTCTATGAGCACCTGCTCGTGAACCTCAAGCGCGGGGGGCGTTGCATCCGTAAGGGAGACATCGACGGTAAGTTCCATCACCTGTCGAAGGCGGCGGACATCGTGGCGGAGCTCATCGGCGCGCTGGACTTCGAGGCCGGCGGCGAGATCGCCCTGCGTCTCGGGTCTCTGTATGCGTTCTGGGCCAAGGAGATCTCCATCGCGGCCCGTGCGCTCGAGGCGGATCGCCTCGACGCGATCGTCGAGTTGGTGGACAGCCTGCGGGCATCGTGGGTCGAGGCCGTGCGGGTGGTCGAGGGTGCCGCTGACGCATCGCCCCCGGACGGGGTTCCGGCATGAGCACCGTGGCCGCCGCGCGGGCGGAGAAGGCCGGCGCGGCGCTGGCGCGCCGCAGGCTGGCCGGGTACGCCCGGTACGCAGAGCTCCTGGCCGAACAGGAGCGCGCGCTCGATGAAGGCGCGCTCGAGCGATTCGAGCAGCTCGCCGCAGAGGCGCTCGCGCTGCAACGCGAGGTCGGTGCCGGCATCGCGGAGGCTCTGCCCGCCGCGGCGCCCGAGCACTCCGCCGACTACGTCATCGAGGCGCGAGAGATCCTGGCGACCGCGATGGAGCGGAGCCAACGCGTACATGCGCGACTCGCCGCCCTGCGCGGGGCCACGGCCGGCCAAATCAGGCACCTGGCCACCACACGCCCGCAGGCCCGGACGTACCTCGCAGGCCCGGGCGCGGGTGGCGAGGCTCAGTCCACCCGCGTGAACGTGAAGTTCTGAGGGCGTTCAGGGCGCTCAAGTCGCACTCCCGTAGTGCCGAAACTCATTGGTTAGCAGGAGGATATCGCCATGTCGATACATCACATCGGATCCGATCTCATCCGGCCGTTCGGGCATCGGGGGGTCGGGAGTCCGGACTCGGCCGGAGAGGAAAGCGCGCATGAGACGCGGGCTCCGGCGGAGCGCTCGGACCGCGTGGAGCTGTCCAGCGAAGGTCGGGCTCTGGCCGCGCGGCTGGCCGAATCGAAGGACGAGAAGGGACTCACGGCCGGAAGGGCCACGGAGATCCAGGCCCGCATCGACGCGGGTGTTTACGATGACGTGTCCGTCGCGCAGGAGGTTGCGAGGCGGATCATGGCGTCCGGCGACCTGTTGCCGAACGCGTAACCTACCGGCGTCCTGGAGGGGGGAAGACGATGAAGTTCCTGGTCGTGGACGATTCAGCCACCATGCGGCGCATCGTCGTCAACTCGCTCCGGCGCATCGGATACGAGGACTGCATCGAAGCCGCCGACGGCGCGGAAGCCCTCGGCGTCTTCGACGCGTCCGTGGAGTTCGTGATCACGGATTGGAACATGCCCAACATGGGCGGGCTGGACTTCGTACGCAGGCTACGCGCTACGGACGCGGGCACGAACGTGCCGATTCTCATGGTCACGACGAGGAGTGTACGCGACGACATCATCCAGGCGGCGCAGGCCGGCGTGAACAACTACGTGGTCAAGCCCTTCACGCCCCAGGTGCTCAAGGAAAAAATCGAGATCGTCCTCGGCGCCGCCGAGGGGGCCGTCTGATGGCGTCGTCGGCGAAGGCGCGCGGCGAGGTGCTGCGGGACTCCGAGGCCACCCTACGGCAGGTGGAGGGCGTCCTCAGCGACTTCGGGGATACCGCGACGGGTGCGTTGAGCCACCTCGATGAGGCCCTCGACCGGATCGAACAGAAACCGCTGGGGCTGCAGGATCTGATCCGGATGCTGGTGCAGACCTACGGGGAGATCATGGAGGTCATCGACAGCCTGCGCCGGAGTCGGGGGCTCCTGGAGCAAGCGGCGATGGAGCGGCTCCAGACCACGCACAGGAAGATCGAAGAGGTGTCTTCCGCCACGGAGATGGCCGCGACGGGGATGCTCGACGGGTTGGACCGGGCGTTGGTGCTCCTGGACCACCTCGAGGCCGCCGCGGATCGCGAGCGGGACGATGCCTCGTCGGCGGCCGAGATCCGCGGCGAACTCCGCAACGAGCTGCACCAGGTCATGGATCTGCTCCAGTTCCAGGATATCACGTCGCAGCAGCTCGGCTACGCGTCGGGCGTCCTTCTGGACATCGAGGAGCGTATGCTCCGGCTGGCCCGCCTCTTCGATCTCAAGGGAATCAGCGTCGAGCGGGACGTGTCTCCGGGGAGCTCCGACGTCATCCAGCTCGGCCCGGAGAAGGATCATGGCCACTGCGATCCGGAGGCGTCCACCCTGGATGCCGAGAGCCGGCAAGCCCTGGCCGACGAGATCTTCACCGCCGGCTGACCGGCCGGCTCGTTCGGGGTGACCTCCGTTCCCGCACCGGCCAGGGTGCCGGCCGCCGACATCGGCGCGAGGGTCGAGGACGCGCTCCACGACAGAATCGTCGGGCAGGACCAGGTGGTCCGGCGCCTTCTCGTGGCGCTGCTCGCGGGCGGGCACGTTCTCCTCGAAGGTGTCCCGGGCCTGGCCAAGACCAGGATGGTTCGCACGCTGGCCCGCGCGCTGGACGTCGGCTTCCGCCGCATCCAGTTCACGCCCGACCTGCTTCCTTCCGACGTCGTGGGCACGCTGGTGTTCCGGCCCGACCGCGGCACGTTCGTGGTCTCGAAGGGACCGGTGTTCGCGAATGTCGTCCTGGCTGACGAGCTCAACCGGGCGCCGGCCAAGGTGCAGTCGGCGCTGCTCGAGGCGATGGAGGAACGGCAGGTGACGCTGGGAGGCACGACACTGGTGCTTCCTGATCCTTTCCTCGTCCTCGCGACCGAGAATCCGATCGAGCAACAGGGCACGTACCCGCTGGCCGAGGCCCAACTCGACCGCTTCATGATGATGCTGCGGGTGGGCTACCCCTCACGCGGCGAGGAGCGGGCGATCCTGAGATTGGCGGCGGAGGGCGGCGGCAGGGAAGTGCGGCCGGTGGCGTCGGGGCAGGACATCCTGGGTGCCCGCCACGCGGTAGCGGCCGTGCGGGTGGAGGACCCGCTCCTGTCGTACGTGGTCGATATCGTCCGGGCCACCCGCGAGCCCGCCGCCGTCGGACTTCCCGAGCTGGAGGGACTCGTGGAGTTCGGGGCGTCTCCCAGGGCGGGCATTCACCTCGTGGCCGCGGCGCGCGCGCTGGCACTGCTCCGGGGCCGGGATTTCGTGCTGCCGGAGGACGTGAAGGATCTGGCGGGCGATGTCCTGCGCCACCGTCTCGTACTCACGTTCGAGGGACAGGCCCGGGGGCTCGGCACCGACGAAGTGGTGGAGGGGATCCTCGCGGCCGTCGCGGTGCCATGAAGCCACGGGGTCGGTTCGGACGAAGCGTGCGACGCCTCGTGGCGTCGGGACGCACTGCGCTGAGGGCGCGTCACCGGACTCCGCCTCCCTCCGGGATCGAGGCCCGGGTTCGGGCTCTGGAGATCCAATCGCGCGGAAGCGTCGACTCGCTCTTTCACGGCGCCCTGCCCTCCATCTTCCGAGGCAGGGGGATGGAGGTGGACTCTGTCCGCCGGTACCGCGCGGGCGACGAAGTGCGCGCCATCGACTGGCGCGTGACCGCGCGCCGGGGCCATCTGCATGTCCGCCGATTCGTGGAGGAGCGGAACCTGGAGGTGTTCCTCGTGGTGGATCGCTCCGCCTCGCTCCACGACCTGTGCAGCGAAGCCCCGGGGCGCGCCGCCGTGGACGTGGCCGCGCTGCTTGCGGTCGCGGCGTCCCGTGCGGCACAGCGAGTGTCTCTCCTTCAGGTGACGGACGCGATCGAGTCGTATATCCGGCCCGGCAGCGGACGCAGGCACGGGCTCCACATCCTGCACTCCTTGATGGCGCTCCGTTCCCGCGGGCGGGGAACCGATCTGCCCGCGGCGTTGCGCGCCGCCCGACGGGCGATGACCGCCCGCGGGCTCGTCGTGGTCGTGAGCGACTTCGAGGGCATCGAACCGGAGCGCTTTGGAGACGAGCTCGGACGGATTGCGCACCGTCATGACGTCCTGCCGGTCGTGCTGCGCGTGCCCGGCATGGAGGATCTTCCTTCCGTGGGCGTCGTGCGGATCGTGGACCCGGAGACGGGCCGCTCCGCAGTGGTCGATACCTCCGACGCGCAGGTGCGTACGGCCCTCGCCGCGCGGGCGCGCCGCGCGCGCGAACGCCTCGATGACCTCTTCGGCAGCGCCGGCGTCCGGCCGCTCCACCTCGATCCCTCCCGGGACGTGGCGCCTCAACTCCTGCGCCACTTCACACTTCGCTCGCGCAGGACCGCCTGATGGCCGCGCGTGCGTGGGCCCTGCGGACACTACCCTTCGCGGTCGCCCTGGCGCTCGCCCCTCCGGATGCCGGAGGCTCCGCCGCGGTGTTCGCCCCTGGAACGCTCGGCGTGCGCATCCTCGCCGACACCATCGCGCCCACGAGGCTCGTCCCGGGACAGGTGGCCACCCGGGTGGTCGTCGTGTCGTTCGACGACGGCGTCCACCTGAGCTGGCCTTCCACCCTCGATCTGGACGATGGCGCGGAGCCCTTACGCTCCGCGACGGTCCAGCGGAAGCGCGAGGGCTCCGGGCGGGTGCGACTCACCCTGGAGTACCCGTTCCTGACATGGACGCCGGGTGAGCATAGGGTGGGCGCGTTGCGGATAGGCGTCGAGGAAGGCGAGCGACGTGCGGCGATGACGCTGCCCGGGCGCCGCGTTCACGTCGAGGTCGGCATCCCCGTGGGTGACGCCATGCTCGCGACGGCGCCACCGGCCGCTCCGCTGCCCTCCTCGGGCACCCCGTGGGGGGCTCTCGTGGGAGCTCCGCTCCTGCTTGCGGTGGTCTCGGGCTTGGGATGGTGGCGTGCGGCCCGGGCAGGGCCGGATGCGCCGGGCGTGGCGACACCCGTGCACGAGCCCGATCCGCGTGACACCATCGCCGCGGCGCTTGCCGCCGCGGAGGAAGACCCCGTGGCGACGCTCCTCCACGTCGCAGGAGCAGCGCGTCGGATTCCGGCTCTCGTACAGGCCGGGGCGACCCGTGCGTGCAGCACGTCCGAGCTCGTTGCCATCGCCGCCGCCGCGGCGGCGGACCTCGAGCGACCCCTGGCCGGGGTGCTGGGCGTGGCCGATGCGGTCCGCTACGGCGCTCGTCCGGTGGATTCCTCCACCGTGCGGCGGCTTGGCCGGGAGCTCATGGAGGTCCTCGACCGTGCCTGAGTTCGCGCACCCCTGGCTCCTGCTCATGCCCCCCGTGATCGGGGCGGCGCTCCTCTGGCTTGGCTTCCGGCGTCCGGGCGCGGGCGCGCGCCTGAACGCGCCGCCGGCGCGCATCGCCGCGAGCCGCGAGGTGCGGATGGCGTCGCACGTGCCCATGGGGCTGCGTACCGCCGCGTTGCTGGCACTCGCGATCGTGGCCGGAGGACCCTTCATCACCCGGATCCTGCCGGGCGACCCGGCCGAGGGAGTGGCGATCGTGGTGGCGCTCGACGTCTCGGAGTCGATGACGCAGGCCGGCCCCGGCATGGAACGGAAGCTCGACGCCGCGCTGGAGGAGCTGGAGCGCTTCGTGGCCTCGCGCCGCGGCGACCTCGTCGGGCTGGTCACGTTCGCCGGTGAAGCGATCGCGCGCGTGCCTCCGATTCTCGACCGGGCGCCGCTCCTGGCGGCCGCCCGCACCGTGGAGGGCGACGCACTGGAGGACGGTACTGCGCTCGGCACGGCCATCGCGGTGTCGGCCAACAGGCTGCGAGGCGTCGAGGCTCACTCGCGGGTGCTCGTGCTTCTGACCGACGGCGAGAGCAACGCGGGTGAGCTGGATCCGATATCCGCGGCGCGCGCGGCGGCGGCGGTCGGAGTGCGTGTCTACACGGTCGGGATGGGAACGAAGGGAGAGCCGGTGCTCCGACGGATCGCCCGCTCGGGCGGAGGGCTCCATTTCGCGGCCGTGGACCGAGAGGGGCTCGACCGCGCGTACCGCGAGATCGACGCCCTCGAGCCCTCGACCTTCGCCTCGGGCGGAGGCCGCACCGAAAGGCTGCCCCGCTACGCCGGCTTCCTCTGGCTCGCGGCCGTCCTGGTGGCCGCCGAGAGCGGGTTGCGCGCGTCGCGCTTCGGGAAGATCCCATGATCCGCGGGGCTGCGGCCGTCCTGTTCGTCGCGATGGTCCTGCTCGCGGAATCTCGCCGCGAGGCGAGGGCCCGGCGACTGGCCGAAGCCCTGCGGGGTGGAGGCGAGGGGTGGCTCCGGCAGCCGGATGGCCACCCTCCGCGCCGGTGGGCGGCGCCTCCCGGGGCACGAGGCTGGCTGATGACGCTGGCGGCGGCGGCCATCGCCGCGCCTCTGGTGCGTGGCGTTGCACGCGCCGGCGAGGCCACGCCGCTCCCGGGTGCGGGTCGGATTGTCCTGGCCATCGACGTCTCACGCTCGATGGCGGTGGCCGATGTGGCGCCCGACCGGATGACCCGGGCACGGACGGCCGCCTTCCGGCTGACGACCGAGTTGCCCGACGCATCGGTAGGGCTCGTGGCCTTCGCGGCGCGGGCCTACGCGCTCCTGCCGCCCACACATGACCGCGGCCTGCTGCTCCGGTACCTGGACGCCCTGGATCCACGGATGCTCTCCGCGCAGGGCTCCCGTCTGGCCGGGGCGGTCGACGCCGCGCTGAAGGAGCTGGAGACTCGCGAGTCCGGCGCCGCGCCTACCGGCCCGCGGGCGATCGTGCTGGTCACGGACGGAGAGAGCTTCGATCCCGACAGGCGGGTCGCGGCGGCTCTGGCGCGCGCCCGCACGGAGGGCGTGTCGCTGTACGCGGTGAGCGTGGGAACGCCCGAGGGAGGCCTGGTCCCGGGTGCGGGTGCGCTCTCGACCGCCCGGCCCGCTCGACTCAAGGTCCTGCTCCGAACGGCGGGCGGCTACGCGGCCGATGCCGGGCGGACCGCCGAAATGACGGCCGTGGTCGGGAAGCTGCGGGCCCGCTTCGCGGCGGAGCCGGGGCCCGAAGGCGCCGCGCCGCCGCGTCCGGGCGCGGTCGCCGAGTGGTTCACCGGGCTCGCGCTGTTGGCGCTCTCCCTCGAGGCGGCGCTGGCTCTGTATCGGCCGGCACGGCACGCCTGTCCGGCGTCGTACCGCTCGAGGGCGACGGCGTGAGCGCGCGGCTGTGGCGCATCGTGTTCCTCGGGGCGCTGGCAACCACGGGCGCCGCAGGAGCTTCGCTCCGTTTTGGCCCCCCGGCACGCGTGTGTTGGGCGGACCGGGGTGCGGAGCTGCTCTCCAGGGGACACCCCGGCCAGGCGGTCGTGGCGCTGGAGCACATCTCCGCCGGGGCGCGCAACCCGGCGACGCGCTACCAACTGGGCACCGCGCTGCTCGGTGCGGGAAGAGCCGAGGACGCTACGGCCACGCTCTCCTCCGCCGCGGTGAGCTCCGACCCGGACATCCGCCTCCGATCGCTCCACAACCTTGCACTCGCCCATCTGGCGTTGGCCCGGGAGAAGGCCCCGGGCGCAACGACGCCACACGTGATCGCCTCCATGGAGGCGGGCCGGGCGGCCATTCGGCTCGACCCGGAGGATGTGGGGGCTCGCAGGAACCTCGCGCTGGCCATGCGTTTGCTTGCCCGGAACGCCCGGCGCAGCTCGGCGGGGGATGCCGGTGCCGTCCGCTTGCCCCGGCCCGGTGGCGCTTCGCCGGCACATTCCGGAAACATGGAGGGCGGGGCGGCCGCGGGCGTCGCGCCGGATCCGGGCCCGATGGATCCCGACGAAGCGCGCCGCGTCCTCGACGCCGTCGAGAGCGGCGCAGCGGCGTCGCTCCAGGTGCTGCTGGCTCGCATGACGAAGGAGACGGCGGGCGCCCGGAGGCGTCGGACGGAGGAGGGTCCCCCATGGTAGCGCTCCGGCAACGTCGGAGACGCCGGCTCGCGCCGCGGACGTGGCGGACGGGGGGGCTCGCGTCCCGATGGCTCCTCGTAGCCTGCGTGACCGACGCGATTCCCGCCGGCGCGATTCCCGCCGCCGTGATCGCCGCGCTCGCGATTCCCGTCTTGGCGTCCGGCCAGGAGCGTCCCCACCTCGACATCGGAGTCAGGCCGACCCGCGTCAGAGTCGGAGAGACGTTCGTGCTGAGGGTCCGGATGGTCTCCACCCGGCGGGCCGGAGAGGTCGGCTACGATCCGGGCCCGGATGCCCGGCTCGTGGATTCCTCCGTACACACCTCGCTGCAGGTCGGATCCGGCGGACGTCGCGATGTCGTGACGGAGTGGCGGTTCGTCCTCCGTGCGGCCACCGAAGGCGCGCTCGCGCTCCAGCCCGTCGACGTGCCGGTCGGCGACACGGTCCTCGAGGCCGAGCCACCCGAGGTCACCGCCGTGGAGGCTCCACTGAACTGGAGTCGGGCCCCGCCGCGGCCCCGCCGCGACCGGGACCGCGAGCCCCCGCTGCTGCCGGAGGGCGTGCCGCCGCGTACGACCGGGCGTACGTACGACGCCACCCGCCGTCCGGGTTACCCCGCCTTCCCACCACCGCTCGCCGGGCAGGGTGTGCCTCCGGCGTACGTGCCCGGGCAGGCGGGCCAGCCGGGCTACGGACGGTCGCCGGACACTGTGGGATGGCCCGGCTACGGCGCGCCACCCGGCTACGGCGCGCCACCCGGCTACGGCGCGCCACCCGGCTACGGGGCGCCACCCGGCTACGGCGCGCTCCCCTCCGGAGAGGGTTGGGCCGCAACGGCGACGAGCGATCCGTGGTGGCCCGAGCTACTGCCGCAACTCGACCGGTACGCGTCCGTAGTGGACGACCCGGATGGGTTGGCCAGGCTCGAGGCAGGGCTCACGCCCGAGCGCGTCTACGTTGG
>Ga0114931_10008353_pt1 | contig 12552 bp, 12 predicted proteins | sample 2SBtaG_FD_89579 | JGI IMG/M metagenome (GOLD analysis project Ga0114931, IMG submission 89579) | Deep subsurface microbial communities from Kolumbo volcano to uncover new lineages of life (NeLLi) - 2SBTROV14_V59a metaG | ecosystem: Environmental > Aquatic > Marine > Volcanic | place: Kolumbo...
CGCGTGTCCGGCTCGACGCGCGTCGAGATCCTGGAGGTCCAGGCGCTGGCCGACGGGCGCGTCATGTACTGCAGCGGCGTGCGCGGGCTGGTCATCGTCGACGCGCGCAACCCGCGCGCACCGCGACCGCTGCACAGGTTGCGCTCACACCTCGGCAGCGCCCGGTCGCCGCGTTGCCAGCACCTGGCGAGCCGCGGCGACTACGTGTACATCACCAACCGCGGCGACCAGGTCCAGCCGACGCCGTTCGTCGCGGCGTTTCGCGTGGCCGGTGACGCCGCAACCGAAGTCGCGTCGTTTGCGTCGCCGGGCGTATCGATCGAAGGCATCGACGTCGCCGGCGCGCATGTGTATGTCGCCGCCCACGACAAAGGCGTGCTTGTGCTTGTGCTCGAGCACAAAGGTGGCTCTTTGGTGCAGGCCGCCCGCCTCGGCGGCATGCAGAACGCGTGGGACGTGGCCGCCGCCGGCGATGTGCTCTACGTGGCCGACGGCAAGGCGGGCCTGGTGAGCGTCGACGTATCGGATCCGAGCAATCCGAGCATTCGCGGTCGGGTCAGGTTCGACGGTAACAGCCAGTCGGTGGTGGTCGATGCGGCGAGCAACACCGCGTGGGTCGCCGCCGGCGCCGGCGGTGTCGTGGCCGTGGACATCTCCGACCCGGCAAAGCCGACCGTCGTCGGCCGGTACGACAGCCCGGGCTCGGCGCTGCAGGTGTCGTTGTCAGGCCGCTACGCGCTGGTCGCCGACTGGAACGACGTGCGCGTGCTCGACATCTCCAACCGCACCAAGCCGGTGGTGACCGCGACCGAGCGGGTCGACACGGGCCACCGGTTTTCGCGGGTGCTCGGCGTCAGTGGCTACAAAAACTACGTCTACGTCGGCGAGTGGACCGGGCTGTACGCCTACGAGCTGCATCCGCGGGCAAAGGCGCCGGACCTGTGGGTGGAGACCCGCGAGCTGGACTTTGGCCGCGTAGCTGCAAACAGCCGTGCCACCGAAGGGCTGATCGTCGAGAACCACGGCACGGCGGTGCTCGACGTCAGCGCCATCGCCACGACAGGCGCGACCGGGTTTTCGACGAAGCAGCAGCACTTGCGTTTGCGCCCGGGCGGCGCCGCGTTGATCGAGGTGGCGTTCGAATCCGCCGGCGGCGGCGAAACGCACGCCGCGCTGGTGCTGCGCTGCAACGATCCAGACGAGGCAGTGGTCCGGGTCGCGCTCACGGCAAACCTCGCGGGCCGGGGCGTGGGCCAGATGGCGCCGGAGATCACCGGCACCCTGCTCAGCGGCGAGCAACTGACCGTGTCGTCGTTGCGCGGCAAGGTGGTGGTGCTCGCGTACTTCTCCAGCTTCTGCCCGGTGTGTGGTCTGGAGCTACCCGATTTGGAGAGCAAGATCTGGCAGCGCTACCGCCATCTCGGCGTGGTCGTTATTGGCATGGATCCGGGCGGGCTGCTCGGTGGCGAGACCCCGGGGATGGTGCGCGACTTCATCCGCCAGACGGGTATCAGCTTTCCGGTCGCGTTCGATCACACCGGTTCGTACCGCCGGCTGCGCGACCTGGGCGGGGCCTCGCTGGCGCCGTTCCCGCTGGACGTGGTGATCGATCGCAGCGGGCGCATCGCCTACATCAGCCGCCCGTACCAGGCCAAGCGGCTGCACAAGGTCATCGAAGCGCTGCTGCGTTAGTACGTGAAGGTCAGCACCATCACTTTGCCCGGGTCCACATGGATGCGCTTGACCCGCTCGCCTTTGGCCGACTTGGCCCGGACGACGTGGCCGCCGCCTGGCAGCATGGTCTTGAGCGGCGTGGTACCGACGAGCTTGCCATCGATGTAGATCTTCGCATGCGGCTTCGCGTTGATCGTCACCGACGCCGGCCCGCGCGGCTGCGAGGACGAGAACGGGTCCTTGAGGCCTTTGTAGCGGTGCTGGTGCCTGTGCTCGTGTTTGAGCTTGCGCCTCATCTCGTGCTCGAGCTTGCGCTGCAACTTGCGCATGCGCTTGCGCTCGGCCCGCTCCATGACCCGCGCCCGTTTCTCCATGGCGCGCGCGCGCGTTTCCATCGCCCGTGCTTGCCGCTCCATGCGGAGGCGGTTGCGTTTCAGTTCGGCGAGTCGTTTGCGCAGGTGGGCGCGCATGTCGTGGCGCATGGTCTTGGCCCAGTGGTTCTTGCCCTCGTTGACCAGCGCGAGCATGGCGCGTTGCTTGGCCGACAGCAGCTTGCGGATGCGCAGCCACGCGGTCACGCGCGCCTGCCGGGCCTTGCCTTCCATCTGGCTGATCCGCGCGATCAGCTGGCGCACCTTGGCTTCGTTGGGCACGTCGCGCTCGAGCTCGCGGCGCAGGTCGATGCCGCTGGCCTCGATGTCGGCGCGCAGCTTGATCGTCGCCTTGCGCGCGTTGTCGTGCAGGTTGCGGATCTGCTGGCGCTGCTTGGCGGTGACCTGCAGCTTGTCGGCGACGGCGGCGATGTCGCCGGGGTTCACGTCGGTCGGGCCGGCGGCGGCGCGGCCGGCGGCAAACACCAGAGTCGCAGCGATGACAGTCGTGATGGCTCGTTTCATTGGCTTACTCCTCGTCCTCGTTTTTGCCGAGGTGTTCGGCCAGCAGGCGCTCCTGGGCCACCGGCTCCTCCAACCACGACCAATCGGCCTCGAGCGACATCGTGCCGTCGATATCCGACAGGTCCAAAAGCTCGTCGACGCCGCTGAGATTGGGGGCGGGCGCCGGCTCCTTCGCCGTATCGGCCGCCGCGGTGGCGACCACGTGCGGGCGTTTCAGCTTCATGTCTTTGGGGTGCACGCTGAAGAACGCGACAGTCGCCGCGCCCGCCGCGACGGTTGCGCCGATCAGACCGATGCCTCCCCAACGCCGCCGGCGTGCGGCTCGGCGCAGGGCACCCGCCGCCGCGCGGCTGGCGAAACCGGGCCGCGGCGGCACCCGGTTGCGTCGCTCGGTGGTGGCGCGAATCAAGTCGCGGGTCTCCATAGTGCGCGCGCAGGTCGGGCACACCGACAGGTGTGTCTGGTGGTCGGCGTCGAGCGGGTCGCCCTCGGCGAGGTGATCGATGATGTCTCTACAGGCTTTCTTCATCGCTTGTTCTCCATGACCCGGCGCAGGCGGCGTAAGCCGCGCACCAGATGCGTTTTGACGGTACCCTCTCCGATATCGAGCAGCTCGGCGACCTCGGCGATCGACATGTCCTGGCCGTAGCGTAGCACCAGCGCGGCGCGTTGCTTGGCCGGCAGGGTCTCGAGGCTGCGCAACATATGACGGATGTCGGCGGAGCGCGCCGCGACCACGTCCGGTTGTTCCGGCGGCGCCAGTTGCGCGGCGGTGTCGGCGATGACCACGCTGGGTTCGGAGCCGCCGGGCAGCAAGCCGCGCAAGGTGCGCTTGAGCTTGCGCCGGCGCAGGGTCTTGAGGCACACGTTGACGGTGATGCGCTTGAACCAGGCGTCAGCGGCGCGCGGCTCGCGCAGGCGATCGATGGACGCGCACGACCGCGCCAGCGCTTCTTGCACGGCATCCTCGGCTTCCGCCCGGCTGCCCAACAGGTCGTAAGCGATGCGATACGCCCACTCGGCCGACTGGTGGGCGAGGCGCTGCAAAGTCTGTTCGCGCACGTCGGCGGCGGCTGGTCGCGGGTCCAAGGTTTCGCTGTAAAGGTGGCTGCGCACGGCGGGGATTCATAGACTAAGACCCGAGCCTGCCCTCCGCGGTATACAAGAAAATCGCCGCGGCTCCATGCTGCTGATTTTTCTACCTGAACCGTCTGAGTCGGCTAGGCCAGCGACACGCCCTGAGCGGCCAGGCGGCGCAGAATCTCGAGATTGATCGCCTGCTGGGTCGCCAAAAACGTCTCGTAGCTGTCCTCGGTCAGAACGTGGAGCAGCACGATGCACCAGGTGACCAGCTTGGCGATGGCGGCGAGCAACCCCGCGGCGCCCAGACTGCTCGGGTCCTCTTCGGCGGCTTTGCGGTCGCGGTAGGTCTTCAGCGAATAGCCGATGGCGGCCGAGCCTCACACGCCCACTTGCAGCAGCACCACGATGATGGCCAGGGCCTCGACGACGGGCCCCGGCACCGGCGGCAGGTGCAGCGTGCGCGCGCCAGCGTACACTCCCGCGGCCACCATGGCCAGAAATTTGGTCTTGCCGATGACGTGCAAGATCAGGTCGTCGAGCTTGGTCGGCGTCAACTTCGCCAGCTTCTTGACCTTGCGGCGGACCAGGCCCTTGACGATGTAGAGGCCGACGATGACGCCAATCGCGATGCCACCGGCGCCGGCGTGTGCGCCGACGGTATTGCCCTGATAGGAGGGAAATAGATCCAACATCAGCCGGCGAATATCACGTGTGGCTATTCGCAACACCCTCCTAGCCGAACGCCAGCTTCAAGTCGGCGACGCCGAGCGCGGAAACCTGACCGGACAGTCCGCTCGGCGCGAGCCCCGCCATGGTCAGGATTGCGTCTTTGATGCTGCCGATTTGCACGTACCCGTCGACGCGCAGGATCCCCGCGTGCAGGTCGTGGATGGTCGCGACGATACCCTCGGCGTCGAAGTCGATTGGGGTTGACTCCAGCTCAGCTCCGGGCATGTGGTCGATCACGCCGCCGACGCGCAATCTGTCCACGCGTATGCCGCGCAACACGGTGGGGTGCTCGCTGTCTTCGTCGGCCTGCGCCAGCTTCAGCTCGACGTCGATGTTGGCGACGCGCAAGCGGCGCAGGACCAGCGCGGGTTCTTCGTCGTCGTCCTTGCTCGGCGGCGAGGCGAGCTCGGCGCGGTGGAGCGTGGCCAGCGGGATCAGCTTGCGCTTGGCCAGCTCGAGCTCGCGATCGTCGAGATCCCAGGTGACGATCGGTTTGTTCAGCCCGGGGATGATCGGCACATCGCGCTCGAGCACCAACCGGCGGCCGCGCACGCGAAAGTCGATGAACGCGTCCTCCAAGCCGGCCAGGTCGTCTTCGACCTCGGCGTAGTTGATCACCCCGGCGCTCACCGGTACGCGGAAGTGGTGGGTCGCGTTGCGGCTACCGATGACCGGGACCTTGGCCGACACCGTGACATCGGCGTTGATGTAGCCGCTCAAGCCGTTGAGCACGTTCCATTCGGCGAGCGGAGGACCCGGGGGCGCCGCGATGGCCGCGGGTTGTGGCGCCGGCGTACGCGGTCGGTTCAGATTGGCGATTTGCACGTCGATGCCGTCGGCGTCCAGGCGGGCCAGCTCGAGCAGCTTGTCCACGAGAGAAAATCCGGCGGGCGACTGCAGGCTTTCGAGGGTGACGTCGATGTCGCCGTGACGCAGTCGCACGTCGCCCAGCTCGCCGGCGTCGATGGCCACGGTTACTTTGTGCTCGCCGCCCCAGGTGACGCGCAGATTGGTCACGCTGAGCCGATCGGCCCGGACGACGACGCCGGCGATCATCAGCTGCAGGTTGCGCAGGCTCACCGAGCCGCCGTGCACCTCGCCCGTGTTGGCGTCGATGGTCACATTGACGTGTCCGGCGGCGAGGTCTCCGGCGACCTTCAGCGTACCGTCGCCGGCCGGGAGCTCGAGGTTGATCGCCTTGGCGTCGAGCTCGTCGCCGAGGATCGTGCCGGTCAGAGCGGGCACCGATGGGTCGTTGCCGGCGCGCACATCGAGGCTGGCTTTGAGCCCGCGCAACGCGGCCGGTTTGGCGGTGCTGAGCCGCCCGCCCGTTCCCAGAGGAATGCCCAGTTGCTCCAGTACGGCGCTGTCCACACCGACCGAGCGCAGCTGCATGACCACACCGGCACGTTCGACGCTGCCGCCGATGCCGCGCAGCTGGGCGAGCTCGATGGTGCGGTCGGCGTCGAGGCTCAGATCGAGTCTGTCGCCGGCGAGATTTTTCAGGGCGATGCGCATGCGAGCGTCGTATTGTATACGCTCAGCGCCGCAAAGAACGACTCGCCGGACAGGTCAATGTGCGGTCGGACGCCGCTTGTCGCCGACCGAAGATGCCAGGCCGAACAGCACGTCTCGCTCGCGCCAGAAGCTCACGCGCACGCCGTCCACGACAACGGTGCGGTTGGCCACGTGGGCATACGTTTTTGCCCATCGGGTCTGGTACAGGGTGTGGATGACGCCATCGCGGGAGCGCAGCTTGAGTTGGCAAGCGATGGAGCTGCCGATGGAACAGTAGCGACCGCCCAGCAGCGTGCTGTCCTGGCAGGTGCGAGCGCGCGGCTTGCGCGGCGCGAAGTCCAGCTTGTTCATCATCGACGTGAGCGATGCGTAGCGCTGGGTCGAAAACTCGACTTGCAACTGCTTGCGGTGGTTGAGCGCGATCTCTTTGGCCAGCGTCGTGGCCACCGGTCCGCCGTCACCGGGCTTGGTCCGCTCCGTCGTCAGATGGGTGACAGCGAACACGAGCGCCGCTGCGGCCACGAAGCCGGAGACGACAACCGCCCGCCGGCGTGCGGCCGTGGCTTTGCACTGGCCGCGGTCAGCGGTATCGGTGAGCGCCATCAGCCGCGCGACGCTGTCAGCGCCGGCGGACTCGCGCGCGTAGAACGCCGCAACCGTGTCGTCGATAGGGTGTTCGGGGGCTCGCCGGGTCATGCGCTCACCACCTCGTCGGCCTGGCTTTCCAGGTGGCCTTGCAGCTTGCGGCGCACTCGGTGCAGCAAGACGCGCACCGCGCCGCTGGTGCGATCCGTTAGCTGGCCGATTTCGTCAGCGGTGTAGCCTTCGACGGCCGAAAGAAACAGCAGCTCGCGCTCCTCGGCTCGGATGATGCCGAGGGCGCGTTCCAGTTGGTCGTACGCGATGACGCCGTTGATGTCGGCGGCCGCTCTGGGATCGACGGGATCGTTGATGTCGGTGTCGAGGCTGGTCATCACGACCAACCGACTGCGCCGGTAGCGATCGATAAACCGCGTGCGGATCGCGCGGAACAGCACGCCCGGGCTGCGCGGACTGTCGGCGTTGAGCACGGCGACCCAGGCATCTTGCAGCACGTCGTCGGCGGCGGCGCGGTCGTGGGTCAGTGCGAGGGCGTAGCGAAACCCCCGGTGCAGCAGCGCCTCGAGGTCACCGAGCTTGTCGAGATTTCGCTTGCGTCGCTTCACGGCGGTCGTTCCGTCTAATCGGTGGACGTACCACCAACAGGATCGTTACTCTCCATGATTCCACGACAATGGCAACCGTGAAGTCCGATGTGTTCAAATTGTTGAAATGTTTTGACTGCCTGCGTTTGTTGGTCGGCGTGACAGTGCTCGGGGCCTGCATCGCGCTGGGGCCGCTGGCCGGCACGGCCGCGGCGCGGCCGGCGGATGCAATCGCCGATTTTTCTACCGAAGCGCGGACGCTGTACCGGGTTGCCGCGTGTGCGTCGGCCGGCGCACCGGCGCGTTATGCCGGCGCCTGGAGCAAACATCACTGCGCCCGCCTCGCTCGGGCGATCACCCGCTACGAGCGCGGCTGGCTGGCGCGGGCGCGGCCGTTTTTTTCCCGGGTGGTGCCCAAGAAGGTGTCGGCAACGATCGTGTACCCGTTTGCCGGTGGCGATCTGCTCACGGCGCTGGCGGTGTTCCCCAACATGCACGAGCTCACGACCATTTCCATGGAGCCCGCCGGGGATCCGCGTGCGCTGGACCACCTGGCGTTGCGCCGGGTGCGCGCCGAGCTCGTGTCGTTGCGCCACGGCATCGAGTACCTGTTGCGGGTGGGCTTCAGCGCCACGGTCAACCTCGATCAGATCATGGTCAAGAGCCGATTGCCCGGGCAGCTGATTTTCAGTTTGGTCGCGTTGCGCGTACACGGCTACGAGCCGGTGAGCCTGCGTTACTTTCGGTTTCGCGCCGACGGCACGGTCCGCTATCTGCGTCGCTCGGAGCTGCCAGCGTTCGGTCGCGGCTCCACCCACGCGCGCAACAAGCGCTTTGGCAACATGGAGCTGGGGTTTCGCCGCCGCGGCGGCAAAGGTCGAACGATCGTGTACCGCCACGTGCAGGCCAACCTGGCCAACAAGTATCTGGCCAAGCCGCTCATGCGTCACTTGCGCGCCAAGGGCCACGTCGCCGCGATGACCAAGGCGGCGAGCTACCTCTTGTGGTGTCGCAAGTTCTCGCGGTTTCGCCGCTATCTGCTGCGCCACGTCGACTGGATGGTCTCGGACGCGTCCGGACTTTTGCCCATGCACGCGCGGCCGGCGGGGTTTCGCCAGCGCACCTACGGCCGGTTCGAAGGTGTGATTCTCAACATTGCGCGGTGGCTGACCAAAGACGCGGTGCGCCTGTGGCGATCGCAACCGCGGCGTAAGTTGCCATTTCGGTTTGGCTACCCCGACGACAAAGGTCACTCCAACTTGTTGATAACCTACCGAAAATCGTAGCTCTAAGGTGGTTTTCGCATGATAGCACAATGTAGTTGACGGTCGCACGTTGTCCCACTTACCTTCGGCGGAATGCGCACCATACAGACTCTACCGCTTTGTTTGTTTGCGCTGCTGTCGCCGCCTGTGGCAGCAGCAGTGATTCTGACTCGGGCCTCATCGTAGTTCGCCGACGCGGCGGTCAACGATGGCGGCAACATCGCCGCGTGCAATCCGGTCGAGAACACCGGCTGCGGCCCGAACGAAAAATGCTCCAAGCTCAACGAGACCGACACCTTGTCGCGCACCACCTGCGTGCCCGACGGCACCGTTCCCACCGGCGGCGACTGCACGTGGGGGGACCCGGGGGCCGACACCGGCTTCGACAACTGCCAGGCAAAGAACTACTGCCGCAACGGCATCTGCCGCGAGATTGCGACTCGGCGCCGGACATCTGCAGCACCGGCAACTGCGTGCAGATCTACAACACCTTCGACGAGGTCATGGGCGTCGGCGTCTGCGCTGGGCCGTGTGCCCCGGTCACGCAGGACTGCACTGCCGAGACCGAAGCGTGCTACCTGAACACCAACACCGGCAAGTCGTCGTGCTCGCACGTGCCGGACGAAGCCGTCGGTCTCGCCCAGGATGACGACTGCTACGGCCCTGATCCCGACAGCTGGTTCCTCAACGGTTGCGGCGAAGGTTTCTCGCCCATCCTCAACAAGGGCGGCCCCGATGGCCCCGGCGGCAGCGTCTGCGCCGCGTTCTGCTCGCCGGTGGCGCAGAACATCAACAACTTCGATGCGGCTATTGCAAACGGCGCAGCGCCGAACAACTGTGCAGCGCGCGGCGCGCTCTCGCCCGCGTACGAGTGCCGGTTCATCCAGTCGTTCTACAGCAACACGCCAAACGTGCCGGCGTCGATCGGTTTTTGCGTACCCATCGACCTGTGGGGCAGCTGCGCCAACTACGATCCCACCGACCAGAACGCGTTCGTTCCCGGCTGCGAGCCGCTCATGATGGCCAACAAGGCCCCCGCCAGCACGCGGCCCTCCTTCAAGGGCGACATCTCGGCGCTGATCAAAGAAGGCCTTCAGACTCCGGGCAAAAAGTAGACGACCAGAAGCTCGAACCAGAAGGCGGGCCATGTGCCCGCCTTTTTTTGCGCGCGTTGTGCACAACTGCGCAAATGGGTCCTGGGCGTAGGGGCGTACGGGGTGTCGGCGCGGACTCGAAACGCAGTTTCGGCGACTGTGATAATCGCTTTCAGTCTCGCCCGGGTGAACCCGGCTTCGTAGCCTTTTGCCGGTCAGACAAAGATGATATTCATCAAGTCATGAAAGGATCAGACAAGGTCATCGATCTCCTCAACGATGTGCTGTCGGCGGAGCTCACGGCGGTCAACCAATACTGGATCCACGCGCGCATGTGCGAGAACTGGGGGCTGCAACGGCTGTGGCACAAGATTCGCCACGAGGCCATCGACAAGATGAAACACGCGGACGAGCTCGTGTCGCGTATCCTGTATCTCGACGGTCACCCGAACATGCAGCGGCTGGGCAAGATCAGCACCGGCGAGAATGTCAAAGAGCAGCTCGAGCTCGATCTCGCGTTGGAGAAGGACGCGATCGCGCGGCTCAACAGCGGTATCGCGTTGTGCGTCGCCGAGGGCGACAACGGCTCGCGCGAATTGCTCGAGGGCATGTTGGTGTCCGAAGAGGAGCACACCGACTGGCTCGAGGCGCAGCTGGATCTGATCGGCAGGGTCGGGATCGAAAACTACGTGTCCCAGCAGATCCACGAAGGATAGTCTGCCGCCCGCGATTCCCGGCCGCTCGCTCGAAGGCCAACTCGGCTCCGGCGGGTTCGCGACGGTCTGGGCGGGCGAACGCGGCGGCGAGGCTGTCGCGGCAAAAAATCAGTCACGTAGGAACCCACGTCGCCCGCGCCGCCATGCGCACAGAAGCTGCCGCGTTGCGGGCGGTGGGCGCGCCGCCGGCGCCGCTCATGATCGCGGCGGGCGAGACCGAGCACCGCGCCTACATCATCATGGAGCGGCTGCGCGGCGGGGCGTGGTCCGCCGACAGCGCCGACCTCGCTACGTTTGCGGCGGTGTGCGCTGCGCTCGAGCGGGTGGCACGCCGCCGGGTTGGGTTCCACGACGTGGAATTTTCCAGCCGCGCCACGCGAGCGAAGCGAGCTAACTCCCTCCTCGCGCCTCGCCATTGATTCCGCTGACCTCAGCGGGCGAAAGCGAGTTTCAGGGACACCCCCTAGCCCTAGCAGCGAGCCTGGCAGGGTCGACGAAAAAAAAGGGCGGCGCCGAAAGGCCCGCCCTTTTCTCGTTGCGGTGGTGCGTTAGCTGCCGGTGCGTTCGCCGATGGGCAAGAAATCGCGCTTCTCGGGGCCGGTGTAGATCTGTCGCGGCCGGCCGATCACCTTCTTGGGGTCGCCGCGCATCTCTTCCCACTGGGCGATCCAGCCGGGCAGACGTCCCATGGTGAACATCACCGTGAACATGTCGACCGGGATGCCGAGCGCCCGGTACACGATGCCGCTGTAAAAGTCGACGTTCGGGTACAGGTTGCGATCGACGAAGTACGGATCGGACAGGGCGATCTCTTCCAGATGCTTGGCCACGTCCAGCAGGGGATCCTTGCGGTTGAGGTACGGCAGTAGCTTGTCGCCCATCTTCTTGAGGATGCGTGCCCGCGGGTCGTAGCTCTTGTACACCCGGTGACCGAAGCCCATGAGCCGGCGACCGGACGACTTGTCTTTGACCTGCTCCATGAAGCCTTTGTAGTCGTCGCCGTTGTTGTGGATTTCCTCGAGCATCTCGATGACGGCCTGGTTGGCGCCACCGTGCAGTGGGCCCCACAGCGCCAGAATTCCGGCCGCGACCGACGAATACAGGTTGCAGTCTGCCGAGCCGACCAGACGCACGGTGGACGTCGAACAGTTCTGCTCGTGATCCGCGTGCAGGATCAGCAGGGTGTTGAGCGCCTTGACCATCTCATCGTCGGGCTCGTACGGCTCGGCGGGCACCGCGAACATCATGTGCCAGAAGTTCGCGCAGTAGCTCAACGAGTTGCGCGGGTACATGATGGGTTGGCCGATGCTCTTTTTGTAACTGAACGCGGCGATGGTGCGGACCTTGGACAGCACCCGCGTGATGTGAATGTAGTCGTCCCAGGCACCCGGGTCCTGGCTGCTCGGATAGTAGGTCGACAGCGAACAGGTCATCGCCGACAGGATCGCCATCGGGTGCGCGTTGGTCGGGAATCCATCGAAGAAGTGGCGCATGTCCTCGTGGATCATGCTGTGCATGGTTAGCCCGTCCGAGAACTCGGTGAGCTGGCCCTTCGTTGGCAGCTCACCGTAGATCAGCAGGTATGCCACCTCGACAAAGGTCGAATGCTCGGCGAGTTGCTCGATGGGGTAGCCGCGGTAACGCAGGATGCCGTTTTCACCATCGAGATAGGTGATCGCGCTGGTGGTGGCCCCGGTGTTCTTGAACCCGGCGTCCAGGGTCACGTGGCCAGTGGAATTGCGTAGGCTACGGATGTCGATCGCCTTCTCATCTTCGGAGCCGGTGACGATAGGGAGCTCGTGTTCCGCGCCGTCAAGTACGAGTTTTGCAGTATCTGACATAGCGGTCAAGCGTATCAAAAACTGGCCGCTCTGGTGGGCTGACAGGCGAGCAAGATGATGTAGATTGCCGTGGCTGCTGTGAACTATATGCCTGCAAACAGAGGGAACGCGTGAGCTACCCCGCCGGCGAGCAGAATCCGCGCACGGATCCGCCTCTTGATTTCGCCGATCGCCATTTTGGCGAGCTGACGCCGGCGGACTATCAGCAGCTCGGATTCATGTGCGGCCTCGAGGTCCATCAGCAATTGCTCACGGATAGCAAGCTGTTCTGTCGCTGTCCGGCGGGCATACGCACCACTGCGGTGGATGCGGAGGTGTTGCGCCACATGAGACCGACGCTCAGTGAGCTGGGCGAGTACGACGGCACGGCGCTGATGGAGTTCAAAACGCGCAAAGAGATCGTGTATCAGCTCGAGCGCGGCACGGTGTGTACCTACGAAATGGACGACACGCCGCCGTTCCGCATCGACGAGGCCGCCGTGCGCATCGCCATCGAAGTGTCTCGGGCGTTGGGCTCGTCGCTGGTGTCCGAGCTGCACGTCATGCGCAAGC
>Ga0114931_10008354_pt1 | contig 12549 bp, 11 predicted proteins | sample 2SBtaG_FD_89579 | JGI IMG/M metagenome (GOLD analysis project Ga0114931, IMG submission 89579) | Deep subsurface microbial communities from Kolumbo volcano to uncover new lineages of life (NeLLi) - 2SBTROV14_V59a metaG | ecosystem: Environmental > Aquatic > Marine > Volcanic | place: Kolumbo...
TACGCGAAGAGCGGTCGCTGGGCCGAACTGGAGAGCGCCGTGCTCGCCAACACCGGGTGGCGTCCGACGGCTCGCCTCGTCAGGACCGCGTGACCGGCTTTGGATCATCGCGCCCCGCCACGCGGTTCGGGTCCCCCTCGAAGCCCACATCCCGCCACCGGGCCCACGCATCGGCCCCGCATCGCGCAACGACCGCTCCCACCCCGACCACTCCGACCCGCCGTAGGCGCTCCCGTCGATCTCCTCGATCCAGCCCGCGTGACCGAGCTCGACCAGGGGTCCCACCCAGCACACCGCGAGACCATTCCACCGCGCCAGCACGGGCAGCCGGCACCAGGCCTCCTCGAAGAGGGGGCGCGCGTCGAAGTCTTTGTACTCTTCCTCGGTGAAGATCGGCATCCAGTCCTCCAGATCCCGGGGGACGTCCCCGGGCGCGGATCAACTTGTGACAACCTTCGCGCCGATTATGGAGCGGCCCACGTGGGCCGACTCGACCTGCGGTATCGTGGTCGTTGCATGGCTTGCTCGATCCGCCCGCGCCCCTGGTGGCTCCTCGTCGCCTCCCCCATCGTCCTCCTCGGAGCGGCGATGGCGCTCGACGAGACCTACCACGCGCGGGTCGAGGCCCCCCGGGTGGCGTCCCGTCACGAGGTGCGCACGGCGTGGCTGGCCAAGAACCACTGCGACCACGCCATCCAGCGCGTTCCCGTCCACCTGGCCGGCTTCGCCTGGAGCCGTACCTGGAGCCTCGAGGCGCTGAAACCAGAGACCTTCTCGGGCTGGAAGGTCCCCTCCGACGCGCGCGAAGTACACGAGTCCAGGCAGGTGCACCACTACGATCGCGTCAAGGACGGCTACGACGTCCACTACCGGACGGTGTGGAAGCACGGGAAGGCGAAGATGGTCAAGCAGAAGACGCGCCGCCACCGCGACGAGCCCGTCTACCGGACCTGGTACGAGTACGTGCGGGATACCTGGCAACAGGTCGACCACGGCTCGTCCGCAGGCAAGGACCACGCGCCGAGGTGGCCGTCGTCGATGCCCCACCCGAAGGCCCGGCAGAGGCTCGTGCAGGACGGAAGCTACTCCGCGACCTTCGCCGACGACCAGGGCCGGACCTGGAAGGCCACCTACGACCTCGAGGCGTGGCAGGCGCTCACGCCCGACGTGGTGATGGAGGCCCGGATCGACGGCTGCGGCCGGCAGCACGGGCTGGTCCCGTGATCCTGCTGTGGCTGCTGGCCGCCTGTGGACCGACGGTCCAACGCCACGCCGAGCACGGCGGCTGGGCAGCGATCTTCTCCCGGGACGGGAGAACGGTGCTGGTCGGACGCGCGAGCGGGCGGGAAGGACGCATCATCGACGCGCGGGCCGGAGCGGTGCGGTGCACGATGTCCGCCTACAGCGCCCGGGCGCTCGACCTGTCGGGGGACGGCCGCCACTTCCTGTTCGCGGACACGGCGGGCGACGTCGCGACCTGCGCGAAGACGCGCCTGCACGAGCCCTTCCTGGCCTTTCAGCAGACCCTGTCGGACGACGGGGCGCGGGTCGCCGAGCTGCGCTTCGAGGACGAGCACCCGTGGTTCCAGGTGCGGGATCTCGGGCAGGACGAACCCCTCGCGCGGATGCCCTTCGAGCCCAAGGACATCGCCTGGGCCCCCGACGGCAGCACGGTGTGCGGTGTCGACGGGGGGAACCCCGACGTGGCCTGCCTCGACGTCCGCTCAGGAGACCCGCTGTGGCGCTGGAACCTGGGTGACGTGGCCACCTGGGCCCACGAGCCGCTGGTCGCGGTGAACGAGGACGGCTCCCTCGTGGCGACGAGCCTGGGCGACGACGCCACCTGGCTCTTCGACCGCGCATCGGGCGTGCCCCGCGGCGTCCTGGAGCCGGGTCGCATCGACGAGGTCACCGCGCTCGGCTTCGCCGCCTCCGATCCGCGTCGTCTCGCAGTGGGCTACCGGAGCGGCACGATCCGGGTGTTCGACGCGGGCGGGTCGGTGCTCGCGCAGCGCTCCTGGAACGACGCGGCCCGGTGGCGTCCCCTGATGCTGTTCGACATCGAGCTCGGGCGGCTCCTCGGCCAGCGGGGGGCGCGGGCTGTGCACGCCGTCGCCCTCGGCTCGGACCTCGTGCTCCGCGCGGTCTACCGCGACGGGCTGTACGCCTGGCCCCTCGACGAGCTCCGGGTGGAGTCCGTCGAGCCCCCCGAGGGCGTGCCCGACCCGTAGCGCAAAGACCGCCTCAGGCGACGACCGGCGGCCGCCGATCGGCCCACGGCCGCGCCTCCTCGAGCTGCTTCGCGAGCTGCAGCAGCGTGTCCTCGTCGCCGAAGGGCGCCGCGAACTGCACACCGATGGGCAGGCCCGAGTCGCTCCAGAACAGCGGCACCGACATCGCCGGGTGGCCGGACTGGTTGAAGATCATCGTGTTCGCCGTGCGCCCGAGGCCCCGGGCCGCCATGTCCGCGAGGACCGACTTCATCGCGGCCTTGACCGGGACCACCCGCAGGGCCGCGAGCCCGATCTTCTCGGCGGGCTCGAGGTCCCACTCGCCCAGGCGCGCGGGCGGCTGGGCCATGGTCGCCGACAGGTACACGTCGAAGCCCTCGAAGAAGTGCTCGATGACCCGGGTGGCGTGGTGGCACAGATCGCGGCCGTGCTGCAGGTCGACGGCCGAGAGCTTGCGCCCGAGCTGGTTCAGGAACCAGGTGGAGGGTTCGAACTGCGAGGCGTCCAGGCGCTTGCCCGTCCACTGGGCGCACTGGTCGAGCTCCGCCGCAGTCCCGGCGGCCACCTGGGTCAGGTAGGCCTCGGCGAGCGGCCCGCGGTCGACCGGCAGGTGCGCCTCGACCACCTCGTGGCCCAGGGCCTCGCACAGCTTCGCGGCGTCCTGCACGGCGGCCACGCAGTCGGGGTGGGACTCGTCGGCGTACAGGGCGCGGGTCGAAAACGCGATCCGCAGCTTGCGGGGAGCCTCCTTCAGCGCCTCCACGAAGGTCCGCGACCGGGGCGGCGCGTAGTAGGGGTCGCCCTCGTCGTGGCCGCAGATCGCGTCGTAGGCGCCGGCGGTGTCGCGGACGCTCACCGTGATCACCCCCTGCTCGACGTAGCCGCCCCAGCCCTCGCCGAGATCGGGCCCCATCGGGACGCGCCCGCGGGTGACCTTGAGCGCGAACACGCCGTTGCACGAGGCGGGGATGCGCAGGGAGCCGCCGCCGTCGCCGCCGTGGCCCATCGGGATGGCGCGGGCGCCGACCAGCACGCCGGTGCCGCCGCTCGACCCGCCCGACGAGAAGGCCGTGTCCCAGGGGTTGTGCGTGGCCCCGTGCAGCACCGGCTCGGTGGTGCCGAGGATCGCCATCTCGGGGCAGTTGGTCTTGGCCAGGAGCACGAGCCCGGACGCCTTGAACCGCTTCATCAGGGTCGCGTCGTAGTCGGGGACGTAGTCTTTCATGAACCGCGAGCCCATGGTGTACGGGTGTCCCTTCAGGGGCCCGTCGAAGTCCTTGACCACGAAGGGCACGCCGCGGAAGGGCCCGTCGGGGAGCTCGGCGGGGTGGGCCGCCTTGCCACGGGCCTCGTCGTACATCCGGTGCACGACGGCGTTCAGGGTGGGATCGACCTTCTCGATGCGGGCGATCGCTGCGTCCGTAAGCTCGGCGGGGGTGACCTCGCCGCTGCGGACCTGCTCGGCGAGGGCGGTGGCGTCCAGGGTCATCGGGTTCGTCCTCCAGGGAGGAACCCGCTTAACGCACGGGGCGTCGCGCCGTTCGACCGTAGCGCTCGTGCACCACCTCGGACAGCCGATCCTTCGCGACGTCGAGGAGCGGCAGGCCGTGTCCGGTGCACAAGTGGCGGAAGTCGTGCTGCAGCAGGCGCTCGAAGTCGGGCTTCAGCCGCCCTCTGGGCTTGTCGACCCGCATGCGCCAGATGGTCCCGATCTGCGCCTGGCGGACGAATCCCCCCAGGCGCAACGCGACCCGGCCCAGGAACGAGCAGTGGGTCAGGTCGGTGAGGTTCTGCACGCTGTCGCAGGCCACGAGGATCCCCCCGTGGCGGGCGAGGATCAGCGCCGACTCGCGAGGCGCGGCCTCGAAGACGAACAGGCTGGCGTCGGACAGCGGCAGGTCGTCCTCGGTCAGGGTGCGATCGACGGTCAGCCCGTCCGGGGGCGTGGCATCGGGGAGCGCCCACCAGGTCGCGCCGTAGCGGTCGACGTAGAAGGGATCGCCCATGCCGTGCGAGCCGATCTTCACGACGTTCTTCACCGTCCCGAGCGCTTCGAGGGCGGCGAGGCCGTCCTCGTCCAGGCGCACCGCGTTGATCAGGGTGAGCGCGTCGCCCTCGCGGACCACGGTCATGCACCGGGTGATCGTCATCAGGGGGTACATGCGCAGGGTGCCCCGGATGTTCCACACGTCGTCGAACACCTCGGTGAACGGATCGTGGAGCATGGCGGGCGGAAATTCGGACATCGGCATCTCCGGGAGGGGCGAAGCATACTCCGCCTGCCCGGTGGCCCGGTACGCCCGGTGGATCAGCCTGTTCTTCCCCCACGACGTCGCCTCGGATCCACCCGGAGCAATCGGATCGACGTGCGCCCGGAACGCCTCGTCACCCGACATTCGATCCTTCACTCCCGATCTGAGATTTGTAGGCATCGAGAGGGGATTCCCACCGCCGGTGGGTGGCACTTCTCTACACTCCGTGTCCGTCGTGGGGATCCATGATCGATTCGTGGCCGACGCCACCGGGAAGCCGCCCGGTCCACACCGTGCACCTGCCCGGCGAAACCGAGGTGGACGGCCGGCTCGTGGAGCGGGCGCTCGGGAGCCTGCGCACGCTGCAGGGGCGCGGGCGGTACCTGTTCTACCGCCAGCTCGGGACCCTGCTGCTCCAGGTGTTCTTCCGTGACTCCGCGGACGCCTGGGACCGGCGGAACGGGGATCACCGCAGCTTCCGCGCCCTTATGCGCGACCCCCGCCTCGAGGTCTCCCCGACGACCCTGTTCCACGCGGCCGCCATCGAAGCGCAGTGCCGGCGGATGGTACCTTCGAGTTCACTCCTTCCGAGCTCCGTTGAGCGCATGCGAAACCTCTGGATCCAGCCGGACTGGTCCTTCGTCACCTGGACCGCGGGAATGGACGGGCTGCGCGCCGACCCCGAGGGGTTGTTGGCCTTCGTCATCGACGTGCTCGACCTCGGCGAGCAGACCGAGATCTTCGAGGTGCTGCAGGCTCCGGCCGTGGGGTTCCGGCGCGACGCGGCCGACCTGCGCGCCGTGCTGCGGCAGACCTGGGTCGAGCAGCGGGTCGTGGACCTGTTCGGGTTCACCGACGCCGCGATGGCGCCCGGGGCGCCGGGGTCGTCCGCGGTGCGAGCCCGGCTCGCGACCTGGGACGCCCATGATGCGCTGGCCGTTTCCTGGGTCTCCGACCTCGGCGCGCTGCTCGCGTCGCTCGAATCCACGCCCGGGTCGATCCCCTCCGGCCTCCGCGAGCACATGCCCCCGGTGCGCATCACCGGGCGGCGCCTGCGGTTCGCCGGTGCCCCTCTCGTGGCGCAGCGCCGTGCCGATCGGCCGCTTCGCGTCGACTTCGAGCTGAACTCCGACATCTGGTTTCCGTGGATCTTCGGCTCGGCCCACCCCGAGTCCGACCACGTGCGCATGTTCGACAACCGCGAGCTCGCGGCCGTCCACACCCCGCGGCTGAACCGGTTCCTCGAGGGCGTGGCCGAGAGCGCCCGGTCGCGGGGCGGCACGTGGGCGATCGATCCGGACGCGACCGGGCGGGGGGTCGCGCCGTGGGTCCGAGACGCCGGGATCGACCTCGAGCGGCTCCCCGAACACCGCATGCCGGCGTCCGCGCTGCGCGCCCGGTGGCCCTGATCCGCGGGCTCTCCCGGATGCTCCGGTAGCGTCGCAGGACCGTCCCGCCCGCGCCGCGCCGCGCGAATAGAACCGCGCAATGGGCGGAACCCTGGACGGGCCCGCACTCGTGGGTCGCGCCGTCCGGATCGCCACCGGACCGTGAAACACTCCCACGCGATTCATCCGGGAGTAGGGCCCTGGCCACATGGGGAGCCATCGAGAGCGTGGGGCGTACGCTCGCGTTCCGAATCCAGCAGCACGTCGACGCGGCGATGGCGACCACCGTGGACGTGCGGGTGGTGACGCCCGCGTCGTTCGCCCTGCTCTGGAACGCGGGCAATCCTACGATCAGCCTGTTCCTGTACCGCGTGGTCGAGAATGCGGAGTCGCGGAACCGGCCGGCGACGAGGCTGCCGGACGGCCGCACCCGGCGTCCGCCCATCCCGCTCGAGCTGTGCTACCTCGTGACCGCCTGGGCCGCGCGGCCGCCAGGGCAGGTGGACGGCGCCGCAGACCAGCTCGCCGCGCGCGAGGAGCACCGCCTGCTCGGGCTGGTGGTCCAGGCCCGGGCCGAGGCCGGGACGCTCGGGTCGGCCGAGCTGTACGAGGAAGAACCGACCAACCCGGTGTTTTCGTCGCACGACACCGTCCAGGTGATCCTCGAGCCCCTCCCGGTGGAGGACCACTACCGGATCTGGGACTGTGCCGAGCTGCCCTACCGCCTGTCGCTCACCTACAAGGCCCGGGTGGTCGGGATCGACCTGGCGGCGAAGGCGGCCGCACCGCCGGTGACGGACGCCGCGCTGGTCTTCGGCACGGGGGCGCCGGGAGCGACGCGCTGCCGGTGCGCGGGCCCGGCGGGGACCGGCGCCAGGCCGACGGCACCTACCGGTTCGTCGACCTGCCCGACGGGCCGGTCACCGTCGTCGCGAGCGACCCTTTGGGCCGGTGGGTGCTGAACGACCCGCCGATCGCGGTCTCCCTGCCACTCGCCGACCCGACCGTCCCGGCGGTCGCCCTGGCCCGGCCGGCGCCGAGCGGACCGGATCCCGCGGGTCAGACCCGGGTGCGGGGACGCGTCCTCGACGGCGCGGCCACTCCACTCGCCGGGCTGCACGTAGAGATCGACTTGCCTCTCGGCGCCTTCACCCACCACGCCGTGTCCGACGACCAGGGCGAGTTCGTGTACGTCCTCACCGGCTTCGTGCCTCCCGAGCACGATGGCACCGGGTGCGGATCCCCTGACGTGAGCTGAGAACGTCGACGTGGTGGGATTCGCACCTCGGGTAGGTGTTTGACAAGCGCAGCGGGCGGGACCAACCCCGACCGGTGAGGCGCCCTTCACCACTCGGACCAGCTCGAGTGGGGTGGCGACCGGCATTCGCGATGTCACGGTGAGTGGCCGAGCGTACTCGGTCAACTCCGAGCATGCGTGGTCGAGAGGCCACGCGAGCGGTGTGCCGCCGAGCAGCACGGGGATACCGCAGGACGTGCTGGAGATGCCGATCGTGCATGACCTGGACGCCTTCGTCGCAGGCGGCGGCACCGTTCCTCCACCCGGTTCCACCAACTTCGATCGAATACTCACGGTGAATGGAGCCCACGTCGGGTATCGATCCGTGTCCCTCCCGAGTGGGGAGGTTCGCGTCACCACCTACTGGGTGAACCCTTGAGCTCGACTCCGCTGACGATCGAAGATGCGCTCGCGCTCCTTGGGGAGGCCCGAGGATCCGGCGGACCGCGCGATCCCTCCCCGCCGGAGCTTCCAGCGGCCCTCGCCGCCCTTTCGAAGCACAGGCCGCCCGAGGCCGTCGACGCCGTGAGCGAGACGTTGCTGGACCGGGAGCTGCGGTCGCTGGCGTGGAGCCCGCTGGATGGCGCCCGGTTCGTTCGAGCCGCCCTGAGCCTGGGCACCCCGTCGGTCCGCCTGTTGGAAGAGTCCACGGCCTACCTGTCCATGTACTTCCAGGAGCTGGACGACGCGATCGGTCGCAGCCGGACCCTGCTCGGGAACGGCACTTCTCCGTCTGTGGTCGCCGCCGAGCTCATGCGGGCGATCGACTCGGTGGAGGGGGTGGACCCATCGCCAGGGAGGCTCGGCGGCGCAGCCTGGTTCGAGGACGAGGACGCCGGGTGCCGTTTCCTGGAGCGGGCGCTGCGCGAGGCGGGATCCCCGGTCACGCTCGGCGGCACCGGACCCGCGCGCGCATCGATCCGGCTGGCGTGCCCGACCGGCGAGCCGTTCTGGGTGGGCCTGTCGATGCAGGGGGACACCGTTCGCCTCGTCGCCGCGCACGTCGTCGAGATGCCGCCGACCGGGACGGGACGGCGGGACCTGAACCTCGTGAACCAGCCCGGTGCGCCCGGTCGGGCCTACCCGAGCGAGGACGGGGCCGGGATCGACTTCTCGGTGGGGCTGCCGGCGCCGGAGCGCCCGGAGGGCCCGTTTCCACTGCGGCCCCTGCTCGGCTCGATCGTCCACGACGGCGTCGACCCGCTGCGGCGTGGCCTGCTGCCCGCCTGGTCGGGGGCGCCTGTGCCCGATCCGGGTGCGGCGCTCGACCGTGTGGAGGGGTGGCTGCGCGCCCAGCGCGCCGACGTGACCCGACTGCACGGCGGGACGATGTGCGTGGTCCGCACCGACACGCCCGCCGGGCGCGACGTCACCGTGGAATGGTTCGTGCTGGCCGGCAGCCTGCTCGTCGCCCGCGCGGCCGCGGTCGACAAGCGCCCCGTGGCGCCTTCGGACGCCGTGTTCGCGGTCCTCGAAGCCTGGAACCGTGGTGCCGCCGCGGGCGCCGCGGTCCTGCTGCCGGATCACCACGTGCCCTACGGCCACGCCTCCCTGCCGATCGCCCTGTTCCCGGCGGACGACTTCACTATCGGCTGGCTGCTGGCGCGTGCGCTCGAGGCCGCCGATGGGGCCCTCGCCACGGCGGCCCCGCCGGCATGATGGGTGCCAACGCGGCCGGTGCGATCAGCCTCCGAGGGCGCCCGCCCAGCGGCCGAAGGCCGCGATGTCCACCATGCGCCCCGACTTGCGCAGCTCCCGGTGCAGCCCGCGGACGAGGTGCCGCATCCCCACGCCCGTCCCCTCGCTCGCGGCACGCAGCGCCGCAGTCAGGCAGGCGTTGCGGATGTCGCCGCCGCTGATCTCGAAGCGGCCGGCTAGCAGGTCGAGGTCGAGATCGGGCTCCCGGTACGCCTCCGGCGGCAGGTGAAGCTCCCAGATCCGCGCCCGGGCGGCGCGATCGGGCATCTCGAAGCGGGCGACTACGTGCAGGCGGCGCATGAAGGCGTCGTCGAGGTTCTGTGGCAGGTTCGAGGCGAGGATCACCGCGCCCTCGTGCTCCTCGATGCGCTGGAGCAGGAACCCGGTCTCCACGTTCGCGTAGCGGTCGTGGGCATCCTTCACCTGGGTCCGCTTCCCGAACACGGCGTCCGCCTCGTCGAAGAACAGGACCGCGTTAGCCTCCGGGGCCTCGTCGAACAACCGGGCCAGGTTCTTCTCGGTCTCGCCGATGTACTTGTTCACCGTCTGGGACAGGTCGACGCGGTACAGGTCGACCTCGAGGGCGCGGGCGACCACGCGGGCGGCGAGCGTCTTGCCCGTGCCGGGCGGGCCGCAGAACAGGCAGGCGAGGCCGCTCGCGCCCATGCGGCGGCCGAGCTCCCAGGTGCCGAACACCTGCTCGCCGTGGCGGAGCCAGGCGAGGGCGAGGCGCAGCTCCTCGAGCACCGCCTCGGGGACGACGAGATCGTCCCAGGTCTGTTCGCACCGCAGGCGCTGGGCCAGGCTCCCGAAGCGCGCGACCTGCAGCTCCCGGCAGGTGCGCTCGAGGACCGGACGGTCGACGGGGCCGACACAGCGGGCGCGCCGCACCGCCTCCTCGATCCGTCCCGGTCCGAAGCGGAACCGCCGGGCGATGGCTTCGGGCTCCACCTCCGCCCCGGCGAGCCGCCGCCACACCGCCGCGCGCCGGGCCGCGTCGGGCCGGCCCAGGCGCAGGGTCGCGGTCGGCCGGTGGCGGCCGACGTCGACGGGCAGGCGGTCCCGCTCGGTCGCCACCCAGAACACCGGGACGGACAGCCGCGAGGACAGGGCGGCGTCCGGGTCCCCCTCGGTCAGGAGCACCGCAGCGCCGTGCCACCGCGCGTCCCGGCACACCTGCGCGACGGTCGGGTCGTTCGCCGCCAATTCCTTGCCGCCCACGGGGAGGAGCGGCATGCCCACGCATCCTGCCACCGCCCGCGCCAGGGCCTCCCGTCCGCTTCCCTCCGGCGCGACGACGAACAGCAGCGGCGGGTCGCCGGGTCGCCGCAGCAGCTCGGCCGCCCGATGCGCCGCCTGCCGCTCGGCCGGGTCGAGGTGCAGGGCGTCGAGGAGCCCGGGCTCGGCGTCGATCGTGAAGGCGCCGGACCCGCCCAGCAGCCGTGCCCACACGCCGTCCTCCAGGCCGATCCGGCGGGACACCAGGGGTCCGGCACCGTCCAGGATTACCAGGGCGTTCTCGAGGAGGGCGCCGCCCGGCTCGAGGGCGGCCAGCGCCGGTGAGCGGTCCTTCCCCCTCACGCCGAAGATCTCGAGGACGCTCCCGACGGATGGGCGCGGCGTCCCGTCGACCTGCGCCCAGATCCGGCCGTACGCGGGATCGGTCTCGGTGGCGATGGCCACCAGCAGCACGTCGAGCTCCCACGGAGACAGGGCCCAGGCGTGGCCGGCCCGGAGGAACGCGCCGTGCGCCGCGGGGTTGGCCGGCTGCCCTGCGGTCGCGCGGTGGGTCGCGACCCGCTCCTCGACGATCCTCCCGGCGATCCCCCGTTGCCGCAGCCAGACCTCGACACGCAGGTCGAGCCGGAGGAGGAGCGCCTCGAGGGACGCAGTGGGGGCATCGCAGGGGATCGTCTCCATCGGACCTCCGGATCGGGCGACGCCGTGCAGGTCTACGCCGCCGGACTGACCGTCGCCGCGCCCGGCTGGTCCGCGGCGGTGCTGCCTCCGTTGATCCAGGCGTTCGCCGGCAGCCTGTCGGGCATGGCCGAAGCGAACGCCTTTGTGCCGGTCCTCTCGGCCGCGCTCGCGACCCTGGCCGGCGGCATCGCCACCGCCCAGGCCACCGTCCCGGGCGTGGTGAGCACGCCCCCCGCGCTGCAGCTGTCGGCCAGCCTCGTGCTGTCGAACGTCCTCGACGCCGCCCAGGCGGCCTCCACGCTGGCCACGGCGATCGACACCTGGTGCCGCACGGGTGTCGTCTCGACCGGGGGCCCGACCTCCCCCTGGGCGTGAGCTCGACGCGAACGCCACGCCCGGTCCGGAGCTGCTGACTCCTCTCGACGCGGCGGCTCCCCGCGAGAGCGCCTACCCGGCTCACTGCAGGCAGTATCGAGGCTCGCAGCCCTGCTGACCCTGCTCGCACGGGGGCTCCTCGCACCGCACGACCTCGAAGCTCATGTCGATACAGGCCCCCGTCCCGCCCGAGGCGCTGGACTCGATGATGCGCACCTCGTTCGAGCCCAGCAGCAGCTCGGCGTGCTCGATCGGCTTCAACTCGACGCCGGGGGCCGAGACCAGGTAGGTGCCGCGGTTGAATGGGCACGTGCAGGGGATTTGGGGATTGGCGTCGTTCACCGCGCATTCGCCCGGCTCGAGCAGGGAGCACACGTTGGCGTAGGTACAGCTCCCCACCAGGGGCTCGAGGCACGGGAGCCTGCGGTCGTCGACGCTGTGGTCGACCACGAAGGTGGCGTCGTTGTGCGACGCGATGACCTCGCTGAGCGAGATCTCGAACTGCAGGGTGCCCGGTTGGTCCAGCTGCCAGGGGAGGAGGAGGGACAACAACTCCACCTGGCTGGGGAACGTGCCGGGGCAGTTGGACCAGGAGAACGCCATGGCAGGCGCTGCATGGCCCAGGGCGAGGGCGAGGGTCCGGAGCGACGTCATGGGGTGGCATCCCGGGAGGTGGGTTCGAGTTCCACGGCGCCGAGGTCGCACGCGGGCCCCTGGGGCCGGGGCACCCCGCGCTGGTCCTCGGACGGACAGGTCGCGGAGGGAGCCGCGTCGACGGCCGCCCCGGGCGTACAGCGCGCCCCCCGAGTAGACCGCCGAGTTGCCGCGGAACACGAGGTGGCTCGGCGTGGGGCTGCAAGTGCCGCCCTCGCCGTCGCACACCAGGCCCGCGCCGTCGCCCCCGCTCTTCCAGGGGTTCGTCTGGTTGGCGAGGCCGCCGGTGATCGTCACGCCGTCGAGGTCCGTGGACGAGGTGATGGGGGCCGTGGTGCCGTCGATGCGGACCACGTGCAGACTGTTGCTCCCCACGATGGCGTCGACGGTCGCGGTCGCCCCGTGCTCGTCGAGCTGGTCGTTGCCGTCGCGGTCGCCGGACAAGACGGTCGCATGGGCGGTGGGGTCCCGCTCGTCGCGCGCGGTCTCGGTGCCCTCGAAGCCCCCATAGATGGCCACCTGCCGGTCGATGACGAAGCTCGCCGAGCGCTCCTCGTCGGTGACGGCATCGGTGTCCTGCGGTACGACCGGCTTGTAGACGCCGGCTCGAAGCCACAGCTCCTCGCAGGCGGCCTCGGCCAGGGCGCTGGTCAGGTCCTTGGCCTGGTCGCTCCAGTTGCTGCCGTCTCCGGCGGGGGTGCCGTCCGTCGAGACGCGGCAGACCACTGGAGGAA
>Ga0114931_10008355_pt1 | contig 12548 bp, 12 predicted proteins | sample 2SBtaG_FD_89579 | JGI IMG/M metagenome (GOLD analysis project Ga0114931, IMG submission 89579) | Deep subsurface microbial communities from Kolumbo volcano to uncover new lineages of life (NeLLi) - 2SBTROV14_V59a metaG | ecosystem: Environmental > Aquatic > Marine > Volcanic | place: Kolumbo...
GCGCCGATCACCACCGCGCGGGTCACGGCGCCCCTCCGGCGGGCCGCCACAGGGTCGCGCGGGCGCGCGCCGAGCCGTCCGGCTCCGGCGCTTCGACCTCCAGCGCGATGGCCGCAGGCGCGCCGTGGTAGCGGATCCACCGTCGCGCCTCGGCGTCGGCCCGCGCGGGCGTATCCACGAAGGCGAGCTGCGGGCCGCACCAGCCGAAGCGGATCGAGGCCTCGGCCAGGGGCGCGCCGGGCAGGGTGTAGGTGAAGGCGAGGCGGGAGGCGCGGGCGGCGCCCTCGGTCACCACGCGCTCGTGGTAAGCGAGGTCGACCGCGCGGCACCCGGTGCGGCTCGCGAGGACCAGCGCGGTGCCCTGCGGGATCGACGCCTGCCGCCGCAGCCGGTCCAGGGCGAGCAGGCCGATGCGGGAGTAGACGTCGAGGCGTCCGGCCCGGGGCGGTGGGTCGGGCCATGCGGCGGCCCAGTCTCCCGGGCCGTCGAGGGCCACGCGCACCGTGGGTCCCGCCACGGCCTCCGGACCGGGCTCGGGCGTCGCGGCGGGTCGGGTGGCGAGGACCGCGGCGGCGTTCAGGCCCCCGAAGGCGGCCGACAGCGACGCCGCGACCTCGGCGTGGGTCGGGGCGGTGGCAGCTCGCCGGGCGATGCGCGGCGCTGGGTCGTCCCCGGGGCCCTCGGGCGGGCGCAGCACCGGGGGCAGCTCCCCCCGGCGCAGCGCGTGGACGACGAGGGCGGCCTCGATGGCCCCCGCGGCGCCCATGGTGTGTCCGATGGCGTGCTTGACGCCGTGCACCGACAGGGGCTGGTCGCCGAAGACCCGTTCCAGCGCGGTCGCCTCCATGGCGTCGTTGAACCGGGTGCCGGTGCCGTGGACCGAGACCGCCTGTACCGCCTCGGTCCCCAGCCTGGCCGCGCGCAGGGCGGCGCGCAGCGCGGTGATGGCACCGCGAGCGTCCCGGTCGGGCGCCGTCATGTGGGTGGCGTCCGAGGCCAGCGCGGTGCCGGCGAGCCATGCGGGGGCGGGACCGGCTCCCGGTGCGCCGAGGACGAGCGCGGCGGCCCCCTCGCCGAGGAGCAGCCCGTCCCGATCGGGATGGAAGGGCCGGGGGCGCGAGGCCGAGAGCGCGCCGAGCCCCGAGAAGCCCGCGTGGACGAAGAGCGACAGCGCGTCGACCCCGGCGGCGACCACCGCGTCCGCGAGCCCGTCGCGCAGCCAGCCCTCGGCGACCGCCAGCGCCGCAGTGCCCGAGACGCACACGGTCGACAGGGTGGTGACCGGCCCCGCGAGCCGCAGGCGGGCCGCCACCCGCCGGGCCGGGTCGTCGCGGCCGGTGCCTTTGTCGGAGGACGGGCTCCCGGCGAGGACCGCGCGGTGCCACCGCTCCCAGGGCCCACACACGCTGCCGCTGCTCGTGCCGCACACGAGCCCGACGACGGCGTCCTCGGGGAGTTCCGCCTCGGCGAGGGCGGCCGCGACGACCTCCTCGAGCAGGGCCTCCGCCGGCGCCCCGCGCGACAGCCCCGCGACCCGAGCGCACGCGGGGTTGGACAGCCCCTCGGGGTCGTAGGGCGGCTCGGTGGCGAAGGCGGAGCCCTCCGCGGCGAGGAGGTCCCACAGCGCGGACAGGTCCCCCGCGGCGGTCCGCGCGGCCACGCCGAGGACGGGCAGGCTCACGACAACAGCTCCGAGAGGCCGACCGGGCGCAGGCCGCGGCCCGCGAGGTCGGCGAGGATGTCGGGCAGCGCCGTCCGGGCGGCGCGCGGGCCCTCGTGCAGGAGCACGATGTCGCCGGCGCTCGCCGCACGGCACCGGGCGCGCAGGGTCTCGGGGGGCAGGGCGACGCCGTCCCCGGTGCGCACCGAGCACCACACCACCTGCAGCCCGGCGCGCCGCGCGGCCTCGGCCAGGCGCGGGCTCGTCACTCCGAAGGGCGGCCGGAAGGCGGTGGGGCGGGAGCCGGTGACCCGGGCGACGCGCTCGGCGGCGTCGCGGAGCTCCCGAGCTCCCCGCTCGGGCCGGCGCAGGGTGAGCCACGGGTGGTGCGACGCGCCATGCAGCCCGACCTCGTGGGCCTCGGCGATCGCTTTCGCCAGCCCCGGGTGTGCCTCGACCCGGTCGGCGAGCACGAAGAAGGTCGCGCGGGCACCCGCGGCGTCCAGGGCGTCCAGGAGCGCGCGGGTCGAGGCCGGATCGGGCCCGTCGTCGAAGGTGAGGGCGACCTCGGGGCGGTCGCCGTCCCCGCGAACGATCGCCGGTCCGTAGAGCTGCCAGCCGGGTCGCGCGGAGCCGAGACCGAGCACCGCGAGCAGGGCCAGGAGCACCGCGCCACCGCCCGTCATGGCCGTATCCGGGGACAGCCTTCCGGTGGCGCCGAGCAACCCGAATCCGGCACTCACGCCCAGACCGGCTACAAGGATCGCGCTCAGGCGTGCCATCGGCGACCCTTATCGACACCCCTCGCATGCGCAACCGACTCCGAGCTCTGTGGGCCTACCTGAAGGCCGAACACACCCACCCCGCGCGGCTGGCCGTCGCGGTCTTCGTGGGAGTGACGATCGGCTGCGAGCCGATCTACGGCTTGCACACGGTGCTCTGCCTGCTCATCGCACAGGCGTTCAAGCTGAACAAGGCGGCCACGGTGGGCGCGGCCTACATCATCAACCCGATCATGGCCCCGCCGCTGGTGGCCGCGGGCATCGTGGTGGGGGAGTGGGTGCGCTTCGGCACCCTGCGGCCCCTCGATCTGCACCAGGCGGAGCACTTTCTCTCCGGGCTGTCGATGTTCGCAGGCCAGGTCCCCGACCTGTGGCTGAGCTGCCTCGTGGGCGACACGCTGATCGCGCTGGTGCTGGCGCCGATCCTGGCGCTCGTCGCCTACCGCGTGGCCTCGCGCGCCCAGGCCTCAGACCTCAAGGCGTCGGGCGAGGTCGCCCAGGCGCCGGGCGATGCGCCGGGGCGGGGTGAAGTCGGGGTCGAACACGTCGCCGGAGAGTAGGGAGACGACCGCGCTGCGCACGCCCCCGCGGGCCCGCGCCGCCTCCGACAAGGCGACCCCGAGGAAGGAGCCGTCGTAGAAGGCGCGGATCGCGGGGAGGACCGCCTCGATCGCGTCGCGCAGGCGCGTCTCGTAGCCGGGCAGGTCGCCGTCGATCAGCGCCTCGGCCAGCCACCGGCCGCTGTGCAGCGCCAGGGTGACCCCCGTCGAGAAGACCGGGTCGAGGAAGCTCGCCGCGTCGCCGACCAGCGCCCACCCCGGCCCGTGCAACCGCTGTGCGCCCACGGTGAAGTCGCTCGTCCCGCGCCAGGGCTCCACCCGCTCGGCGTCGTGGAGGCGCTCGGCGACCGCCCCACACCGCGCGGCGGCGCGCTCCACCGCGCCCTCGCCGGCTAGCGCGGCGCCCTCGCCGACCAGTCCGACGCTCGTGGTGCCGTCCGCGAAGGGGATCACCCAGAACCAGCCCGCGTCGCAGGAGGCGATCACGATGTCCCCCTCCTGCTCGCCCTCGAGGCGGCGCACCCCGGTGAACCACGCGGTGCGCGCGGCGTGGCGGAGGTCGGGGTAGCCGCGGTGCAGGCCAAGGGCGCGCGCGAGGAGCTGCCCGCGTCCGGCGGCGTCCACCACCACCTCGGCGCGCAGGTCGCCGTCGTCGGTGTGTACGGCCCCGTCCGGGTCGATCGCGCGCACCCGGGTGATGCGCAGGTGGGCGCCGGCGCGGTCGGCCGCGGCGCGCAGGCGCGTGTCGAGGTCGTCCCGAGGGCACTGCCAGGCGTGGGGCCAGCGCGGGCGCAGGGCCTCGGAGAAGTCGAAGCGGGTGTGCTCGGTGCCCCGGGCGAACACCGCGCCCCGCTTGACCAGGAACCCGTCCATGGACACCCCGAGATCCTCGTTCACCTCGGCGGCCAGGGGCAGCAGCGACTCCCCTACGGCGACCCGGGGGGTGCGGTCCCGGTCCAGCAACAGCACGTCCTCGCCGGCGCGGGCGAGGTAGGCGGCGGTGGCGCATCCCGCTGGTCCGGCGCCGACGACCGCGAACCGCGCGTCGTGGCTCAAGAGGTGGCGCACCCGGCGATGTAGTCGGCGAGCGTCCGCGGGGTCTGGAGCACCGCGCGGCCTTCCTCGTCGTCCTGGATGGTCACCCCGAAGTGGCGCTCCACCTCGAGGACCAGCTCCAGCGCATCGACGGAGTCGAGGCCGAGGGCGTCGCCGAAGAGGGGCTGGTCGTCGCCGATCTGGTTGGGAGAGACGTGGTCGAGGTGCAGCCCCTCGACGATCACGCGCTTGACCTGGGCAAGGAGCTCGGACTGCAAGGAACCTCCGCGACGTCCGCCCATTGTAGTCAGAAATCGAGCCGCAAGCCCACGAAGGGACGCATGGGCAGGTGGTTCAGGGTGCTCGTGACGAGCTGCCCGTCCTGGACGGACTGGATGGGCAGGAAGGGCGACTGGATGTTCCCCACGTTGAGGACCTCGGCGTAGAAGGTCAGCCTGTAATGTGCGTAGGCGCGCCGCCACTCGGCCCGCAGGTCGACCTCGTGCAAGGTGCCCAGCCGGTCGCAGTTCAGGCAGGTCAGCGCGACCGTGTCCGCGCTCGCCGGGGTGACGTCGCTCACCGGGCGGCCGGTGTGGAAGCTGTAGCGGGCGGTGAGCTTCCAGTGGGGAAACGCCTGCCAGTCGCCCATCAGGGTGAGCGTCTGGCGCTGGTCCCAGGGGGGCGCGACGGTCTGGGGGAACAGGGTGTTCCGCGGGTTTTCGCGCACCGCGTGCAGCAGGCTCCAGCTCGCCTGGGCGCTCCATCGGCCCGCCCGCGCCACCGCCATCACGTCGACCCCGCTGTTCGTCCCGGTGCCCTGGTTCGTGTACGCGGGCTCGCTCGCGAGGACGGACGGGTCGTCGGGGTTCACCACCAGGTCGTGCAGGGTGATCCGGTAGGCCTCGACCCGCAGCAGGCCGTGGATCGAGGTGTGCGGCACCGCGAAGCCCTGGTCGAGGCCGACCACGAGGTGCTCCGCGCGCTCCGGGGCGAGGTTCGGGTTGCCCAGGGTCGGGTCCACCAGGACCGGGTCGCGCTGGAGCTTCACGTACCGGCCCCAGGAGACCTTCGGGATGGTCCCGGTGGGGAAGGGGACCGAGATCCCGAGGCTCGGCGACAGGAAGGGGCCGCCGGCGAGGCTGCTCTGCCACGCACGCGCGCCGGCCCGCAGCCGGACGGGGCCCTTCACCTCGACCTGCCCGTAGGCCGAGGCCTCGAGCCAGTGGCGCTCGGCCGCGACATCGATCGCGGGGAGCCCGAGATCGGCGAGCCCCGCCTGGGTCCAGGCGGGCACGTACCGCTTGTCCTCGATGGTCCCGGTGGTCGCCGCGGTCAGCCCCGAGACGTCGCCGCCGGCCTGAAGGGTGACCGGGCCGCCGGTCCAGTGGGCGTCCAGCCGCCCGTAGAGTCGCCGGAGGCGGTCCAGGCGCTGGGTGCTCCCCGCCAGGGTGCGGATCTGGGTGGAGCGGTCCTCGGTCCACGCGGCCACCGCGCGTACTCCGGCGTGGTCGCTGGGCGTCCAGGTGTGGGACAGCGAGAGCAGGGTGAGCCCCGAGTGCAGCTCGAAGTCGCCGCTCACCTGCACGAGGCTCTGGTCGCCGGAGTTGATCACGCCGAGGGAGTCGCCGCCGCGCAGGGCGGTGAGGATCGTCTGCTGGTGGTCGTTCGGCCGCCAGGACAGGCGCCCGGAGAGCTCGGAGAACTCCTGGGCCACGAAGGCGGTGTCCAGCACGTTGAACCACTTCAGCACCTGGAAGTAGGCCTCCAGGAAGGTGCGGCGGGCGGCGAGCGCGAAGGTCAGGTGGCCCTGCTTGTCGATGGGGCCGAGCACGAAGCCGCGGGCGTCGCCGGCGGACAGGTCGATGGCGCCGTCCAGCCCCTTCCCCGGCTCCCGGGGGCGGCCGTCCCAGGAGTGGACGTCCATCACCGCGCTCGTGCCGGCGGGGACATCGGCGGGCGGGGCGCCAGCGAAGAACCGCACCGACTGGATCATGTCCGGGTTGAAGATGCTGTTGTACCCGGCGAGGTGGAAGGGGCTGTCGAGCGGTACGCCGTCGAGCAGGTAGACGACGTCGCCCTGGTCGCCGCCGCGGACGTTCATCCCCGAGAGCAGGTCGCCGTCGGAGACGACGCCCGGCAGGGCGTGGGCGGCCCGCACCACGTCCTCCATGGAGCCGGGGGTGGACTCGATGTCGCGCCGGGTGAGCACGTACTCGCCCGTCACCGGCCTCGGATCGGCCTCGCGCTTGCCCCGATCGACCTCGCGCCAGGTGGGGCGGTCGCCGTAGACGACCACCTCGAGCCCCTCCTCGGCGGGGAGCTGGAAGGAGCCGTCGATCACCTGCCCGGGCTGCAGGGTGACCTCGAAGGTGCGGGTGACGTAGTCGGGGCGGGCGATCTGCACCTGCCAGGTGCCGGGAGGGAGGAACGGGGCGGTGAACCGGCCGCGGGTTCCGCCGTGGACGACGACCGGGGCGCGACTCGGATCGTCGGTGTCGCGCAGGGTGACGGTCACCCCGGCGAGCGCGTTCCCGTCGGGATCGGTCACCTCGCCGTGCAGGGTCGCGGGCGCGGGCGGGCCGCCGACCTCGCTGTGGGAGAGGTGGAAGGTGAACGCGTAGGACACGTGCCGATCGGCAGCGCCCGCCGCGAAGCGCAGCCCCGGCGCCGCGTCGAGGGCGGTCTGGTCGAGGAGATCCCCCGCGCTGGTGGCGACGGTCGCATGGGTCACCCTCCCCTCGGCGTCCAGCACGAGGTCGACGACGACAGTGCCCTCGATCCCCGCGTCGCGCGCGGCCTTCGGGTAGGCGGGCTGCACGGTGTGCACCACCGCGGGCGGGGGCTCGGCGGCCCGGGCGGGCAGGGGGATCGCGAGGAGCAGCAGGAGGAGGGGGATCATCGTCCGGGGGGCCGTGGGAGCGTGGCTGCCCATCTCGTGAAGACAAGAGGACTCTCAGCTGCCTCGGGGCGGTTTCGGGCGGGTTTGGAGGCCCGAGGAGCTCCTAGCGCCGAGGAAGCAGCCGGGGCTCGAACATCCCCATCATTGCCGCACGCACCTTCTGAAAGGCGAGCTTCTTCATGTGTCCCAAAGGCCCCGTGTCGATCGACAGTCGAGTCTTGTCGAGGGCACGGAGCTGTTCGAGGTGGATGTAGCTGGGCTGGATTAGCGCCGAGGAGTCGGAATCGAAGTCCTCCGATCCACACCTCAGATGAGACGCCAGGCTCTCATCTCCTTTCGTGTAGAGCGGAGCGGCGAGAATCACTCCAGTCCGGGCGTGCTGGCGGCAGTACAAGACGCTCCACGGACGGGGGCCCTTGTCCGGGTTGTTCCGAGATTCGTGGTCCCGAACGTCTGTATCCGGCACGTCGGCGTAGTAGACGGTTCCCGGTCGAAAGGGATTCGGCATCGGCCCTCCTTCCCCCTAGGGCTCTTCGAGGGCGTCATCCGGGTCACCGAGCCACTCATCGTGCGCCTGGGAGGCGGTCACGTAGAGCCCGTCGGCGGCTTCTCGCAGATCGTCGAACACGGCCCGAATCACCTCGGGCTGAACAACGACACCTGGGTCGGTGAGAACGAGAATGCAGTCGATTGCCCAGTTGAGAGCAACCCAACCGCTCACCCATTGCACTTGGAGGGCCAAGTCGCGGTTCTTGTCGACGCCGTCGCCGTCCGCGTCAGAAATGCGCGCGACAATTCGCCTCGCCACCTCGCTCACGTTGATGGCGTGCTCCAGCTGGTGCCGCCACGACTCACCGAGATCGCGATCTACATCGTCGAGGACTGCCAGGACGTTCTCCTCGGTGACTGGCTCGCCGGCGAAGCCCTCCTCGATTCGGAAAACTTCGGTGAGATGCAGGTAGGCGCGCAAATGGTTGCGCTTGGCGGCCGCGTATTGCGCCGCCGTCTGAGCCGTGACAGCGGCGTGTAGTCGCCCGAAGATACGGGTCCGTAGTCCAGCTTCGAAGCTCTCCTTCTCGTTGGTGGTCAATAGGGACCAGTTCAGACCGGCGCCCTCGAGTGATGGCGCCAAGAACTCCCTTTGGACCCGGGTCGACTGACTCGATGCCGCGCCGACCCCTTAGGAAGCGGTGCTCATCTGACCTCCACGCACGCGGACGATACCCCACACTCGCACCTGAAACAAAGTAACCCGCCGCCCTCTCGCGGCGCCCGGTCTCTTGCCCAGAGAGACAACGGAAAGAGCGCCGCCAGCGCGGCGGTGGTGTGGGACCATCCCTCCGCGGCGCTAGGATGAATCGTGGAGCAGCGAAGATGCCGGGTGACGTCACCGGATGACACAACGCGGGCTGACACAGGTAAGAACACCAAGGGCGTGGGGGTCGACGGCAACCGGGCTGTACTCCTGGGCGAACTTCGGGCTCTGGACGCTGGTGCTGGGGCTCGCGATGCTGCTGCTGTGGCCCTTCGATCGCGATCGGCGGGGCATGGCGCGGGCGATGCGCCTGCTGTGGGGCCGCGCGAACTTCTGGACCAACCCGCTGTGGACGGTGCACCCCGAGGGCCTGCAGCACGTGGGGCCCGGCCCCTACGTCGTGGTGAGCAACCACCAGTCGATCACCGACATTCCGAACCTGCTGCGGTTCCTGCCGCCGTTGGTCATCGGGGCCCGGGACGGCGTGTTCCGGGCGCCGGGGATCGGGGGGTTCCTGCGCCTGTCCGGACAGGTGCACAGCGGCCGCTTCGCCGAGGAGGCCGCCGCGGCGCTCGATCGGGGCCTGTCGGTGCTCGTGTTCGCCGAGGGGACGCGCTCGCCCGACGGCCACCTGCAGCGGTTCCGCAACGGCGCCTTCCACCTGGCGCGGGAGGTCGGGGTGCCCGTGCTCCCCGTGGTGATCGACGGGTCCCGCGATCTGCTCGCCAAGGGCGACCTGTTCCCCACGAAGGCGCGGATCCGGGTGCGCGTCGCTGTCCTGCCGCCGGTGGACCCGGCCTCGGAGCCCTCGACCCCCGAGTTGAAGTCGGCGGTGCACCGGGCCATGAAGGACGTCCTGGAGGGCGGTTGAACCTGGAGGCGGCCGAGCGCTACGCCCGGATCGGACGGGTGGCCCGCGGGATCGCCCGCGGCAAGATGATGGGCGACCCCGTCTACCGGGAGGTGCTCCCGCTGCTCGAAGGCGCCGGCACGCTGCTCGACGTCGGGTGTGGCGAGGGGTACCTCCTGGCGCTCGCGGCCGCCGAGCAGCCCGGCCTGGCCCTGGCCGGCGTCGACCACGACCCGCGCCGCCTCGACCAGGCCCGCCGGGCCCTGGAGGACCTCTCGCCCGCGCTGATCGAGGGCGACGTGCGCACCGCGGACCTGCCCGCGGCCGACGTGATCACCTGCCTCGACGTGCTCCACTACCAGCCCGACGCCGACCAGGACGCGATCCTCGCGCGGCTCGTCGGGGCCCTGCGCCCGGGCGGGACCCTGCTCGTGCGCGAGGCGGTCGCCGGGGAGGGGTGGCGCACCTGGGCGACGGTGCTCTCCGAGCGCACCACCCTGTGCCTCGGCCGCCACCGGGGCCAGGGGGTGTGGCTCCGCCCCCAGGCCGACACGGTGCGGGTCCTGGAGGGGCTCGGGCTGCGGGTGGCCGCGCGCTCGTGCTCCGAGGGTACGCCCTTCGCCAACTGGCTCTTCGTGGGCACCGCGCCGTGATCGCGGTCACCGGGCTCGGCGCGGTCAGCGGCTTCGGGGACGGCGTGCCCGCGCTGTGCGAAGGGGTGTGGAGCGGCGCCACCGCGATCGGGCGGCGTCCCTTCCCCGAGGCGGGCCCGGCGGCGGTGCTCGCGGGCGGCCCGCACCTGGGCACCGATCTCGGGCTGCGCGTGGCCCGCGAGGCGCTCGCGGACGCGCCCCTCGACCGGGCCCACCTGGGGCTGGTCGTCGGCTCGACTGCGGGCGACATGGTGCTCGGCGAGGCCGCCTACCTCGCCACCTGCGACGGCGCCGCGCCGGACGATGACTTCGTGTGGGCGCAGCGGTGCGACCGCCCGGCGCACGCGGTCGCGCGGGCCCTCGGCCTCGGCGGGCCGCGGCTCACGGTCTCCAACGCGTGCTCCTCGGGGGTCGCGGCGATCGGCATCGCGCTCGACTGGCTGGACGAGGGGCGGGTGGACGCCGCGCTGGTGCTCGGCGTCGACGCCCTGTGCCGGCTCACGGCCTACGGCTTCGGCTCCCTCGGGCTGGTGAGCGAGCGCCCGTGCCGGCCCTTCGACCGCGCCCGCGACGGGATCTCGCTGGGCGACGGCGCGGCGGCGCTGCTCCTGGAGCGGGCCGGGGAGCGCCCCGAAGCGACGCCCCTGGCCTATGTCCGCGGCTACGGGAACGCCCAGGACGCCTGGCACATGACCGCGCCCCACCCCGAGGCGGCCGGGCTGCAGGCGGCGATCGAGGCGGCGCTCGGCGATCTCGACGCCTCCGAGGTCGGCTACGTCAACGCCCACGGCACGGGCACGAAGCTCAACGACGCCTCCGAGGGCGCGCTGTACCAGCGGATGCTCCCGGGCGCGGCGGTGTCGAGCACCAAGGGCGCCACCGGCCACACCCTGGGCGCGGCGGGCACCCTGGAGGCGCTGATCACCGTGGTCGCGCTGCACCGCGGAGTGCTCCCACCCAACGCGGGCCTCGACGACCCGGAGCTGGAGCTGGACCTCGTGCGGGAGGCGCGCCCGGCGTCGGTGCGCCACGCGCTGTCGGTCAGCGCGGCCTTCGGTGGCAACTGCACCGCGGTGCGGCTGGAGGCGCCGTGAGGCTCGGGCTGATCGACCACGCGGCGTGGGCGCCCGGCGGCGCCGAGGGCCTCGCCGACGACCTGCGCGCCGGGCGGAGCCGCCTCGTCGACGGCGAAGGTCGATCCCCCGAGCCGGTTCGGCCCGAGGCGATCCCGGCGGGCCAGTGGCGGCGCATGGGGTGGCTGGCGCGGGCGGTGGGCGCGTGCGCCGCCGCGGTCCGCGCGCGCCATCCGGAGGTCGACTGGACGGCGGCCCCGGTGATCTGGGGCACGGTGCTCGGCGAGGTGGCGGCCAGCTCCGCGCTCCTCGACCGGCTGCACGCCGAGGGCCCGAGCCGGGTGAGCCCGCTGCTCTTCCAGGGGTCGGCGTACAACGCGGCGATCGGGCGGCTCTCCCTGGCGCTGGACCTGCGCGGCCCGACCGAGACGGTCGCCTGCGGGCCGGTCTCGGCGGTGGCGGCCCTGCGCCGCGCGGGGGCGTGGCTGGCTCGTTCCCCGCACGTCCTGGTACTCGCGGGCGACGAGCTGGCCGAGGCCACCGGCAAGGCCCTGCGTCGGGTCGGGGCGCCGCCGGGGGAGGGGGCGCTCGCGATGCTCGTCGGACCCGGCGACGATCTACAGCTCTCCGACGGTCCGGACGGGCCCGCGCCGCGCCTTGGCCGCACCCACACGCTGCCCTGGGAGGAGGCGCCGCTGCCGCCGGTGGACGTGGCGGTCGACGACCTGCTCGGCACGAGCGCGGTGCTTCCCCTGATCGCGCTGCTCGCCCTGGGTCGGGGCACCGCCGTCGCCTGCGACGACGGGTGGGCTCAGGCGGTGCGCCTGGACGCCCGAGCCTCGGGCTCCATCGCCTCGGCCCACGGGTCGTGGAAGTTGAACCACTGCAGCGGGTAGCGCGCCGTCCAGCCCTCGATGACCCGCGCGATCTCGGCGGTCCACGCCGCGGCCTCGGCCTGGCGGTGCGCCCGGTCCGTGAACGCGTAGACCCGCGGGCGGGTGGCCTCGAGCCGGTAGGCGCGCCCCTCGCGGAAGCAGCTCACCACCACCACCTGCGCGCCCGAGAGCCCGGCCAGCAGCATCGGGCCGGTGGGCCAGCGCACGTCGTCGCCGAGCATCGGGACCCGGGTCACGTGCTCGTCGACGGGGCGGTCCACCTTGAGCGCGACCACCTCGTCGCGCCGCAGCGCCTGGAGGATCGCCAGGGAGGCGGGCCGAGTCGGGTCGTTGGTGGGGATGATCTTCGGCGCGAGGTCGGAGCGGCTGTCCTTCAGGAGTGCCACGTAGGGATCGCCCGAAGCCAGGTGCATCACGACGTTCACCCGCCGCCGCGCCGCGCCGCCACGGAGCATCACGGAGGCCAGCTCCGGGTTGCCCACGTGGGCGGAGAGCAGGAGCACGCCCTTGCGTTCCTCGTGCAGGGTCTCGCGCAGGTGCACGGCCTCGGCGCGGTCGAAGGGCAGGGCGTCGGGGCCGCGGACGAGCAGGGTGAACCGGTCGATCAGCGACCAGGCGAACTCGACCATCACCCGCAGCACGAGCCAGGCGCGGCGCCCGGGCCCCGCCTCGGGGAAGCGGCGGCGGAGGTAGGCGTCGACGCCGCGACGGAAGCTGGGGGCGACCGCCCAGTAGAAGGCCGCCAGGGGCACGACCGCCGCCGAGGCCACCCGCCGCCCGAGCACCCGGATGCACCACCGCAGCAGGCGCCAGCCCCACAGGGTGCCGCGGTGCTGCCCGCGCCAGTCCGCCGAGGGCGTGTGGCGGAACCACCGAAGCGGCCAC
>Ga0114931_10008356_pt1 | contig 12547 bp, 11 predicted proteins | sample 2SBtaG_FD_89579 | JGI IMG/M metagenome (GOLD analysis project Ga0114931, IMG submission 89579) | Deep subsurface microbial communities from Kolumbo volcano to uncover new lineages of life (NeLLi) - 2SBTROV14_V59a metaG | ecosystem: Environmental > Aquatic > Marine > Volcanic | place: Kolumbo...
AATAGTTGCGGCTCAAGAAGGGTCTTCTTTAGTTCCTTCCCGGAATCTGTGTCAATTATCCTTGAAACAGTTTTACCGGTCTTGTTAAAAGCGATTTTCAAACTCCGAAAGTTCCGTTTGCCGTCAATGAGCGAAGTCTGCCCGGGTTCTATTTCAAGTGTATTGTTATTTTTTTTGTATCTGCTTCTTGACGCATCTGCTTTTCGATTCTTTTTGATATATCCGGCAGATTTCAAATAAGCGGTTAATCCGTCAACGGAAATTTTTTCACCTTTCTTTATTAACTTCGGTCCAGAATAGATTCCGGCGTTTCGCGTAAATACTTCGCCACTCAATAACCGATCGATTTTCTCTGAAAATTCAAACCAAAAATATGTGCCGACCAAAAACACTCCCAAAAACAATAGAGCGGAAAGCCCCACGCTAACGGGATTGAAAATTAATCGCAATCCGCGCCTAAATAGAGATCGTTTCTTCTTATTGGGTGATCGCGTATTACCGCGCTTTCTCCTGATCGGAGGTCTTTTTTTGGAAACTCTTTTTCTCAATTGATTTTTACGCGTCATTGAATAAGATGAAAAAAGGAAAGAGGAAGTATCCTTTTTGTCAACTTCCTATTAAAATCTTATAAAGTTTTGAGTACTACTGTCCAGCATTTGGCGGTGATTACGTCAAAATAATTAAGCGTTTTAGTTAGAAACCTGTCGAAAACCCGTTAAAATGAGTACTTTTAAACACGTTTCTCCTCAAATAAAGCGAAATCTCTTTTATGCCGTCAGCGCAATTATTTCGACAATTGCCGTGGGGACAATTGGGATTCGTTATTTTGAAGGCTTTTCTTGGTTGGACAGCATATATTTCACAACAGCTACGGTGACGACAGTTGGCTATGGTGATATTGTTCCCGTTTCTCAAGCTGGTAGAAGATTTGCAACCTTTCTAATGCTGTCCGGAGTAGGCACCGTGCTTTACGCATTAACCATCCTGGCACAGGCTTTCATTCAAGCGGAAATTTTCGATGCACTTGGAATTCGTAGAAGAACAAAAGAGATGAAAAACTTAAAAGATCATTATATTATTTGCGGTGCTGGACGGGTTGGTCGGAGAATCATAAGGTCGCTCCAAAAAGAGAATATCCCATATGTTGTTATTGAATTGGATAAGCAAAAAATTGAGCGAATTGAACCTTCGGATAATCAATATGTGCTTCTCGCAGATGCCACTTTGGAAAGAAACCTTCGTCAAGCCGGTGTTGAGCGCGCGAAAGGTTTGGCGACCTGTTTAGCAACAGATGCATCAAATATCTATGTCGTCTTAACCGCGAGAGATTTGAACGAAAACATGCATATTGTATCGAGAGCGGTAGAGGAACAAGCTGAACCGAAATTAATCCGGGCAGGAGCAAGTCGTGTAATCGCGCCGACAATAATCGGAAGCTTGAGTATGGCGAGAGCTCTGATAAAGCCCGCAATTGCGGATTTCATGGAATCTATAGTTGCTGAAAATCTAGACCTTGCATTTGAGCAAATACCGATCGGGAAGAACTCTATTTACATCGATACAAAACTCAAAGATACTAATATCAGTAAAGACCTCAATATTTTAATCGTTGCTATTCGAAGAAAAGATGGCGAAATGATATTTAACCCCGGCGGCGAATCAAAAATCTTGCGGGTGATTTGCTAATCGTTGTTGGTAATGCGGAAGCAATGGTAGAGCTTAAAAATAATTAGCAGAAAGATTATGAAAATTCTCGTAACGGGTGGAAGCGGTTTTTTGGGAACTCATGTTCGCAAGTTTTTTGAAGCGGATGATTTTTCAAGACAAGCAAATCTTGATCTATTAAATCTGCAAGACGCTCAGAAGGTGCAGAATTACGACGTCGTCATCCATTTAGCTGCGTTACTTGATAAATCGCCCGAATCTGCTGAAGAAGTTTTTCTAAATAATGTCGAGGGAACAATCAATATCCTTCGGGAAATGAACGAGGATTCGGTCTTTATTTTTGCTTCGACGAAGGATGTCTATGGTCGTTTCGCGGATAATCATAAAGAAGTGCCCGAAACGTGTCAAACACTTTACAGCGGACAATCTGCGCTAGAATGGTCTAAATTAATTGCCGAAAAATACGTTGATTTTTATTCCCATAAGAATAGGTTTCGTTCATGTATTTTTCGTTTATCATCCATTTACGCCCCTAAAAGCGAGGGGAATACATCAAACTTTATTACCCACTACGCCGAAGCGATAAATAACGGCGACGCTATCAGGCTTCCTGGAAATGGAAAACCAATTCGCGATATATTGCATGTCAATGATTTCTCAAACTCATGTAAAGCTTTTATCGACTCAATCATTCGACACGGAATTTATAATATCGGCGGTGGCAAAGAAAACGCGTTTTCATTAAATGAAATTATCGCTAAAATGGAAAAGGTTTCCGGGCTCCAAGCCTCAGTTGATGAAACGAATCCTTTACCCAACCCCGCTCCGATGAACTATGTGTCCGATATAAAACTTGTGTCTCGGGAACTTGATTGGAGTCCGAAAATCGACGTTGAAGAAGGATTAAAAACACTTTTCTAGCAGATATTTACAAACAGATCTGCCGTGTATTTATTGATGAAGATTGTAGTGCGAGGAACAAATTGGATTGGCGACGCAGTGATGACAATCCCTGCACTTCAAAAACTTCGTTCACTTTTCCCGAAAGCGCATATCACGCTTCATACAAGGTCGTGGGCAAAGGCTATCTTTCAGGACACAGCCTTCATCGATGAAATTCTTGCTTTTGAACAGGGTTCAAATGCTCTCACTACAGTAAAAAATCAGGCTAACGTCTGGCGTAAAGAAAATTTTGATCTCGCCATTTTATTTACCAACTCGTTTCAAACTGCCTTGCTTTCAAAACTCGGGAAGGTGAAAAAAACATTTGGCTATAGAAAAGAAGGACGCTCTTTTTTGCTAACAAATCCTATTACTAAACCGCTTTGGAAAGGCACCCGACACGAAGTTTTTTATTATTTAAATATGATTTCCGAAGTCGAAAAGTACTATTTTGATCGAGAACCAAAAATCGATGAAAAAGTAGATGTTGTTCTGAAAGTCTCCGACGAGAGAAAAAAACAAGCTCGCGAAATTCTTACAAAATACGGCGTGGATCCTGAAAAAAAAACCGTTGCACTTGGAGTAGGCTCAACGAATTCACTGGCTAAACGGTGGCATGCAAAGGGTTATGCTGAACTATGTGACAAACTGGCAAACAATATGAGCCTAAATGTCGTTTTGCTGGGTTCTCAAAACGAAATCGATATTTCTCAGGAGGTCTTTGAAAAATCGAAAGTAGATCCGATAATACTTACTGGAGAGACCAATCTTTCAGAAGCGGTCAGTGTACTTTCGGAAGTGGATCTTTTTATTTCAAACGATATGGGTCTTGCGCATATCGCGCCTGCCGTAGGGACAAAAACGCTTGTCATTTTTGGTCCAACCGATCCGAAAACAACAAAACCGATTGGGTCCGAAATCGTTCGCAAAGAGTTAGACTGCGCACCATGTATGCTCAGGGAATGCCCGATTGATCACCCATGTATGAACGAAATATCAGCAGAACAGGTTTTTGAAACAGCTCAAAAACTTATGAATGCGCAATAAAATATGAGTAACAAACAAAAAGCGATATTTTTAGACCGGGACGGCACGATAATTGAAGAGGTTAATTTTCTCTCTACGGTCGAACAAACAAAACTTTTTCCTTACACGATTGAAGCCTTGCGGCTATTTAGCAATGCGGGCTTCAAACTTTTCGTAACAACTAATCAATCGGGAATATCTCGGGGATATTTCGGCGCAAATGCAGTAAATGCAATACATTCAAGGATTCAGGAAGAACTCAAAATTGCTAATATACAAATTGATGGGTTTTTCTTTTGCCCTCACTTTCCTGACGATGGATGCAGGTGTCGCAAACCAAATATCGGAATGATTGAGCAAGCTCAAGAAAACTTTGAAATAAACTTAGACAAAAGTTGGATAATCGGAGATAAGAAGCTGGATATTGGAATGGGTTTTAATGCAAACACTCGAACCGCTTTAGTTTTAACAGGTTATGGGGCGAAACATAAGCCGGAGCTCGACAGAAAACCCGATATTATTTCGGAGAACTTACTCGAAGTAGCAAAACTGATTGTGAACAGCGAAAAATAGCTATTCACTGGCTCGCCCAAAATCGTCTTTTATTCGAACAATGTCATCTTCGCCAAAATAGTCTCCGGTTTGAACTTCAATAAAAACAAGGGATTCCGTATGATCCGGGTTCTCAATCTGATGAGCCATGCCCGCAGATATATCTACAAAATCACCCTTTTTTACTAGCTTTTTAACACCGTTTAATGTTATCTTACCTTTACCACGGACGATAAACCAATGCTCGGAGCGTCGTTCATGCTTCTGGTAGCTCAAGCGCTTTTTTGGCAATACTTCTAGCCTTTTGACTTTATAATCAGACCCCACGTCCAAAACAGTAAAGGTACCCCAGGGACGTCGGTCAAATTTGTTTTCCATTTATCGTTCGATAGATCAGTTTAGTTTTGAAAATGTTAAAGGATAAATGTCCAATGTTCAATGGTAGTTGACAAAAAAAATCAATTCGAAGACTCCTCTACTGCTCAAAAAATCCAGACGCTTATTATTGGGCGCCTTCTGGTAATTTTCCTGCTTCTTATAACAAGCTGGGTTTGGAACAGCGGACACCTTAAGCTTTCATATGAAAATTTCCCCCGCGAACCCTTTTTGATATTTATAATATCTGTCGGCTTAACCATCTTATACTTTTTTGTCCTAAGAATTAGTAAAGAGTATTTTTGGCAAATTCGGGTTCAGTTCATATTAGACGCTTTCCTGATAACCTGGCTTGTTTGGCGAACGGGCGATGTAAACTCCCCTTACGCAATACTTTATATTGTTTTAATCAGCGTCGCTAGCATTTTTCTAAGCGGTCGGGAAACGCTTCTTTACTCAGGAATATGTGCCCTTGGATTCACTTTACTCTCGATCTCTACTGCCTCTGCGTTTATAAAGTCCTACGCAACCACCAAGGAAATATCAAAAATCGTTCAAATTGTAGGTTTTCATAACGTCGCGTTTCTAATCGTAGGTCTTCTCTCATCGCGTTTGGCGCAACGTTACAACTCAAGCGAAGAGTTAAAAGAAGCGACCAAAACGCTTGCAGATCTTAGGGTTCTGCACGAGCGCATTATCGAATCAATTCGCTCTGGACTAATTACGACCGATTTGGATGGAAAAATATACACCTTTAATAAAACTGCGCAGGAAATTACACAACATACGGCTGACGAGATGCGGGGCAACTCCATTTACGAGCTTTTCGGAAATATAAGGAAAGAAATTGAGGTAGCAATATCAGGGGAACAAAAGGAACGTGACCATGGAATTAGGCATGAGCTAGGCTTTACTACACGCGATGGGTTTGTGCTGCAAATTGGTTACAGTGTATCGCCTCTATTTGCCGAATCGGGCGAAAAAACGGGTTTAGTAATCACGTTTCAAGATTTAACGGAAATTCGTTCAATGGAAGAGAGTGTCCGTCGAAAAGAGAGACTAGCCGCTGTTGGACGTGTCGCCGCCGGACTCGCACATGAGATCCGCAACCCTTTAGGTGCGATGCGGGGCGCAATTCAAATACTTGAATCTCATACTTCAAAAAATTCAACGGAAACAAATTTAATGGAAATTATCCTGCGCGAGTCAGATAGGCTCAACGATATAATTACTAATTTCTTGAAATATGCGCGACCTAAAGCAAGCAATTTTTCGGAGGTAGATGTTCGCGAAGCGATTGAAGATACTATAACACTCGCAAAACATAGTCCGGAGGTCAGCGATAAACATAGAATTAAAACAAACTTACCGGCAGACCGCATATTAATTTCGGCAGATGTATCGCAATTGAAGCAGATTTTTTGGAATCTATCGAGAAACGCGCTACAAGCGATGAAAGAGGGCGGAGATTTAACCGTAACCTTAAAGGAAATTACTGATGGGCGAATTGAAATCGTTTTTTCAGATACAGGCTGCGGAATGTCGCCTAAGCAGGTTGAAAAACTATTCGAGCCCTTTTCTGAATCAACAAGTGGAGGTACCGGATTAGGGCTTTCGATCGTTTACCAAATCGTAAGGGATCACAATGGCACGTTAAATGTTCGTAGCAAACGAGATAGCGGAACAGATATTACGATCTGTCTCCCTATTGAACGGACTCGTAAGGGCATTTTGAATAGTGATAAAATCCCTCAATCGGAGTTTAGAAAAGCGGGATTGGGCAATTATCTTAATGTAAAACAAGAGAAAACTTCCCCCTCGAATTGAAAAACGAGGTAAGTATTTGAGAAAATGTTATTGGTTGGTGAGTTTTCTATTCGCTAAACTATCCTGCCCCAATCCGAAACTGTCCTAAATTGATTAAACGACTATATTCTATGGCAAATTTACTAATAGTTGACGACGAACAAAGTTATAGACAGCTTTTGAGTCTGGTTTTTGAAGAAAGCGGTCATCAAATCCGCAAAGCAAAAAATGGAAAAGAAGCTCTAAGACTTTTGAATGAACAGCCCGCCGACGTAATAATATCAGACGTAAGAATGCCAGATATGGATGGAATTTCGCTGCTACGTGAAACGCGGGAGATTTTACCTGATGTGGGAGTTATTTTGATGACCGCTTTTGCGACCGTTGATACCGCACGAGAAGCGTTTATCCTAGGCGCGGATGATTTCATTCAAAAACCCTTCGATGTCGAGGAATTAAAACTCATCGTTAAAAAAGCCCTTGAAAAACAGGAGTTGATAAATGAAAATCGCGCGTTTAAACGTGCGCAGCGCAATCGCGGAAGCGTCAAAAATATCATAGGAAAATCGGATAAAATGCAAGCTATTTTCCAGATGATCGAAACGGTCTCGGAGGTTCACTCAACCGTGTTGGTATCCGGTGAAAGCGGAACGGGAAAGGAATTAGTGGCTCGCGCTATTCACGATTTATCCCCACGGGCGGAGAAGCCTTTTATTTCCATAAACTGCGGTGCTTTTACCGAAACACTTCTTGAATCTGAACTTTTTGGGTATGTAAAGGGCGCGTTTACGGGAGCGAATTCCGATCGCAAAGGACTATTTGAAGCTGCAAATGAGGGGACAATCTTTTTGGATGAGATAGGAGAAATGTCTCTTGCAATGCAAGTTAAATTGCTTAGGGTTTTGCAAGAGAAAAAAGTTCGCCCTGTTGGCTCGCACGTTGAAACCAAATTCGATTCAAGAATCATCGCGGCAACGAACAGAGATTTGAAATCGATGATCGAAGAAGGTGATTTTCGCGAAGATCTTTTTTATAGGATTTCTGTTATCCCAATCAAATTACCCCCACTTCGCCAAAGAAAAGAAGACATCTCCGAACTTGCTGAACATTTTGTTAAGAAATTTTGCGAACAAACCACCAAAAACCTTTCAATTTCTCAAAAAGCCCTCGAAATGTTGGAAAAATATACCTGGCATGGAAATGTGCGTGAACTTGAGCACACAATTGAAAGAGCTGTGGCATTGGAAAGAGAAGACGCAATTCAACCTGAAAGGCTTCCCGACGATATCACAAACTATAATCCTATAAGAATTGAAGCTGAATTCGACTTACCAAACGAAGGAATTAATCTCACGAGCCATCTTGGTAATCTCGAAAAAACATACGTCGTAGAAGCACTCGAACGCTCAAGCGGCAACCAAACAAAAGCCGCGGAGCTTTTAAAAATGTCCGTCCGCTCGCTTAGACACCTGCTCGATAAACACAATATCCGCTCTCTTTCCGCCCAAATGCGGGGCTCCAACAACTAATCTAACTATTTCTTACTCCGTGGCACGACTTTTGCATGTTCGTATTCTTTGACGCAAGTCGAAAAATCAAATTGAAGGGTCACAAACATGAAACAAAAAGGATTTTCATTAATAGAATTACTAATCGTCGTAACACTTGTCGGTATTATAGCCGCAATTGCAGTTCCCAATTTTATCTCAGCGAAACGATCGGCAAATGAGGGATCCGCTATAGGCTCTACCAAAGTAATTCTCGGAGCGCAAACGACCTACGTATCAACTACCGGTGTGGGAGACTATGGTGACCTAATAGACCTTGCAAGCACTAGATCGATCGATATACTGCTCGGGGCAGGTGTAAAGAGCGGATATACATTTGAAGTTGTCACGTTTGCCAAATCAAGCACTCAAGTTGCCAGATTTGACCTCTCGGTAAATGCAGCCATTTTTGGAAATGCAATTGCCGCGACGGGAAACCGAAATTTTTACTCAAATGAATCAAGCGTCATATATGAAAATAGGAATGGACAAGATAATCCGCCGAGTTCAACAAGTGCAACAAATCGAATTGTTATAAATGGCACTCCGATTGACTAAAATCTCTTGACAACACTAGAAAATAAGAAAGACGGGAATTGACGTCCCGTCTTTCTTATTTTCAAATTAACTCAGTAATACATTTAATTATGCCTTGCCCCCTCTAAGCTGACATATTTCGTCACATTCTTATTGCCGAATAGTGTTAAAATCGGTTATCAACCTCCATTTTCTTGATACTTGCTAACCCCAATTACGCCGAAACCTTCTTATTTGCAGCACTTACGTCATTTTATGGCTTTTTGGCACAGGTCTTGTATCTCTTTCAGCGGTACCTGACAAAGGTAAAAACAAGACTTATATAAAATTTTAGGAGATTGTGAAAATTAAAATAAAAATCAAAAAGGTTTCTCGCTTATCGAACTTTTAATCGTTGTTGTTATCATCGGTATTATTGCCGCTATTGCTATTCCTAACCTATTAGCTGCACGTCGTTCAGCTAACGAAGGATCTGCTATTTCTTCCTTGAGGACAGTACACGGTGCAAACATTACATATCAAGCCACAGCAGGTGCAGGCGATTTTGCTGCAAACGCTGCAGCTCTACAAGGTGCAAACTTGATTGACACTGTGTTACAAGCTGCTATGTCCGGTGGAACTGCTAAAAGCGGTTATGACTTTACGTACGATGTATCTGCTGCAGGTGTCAGACCGGCAGTTTTCTCGGTAATTGCTTCGCCAAATTCAATCGGCGGTGTTACTGCTACCGGAACCAGACACTTTGCTATCGCAACAGAAGGTGTTATTTATGCTCAGGCTGCAACCGCTGCTACGACAATGGTCTCGGCAGCTGGTGTTCTTACCCCTACTGGTGGTACACCACTAAATAACTAATACTTAAACTTAACTTAACCAAATTGGAGACGGCATCTGCTGTCTCCTTTTTTTATTGCAGAAAGCCCGCAAGTAATACGAGTGTATTTACACACAATCATCTCAGACTTTTGACAGACACGCGTACTCCATGCGTGTGTCCCCACCATAGAAACCCGCACGCAATAAGTGTGTTCTTATTTTCTTAAACGTCCAATAAAGAAATCCACGCGCAGAACGGCGCTTCACAACTGTCATGTTAGACCTTACAGCATACACACTTACTTCGTGCGTGTTTCGGCATGCAGAAGCCCACAGGAAGTACGGGCGTTTCTACCCGATCATCTCAGACTTATACGCATCAGACACTTACGCCATGCGTGTTTCATCAGAATTCGCTTAAACCGTAAATCAGCAAAAACACATTAAAAAAGACGCTCTTTTATGATAAAGTAATATTTATCTGTAGAGGTATTCTCCTCTCAAAATTCCATAGCAAAATTAAAACAAAATGGATTTGATCAAAAACATCAGAGCTATCGCTAAAAACACTTTCCGAGAAGCCGTTCGCGACCGGGTTTTGTATAATCTCGTCGTATTTGTGTTTTTGATAATCGGCTGCGCGATCTTTCTAGGTGAATTAACTGCCGGAAAAGAAGCCCGCACTATCGTAAATCTGGGGCTGTCAGCGATGCTTCTATTTGGTGTGTTTATTGCAATTTTCGTTGGAGTCGGGCTTGTTTCAAAAGAGATTGAAAAACGCACGCTTTACACGATCTTTTCAAAGCCGATCGGACGCGGCGAATTTCTGATTGGCAAATATCTGGGTTTGTGCCTAACCCTTTTGGTAAACGTTCTAATTATGGGAGCCGGAGTTTCGCTCGCATTGTGGTATGTCGGCGGCGGGAGTTTGGTTTTGTCTATCTGGGGGGCGATATTTCTTATTTTCTTGCAGCTAGCAATTTTAACGGCGGTTTCAATCGTTTTTTCGTCATTTTCATCGCCGGCATTATCTGCACTCTTAGCATTTCTTGTGTTTGTGATCGGACATTTCAGCTCATCTCTAAAAGAATTTGCAGAAAATCTGGGATCGCAGACGGCGGTTTACTTCTTCAGCGCAATTTATTATATTTTGCCGAATTTTTCGCATTTGAGTTTTATTACAGAAGCTTCCCATGGCACTTCTCCATCAATAACAATGCTCGGCGCGGGAGTTTTGTATTCGGTAATTTATATTGCAATTTTGCTTTCCATTTCCACACTTGTATTCAGCCGCAGAAACTTAAAATGATTTCTCTGGAACGCACACGCCGCGAGTGCAGCAAACGAAAAAGTGTTTAAAAGTAATAATGATCTTTTCGATTTATAAAATTATTTGCATGCATTGAACTTATTGCAGGCGGATCGTCTGCGTTCGGACGAAAGCTAAATTTTAAAAATGAAACACAATTCTTCAACAATATTTCCAGCAATAGCAATAATAATTTTCGGATTTTTTGCGGTGTTTGGTCTGAGCAGATGTATGGAAAGCAACAGACCGCCAATGCCCGAAAGTTATGTTGATGAAGACCTGTCGCTGAAGGGCGAAAAACTAAAAGGTTTTGTCTTCGGTGCGGAGGGCTTGGTCGCAGACTGGTATTGGATGCGCGCATTGCTATACATCGGCGATAAAATTGTAAAAAACGATGGACTTGGCAATATCAACCTTGAAAATCTAAAACCGCTAAATCCTCGTTTGCTTTATCCGCTTCTGGATGATGCAACATCCCTCGACCCTCAGTTTATTGCTGCTTATTCCTATGGCGCGATTCTGCTCCCCACTATTAACCCGAAACAAGCGATCGCAATCGCCGAAAAAGGCATAAAGAATAATCCAGACCAATGGCGTCTTTACCAACATCTTGGCTTCATTTATTGGAGATTAAAGGATTACAAAAAAGCTGCCGAAGTTTACGAAAAAGGTTCTAAAATCAAAGGCGCACCTGCCTTTTTTGGATTAATGACAGCAAAAATGCAAAATGAAGGCGGCAGCCGCGACACGGCAAGACAAATTTATACAGAAATGTATCGAAGCGCAAAAAATTCGCAAACAAAAGAAAATGCGAGGCTTAGACTCATGCAGCTTGACTCGCTTGACGAACGTGATGCAATCCAAGCCGCTTTAGATACATTTAAAAAATCTACAAACCGCTGCGCTAAAAGCTGGCAGGAAATATTTTCTTTGCTTCAAAAAACAAAACTCCCTAATAATAATGATTTCAGGATCGATCAAAGCGGGAATATCGTTGACCCTAGCGGAGTTCCCTATGCACTTGTCCAAAAAGACTGCAAAATTAGCATTGACTTCGGCAAATCAAAGATTCCGAGGATGTAAAAAAAGTTATGAACGCAATTATTGAAATAGAGAATCTTTCAAAGGACTACGAAAAAGGTTTTTTCAAAAAGAAGAAAATTCGTGCGCTTGATGGATTAAATTTAAGTGTCGAAAGCGGACAGATCTTTGGCTTTCTTGGAGGAAATGGCGCCGGAAAATCTACGACGATAAAACTCCTGATGTCGATAATTTTCCCTACTGAAGGCTCCGCAAAGATTCTGGGGCAAGATATTTCAAACACAAAAATACATGCAAAGATCGGATATTGCCCTGAAAACCCTTATTTCTATGATTATCTAAGAGCCTCGGAGTTGATGAATTACTTCGGAGAACTTTTTGGTCTTGATTCACAGAGTCGAAAAAGGAAAACTGAAGAATTGCTTATGCGAGTCGGATTAGAGGAAAACAACTGGGATACACAGCTCAGAAAATTTTCAAAAGGAATGCTTCAGCGCGTCGGAATCGCACAATGTTTGATAAATGACCCCGAAATTGTATTTATGGACGAACCGATGAGCGGTCTCGACCCGATTGGAAGACGCGAGATACGTGAATTAATAGCTGACCTACGGGCGAAAGGCACGACAGTTTTTATGTCGTCTCACATATTATCTGACATTGAATCTCTTTGCGATAACGTTGCGATCTTGCGAAATGGAAAACTAGTTGCGACAGGCAATTTAGATGACCTACTTACTGAAAGCGGCGAAACCCAGCATTTCGAGATTAACGTAAAAGGCGTTTCTGCTGAACAAATCGAAAATGAAATTCCAGATATCTCGGGTGCCATTGTTTCTGCTAAACCGAGCGGTGCAAATATTAACGTATTGCAAGAAACCGACATTGTTGAAATCTTAGTCGCAATACGAACCTTGGGTGGAAAACTCGT
>Ga0114931_10008357_pt1 | contig 12546 bp, 9 predicted proteins | sample 2SBtaG_FD_89579 | JGI IMG/M metagenome (GOLD analysis project Ga0114931, IMG submission 89579) | Deep subsurface microbial communities from Kolumbo volcano to uncover new lineages of life (NeLLi) - 2SBTROV14_V59a metaG | ecosystem: Environmental > Aquatic > Marine > Volcanic | place: Kolumbo...
TACGTTTGGTTTTGTCATTGTCCATTTCCTCCTCATTGATTATTAAGGAGAGAAACTGATTTCTTCTGCTTATGTCAGGAATTCAGCCATCGTTTAAGAATGAAGAATTATAGTCTGCAACACCTATTTGCAGAGAACGATTATTCTTATGTTTGTGATAATTTTTTGTTGTCATCTGGTAAACGAATTTGCATACAGACCTCGATCCACGTCACATGAAAAATCACATTTGAGCTTTTGCCGCAGCATTTTTTAAAAAAGTCAGCAAGAATGCTCTAATCAAGCTTCAATGCCTTATCATTATGTCAAAGCTTACTTATTCATAATAAAAGCAGGCACACATCTGACAATATTTAACAGATAGGAGGTTAGTTATGGGTTTAGAAGAATTTTGGGACAACATTACAAGGCCAGGCTTTTTATCCGGTTCTTTCGAAGATTTAGCTGAAGTGTGTGATGAAATTAAGGAGGATTTTCGTGGCTTGGTTGAAGAAAGTGAAGAGCTGTTGTCGCACGGGCTTAACAACATGTTTGAGGATACCAGTGATTTCGAAACAACAGTTGAGCGACGTGAGACTGCCTATAATGATCTGAAAAAGTTGCACGTGGAATTAATGGAGGCCAGGGGACTTGAAGGTCATTGGGAAGAAATAATTAGTGTAGCTGTGGATAGCTTGGAATTAATTGTTAGCGAAATTAAAGATAGCGAAGAAGCGCATGAGATGATTGCCGCTACAGTAAAATCCCTCCAAAATAAATACAAGCACATCATCATTCCAGTACCTGATGAAATATTAGAACTACTTGAACAAGTAAAGAATGTTATGGCAATACCAGGAACACCAACATATCAAGCACCATCTGCTGATGAGAACATTATGAAATTAGGCCCTATCGGAATCTTCACGTCAGATAAAGAGAAGAGAACGAATGCTACCAATATATATGTAGAAGAAATTGAGATATGTAAAAAAGAAGTACAAAATGAAATAGATACTTTGGCCGAAAACAACCCTCTTTTTGATGTGAAAATTTTCAAAAGAGATGAGGAACAGTTGCTTATCTCTTTTTGCACCCATAGCGATACGATTATACGAAGAAACGCATTCTCTAACTGGGAATTCCCAATTTGTTGCTCTGCGTTTCATATAGATGAAAAACTGTCGAATATGGGTGCGTCAGTTGGCGAAAAAGCAGGCCATACTTTGGAAAACTTATTGATGATGGCAACTGGAATCTACACCATCCTTGATGCTGCGATAGTCACGCATAAACCAATTGTTGATAGTCATTATGAGAATATTCAGGAAATGGAAAGTCTGCTAAAGATCCGTATTGAGTCAAACAGTAAGAAAGAGTGTAAGCCGGGTGACATTGGAGATGAGGATAAAAATGAGTATGAAGCAAAGGACATCTTCTCCTCGTATTCAGCTGTACGTGGGTTTAGCTCAGGGATTAGCAGGTTGTTCCAATGAGGGAGTGAAAATGACAAAAACGAGTAATTCCCTTATGTAAACAGCAAAAATTAAGTAATTGTTTGATTTTTAAATTTTTTTGGTTGTAAAATGGTTATGTAATAAAAACACAGTTTATAGTTAGTTATTCCCTATTGTCATACTCGTCAGCTAAACAACTATCGAGATCAGAAGATAGTGTTGTATTTTTGTGCACGCGATACCAGGGCAAGCTTGGGGAAATTTGCGGTAATAGAAATTAATGACTAGAAAATCTGGACAAAAGGCAATATTTGCCGAAAAAGGAATGCGATTGGTTCGCTCTTGGGAGATCATGATGCTTCTTGCGGAAACGACCAGGCCATTGTCAGGATCAGAAATTAACGAAATGGTGCACCGAAATTATCCTTTTTCGTTGAACCCGTGCAGTCTCCAGACCACAAATGAAGATTTAAAAACACTTCAAAAATGCGGGTTCCCTGTTTGTCGGGTTGATCAGGATGACAAAGAAATTCCGGTCAACGGTGGGACGGCAATTCAAGGGAAGTATAAAAATACTAAATGGCGGCTTCGTGAACCGTCCCATCTTGGCGAATTTACTTCTCCTTATCTACGGCAACCCACTGCCTCTGATATCATTTCACTCTCGTTATGTCGGGCACTGCTTCAAGATGAGGTTCCCAGTCAGTACCCAATGCGACAGTCGGTCTCTAGGATTCTCGAAGAATTACAAATCCGTTTGTATCGAAAGCTCAGACATGGGGACTCGGTTGATGTGGAACTGCATGAGCGGGTACGTCGTCTTGGTCGCCAGTATATTGGCAAAGTTGTCAGCAATGAAACCTGGAAGAAGATCATTAGAGCCATCGCTCAACATCAGGTGGTGAACGCTGAATATACAAACCGGGAAGAGCTTATACATAAGGTCAATATAGCCCCTCTTTCAGTTTGGTTTACTGAGGGACGGGCTTATCTTCTTGCGGCTGGAGCTAAAGACGGGGAATTAAGAGTATGGCGGCTTGATAGGTTTTCAAAGCTGTATACAGATATACAGCACTCTACTCCAGAGGTAAATGAAGCTGATATTGAAGATGCTATTCGCCAAAGCTTTAAGGGCTATGTCTCAGAACCTCTCAAAATCAAAATTAAAGTAAAATCGACGGCAGCATACCTGTTTCGAGAATTTCAGTATCATGACAGTCAGCAGTTTCTAGAAAAAGAAGATGGTAGCCTAATAGTCACTATGGAGTGTGCCACTGGTTGGGGGTTTGAAGAGTGGTTGCTGGGCTTTGGTGAGTTTGTGACGGTTGTCGAGCCGCAAGAGCTGAGATTGCGTTTGCGGGAACGAATAAGAGCTATGGCCGATGAGTATCTTTCTGACTAACAATGTTCCCAATTAATATGAGAGGTGAATTATGATTATGCCTGGATCAAAGGCCTATGAGATAAAATGCCTGTCTTGCGATTGGCATAAATTAGAAATCGAGAGAGACTGTCCTATTCCTTTAGGGAATTTGGGAGGGAAGAAGAAAGTACCGAAAAAATGTCCAGAATGCGGGGGGAAGGTGGTTCGAAATGATAATGTGGTTGTTGGGTTTTAGTTGTCATTAACAAATTTGAAATTGATTTTTTGAAAAGTATAGGAGTTTCAACCCAAGTACTATGATCAATAACAATAACTTCAGGAAGGATAATCAATGCTTAATTCGCAACAAAATTTCTTAATGTATTTGGATGCTCTACAAAAAGAGCTTGGCTCTGTAGGGATTGATAATGATAATGTTTCTAATCTTATCAAAGTAGTGACAGAAACGGAATTGATCATACCTGTTGTTGGGGCGTTTAGTGCCGGTAAAAGTTCACTCATCAACTCTTTTCTGGGGCGAGATTACCTGTCGGTTGGTTTGCCACCCGAGACCGCACTTGCAGCAGAGCTGAGGTATTCCGCCCGCAATTATGTCGAGGCTGTTAAGGATGATGGCTCGACAGATGAGTATTCAATCAGTGATATGAAGCAGATAAATTCTAGGGCAGCAGATTACAAATATCTGAAAGTTTTCCTGAATAATGATGCGGTAAAAAAACTTGAGCCCGTAATCCTTGTCGATATGCCAGGATTTGATGCACCTTTAAATATTCATAGTAGAGCCATTGTTGAATATCTTGACAAAGGAGTCTACTACATCGTTCTAACCAGTGTTGAAGATGGAACAATCACGACAAGTATGGTGAGGCATTTAAACGATATTATTGAGTATGGACGTGATTTTTCTTTCTTTGTTAGTAAATCAAATCTCAGAGCTGATTCGGAGGTAAATGATGTTGTTAGCAGTATTGAAAGCCAAATTAGTGACGATCTGGGTTTTTCCAAAAAAATAGTTCCTATTGGCAATAATGGTGGGGATGATCTGAAAAAAGTTCTTGGTTCGCTTGATCCGGAGAAATTATGTCAGGATGTGTTTAAGCCTCTGCTGAAAGATAATTACAATACTGTAATTTCTGATCTCAATCTCAGAAGTGCGGCCTTGCAAAAGGATAATAGTGAAAACGAAGAGGCGATTAAACAGTTACAGGATAAGGTGCAATCCATAATCCACAAACGGGATAACATGTTAGAAGAGGCAAAAGATAAATACTCTGATTACAATGTAAATAGGATAGCAGAAGCTGTAGGTAGGGATTTGAGTTCGTCCGTTGACGAGCTGGTTGCTACAGCTGTGTCTGGCGGCCAAGAGGCACTGGGGCGATCTGTTAACGAAATCATTAGATCTTCACTCATCTATCAAATCAAAACATCTGTTGGTAAAATAAGTGATAGTATTGTTGGTGATTTCTCATTGGAATTGCAGGGTATTGAGTCAACAATGAAATCTTTTTCCATGAACGATTCATGGTTAGAACAACTCACAGGTATTGCAAAAAATATGTTTACTAAATTTGATACAACGATGGGTGCGGTCGTTAAGGAAAGGTATAACAGCAACAAAACAGGTGTCTACAAGGCGATAACATCCGTATTAGCTATAACAACAGAAGTACTAAACCCCATATTGGAATTGTTGATTGTTTTTCTGCCTGACATTTTATCGGCACTTTTTGATAACATTCAAAAAAAGAAGCAAGCAGAACAGGTTCGATCTGTTCTGCTTACATCGATTATTCCTTCTGTAAAAAGAAAAGTACGAGAGTCACTTCCTGCAACTTTTGATGAGCAAGTGAACAATATTATCAATAAGATCAGCGATAACTTTAATGAAGCCCTTGAATCGCAACAACAATCGATTGCAGCAATGGAAGAGGAAAAACGAATCAGTATCAATGAGATAACTGAAAAGCTGGCAACGTTAAGTAGCGTGATTGAAAGAATTAATAGTGCCGCAAAAAGCACACTATATCAGGGAGCGAATTAATGGATAAGAATGCACTCATTAAATTTAGGGAACAATTATTTGAAATTACAGGCAAGTACATTGATCTCATAGGAGATGAGTCTCAAGGGCTGGAGAAAGAGTATAGCATTGTATCGTCGGATAGACTTGACGCAGACTTCAGAGAAATCGCAGATGAAGGACGGCTTCTTCAAATTGGCATTGTTGGCAGGGTCAAAGCAGGGAAATCATCGTTGTTAAATGCGTTACTTTTTGATGGTAACTCGGTCTTGCCAAAGGCGGCCACGCCAATGACTGCCGCATTGACTGTTCTTTCATACGGCGAAGAACTCTCAGCCGAAGTAGATTTTTTCACCGATGAAGATATAGCCAATATCAGGGCTGATCATGATCGTTATAATGATAAATTGGCCACTCTCACCCAGGAAAGATTAGATGGATTGTTAAAGAGGAAGAACAAGGATATTTCAGAAGAAGAGCGGCAAGATTTGCGAGCAAAGGCAGAACGTCAGGCTCAGAGGGCCATGAAGGAAAAAAAATATCAGGCCTTAAGTGCCGCCCATGAACAATATGGTCAGATTAGCAAGGCGGGGGAGATTGATCGTAGTCAAAACGTTATAAAGGCTGATACGACTACTCATCTGGCAGACAAGTTGTTGCAATATGTTAGTGCTGACGGCAAGTTTATGCCTTTTACGAAAAGTGTACATATTAAATTTCCGTTGGATAGCCTGAAAGATATACGAATTATTGATACCCCCGGAATGAATGATCCTGTTCAATCACGGGAAGAGAGAACCAGGGATCTGCTGAAGTACTGTGATGTTGTTTTTATTGTCAGTCCATCTGGGCAATTTCTTAGTAATGAAGATATTGAGTTGCTCGATCGGGTGACTTCTAAAGAGGGAGTCAATGAACTTTGTGTTGTGGCTAGTCAAGTGGATAACCAACTATTTGGCAGCGAGAAAGAGAAGCATAATGGTCTGCTGGATAAGGTGTTGTCTGGTATTGCCGCTGAGCTGGGAATGCACATGAGTGAAACATTGTCTCAACTCAAAAAGGATAGCCCTGAGGTGGGGAATACATTCGATCAGTTGATTAAGGACGGAAAGGAGCGGGTTCTTCACTCATCTGGAATATGTCAAACAATCAAAAACAATTTTGATGATAAAGGTAAATTGGATGATGGAGCGCGTAAGGTATGGGAAAACCTGACAACGGAGTATCCAGATTACTTTTCAGATAGAGATAAAAATCTTTCAACAGCAAACCTTGAAAAGCTGGCAAATATCACTCAGGTTCACTCTCTTCTTGAAACAGTACGTGTAAAAAAAGAAGAGATATTGCAACAAAGAAAAGATGAATTTGTCCAAGTTCGTTTTAATGGGATGAACAGGTATCATGACGCCCTTGTTGGTTACGTTAAGGAACAGGTGGGGCGGATAAAACACAGCGATGTAAGTGAACTCAAAGAGCAACTTGATGGATTTGAGAAGATTGAGAACAAAACTTCCATGCTTTTGAATGAAGATTATCAGGACCATGTTGCTGATTTGGAAATTTCTATCAGAGATGGGTTAAGTAAAACGCTTAATTCATACTTTAAAGAAACCCGAGGGGCCGTGAATGACTCTCAAGGGAGTGAAACCGAAAGCTATGAGGTTGAAAAAGGTGGCTTACTGCCATGGGTAGCGAGAAAAACTGGTATGGGTTGGTATGAAACTCGTACTAGAACATATACAACCGTAAGAGCCGGTGCGGTGAGGAGCTCCTTGCAGGACCTAAGCGCAGATATTGAAAACGCTATTGCTTCTCATGCTCAGAGTGCTGTCAATGATTGGAAAAAAACACTACTTGTAGGAGTAACCAAGACACTACGAGCCAATGTCGATGATGACAATTTAGAGCCGCAGTTGATAGGGAAGGCCATCCGAAAAGTTATTAACTCGGTTAAATACCCAGAGCTTGAGTATAGTCTTGAAGATAAAAAGACTGCAAAAAAGGATTCAAGTGACACTGCATCAGGCTTTTTGGGGCTATGGCGTTCTGTAGGAGCTCATAGCTCAAGTTCATCACTGATGACAGCATCTGGAACGTTGAGCGGCTCAACAGCTGAAAGTTTTCTGGATGAGGCAAGGGATTACCTTACTCGACTCAAAAAACAAGTAAATAAAGATATAAAAAATTATCTGGAATCATTAATAGGGGAACTCAAGAAACTGGATCTTTCTTCCCAAATATTTGGCGATTATAAAGATAAAATCGAGGCATTGCAGAACCAGATTGAGAGCCGGGAGCTTATTCTTGATCGATTCAACCGGTTATCCAAGGAACTGGAGGCTATCACCCATGAATAATCAGGAGTTAGAAGGTCTCTTGCCCAAATTAGATGAAGCCGCTCAATTTATCAAGTTTGGGCGTAAAGAGATTATTCGGAATATCAAAACGGTACTGGTAGATGTTGACGGGAAAATCTCAACTCTTGGCCAAAATATTGTGCATTTAGAAGACAAGAAAAAAGAACTTCTCGGTGAAAAAAGTAAGCATGAACAAGAAATAAAAGATCTGCAAGAGCAGATAGGTGAGTTGACCAAACTTAACCAAGGTTACGTTGAGTCGATAAACTCCGGTAAGGAACAGTTGGAGACACTTTCATCGCTTAAAGCGAAACAAGACAAAATGATCGCAGGTCTTAACGAAGAAATCGCATCCCTTAAACAGAATGAAGACGATCTCAACAAACAGATTATCGGTTGTGAGCAGAGCATCAATGAAATTTCTGAAGCGAAGATAGCACTTGAGGATACAGTTTCGCAACTGAAGGCAGATGCAGAGAAAAAGGAAGACACGATATCATCACTTAAGCAGGATTTTGCGCATGTCTCCGACCGATTCGACCTGGTTAGTACAATTCTTGCGGCAAAACCTTGCCTCAACGAAGGACTTATTCGGTTTAAGAATGTCCTCTATGGCGATTTTATGGATTTTGCCAATGATGAATCATCCTTGGACGAAGAGGCTAAAGTCGTTATGTCTCTTCAATCTGTAGAGAAAGAGATGGGGCTGATCGCACGATTTCCCGGCATATTTAATAAAAATATTTTTGCAATTGGTGGTGGATTTAGTAGCGGCAAATCGCAGTTTGTCAACAGTTTTATCAAACAAGATAAGATTAAGTTGCCGGTGGGAATGAAGCCTGTGACTGCCATTCCAACTTATGTGGTAGCGGATAATCACTGTAATATATGTTGCTACTCGAAAAGTGGAGGCAAGGTCGATATTTTAGAATCATTTTTTGTGAATCTGTCGCATGAATATATAAAGTCTTTTAAGTTCAATTTGAAAAAGATTATGCCATTCATGACTCTAAGTTGTCAGCTCCCTCCAGAATATTTTGAAAATATCTGTTTCATCGATACCCCAGGCTATAATCCAGCGATGACTGATGAATACACTGATGAAGATAAGAGAACAGCGAGTGAGTACCTTGAACGCGCAAATACTCTTATCTGGGTGATTGGTTTAGACTCTCAGGGGACAATTCCGGCCTCTGACTTAGAGTTCTTAAGTGAGCTTAACCTTAACAATAAAAAACTCTATGTGATGGCCAACAAGGCTGACTTGCGTTCAGAAGACGAACTAGAAGATATTCTTGATGATATTGCTGACTCTTTGTATGATTATGATATGCCCTACTGCGGGATCTGTGCTTATAGCGCAAAGCAATGCAAGGAATACATATATAGAAAAGAATCTTTGCTTGACTTCCTGCAAAAAGAGAACAGCCCGGTAGGTGCTAAAAAAAAGATCGTGGAAACTGTCAAAACAGAACTAGATAAATACCGTAAAGCTATTACAGCGAACATCGATAACGCCAAAGGTATTAAATCAAGTTTGCACTCATTGGATCTTGATTTATTAGAGTCTGGTCAGGAATTTGATCCTGAGACATCTGAAAAAATAGGGGAACGGCTATCTGGCTTGCAGAATATTTATGATGTGAAAAAATTAAAAAGACAGCTAAGTGTTTTGGCTGAGCTAGAAGAAAGCATGGTTAGCGTGATTGACCATTTTTTTTCATGCATGACTACTCCTAGTTGATATTATTTCAATGAGTCTTTCACAACTACATGAATATGTAATAGATTTTCTGGGTAGAGCTGCCAAAAATCGTTTTGCTGACATAATAAGAGATGACGAGTCGCTAGCAATTCTGGATCGTAGGAGAAAATTGCGCAAAGCCAAGGGGATACCGGAAAGCAACCTTGATGCGACAAACCCTGTTACTGATTTTTGTAATAGTTTCATCGCCAATGTATTCAAGGAGCCGGTTACCCCTTTGCCCGGCAGTGTTGTTTTATGCTCCCTAGTGGCTGGCATAGCTGACCATAGTGGTATCTACTGTGGAAACAACCGAATTATTGAGCTGCATGGTAATGGTGAGGTCATTGAAACTGATTTTGATGGGTTTCTTTATGGCCAACCTGGTGATCTACCTGTTAAGACTGGCATTAGCATTTATGTAGCATGTGAAGGAATGAAGCCGTTGGCTTTGGAAAAAATACGGCAGCGGGCTGAAAAGAGAAGTGGTGAATATACTAGTTATAATTTGGCATTGAATAATTGCCACGATTTTACAAGTTATTGCCTGACCGGAAGAGAGTCTTCTGGGATGTCAGATTATGATCAGCTATTAAAAACAATAGGTCATCAATTTGGCGTTAAGCGTATAGAATGGAGGGTGCTGGACAGTAAGGCCTGTACCTAATCTATATTTGTATATAGTCATTCGGAGAACTGTGTTTCAGCAACGAAATGGGGACAGATCTATTTAAGTCCCCATTTTATCAAACCCAGCGACAAATATAATTGCCGAACAAGTTCATACACACAGGCCCCAAGGGGCTAGTTCTGTAGGTCTGCCAATGACGGTGTTTAATTTAATGTTGCCACCTGCCAGCCCTTGGGGCAGGTGATGATGGCGTTCGCAGTAAAACAAAGTCCCACACGGGCTACAAAATATTTGGCTGCATAGCCCAGATGGGCTATTGTATTTGTAGGGGGTAACAACAATGACAACGATGACTAAAACAGCGACGGTAAGAGCGAGAATTGAACCTAGGTTAAAAACTGACGTAGAAAATCTATTCAAGAAATTAGGTTTGTCTACAACTGAGGCTATTAATCTTTTTTATCGACAAGTAAAGTTAAGAAAGGGGTTACCCTTCAGTGTCGTAGTACCAAACAGAACAACAGAAAAAGTGTTCAAAGACACTGATGCTGAGCTGAACTTAATACGTTGTGACAATGCTGACGATATGTTCGATAAGTTAGAGATATAAATGTTAAAACCATAATTCACAAAACAGTTCGAAAAAGACTGGAAGCGGTTACAAAAAAGAAGGAAATCAAAAGAGAAACTAAAAACAGTTCTTAGTCTGCTCATCAAAGAAGAGGGCCTCCCCCCGAAGTGTCGGGATCAAAAACTTATAGGAAACTATAAAGACAGACGTGAATGCCATATTGAGCCTAATTGGCTTCTGATTTACAAAATAACAGAAACAGACATTATTTTTGAAAGAACAGGAAGCCATTCTGATTTGTTTTAGTGATTCCAATAAACGAATCCCTGAATGAGTGTTTCTCATGAACCTATTGTAAATAGGTACAAAAACTGCAAATCGGGTAGCCGGTGGTATCTAGCCCCCAGCCCCACACCACCCCACAAGCGGCTCCGCATAGGGCGGTTCATTAAGGTCATCGGGCCTGAGCCGGATAGTAAATCGAGCGCTTACCTAATCATCCTTGAACTTCCGAATTTCGGCAAGGTAGCGAGCTCCTTTTTCGGCCTGTTCACCCAGGCGGCGAATTTTGGCCAAAATTTCCATAAGATGCACCGCCCCTCTGACTTTCATCTCTCCACGACTGGCCGCCAACAATAATTTCAATTTCAAATCGTTGTATTTGGTATGTTTAAGCTCAAAAGCGTAGGTTTGGCAGGCGGCTGAATCATAATCATCAAGGCTTTGATCAGATCGGCCTAAAAGGACAACCGTGTCTTTCAAAAAATTCAAAACATTCTCACGCAATTCCTGGTTCTCAGGTAAGACGTGTTCCCTGCCCTTATAATTAGCCACATCTAGAGAAATTTCTGCCACGGACCGATAATAGCCGGCCACCCGCAAACAATTAGGGAGATGACGATCCACAGCCGTTGGTAAGTTGGTACGCTGTAAACGCACACTGAACTTTTCCACCTCCAAGATCAATTTATCAACAATATTTTTATCAAGCCGCAAACGACTGGTGGGGACATCTTGCAGGCTGATCGCTCCCTGAGCCATATGACGGGCAATACTACCAATCCTTGTTAGTTCCATGGCCATAGACTGCACCGCCATAACAGGCATATTAAGCACATGTTTATTCAGGAAATGCGGTACAGCCTCATCCTCATCCACAGTGTGCCACCGCCCCTTTAGAAAGCGAACGAGGTGGCCGGTCATGGGGTACAACAGCATTACCCCCAAGACATTAAATGTAGTGTGAAAAAGGGATAAGAGGGTTGCAGGCGAATTTTCCAGCCCAAAAAACCGCTCAAATTCATCCAGAAAATAGATCAGCATCGGCAGAATAAGCAGGGCCACGGCCCCGGTAATAAGATTAAATATAACATGGGCTCCCGCTAGACGTTTGGCATCAGGGCCGGACCCAATTACTGCTAATACAGCAGTAGAAGTAGTGCCGACATTAGCACCAATAATGGCTGCGGCAGCATCATTTATGGGAATTAAATGCCCGACAGCAGCGGTAAGAATAATAGCGATAGAGGCTCCCGATGATTGCATCAGGCAGGTCATTAAAAATCCCAGTGCCACAAAAATCACCAATGCCGTGAAGCCCCCACCAGCAAAAGAGGCAATATCTATATTCTGCCCAAGACCGGCGAAGCCCGACTTCAGGATATCAATACCGACAAAAATAACCCCGAAACCTGCCGCAGCGTCACCCAGAGCGGCCTTTCTACTTTCCGGATCAATCAAACGAACCAGCATTCCCAGGCCAATCAAGGGCAGGGCGAATAGCTTAATCTTGACCCGAAAACCAATAAGAGATACCAGCCACGCCGTTGTGGTTGAACCAATATTACTGCCATAAATAATTGATACAGCCTGACCAAACTCCATAAGGCCAGCATTCACAAACCCAATCACTGCCACCGATACAGCGCTGGAGGATTGTGCCATGGTCGTAATAAAGGCGCCGGAACAAATCCCCATGACCCTGGTGCTGGTAGATTTTTTTAAAATATTGCGCAGAGAGTCACCTGCCGCATATTTGAGGCCATCGGTCATCAGGCGCATTCCCAGCATAAAAAAACCGATGCCGCCCATAAGGCTTACCAACATATTTAAATTCATAAATTTCCAATAACCAAGAGTAAGACCACGATCGTATGCGAATGCTGTTTACTTAACTTTTCACCTAAACCCTTCGGGTATAAGTACCTTAACTGTAGGGAGATACTTCTTTAATACGAAATACTACTGCGGGCATTCATGGCTTTTATGACTATTCTCCCCTAAGGGACTAGCACCCCACAAGGGGGTATAAGTGTAACTTCTCCAAAAGTGGTGATGGTAGTAGCAACATGGAACAAGTATGGTATGCGTTCCCACGCAGGAGCGTGGGAACGAGATTAA